>Ga0209944_1000005_pt1 | contig 102843 bp, 88 predicted proteins | sample SalPonR1_C_D2_MG_FD_185701 | JGI IMG/M metagenome (GOLD analysis project Ga0209944, IMG submission 185701) | Salt pond soil microbial communities from South San Francisco under conditions of wetland restoration - Salt Pond MetaG R1_C_D2_MG... ...
ACCGAAACCATACCGTATGCCATCTTTGTAACTTGGTCCAGGTCATTTTGTGCACCTGTAGAGATTTTGCTAAATACAATATCTTCTGCTGCTCGGCCTCCAAAAGTCATACACATTCGATCGAGTAGCTGTTCTGTACGAGTGATATACTCTTCTTTAGGCAGATATTGCGCATAACCCAAAGTGCCAATTCCTCTAGGTACAATTGTAACCTTTACCAGAGGAGAAGCATGCTCCAGGAACCATCCACAAATGGCATGGCCAGCCTCGTGATAGGCAATGATTTCTTTCTCTTTGGGGGAGATGAGTTTATTTTTCTTTTCCAGTCCGCCAATGACCCGATCCAAAGCGTAGTTGAAGTCTTCCATACCCACTGCTTTTTTATCTCTTCGAGCAGCAATTAGGGCAGCTTCATTGCATACGTTGGCAATATCCGCACCGGCAAATCCCGGGGTCATTTCACTTAAAACTTTAGGGTCAATCTCATCTGAAATTTTAATGGATTTTAAGTGAACTTTGAAGATCTGTTCTCTACCTTTTAGATCGGGTCGGTCGATACCAATTTGTCTGTCGAACCGTCCGGGACGCAATAATGCGTTATCTAGCACATCCGGCCTATTTGTAGCAGCCATTAAAATCACTCCTTTATCCGTAGAAAAGCCATCCATTTCAACTAAGAGTTGATTCAGGGTGTTTTCCCGCTCATCATTTCCTCCTGTCATTGCTCCTTTGCCTCGCGATCTGCCGATGGCATCAATCTCATCGATAAATATGATACAGGGCGCTTTTTCTCGGGCTTGTTTGAATAAGTCTCTTACTCTCGAGGCTCCTACACCTACAAACATTTCCACAAAGTCAGAACCTGAGATACTAAAGAAAGGTACGCTCGCCTCTCCAGCTACTGCTTTGGCTAATAATGTTTTTCCTGTACCCGGAGGTCCTACTAAGAGAACACCTTTTGGAATTTTACCCCCAAGGGTAGTATATTTTTGCGGGCTTTTCAAGAAGTTGACAACTTCCATAACCTCTTCCTTCGCCTCATCAAGTCCAGCCACGTCTTTAAATGTTACCGTTACTTTCGTGTCTTTATCGAAAAGGGTAGCTTTAGACTTACCTATGTTGAAGATTTGGCCTCCAGCTCCACCACCACCGCCACTCATGCGCCGGAAAATGAATAACCAAAGTATAACAAGGAAACCAATAGGTATAAGCCAAGATAGCAGTGGCGTTAACCAATCTGTTTGTGTCTCATAAACGGGTTCTACCCGTTTATCTTTCGGAAGAGACTCATTGACGTTATTTAACCGATCAGCAAATACTTCAACTGGGCCCGTATTAAAGGTGTAATTTGGTCTATTACTGCCAAAGCTGGTCCGATTAGCATCGTCGTATTGGGTCTTATTTAAAGCGTCGTTGGTGAGAAAGACCTGTCCAGTACTTTCGTTTACAATGACCAATTTACGCACATCACCTTGTTCGACCATTTGCTCGAACTCCGTAATGGTAATTTGTTCATCTCCAAAAGAATCTGAATTGAGGAAATTAATACCTACAATGAAGGCAATGATCAGGACATAAATCCAAATCGTATTAAAATTGAACTTACCTGGTGGCTTTTTATTATTGTTCCCTTTCTTGGGAGACGAGTTTGATGGTTGATCTTTCATGTATGTTTATCTCTGTTCTTTTCGGGGACTATAACAGCCTCACTCTAAATAAGATTATCTAAAATGCAATTACTCTATAAATTACTATTCAAAATTTTTGACTTTTGAATCACCCCAAAGGTTTTCAATATCGTAAAAGGCTCTGGCTTCAGGGTAAAAGATATGTACAACGACATCAAAGAAGTCAACCAATATCCACTGCGAAGCAGCCTGGCCTTCTACATGATTAGGAAATATTCCATAATCGGTTTTGAGTGTTTTTAGCAAATTGTTAGATATTGCTTTTACCTGAGTATTAGATTGGCCATTGCAAACTATGAAGAAGTCGGCAGGTGCTTCAGGGATTTCGCGTAAATCCAACTGGACAATTTTTTGACCTTTTGTTTCTTGTATGCTATTAATAATTACTTCACATAATTGCTGTGATTGCAATTCGTTTTCTTTTACGTTCTTTGTTTCCGTCAAATCTTTTATACTATAGTTTATGAAAAGCCAAAAGTACTTAAACTTAGATACTCCCTCAAATACAAGTCGAATATCTAGCTTGATTCGATGTCATTTTTCAGTTATATCCTCAACTCAGTCCTATTTATCTAATTGGGTATCAAAAACCCCGCCACCCGAATTTTCAACGGTTTCGGCTGACGTTCAGACAGGCGGGCGTGGACAATATGGCAGAGAGTGGGGAGATTTTGGGGGTAATGTAGCTTTGAGCTTTGTAGTTTATCCAAAAGAATTGCAAGCCGACCAACAGTTTTTATTACAGATGTGGAGTGCAATATGTATATATGATACTTTAATTGAGCTAGGGCTTAAAGCGGAGCGGTTGCGGATTAAATGGCCCAACGACATTCTGATGGATGGCGATAAATTAGCTGGTATTCTTCTGCAATCAAGTGTTTCGGGATCTTTCATTCGCCATGCTGTTGTAGGAATTGGTATTAATGTGCGAACAGCTCCGCCCAATCTGCCTTATGTTAGCTGTTTGCATCGGCAGGGCGTTTTCATTTCTGCTGCTGAGTTGCGCGAAAAGATTTTGTATAACTTATATCAATCTTACCAGGATATGAAGTTTAATCGTGGAGTTTTAGCATATCTTGACATATATCATCAACGCATGTGGCGATATGGAGAGGAGGTTCGATTTCGAGAAAAAGGTGAGTTAGGGCATGCTCGCATTCTAGGTCTAACGAAGAATGGGTACTTACAAATTGAATCTAGAGAAGGCATTCGGGTAGTTACAGATTCATCGATGCAATTTGACCGATTTTTTAAAAATAATGGATAAGTTGTTAGATTGAAGGGAAAAGGAGATACCCTACTACAATTCTGCAGACGTGCAGAAAAATAAATTTAAGTAGGGGCGTATACTATCTAAATTAATACACTGGTTGAGTTTATGGTATAAAAAAACCCCTTCTCTCCGCAGAAAGAAGGGGTAAAGTCGGGGCGGCAGGATTCGAACCTGCGACCCCCTGCTCCCAAAGCAGGTGCGCTAACCGGACTGCGCCACGCCCCGAAATACTGGCGGTGAGAGGGGGATTCGAACCCCCGGTACACGTTTCCGCGTACGCCGGTTTAGCAAACCGGTGGTTTAAGCCACTCACCCACCTCACCAAAGGTATATGTTATGGGTCTATGTTTGTATTCCAAACACCCTCTCACTACTATTCAATCTCACATTACCCTTGTGGTAAAATGCGGCCGCTTTCAAACGGCTCACAAAGATAAACGGAATATCAATAATTCCAAAATTATCCATGTAAACTCATTCGAACTTTTTTCTCTAATTCCTGCATATCCTTTTTGAACCCCTCATCGATATCCATCATGTTTCGGATAGCCTTGCATGAATAGATTACTGTCGTATGATCTCGATTTCCAAAGTTATCACCAATGGACTTCATGGTGTTTTTTGTCAATAGCTTTGAAATATACATGGCAACCTGGCGTGCTGTAGCAATGGGTTGTTTCCTTGTTTTGCTAACTAACTCAGCTACTTTTATGTCATATTCTTCAGCCACGATCGCCTGTATGTTCTCAATAGTTATTTCATGATTAACTTCGCGGATCATTTTTTGAACGACCTCCTTTGCCAAGTCGAGATCAACTTTTCTTCTGTTTAGAGAAGCTTGGGCATTCAGCATGATCAAAGCACCTTCAAGTTCGCGGATATTAGACTTAATATTGTAGCAAAGGAACTCCAGAACGCCTTCCGAAAGCTCTAGCCCATCACGGTCTAATTTAGCTTGCAAAATAGCCATACGTGTCTCGAAATCGGGAGGTGTAAGATCGGCTGTCAGGCCCCATTTAAATCTTGAAATCAAGCGCTCTTCTAAGTCTTTCAATTCTTTAGGAGGTCGGTCTGATGTCAAGACGATTTGTCGCCCATTTTGTTGGAGCTGATTAAAAATATTGAAAAAGATCTCCTGTGTTTTTTTCCTTCCAGCTAAAAAGTGAATGTCATCTACGATTAACAAATCAATGGAGAAGTAAAAGTTCATGAAATCATTGACCGCATCTTTCTTTATAGCCTGAATGATTTGATTCGTAAATTTTCCCGTGGATACATATAAAACTCGGGTTTGTGGATTTACTTTAAGTGCTTTATTACCAATAGCCTGAGCCAAATGAGTTTTACCTAGTGCCACATCTCCATAAACATAAAGTGGGTTGAATGCAGTACCTCCGGGATTATCAGCAATCGCCAATCCGGCATTGCGGGCCAATGAATTACAGTCGCCTTCTATGAAATACTCAAATGTATATTTCTCGTTTAGCTGAGGATCTAATGGTGGTTTTTTTATACCTGGTATAACAAAAGGGTTCGTTATTTCACTGGAAGGGTTTTTCATTGGGGAACGCCCTCTCGTACTGCCCCCTCCAGCAGCTGCAGCCTGACGCTTTTCACCAGCAAAAATTTGATATTCTAAGCGTCCTTTTGGTCCGAGCTCATCTCGGATAGCTTTTTTCAAAACAGGCACATACCGTTCCTCCAGAAACTCATAAAAAAATTTATTGGGTACTTGAATGGTTAGTGCAGCGCCATCGAGTTTTACGGGCTTGATCGGTTTGAACCAGGTCTTATAACTTTGAGGGTTGACATTTTTTTCAATAATCGTCAAACAATTTGTCCAAACTTGTAAGTGGTTCTGGCTCATTTCTTAATTACTGACACACTATTTTACCCGGGATCATGGATTTGTTTTAACCCTTAATAGGGAATGCAAATTTCACAAAATTTCATGAATTCACAAGGAATTTAACATAGGCAATAGCTAAAAAAAGCTTGTGAGAATCATTGATTCCTTATGCTTGGGGATGTGTAGCTATGAGGAATTTTACTCTTGTTCAACCAAATTTAATAGTTTCTATATATAATCCATTGATTTACACCCAGCAATTTTGGCAGACTTTGGATCTTTTTTTCTTTTTTGCATCAAACCATAGCTCTATATGCCCGATCATAGCTCCTCCATAACCCACCTGATTAATGGCCACTTTTTCACCATTTTTATTTTTTACAGTTTGGATTCCATTCAAAAATGTATGGGTATGCCCTCCGATAATTAGGTCTAAGTTTTCGGAATGTCGTGCAAGTTTTCGGTCTGAAACCTTTTTGGATTTATATTGATACCCTAAATGGCTTAGCGCGATAATAAAATCGCAATTCATATCTCGTTTTAGTTTCTTTGCCATTTTATTTGCTGTCTCAATAGGGTCGAGATATTTTAGTCCCGAGAAGAGTTTGGCCGGGACTAATCCTTCGAGTTGTATTCCTAATCCCACAACACCTATTCGAATGCCTGATTTTTCAATCACGAAGTAATCTTGAGTGAGCCCGGTCAACGCTGTATCTGAAAAATCGTAATTGCTGCACACAAAAGGAAAATGTGCGTGCTGCCATTGTTTAATTAAGCCGTCTATTCCGAGATCGAAGTCGTGATTTCCCAGAGTAGCTGCATCGTACTTCATTTTGCTCATTAAATCAAATTCTAGCTGCCCCTGATACTCATTAAAATAAGGTGTGCCTTGCCATATATCTCCAGCATCAAGTAATAAGACATGATTTTCTTTCGACCGCACTTTATTGATATAAGCAGATCGAGCAGCGGCACCACCTTTACCAGCTAATTTTCCAGCATGATCGGGAAAAGGATCAATTCGAGAATGAGTGTCATTTGTGTGGAGGACGGTAATTTTAATGGTATCTTCTGCCAAGTTCCTTGGAAAGTATCCTCCTCCGAATGCGTATCCGGCAGAAATTGCTCCGAGATGGTTTAAGAATTTTCTGCGCTTCAAGATCAATTTTTATTTTGAGTCATAAAATGGATTCGGATTTCTTGAGGTATAGAAGGCGGGTTCCCTTTGTCAAAATGATTAATGACAATATCCCTTATGTAGGCTTGACCACTGGCAACTTCCTTTCCTACTAAAAATTCGCAATTATCGCCACCATTTGCGACATAATCATTCGTTAAAATTCGATAGGTTTTTTCCGGTTCAATCGGCTGTTCATGTAAATAAACCTGTGCTTGTGTTTCACTTGAAATATAAACTTTAAAAGTATGGCTCATCGGCCAGCCGCCTCGTTTTACTGTATGTTCTATCCACCGTTGAAGCAGGTGTCCTGGTATTTCGAGAAGCACTAGAGTATTGTCGAATGGTAGAAGCTCATAAATATCCCTGACTGTCACGGTATCTTGCAGCTGGGGCAGTCGGATACCTCCAGGGTTATATACAGCTCCGTCGATAGCATAGTTTTGAAATAACACTTGTCCTTCTGATAGTAATATATCGCAAAGCCAAGGACCTAAAAGGGTTTGTGGATTATTGCGACTATGCGTAATTTTCTGGGGCAGCACAAGTACTTTACGGCCCATGGTCAGTTTTAGACTATCTCTGTAAGGTTTTATAAAACTTAAGAGGGCCGAGTCGGCATTTGGATTTGATTTTGAGACATAAACATTCTCATTTTGTGTGCTTAATAATGGTGAAACCCTTGGGTTACAACTGAGTGTAAAAGTCAGCAATAAGGGAATAAGTGTGGAAAGCCCTGCCTTCATACTAAGCGCCTATAAATTTTTGTGTTTCAATACGAATAGCTTTTAGAGCTGTTTGTAGTGGATCCCCCTTGCGTTCCTCTGCGGCTTGGCCTAGCGTGTTTAGAAATTCAGAACCACTGGCATCCCTAGGTAATTTATCTTGAAGATTTAGTACAAAAATGATATTCTGTTCCTTTGCAGTGTAAATTATTTGCCAAAGTTGCTCCGAGACATAGACCTGTTGGCTTAAATTGTGTTCATACTCTTGTTGGATTGCGATTAAAATTTGATTGGACATATCGAATGCGTTCAACTCATGACTGCGCATACGCATGATGATCTGATCAATTTTTATCCGTTCCAAAAATAAAGTTAGCCTTTCAAAGGCCTGGAATTTGAGTGGAAGAGTTTGTTTAGAGAGTTCACGTATAGTTTTTTGATTTTCAATTTCCCGCTGTGATTTAAGCCATCCTTCTATAAAAAAGTAGGCAATCCCAAAAAGCATAATGGATGGGATAGTAAACGCGAGCCAGTCGAACAAACCTAACTGCATAGTAAAGTTGTTTTTAGTGATTTATATAAGCAACAATATAGTACATTGCTAATGAAAACTTTAATGCGAACTAAATTATTAGAAAAGGTAGGGCTTTAAATATTTGTCTATTGATTGTATTAGTTTAAAAAATTTTTGGAGATTTCACGGTTTATCTTTTCGTTAGCAAATTTCCTTATTAACTTTGAACTTGACGGAGCTCAGAATCATTTACATCTAAAGAAAACGAGAACTATGTCTGATATAAAAGAACCCACCGCTGTTGAAGCGCCGATCCAATTGACTGATGGAGCGGTAAAGCAATTGCAAGAAATTATGTCAAAGCAAGAGATTCCTTCCAATTATGGTCTTCGAGTAGGTGTAAAGGGAGGTGGATGCTCCGGATTTTCTTATTTGCTCGGTTTTGATGAGCAGAAAGAAAAAGATGATGTATTTGAAGTAAATGGAATTCGCGTACTCATGCAAAAAGCACACACCATGTATTTGATGGGGATGGAAATCGATTTCATTGAAGGTCTGAATAACCGAGGCTTTAGCTTTAATAATCCCAATGCTGACGAGACCTGTGGCTGTGGGACCTCATTTTCAGCCTAAGACTTTAATTGTAATTTTTTTATTCCACAACCTATAGCTGATTTCTTGTAAGGGACCAGTTTATTTAAATTTAGTTTCCGTGCATTTCGGCAGCTATTTCAAGACTATACGTCCTGATTGAATCGTTTTTCTATTATAACTTAAGGTAAGTAATATTAACATATGGCTCAAGCTTGTAAATTGCGTGAGGGATAGTAGCGGCAGGACTGTGCGCCTCCGGCCAGCAGCCGTAGAACGAGGAGGTGACCGTATGGAAACCCTACGCAGTCGTATGGATGTGGGCGGAGGGGTGCAGGACTACGAGCGAATAGCCCGGTACCGACTTGAAAAGGCGGGACACGCCCAAATTATAAGAAACATCCACTGTGGTCAGCATTTTAAAATAATTCTATTATTTTCATCCCAAAGGAAATTATGCGGATACATATAATATCGATTGGTGGTGCTGTCATGCACAATATTGCCATAGCATTGAAGGAACAAGGACATGAAGTGACTGGGTCAGATGATGAAATTTACGATCCATCGCGCAGTCGGTTGGAGAAGGTCGGGTTACTGCCAAAAAAGATGGGGTGGCATCCCGAAATGCTAGGTGCACATATTGATTTTTGTATTTTAGGAATGCATGCGAAAGCTGGAAACCCTGAAATACAAGAGGCTCGATTATTGGGTATTCCGTTGTATTCCTTTCCTGAATTTATTGCACGTCATGCGGCTGATAAAGAACGGGTGGTGGTTGCTGGAAGTCATGGGAAAACTACAACTACAGCCATGATCATGCATATCTTGCGATCCAATAATTTTGAATTTGACTTTTTAGTGGGTGGTGAAGTAGAGGGCTTTCGCCATACGGTGCGGCTGAGCGATGCTCCTTTGATGATTATAGAGGGTGATGAATATCTGAGCTCTGCTTTGGATGAACGGCCAAAATTTTTGCATTATAATCCTTCCATTTCTATCCTAACCGGCATTGCCTGGGATCATATTAATGTATTTCCAACGTATGAATCTTACGAGAGGGCCTTTTCTGATTATTTGGATCATTTGGAGGAGGGTGCGGAAGTGTATTATTACGAGCCAGACGAAACTCTTTCCAAAGTGGTGGATGAAGCATCGGGTGAGTTTGCTGCTGTGGGCTACTCTGAATTGGACTATTGGGTAGATTCAGAATCCGGTGTGATTTCTTTTGCTTTGGGAGATCACACTTATGAGGCCCATGTTCAGGGCGTTCATAATATGCAGAATATGTCTGCCGCAGCTCAGGTGTGCGAAAGTCTAGGTTTAGAAGATGAGCAAATTGGAACCGCTTTATCGACCTTTACGACTCCAGGAAAAAGATTGCAGGTTTTAGGAGAAAATGATAAGCGCCGCATCATTCGTGATTTTGCTCATGCTCCGTCTAAGGTAAAAACAACCTTAGCTTCGATTCTCGAACAGTATCCTAATGAGAAGTGGGCTGTTGTTGCGGAGTTACATACTTATAGTAGTTTGAATAAGAAATTTCTACCCCATTATGCGGGGGCCTTAGATGGCGCAGCTGAAGCTATGGTTTTTTACAGTCCTAAGACCTTGGAGATTAAGGAGATGGAACCTATGTCAGTTGAAGATATTCGATCTGGATTTCAGCGGGAAGATATAGAGGTGGGTACAAAACCGGTAGACTTTGAAAAATTTGTGGCCATGGCTAAGGAAAAGGGCTGTAGTTTATTGCTGATGAGCTCAGGTACTTTTGGGGGTGCAGAGTTGGAAAAGGTGGCGAAAGATTACATAGATGGTTCTTCAGCTTCCTAATCGAAATTATGAGTAAATTCTGTCTTTCCAGTTGGGTCATATTATTTGCAGCGCTGTATTTCACTATATCTACTGCAACGGGGCAGAAAGATGAACTCATCGAGGGACGAGATAGCTTTAATTTTAATAGTTATGAGCCACTCTCCAGCAAGCCTGTAAAAGTATTCACCTATCGACCTGAGGGTGATGTGAAATCCATGCAGATTTTGTTCGTGATGCATGGCGTGCTTAGAAATGCAGATGATTATAGGGACAACTGGGTAGAAATAGCCGAGAAGTATCGGCTACTGGTGGTCACCCCTGAATTTAGTAAAGAGCATTTTCCGGGTTCAAGATCATACAACCTAGGGGGAATGTTTGATGATGAGGGGAATCCGGTGGATGAGCGATTTTGGGCTTATTCTCTCATAGAGCCGATATTTGATCAAGTTTTGGAAATGACAGGCAGTGAGCAAACTCAATATGATATTTTTGGACACTCTGCAGGAGCTCAGTTTACTCATCGGTTTTTTCTTTTTAAGGATGGAATACGAGCGAAGCATGTTATTTCTGCAAACGCAGGCTGGTATACAATGCCGGATTTTGACATAGAATTTCCCTATGGATTAAAAAATACTGTTGTTGACGAAAAATCACTAGAAAATCGACTAGTGAGTCGGTTGTTGATCCAACTTGGAGAGGAAGATAACGATCCGAAGCACAGGTACCTAAGGACGACACCTGAAGCCATGGACCAGGGAGCACATCGCTTCAAGAGAGGACATGCCTTTTATGAAGCGGCTCATAAATTTGCGAATAATCGTGGATTAGATTTTAATTGGTCAATACGGACTGTGCCAGAAGTAGGCCATGAAAACGCTAAAATGGCAATTGACATCGCTGAATATCTGTATAGTGAAAAGGCGCGGTAATGTTGGAGAGCTATTGGCCTCATTTTCAGGTCGACTAGTTTCCCGGAAGTTAGTTTTTCCCGGCTAAACTTCATGGGCTCTAAATCTAGTCCATTTGCGAACTTTTTTAATCAGACTTAATAAATATTTGAGTTTAAGTTCAAAAGGGCCCATCCAGACACTTTAATTCACCCACAAAGAGGGTAAAAATTGTTTGCCTGCCAACATATTTGATAGGGAACTGTTATTCCCTTAATTCTTTATTTATATTTGTTAACTATGTCGAAATCATCTCCATCCGGTAAAGGAACAACTGACCGGAAGAAGGACCATATTGATATGGCTTTTGCCTCTGCTATAAGTGCTGCTGATCTTGATAAGCGCTTTTACTATGAGCCTATGCTAGCGGGCCATTATGAATCTGTGGAAGACTCTTCTTTTTCATTTTTGGGAAAAACGATGAAGTATCCTATTTGGGTATCCTCCATGACGGGAGGGACTCGATGGGCTAAAACAATTAATACCAATTTGGCAAAAATGTGTGGCAAGCACGGCTTAGGTATGGGCTTGGGTTCCTGCCGCCCCTTATTAGAAGGTCGACAGCATTTTGGTGATTTTGATGTGCGCGACTTGATCGGAGAAGAAGCCCCCTTATTTGCAAATATTGGTATTGCCCAATTGCAAGAGCTCATGGCAGAAAACGCTCTGGATAGATTAACAGAACTCATGGAAAAGTTGCGGGCAGACGGATGGATAGTACACGTTAATCCCATGCAAGAATGGTTGCAGCCCGAGGGTGATCGCTATTATGAGCCGCCCATAGTTACTTTGGCAGCTATGTTGGAAAAAGTCGACTTCCCAGTTGTTGTTAAGGAGGTCGGGCATGGTTTTGGGCCACAGAGCATTCGTGCATTGCTTCGATTACCCTTAGCTGCTATTGACTTTGGAGCCAATGGAGGAACAAATTTTTCTAAGTTAGAGATGATGCGTTCTGAACCAGAAAAGAAAGATCTTTATGAGTCTTTATCTTACGTAGGTCATAGTGCTGAGGAGATGATGGCCATGTGCAGAGAAATCGCAGATGACTTGGGTGACGCGTGCCGGTGCGAAAGCATTATTGCCTCGGGGGGTGTAAAATCTTTCTTGCAAGGTTATTATTTAGTTGAGACCAGCCCGCTTCCCGCTGTGTATGGTCAGGCGGCAGCATTTTTGCGGCATGCCCGGGAGAGTTTTGAGGATGTGGATGCTTATGCGCAGCGCCAGATCGCCGCTTACAATTTATGCAGACAATTTTTACATGCGCGAGTAGACTAATTTTTATTTATCAATAGCTAACTTCTATGGACAATACAGAGCTAAGTGGGTTTTCTAAATGGACAAAAGAAGAGAAAATCGACTGGGTTATACAGCAGTTCTGCTCTGATCCCAAGCTTGCCCGTTCTGTTTTAAAAGACTTCAATTATCCTGCTGAGCAGCAAGAAATATTGAATGGGTTTAGTGAAAACACCCTGTCCAACTTCCCATTGCCTTACGGCATAGCACCTCATTTTTTGATCAATGGCAAGTCGTATGCGATACCTATGGTTATTGAAGAGAGCTCTGTGGTTGCTGCAGCATCTGCTGCTGCAAAGTTTTGGAAAACTAGAGGTGGATTTTCAGCCCATGTATTATCCATGACTAAAGAGGGTCAAGTTCATTTTCGATGGACAGGTTCAGCATCTGCTCTACATGAGGCACTCCCTGAATTTGAGGAAAAGCTTCGTGCGGACACAGCTGAATTGACAAAAAACATGCGCAGGCGCGGTGGCGGGATTGACCGACTCGAATTAATTTCTTTGCCAGAGGTTGGTTCCCATATTTATCAGCTTCGGTTTCATTTAGAAACCTGCGACAGCATGGGAGCAAATTTCATAAACTCCATCTTAGAGCGCGCAGCGGAATTGTTTCCTTCATTTATAGAAGACAGAAGTTCTTCTGGTGAAATGGAGATCATCATGGCTATTCTCTCAAATTATACGCCGGCATGTATTGTCCGGGCTGAAATTTCCTGTCCTGTTTCAGATTTGGGTGTATTCCCGGGAGATATGTCTGCAAATGAATTTGCTCAACGATTTAAGCGGGCTGTAGATATTGCCCGGCATGATGTGTATCGAGCGACCACTCATAATAAAGGTATTTTTAACGGCATTGATTCAGTTGTCCTAGCCACGGGAAATGATTTTCGTGCGGTGGAGTCAGCCGGTCATGCGTACGCTGCTAAGTCTGGCCAATACCGTTCCCTTTCTCAGTGTGAAATTGAAAATGGGATATTTCGTTTCTGGTTAGAGCTCCCTTTGGCTCTTGGGACAGTTGGTGGCTTGACACGATTGCACCCCATGGCTTCTTTATCTCTAGATATTCTGCAGCAGCCTAGCGCCAGAGAGCTGATGGAAATTACAGCCTCCATGGGCCTAGCTCAAAACTTTTCAGCTTTGCGCTCTTTAGTGACGGTCGGTATCCAAAAGGGGCACATGAAGATGCACTTATACAATATACTTATTCATTTTAAAGCGTCCCGGGAAGAAAAAGAGCAGGCTTTCAAGCATTTTGAGGATCAAGTTGTATCTTTCGGCTCTGTAAGGGATTATTTAGAAAAAATCCGCAGAGCCAAGTAATGAGGCTGAGCTCTATGATTGAAGGCGAAAAATATGGCTAAGAAAAGTTTCTACGGTAGGGGTAAATTGTTACTGACTGGCGAATATGCTGTTGTGAACGGTGCCAAAGCCCTTGCCATTCCGACATCTCAGGGTCAGAAACTCACGGTTTCTACAGGTCGAGGATCTGATATAAAATGGAAGAGTAAAACGGCTGACGGGAAAGTATGGTTTAACGCAAAAATATCCTTGTTTGACTTCACAGCTGTAAAAACAACGGATGCTGTTATCGCGGACCGTCTGAGTTCTATTTTAGAATCTGCCGTTCGATTAAATTCTGATTTTTTGTCTACCTGGAAGGGTATCAAAGTAGAAACTCAACTTGAATTTCCCATAGACTGGGGTTGGGGAAGCAGCTCTTCACTGATTTTTTGTATTGCGCAATGGGCTGATGTAGATCCTTACGAATTATATGCTCGCACTTTTGGTGGGTCGGGATATGACATAGCTTGTGCTGGGGCTAATGAGCCATTACTGTTTCAGAAGATTTCGGATGACTTGGTTGATTTGCGATCTGTGGATATGAAACCAGAGATTATTCATCATTTACACTTTATCTATTCGGGCAATAAAGCACAGTCATCTGATGCACTTGCCTATATTTCGGAGCATAAAATGTCATCAAATTTATTAGATGATATATCTAAGTTATCTCAAGAGTTGAGTGAGGCCAAGAATATAGGTGCATGGGTAGATGGGATAGCGTCACATAACGAACTCCTTTCGAGCTACCTTGCCAAAGATGATCCCAGTTCTACCTTTCCAGATTTTTCGGGTTCGATTAAATATTTAGGCGCATGGGGTGGCGATTTTTATTTGGCCGCTAGTACTGAATCCACCGACTATGTAAAGCAATATTTCAACAATAAGGGTTTCCCTCATGTGCTTTCTTATGATCAGGTTGCTGTTAGCAGAAAGACAGAGGCTTACAGCTAGACTTTCTATCAAGGCATCATTTTCAAATTAATACGTATGGCAAAGGAAGAAGAGAATAAATTTACAGATGTAAATGAGTTGGGTGAATTTGGTTTAATCGATCATGTCACAAAAGATGTATCCCATTTCCAAAGCAGTTCGATTTTCGGAATCGGAGATGATGCGGCAGTCATTCGGTCTAGTCGGGGCACGGTGTTTTTAGCCACAACGGATGCATTGGTGGAAGGGATTCATTTTGACCTGACCTATACGCCCTTAGCTCATTTGGGCTATAAAGCGATAATGGTTAATTTATCGGATATATATGCGATGAATGGCTATCCTACGCAGGTTATGGTCTCACTTGCTTTTTCGAGTAAGTATACCGTTGAAGCGATTGAAGCTTTATATGACGGGATTAAAGCCGCTTGCAAGAGGCATGGTGTTGATATAGTGGGAGGAGATATGACTTCAGCACCTCAGGGCATGATGATCAGCATTACAGCTATAGGCCAAGCAGAAAATAAGAAGGTGGTATATCGACATGAAGCTAAGGCAGGAGATTTACTCTGTGTAAGCGGTGATTTGGGAGCTGCCTATTTAGGACTACAATTGCTTGAGCGAGAAAAGGAAGTGTATTTAACGGATAAAAATGCACAACCCGAGCTCGAGGATTTTAATTATTTGGTGGGGCGGCAACTCAAGCCTGAGGCAAGAAAGGATGTTATTGATATGTTTGCCGAAAATGAATTTCAACCGACCAGTATGATAGATATATCAGATGGCCTAGCTTCAGAACTTTTCCATCTCTGTACGAAGTCAAAAATCGGAGCCTTAGTGGAAGAAGCGAAAGTTCCCATTCATTCGCAGGCAGAAAAGCTTGCTTTTGACTTCAAGCTCGATCCCATTACCTGTGCATTGAGCGGAGGTGAAGATTATGAGTTACTATTTACCGCAGATGAAAAAGACCTGGAAAAGGTAAAGTATATGACTGATGTGGCTATCATTGGAAAAATGGTTCCTGCCGACCAGGGCGTTCGACTGCTCTCATCAGGTGGGCGCCTTCATACTATCAAAGCACAAGGATGGAAGCATTTCGAAAATCCTTCGAGTTAGGATAGCTTCATTTCCACATATGTTATCAGAAGGCCTCGCTGCAAATGCATTTTTTCGTAGTAAGTTTTGATTTCGAGGTCTGGGTGCGGTAAATCTGATTTATATATATCGGGACAATGCTGAACGACCTCGAGGAAAGGTATCTCGCTTGCGTGTTGGAGTGTAAACTCATACAATGGTTTGGAGTCTGTTTTGAGACGAATGATTCCTCCGGGTTTTAAAAATTGCCGATATTTTTCAATAAAAAACGAATGTGTCAATCTGCGATTAGCTTTAGATTTTCTTAGAAAAGGATCTGGAAAGGTGATCCATATTTCATCAATCTCCTTTGGTCCGAAAAACTCCTCAATACATTCGATACGAGTGCGCAGAAAAGCCGCATTTTGAAGTTGGTCTTCTAAGGCAGTTTTTGCGCCCTGATACATCCGTGCTCCTTTGATGTCTACACCTATAAAATTGCGATTGGGATGCCGTTCGGCCAGGGCAACTGTGTACTCTCCCCGTCCACAAGCTAATTCAAGGGTGATAGGGTTATTTGATTTAAAAAATTTCGAATTCCATTGCCCCTTCAATTGCACTTTTTGTTTGCCGGGACCGACTAATTCCGGATTTTCGTAATTATAGTTTTGAAAGACATTCGGGAAGCTTTCCATTGCGGCGAACTTCTTAAGTTTATTTTTACCCACGTATTATTATTTTATTCAAAGGTAAAGACTTCTTTAAATTTAGTAATTTTGAAGCAATAATAATTCTTGCAATCAAATTGAATACAGGGGTAAAAACAAATTATGAACAGACTAAACGCTCTGATTTACGCTTTGAGTTTTTCTATATTATTTATGGTGCATGGAGCTCAAGCCCAGCTTCATATTGGTTTTAATGGTGGATTAAACCAATCCTCTCTTTCCGGTCCCGAGGAACGAGTTGACGGGAGAGGAGAAACCCTCTCAAGCAGTAGTGGGTTTCATATAGCCATGCGCATTAGTTATGATCTAAATGATTGGCTAGCATTTGGAGGAGGTTTTGGGTATACGCAGAGAGGTGTGCAGCGGGACTACGATGGCCCTTCATTTTTTCGATTTCAAACCACTGACGGGCGATCTGTTTTATATAATGGGGAGCGCCAGCAGCAATTAGAAGATAATACAGACCATCTGGACTTGCCGTTATTTGTTCAATTTAGTCCGGTTAAGCGCATCCAGTTTTATGGGGGGCCTTATTTTTCAACGACCTTAGCTGCTCAAGGTGGGGGCCGCTTAAGATTTACAGAAGAGAGTTTTCAAGGGGAAAGTCCCCAACTAGAGACGGGCTTAGAATATGATTATTACAGTGACGATCCTGGAATTACAGGATCAATGGGAGATCCTCGTGTTGAAATGGCTGGGGATATTGTCTATGTTCCTGAGTTATTAAACGCATATCCAGAATTAGAGGAATTAGATGAGACTCTCTATCGAAGATGGCATTATGGCGTCCATGCAGGGGTGAATCTTTATATTAGTTCAGGATTATATTTTAATATAGAATGGATGTATGGACTTAACGATATGACTCGTGATGTCGCTGATCTGGCTATTTCAGAACGCTCAGACGAAGGATTTCAGTTTCGCGATGATTTCGATCGATTTATTACATGGCGCTTTTCTATTGGGTTTTCTTTTTAAACCTTAAGCAGAAAAAATACGTTGCTAATGCAAAGTTACATGCAACGCTTCATTGCTTTATTACTTTTGCTAATAATTCTTTTTGGAGGTTTATCCTATCTGTACTGGCACAATAGCACGCGTTCAACAGGTCCTCAAATAGGAGATTCGATCCCTGTTGACTCCTTATTACAAGATATACATGCGAAAGAACTATCATTTCAGTTTTTATTGATAAAATTTTGGGGCAGCTGGTGCAGCCCTTGTCGACGAGAGCATCCTCAATGGATTAGCCTCTATGAAGCATTTCAAGATGTTGAACAAAGTAGAAAGGTTTTGGCTGTAATTGGTGTCGCGCTTGAGTCGGATTCGGTATCATGGAAGGTGGCTCTCAAACGAGATCAGCTTCCTTGGGACGGACATATTTTACAAGATCGCGATTTAAAAGCGGGCTGGGCAGGTCGAATTCATATTCAAGGAGTACCTGAGAATCTTCTGATAGATTCATCAGGACTCGTATTAGGCCGAAACATGGACCCTGATGAAACAGAACGGTTTTTACGTCATCGTCTGACAAAATAGATGCCATTTTATCGAAATAACGTGCCAATTTGACCGACTGATCCCAATGGCAAAGTAATTGCAATATTCTTAATGAATGTTGAATAGAAAAATATGGAAAATAGTAATAGCGATAATAAAAAGGATACGGAGAAGCAAGATTATCTCGATCCTGAAGAGCAGAAGCGATCTGAAAACCAAATATCAGAAGAGTCTGATAAAAAAAAAGACAGTGATTCAGATAAATCCTCGGAACATTGGGTTGAAAAGGATAAGTATGATGAATTAAATAATAAGTTCATGCGACTTGCTGCTGAGTTTGATAATTTTAAAAAGCGAACTGCCAGAGAACGAATTGATTTGCTTCAGAATGCAGCAAAAGACACGATCGCTGATTTGCTACCTATTTTAGATGACTTTGATCGCGCAAAGAAACTATCTGATGATCCATCTTCTGAAGAGGCTTTCTCGGACGGCGTTGAATTGGTTTATCAAAAATTACATTCTACATTGAAAAAGAAAGGCTTAAAAAGTATGGACAGTGATGGGGAAGTGTTTGATGCAGAGCTTCATGAGGCTTTAACCGAAGTCCCAGCGCCTTCAAAAGGTATGAAGGGAAAAGTAGTTGATACTATTGAAAAGGGCTATTTTTTAAATGATAAGATTATCCGACATGCCAAAGTGGTTGTGGGGAAATAATTTAATGTTACAATTGAAGTATTATAAATGGCAAAACGAGATTATTACGAAATATTAGGGGTTGACAAGGGTGCCGATAAAATAGTTATCAAAAAAGCATATCGTAAGATTGCACTAAAATATCATCCAGATAAAAATCAGGGTGACAAAAAAGCAGAAGATAAATTTAAAGAAGCTGCAGAAGCCTACGAGGTTCTTAGTGATGATAATAAGAGAGCACGCTACGATCGATTTGGGCATGCAGGAGTAGATCCTAATGCTGGCGGGGGTGGAGGTTTCTCTGGTCGCGGTATGAATATGGAAGATATCTTTGAGCAATTCGGGGATATATTTGGTGATGGAGGAAGCCCTTTTGAAAGTTTTTTCCGAGGCGGCAGGTCTGGAGGTCGTTCTCAAGGTCAGCGCGGATCTAATTTGCGAATAAAAGTACCTTTAACTTTAAAAGAAATCGCAAATGGGGTTACTAAGAAGATAAAGGTGAAAAAGCACACACCTTGTTCATCATGCTCTGGTAGCGGTGCAAAAGACAGTGGGTCCAAATCCACTTGCGGCACATGCGGTGGTTCTGGAATGGTTAGACAAGTGAAAAACACTTTTCTCGGGCAAATGCAAACGACAACTTCTTGTCCTAATTGTGGTGGATCTGGCGAAACCATAACTGAAAAGTGTAAGGAATGTCAGGGGGAAGGGCGAACATATGGAGATGAAACCATTAGTATTGAAATTCCTGCTGGTGTTGAAGAAGGAATGCAGCTTTCCATGCGTGGAAAAGGAAATGCGGGAAGACGCGGCGGCCCTGCTGGCGATTTACTCATAACGATTCAAGAGAAAAAGCACGAGGTGTTGGAGCGGGATGGTCAGAATTTAATTTACGAACTGTATTTAAATTTTGCTGATGCGGCCCTAGGCTCTCAGGTAGCCATTCCAACCATTGATAGCAAGGTTAAAGTTAAAATTCCAGCTGGAACACAAAGTGGTAAGATTTTGCGGCTCAGAGGCAAGGGCATACCTTCTGTTCAGGGGTATGGCAAAGGGGATCAACTAATTCATGTTAATATATGGACTCCTAAAGATCTTAGCGCAGATCAAAAAGATTTGATGAAGCAGATGAAAGATTGGGATAATTTTCAACCCAAACCGGGGAAAGCCGAGAAAGGATTTTTCTCTAAAATGAAAGACTATTTTACCTCATGAGGAAAGGCTTTATTCTAGGTGTATTGGGTCTATTTCTTTTGGCGAGCTGTGAAAACTCAGTTTACACCGAACGAAGAGAAATTTCTTCCACTACATGGGATTATAGTGATTCCTTAATTTTCGAGTTTTCTCCACCTGACACGCAGTCTCTGTATAATATTGAATTAACAGTTGAGCATTCTAAAGATTTTGATTACCAGAATTTATACATGAGATTGCATACCATATTTCCTAATCAGGACACATTGAAACAGCCATTTTCAATTGATCTGAGCGACAAATTTGGCCAATGGCTGGGTGATTGCAGTTCAACTAGTTGTGAGCGCTCGTCACTTCTACAAGCTCAAACGCGATTTGAGTATTTGGGTTTGTACACGCTTTTATTTGAGCAATTTTCTAGATATGATTCTCTCGCTGGTATTAATGCTCTGGAGATTGATATTTATCCTGTTGAAAAGTAATTATAAACTTTTTGTGCGTCCCCCATCGACTGGAAGGTTTATTCCATTTATGTATCCTGCCGCCGGTGATGCTAAGAAAGCAATGGCTGTAGCAACCTCTTCTGGCTGACCAAATCTTTTCATAGGAACATTTCTCTTCATTTGAATGCGGATATCATCTGTTGAAGTATTTGAAAGTTTAGCTTTCTTTTTTACAATATTATCAAGTCGGCCTGTTTGTGTATAGCCGGGTAGAACATTATTCACTGTTACTCCGTAAGTGCCTACTTCTTGAGACCAGGTTTTAGCCCAATTCCCCATTGCAGCACGTATGGTGTTAGAAACTCCTAAGCCAGGTATTGGCTCTTTTACGCTCGTACTAATGACATTAATTATTCTACCATAGCTTTCCTTTTTCATTTGTGGAAGTACCATTGTCGCGATCGTTTGGGCTGCACCAATATGCTGCTGAAAGGCTTCAGCGAATGACATTACCTTTGCTTCTGTGATCGGACCACCCGCTGGCCCTCCTGTATTATTAATGAAAATATGAAAAACCGTTCGTTGTAGAAGTTTTTGAAGCTTTTCCCGAAGCTCATCTAGTTTATAAAAATCTGCGACCAAGTATTCATGGGCCTGTCCATGGTTTGTGGGCAAGGCATCAAGCGCAGCTTTTAATTTCTCTTCAGATCGGGCCACTATGGTTACCGTAGCCCCTAACTTGGCTAACTCAATAGCACTTGCTTTTCCAATTCCCTGTGAGCCTCCGCCAACAAGGGCATTCTTATTTTCTAAATTGCAGTTCATTTTTGCTTCTAATGTAAGGGAAACATTGGCTTTTAAACGGCTTTTGAAGAGATTATTTGAATAGCTCAGCAAGAAATACTATATTTTGAGACAAAATAAAGCATATGCGAAAACCATTTAATTTTCAAGCTTGGATTGATGATCACCGCCATGAGCTAAAACCACCTGTTGGTAATAAGCAAGTATTTTTGGATAACGAAGATTTTATTGTGATGGTAGTTGGCGGACCAAATGGTCGAAAAGATTATCACTGGGAGGAAGGTGAAGAGCTGTTTTACCAACTAGAAGGAAATATTACGGTTCGGATAATAAACGATGATGGTCAACCGGAAGACATAAAAATTCGAGAAGGAGAAATGTTTTTACTTCCTCCAAAAGTCCCACATAGCCCACAGCGGCCTGCGGGTAGTATTGGGCTCGTAATTGAAAGATACAGACGCGAAAATGAAAATGATAAGCTGATGTGGTTTTGTGAAAACTGTAACCATAAGCTTCACGAGGCTACTTTTGAGATGACAGATATCGTAAAACAGTTACCTGTGGCAATGAATGCATTTATGGAAAATGAGTCCTTGCGGACATGCGATGAGTGTGGTACAGTGATGGAGCCTGCGTAAGCTTTAATATAAAGGATGTATTATTTTATCAAGCACAAAAAAAAGGGAATGTGAATTAATTCACATTCCCTTTTTTTTGCTTTAAAGCCTAATTATTGAAGCTGGAATTTTACAGGTAAGTTAAATTGGACACGAACGGGTCTGCCCCGTTGTCTTCCTGGAATCCATTTGATGTTATTAGTATTCATAGATTTAACGACGCGAAGAGCCTCATCGCCACAACCTGCACCGATATCTCGTACGACATCTGGGTCGCTGATTGATCCATCTTTATCCACTACAAATTTTACTACTACCATACCTTCTACACCATTCTCTCGCGCAATTGGCGGGTATTTGATATTAGCATAAATGTATTCCAGTAATTTTTTCTGCGCACACTGCTTTTTTTCGTCATCGGATGCCAAGTCCTCACAACCAGGAAATCTCGGCATTTGCTCTACAACTTTAAAAATCTCTTCAACCTCTGGCTCTGGTGGCGGCGGAGGAGGGGGTGGTGGAGCTTCTTCAACCTGCTCTGGTACCTCGTCATCCATATATGTGTCTTCCTCAATAGTCTGATCTTCGAAAGGATCTTCCTCAACCTCTTCTTCTACCACCTCTTCAATTTCTGGTGGTGGTGGCGGCGGTGGTGGCGGCGGCGGTTCCTTCGTACGCGGCGGTTCGACCTCTATTTCCTCTTCCACTTCAAAGTCGTAGTCGGGAATAACAATTTCTTTTTCGTATTCCGTCAAGTTGACTGCGAATAAAATAAAAGCAATTGAGCTGGCTATACCCACTCCCAGCATGGTACCACTATACTTGAAAGCGTCTACATCGGGATATTTATTACGAGCTTTTAAATCGGACCCGTATTCATCCTCAAGGTTACTCTGAGACCTACGCTTTATCAGATATCGCATTCCATAGGTAAGTAACACAAGCACCAGAATTACTAATCCTACTGCTATGGTTAGTTGACCGCCTGTTAATTCAATTTCCATAATTTCTTTTTTTAACAATGATTAAGGTGGTGATGTACCCTAATAATGTTCCTATAAAGTTAGCAATTATATCGAAAAGTTCAAAACTTCTTCCAGGTATCACATACTCTTGTATCCCTTCAAGGCTTCCACTATACAATAGAAGGAGGCAAGCTACGATAAAAAATTGCTTTTTCTTTTCAGCCCATCTCTTTGCGTAAGCCAGACCTATTGAAATCATTCCAAGAAAGTACATTACAATATGAATATACTTATCTATGTGAGGAATTACTGAAAAGGGACTATTTGATAGTGAATCCCCGGGAAGCAAAGAACTTAAGGTTATAATGCCTATCACAAGAATAGGTACCATCCCTTTATTCACTTTATAGATGCTTACAATCCCCAAATTGGTGTATGGGCTTACGAAATAATATCGTGATAATCTTCTGCGGAGAGTAACTCTTCCAATTCTGAATCATCTGAAATCTCAATTTTAATGATCCAACCTTGTTCGTAGGGGTCCTCATTGATTATCGCCGGATTGTCGCCTTCATCCTCATCTAATTCCGGATTGAAAGCGATTACTTTACCAGATATCGGCATATAAAGTTCTGAGGTTGTTTTGACAGCCTCCACAGTTCCAAAAACATCATTTTGGTCTAACTCATCTTCCAAGGTGTCTACTTCTACATACACCAAGTCACCCAATTCGCTCTGCGCAAAGTCAGTAATACCCACTGTAGCTGTATTGCCATCTACGCGGATCCACTCGTGTTCTCGAGTATATTTTAAATCTTTTGGTAAACTCATAGAATTTTTTTCTCAATTACTGCGCAGAGCTATGGAGTCTGCAGCTATTATTATATTTCAATTACGCATTATCTTCTAGATATTCGCGCACCCAATCCATAGTGACGGACTTAGGTCGCTCTAACGGGAATCCAAGAGCTCGAGACCAACACAGCGCTGATAAAACACCTAAGGCCCGACTTACACCAAACAGAACAGTATAATAACTATATTCACGCAATCCATAATGGACGAGAAGCGCTCCTGAATGGGCATCAACATTTGGCCATGGGTTTTTGACCTTCCCTAAACTATCTAAAATGTCAGGGACGACATCAAATAATTTCCAAACCACATTGACAATTTCATCTTGATCTCCGATATAATCTTCGGCAAACTTTTTCTGGGCAGTGAAGCGAGGATCGGGTTTTCTTAACACAGCATGCCCATAACCAGGAATGACTCGACCTCGAGAAAGTGTCGAGTGCACATATTCAGCAATTTGATCTTTTGTAGGATTTTTTGTGCCAATAGCATCGACCATTTTAAAAATCCACTTTATAACTTCCTGATTGGCCAAGCCATGTAAAGGACCAGCTAAAGCTGACATCCCAGCTGAAAATGAAAAATAAGCATCGCTGAGTGTAGATCCGACCAGGTGTGTAGTATGTGCAGAAGCATTACCTCCTTCATGATCGGCATGTATCGTTAGGTACAAACGCATTAGGGATTTAAAGTCTTCACCCTGAATACCCAGCATATGCGCAAAATTCCCACTCCAGTCCAGCGATAAATCAGGCTGTATATGCTTGCCGTCGTGATATGTGCGACGATAAATGTAAGCTGCAATTTTAGGAAGACGTGCTATTAAGTTCATAGCATCCTCATAAGTGGGGTCCCAATACTCCGTTTTATTCATGCCCTCTGCATAGCGTCGAGCAAAAACACTTGAGGATTGCATCGAACTAATAGCGGTCACAAACTGAGTCATTGGATGCGTATCAGTAGGCATACTATCCATCACCTTATAAGTGTGCTCAGGAATATTGCACCGGTTTATCCATTGACCACTAAGCCATTTCACCTCTTCACTTGTTGGAATTTCCCCAACCAACATAAGCCAAAATAATCCTTCAGGTAGTGGTTCTTTATCTCCGGTTTTCTTAGGGAGTTTTTCCCGTAACTCCGGAATTGAGTATCCTCTAAAGCGTATTCCTTCCATGGGATCCAGCGCAGAAGTTTCCCAAATCATAGACTTTACACCTCGCATACCACCAAAAACTTGTTTTAATGATACTTCATCAACTTTTGAATCTGCGTGTTTCGAAAGCACATCTTTAATCTCTGCACTAATTTTCTTCGCCTTTTCTTCGAATTTCTGCTTTAATGGATCTGTAGACATATATCTTATTTTGTGTTTTTAGAATAAATAGCTTAAGTAAAATATTTGGTTGGCTTCCAAAATAGCCTCTGAAAAGATCGCCACTATCAAAATTTACCAGCTACGAAGATAAAATTTTGAAGCAGAAAACCAAAGTAAATCGACGCTATTATATGGCTCCTTAAAAATATTTCATTAAGCCTTCCACCTGGTCGGACTCCATAGGGCTATCAGCAACTTCTTACAAGCTCGTATCTCAATATTATTTTTACCTTTAGTGCCTGATTTAAATACTCTGCGAAATGCTAATTGTCGATGGAAAAATTGTAAGCGAATCCCTCTTTAGTAATCATTTTCAATGTGAGATAACTAAATGTAAAGGAGCATGCTGCATTGAAGGTGACATGGGTGCACCGCTCGAGGACGAAGAGGTGGAAACGCTGCAGAAGATTTTACCAACTCTTAAACCTAGACTTCCAGAGGCTGGTCAGAGAGCCATCGACAAAGATGGTCCCGCAGTTGCATACGAAGAGTTAAAAGGAATGGGGACCACACTAAGGGAGGATGGGGCTTGCGCTTTCGTAAAGATAAATAATCGAGGTATAGCCACTTGCAGTATCGAAGAGGCATGGAATGAAGGACTTACCGACTTTCGAAAGCCGGTTTCTTGCCATCTCTATCCGATTCGAATAGAGGAGGGCCCCCAAGGTATATTTGAGTCCTTGAATTACGAAAAATGGGAAATTTGTGCTCCAGCCTGCCATGAAGGAAAAAAGAACGATGTGAAAGTTTATGAGTTCGCTCGTGAAGCACTTATCCGGAAATATGGAGCCGCTTTTTACGGTGCCCTTGAAGTTGCAGATCCGGACCCATCAAAAACAAATACAGCCCCATTTGAATAAAATCGCAAAAGCTATTACCTTTGCATCGCTTTTAGCTAGAGTATAGGAATATAATTTACAGGGATTGCCCTGAACTCTCAGCGCCAATTCTAAATATAAATGAATACTACCGCATGGCACTAATTGGAAAAATTCGCAACAACATGTGGCTCATGATTATCCTAATAGGATTAGCCTTAGCCGCATTTGTGATTATGGATATGACTTCAGGAGGAGGCGGAGCGCCTACTGTTAACCAATTTGAGGTCGGAGAAGTTGATGGAGAAAAGATTGATTGGAATGAGTTTCAGCGTATGGAGCAGGTGCTCTATTCCGGCTCCGACGTAAGTATTTATGATCGTAGAGATTATTTATGGAACTACTTTGTCAATAAGGCATTGGTAAATGAATATGCTGACAACTTGGGACTTAATGTAGGTCCAGAAGAACTAATGGAGCTTCAATTTGGTTCTAATTTAAGCCCCATTATCCAACAACGATTTTCCAATCCACAAACTGGGCAAGTAGATCGCCAAACTCTAAATGAATTTCGGCAGGCGATCAATAATAATCAGTTACAACCCCAACAACGACAATACTGGCAGTACCAAGAGCGTGAAATCATGCAAAATCGAACGCAAACTAAATTTGTCAACTTGATTTCGAAAAGTATGTATACGCCTACATGGCTGGCTGAACGAGAAGCTCAAATGCAGAGCATACAGGCCGGATTTTCTTACGTCAAGGTGCCTTTTGCTGAAGTTTCTAATGAAGATGCTAATGTAACAGATCAAGACCTCCAGAATTTTTTATCCGAGAATAAAGAACGTTTTTACCGGAATGAAGAAAGTCGAATAATATCTTATGCAAGTATGCGGGTGCAACCCACTGCATCTGATTCTTCTAATCTTAAAAGTGAATTGAGTCAGAATTTAGTCGACTTTGCTAAGGCAGAAAATGATTCCTTATTTATTGATTTTAACCAGGGCTTTTTATCCCCCACATATCAAGAAGCAGAAGCGCTTCCCGAAGAAATTCAGGATATTGTATTTGACATGAAAGCAGGCGACACCTATGGCCCCTACATGTCTCAGGGCACATACCAGGCCATTAAGGTATTAGGGTTTGAAAATATACCAGATTCTGTAGAAGCACGGCATATTTTTCGACAAATTAATCCCAATGACCCTGCTTCTGTAGCCACTGAAAGAGCATTGCTGGATAGCCTTAAAAGACAGATCGAGTCAGGAGCTGCAGCGTTTGACTCACTAGCTACCAACTATGGTCAGGATGGAAGTGCAGCAAAGGGCGGAGACCTGGGATATTTTGAGTCGGGTGCGATGTTGCCAACTTTTGAAAATAAAACATTTTACGGCTTAGAGCTTGGTGAACTGGGCGTATTTCAATCACAAGCAGGACTGCACTTAGTGGAGGTTACCGACAAGAAATACGATAATGAAAAACGAGGTGTTAAACTAGGATATCTGGTAAGCCCTATTATTCCAAGTGAAGAAACGCAAAATGCGCTTTATGAGGAAGCGCTTACCCTCGCTTCTGAAAATCGAAATGTAGAAGAACTTAAGGCTGCAGCTCAAAGTCGCCCTGATCTTCAGTTTCGAACCTCTGCTCCACTGGGTGATAACGCCTATCAAATTGAAGGAATCACAAGTAAGGATGCAGCACGAAGTATAGTTCGCTTTGTTTATGATGATAAAACAACTGTAGGTAAGGTTTCACCCGATGTTTTTATAGTAGAAGCTCAGGAGCAATTTTACAATGCAGAGTATATTATTGCAGGCTTGGGTAGTATTATTCCAGCTGGTTCACCAAAACTTGAAGACGTCCGATCTGTAGTTCGACCTGAAGTTCTTCAGGTGAAAAAAGGAGAGGTCCTTCGAGATGCTATGAAAGGTAAAACTTTATCTGCCATTGCTCAGCAATACGACACTCCGGTCGATACAGTTGAAGCTGTTGGCTTGAACGCTACACGCATTCCCAATCTGGGAGAAGAACCCGCTGTTGTAGCCGCTCTACAAGGACTAAACCAGGGAGAATTGAGCAATCCTATCATTGGAAACAACGGAGTCTACATGATTCAATTAAGCTCGAAAACGGAAATGCCAGCCATGGGGAATATTTCCCAAATTAAGTCCTCGAAATCTTTACAAGCCCGTCAGCGTGCCCGAGCTGAGCTCTTGAATGCAATGCAGGAAGGTGCTGAAATCATTGACGATCGAGCGAAATTTTATTGATTTAGGAAATAGAAATCATCTTTAGAGCCGGGTTTTGTAATTCAAAATCCGGCTTTTTTTTTTTGTCTTTTTTTGGCGCCCGGCTAAAATAGCCGCCGCTATGGTCGGGTGCTCGCAGTCATAAGCCACTTCCGCTTCACGCGCTCTAAGGATAGAGCGGTGTAGCTCCAGTGGGACTGCTCGGCTCCAGGTCGCCCAAGGCGCCTGGATCTCCCTTCTGCCAAATGCTTTGGCATTGGGCCACCCTTTCAGCGCTGGCGCAAATTTGCAGTTGAATAATAATACCATCTTTAACTTCGATCTTACTTTTTTGTCTGTTTAGGGGGAAAAATCGGTGCGAGAACATCCCGTAATTGAAAATGGATTCGACTTCAAAAAAATAATTCTTTCGTGTTTGCGTTTCAACCTCATGAATTATCAATCCTTAATCGCTTTCGTTTGCCTTGTCGCGACAGTGGCATGCAATCAGGACAAAACGGTAAAAAAAGAACTTCCTTCCGGCCTAATAGTAGAATACGAAGAAAATGTCGACGGTGAGAAAAACGGTCAGTATTTACTAATGACTCCAGATGAAGATACGCTAGAAAAAAGTTACTATGTAAATGATCTTTTACAAGGTACGCGAACGATTTATACAGATTCAGGCACAGTAGAAATGGTAGAGCTATATGAAAAAGGCAAACTCCAGGGTGATTATAAGGGGTACTACCCATCCGGAACACTAAAGTATAAAGGCAAATATAATAGTGGAGAGATGAAGGGTGTTTGGACGTTTTACTATGAGACTGGAGACATCAAGGAAAAAGTTACGTATGATCAAAATGAAGAAAACGGTCCATTTTCCGAATACGATGAATCTGGCACACTGCGAGCAAAAGGTAAGTACCTGAATGGGGATAATGAGAACGGATTGTTATACCTTTATGATGACAAGGGTGCGCCAGCCCGCGTAATGGATTGCGACATGGGCGTCTGTATTACACAGTGGACACCGGACTCAACAGAAGTAAGTTTTGATGACTTTAAATAAAGGCCTTTTCAGTTTTTTACTCCTTTTTACGCTTGCCAGTGCTTTTGGTCAGCGTGGAACGAGTATTTTTTCTTTTACTAAACTAAGCCCGAGCGCCCGCCTTACTGGTCTAGGACAGCACGGGACTGCATTGATCGATGAAGATCCTCTTTTATCGCGAGCTAATCCTGCATCCCTTTCAGATCAACTAAGTTTGACGGCAGGAGCTCAGTTTGGATCGCTATCCCCTGGTATTCGATTTGGGCATGCATTTTTATCCAACCGTTCAGAAAAAACTGATCTTCAGTGGATAGCGGGGGCTTCCTTCGTAAACTATGGGGAATTTATTTCTGCTAATGCCCAGGGCCTGCAATCGGGGAGTTTTGATGCTCGTGATTTATCAATTTACATAGGTGTTTCTAAAAGGGTATATGAAAGACTATATGCAGGAGTTTCAATTGAATATGTACAAAGTGAATTGGCTGAATTTAGTTCCTCTGGGATGGCTGGACATCTTGGTTTATTATATCTGGTGGAAGAAAAGCAATTCACTGTCGGTATGGCTTGGCGAAATATTGGCTGGCAGTGGTCGCCATTCGATGGTGTAAATGAACGTATGCGGTCACAGCTCAACCTTGCAATTTCGAAAAGGTTAGCTCATTTACCGCTTCGTTTTTCGTTAGTGTATCACGACCTCAATCGATGGAATTTACTCTATGATAGTCCTGTAGGGGAAGAGTCGAGTACGATTGGACAAATCGCTCAAACTGAAGAAAAAAGTGAGTTTGCCCTATGGGTAGATAATTTCTCTAGGCATTTAGCGATTAATGCTGAGTTTTTCATTGGCAAAAAGGAGCAGTTTCGACTTCGTCTCGGATATGACCATCAGAGACGTAAGGAGTTAAGTTTGCCAAACTGGGGAAGTTTAGCTGGATTTTCAGGAGGCTTTGGGGTTGTCATTCGTGGTGTTTCATTCGATTATGGCTTTGGTTCCTACCACCTGGCTGGTGGTCTGCACCATCTAGGCTTGTCAGCCCGCTTGGGTCAGAGAGATAAAGTAAATATCTTGTAGTAATTAACAATAATGGGGCTTGATAATTTTTTGGCTTTTTTAAGTTTAAAATATAGATAATGAGGGTTGGAGTATTTTTTTTCTTTTTCGGGTGTATCTCTGCTTTTTTTGCACTGGGATGTGGCGAAAATTCAAGTATGCCAGACGAAATGGAGCCAGCAGACTGTGTAGAAAATTTATCTTTTAGTTCCGATATCCAACAGCTTATTAGTACGAACTGTGCTTACAGTGGATGTCATGTTGCGGGCACTGGATTGCCTCGTCTCACGAGCTATCAAGATGTCAAAATTCAAATTGAAAATGGAAAATTTGAAGATAGGGTACTGGTTCGGCAGAACATGCCTCCAAATAATGCCAGCGGTCCTACAGAATTGAGCAATGAGGAACTCTTTTTATTGCAATGTTGGCTTGATCAGGGCTATGCGGAATAAAAGGTATTTTAATATTCTAGCCTTAGTAGTGGCTTAGATTTCACTTTGGTTCTTCATCTACATCAAACGCTATTCCACTTATAATAATATGAAAAGGAGAATTAAAGGCATAGGCGTTGACTTCGAAAAATTCGTGGCCGACCGCTCTTTGGCTCCGGTGTTCTTTCTTGTTATTTATCTAATTTTCCCAGTTAAAGTTAGCTCTATTGATGGCTACGGCTTTGCAAATCAAATCGAAAATAATGAAAGCCTTTTTCATCCGCATCACCTGTTGTACAATTTTACTGGTTTCTATTTGCATCAGCTTTTTTCTTCTTTTTGGGATGTAAATATTCTTCATTTTTTGAAAATTGTCAATGCTTTTACAGCTGCTTTCACTTTATACATCCTTGATAATATCCTGAAAATACGATCTGTAGAAGGCCGATCAAGACTTTTATGGATAATTGTAGTAGCATCCTCATGGGGTTTTATGAGATTTGCTACCGAGAATGAGACATATATTCTTCCGCTGTTCTTTTCAGTATCTGGTAGCTTGTGGCTGGCAAAATATTTTAGAAATAATAAGTCAGTCTATTTATTTTTAGCAGGCTTTTTTACTGCTTTTGCTGCGCTATTTCATCAAATTCATTTTTTTTGGTGGCTTGGTTTTCCCATCGCTTTTCTTTTTTATAAAATCGATTTCAAACAAATTTTCACCTATGCTTTGCCAGCACTGCTAGTCCCAATAGTATATCTTATGGTATTTTACTCAGAAAATGCGCACTCTGCAGATCATTTTTTTGAGTTTTTATTCTCAAAATATTATTCTGGTAGCGCTGAACTATCTATAGATGGAAGAAACCTCATTTTAACTCCGATTAATTTTATCCGGACCTTTCTCCAGGTGCATGGTTATATGTATAATTTATTAGCCCAATATGGACTGTATGTTTTTGTTTTAGTGGGTAATATGTTTTGTTTTTTCATGGCTTTAATGAAAATTAGAAATCTGAAAAAACGTGTAGGATATAGAAATCAACCATTTACTTTTGCACATGTCTGTGTTTTCATTCTTCAATTAATATTCGCGTTCATTTCGCACGGCAATGCTGAATTCATGGTGATGCTCCCTTTTGTTCTCGCTATTATTCTATCAGACATTTTTAAAAACTCGTCACCTTTTCTAGGGTATGTGGCACTGGGTATGTTTTCATGGAATATGATCTTCGGTCTCATTCCATTATCAAAAAGCGATGTAAACGGTGATTCAATGGTTGCAGATTTTATTCTAAACCAAGACTCGACAACTAATCCCAATGTTTTCATCTTATTCAATCGGCCCCGGGTAAAAAATATTATCGACTATAGCACAAAACATGAGCCGCAAGCTACTCTGATATATATAGTAGATTTTAAGAGTAAATCTGAGGTTAGATCTTTTATTTATGATCGGATTAAAGAAGGGAAAGCGGTCTACACTGATTGTAGCCAAAGACCGAAAACAGTTTCAAGGGCTTCCTTACTTGTAGATAACCAGGCAAATGCTTTTGAAAAATTTAAAAGGCAAAATGTCGATTCTGTTGAGGCCATAGCAGGTGAATATTATTTGACTCGGCTTTATATAGATTAGAAGATGCAAATTAAGACAGAGTTTTTACTTTTCGCAAAGTAGCGATTAGGTTTAACCTGTTTGGGCATTACCATTTTATTAGTTTAATTTTTTTAAGATTTGGACACAGGAACAGCTCGTTTATTCATGCACTGTCTGTTACAATATCGCGAATTCAATAATACAGCTATCTAGTCTACAATCTGTTGGTAATAGAGCTGTTATTTAGATTTAGGGTGGAAAAGAAATAGGGGTGCTTTTCAGCAAATGATTAACCGAGGGCTTGAACGAAACCTAATTTTAATTACTGTAAGGCATATGAGACCTCAAATTTTCTTTACCGGTGCCCTTTTGGAAAAAAAGATTCACTCTTAGTTGTAAACTTTCAGCTGGCAGTATGTAATTTTAGTAGTTGATTCAGCCATAAACATATTTTAAAATTTATATATCTTTGAAAAAAAACTCCATGCAGGGACTCCTCATAAAAGCATGTCTATTAAGTATTGGGCTTTGGTTTTTTAACACAACTTGTGATGCGCAGCGAACTAAGCACGAATTAAACCACCTCATTTATTCTCCCACACCCCAAACCTTACCCTCAGGCGCTTTTGGGCTTCGTGCTTCTATTCGTTTTGGAGACATAGGAGGCTCGGCTGGTGGATACGAGAACTTTTACGGACTAGACGAATTACAAGATTCCTACCTCGGTATTAATTATGGTTTGTCAGACCGGATCCAAATTGGAGTAAGTCGCTCAAAAGGGAGTGGTGTGCAGAGGCAGCTTGTTAATGGAGAGATAAAACTAAATATTTTAAATCAATCTGACTCTACCGGTGGTATGCCGGTGAGTGTAGGTCTTTCTCATGTTACTACTGGCGCTCTGCAATTGGCAAGTAATGACCCTGAGTCCATGACCTATTTTGGCGAAGCAGCTCACAGATTATCTTTTGCTTCTCAAGTCATTGTTAGTCGACAGTATAGTTCGTTTTTACATTTGCAGGCAATAGGCGGATACCAACATAGAAATATAGCGCCAGCGAATGAAAGCAATGGTTTGTTTTATGCGGGAGGGGCAGCTCAAATTTCTCTGTCTGGATCTTTGGATCTAATTTTCGAGGGGATATACCCCATTTCTAATTCGCGGTCCAGCGAATTGGGGTATTATCCTCTGTATGGTGGGGGCCTATCTTACCGCACCCAGTGTGGTGACCAATGGGTTCTAGAACTTACGAATGGAAGAGGGCTTACGCCTAATGACTTTATTCCATACAGTCAATCAGATATTCGAGCTGGTGAGGTACGGTTCAGTTTGACGTTTAATAAGCTGTTTATTCAGAATAGCGATAGCTAAAAAAATAGGCAATACTATTTCATTTGCTTAACATCAATTTTGATAAAACATTTACTATTACACTTAGCCGCATGAAAATATTTAACGTCCTTTCAGCCTTAGCACTTTTGATTTTTTTATCTGCTTGTAATTCAAACCAATACCTTACTAAAGGTGAGAAGAAAAGCATAGAGCAAGAACTAAGTGCTGCAACACTCAAGGATCACTTTCAAGGCCTGCTTATATATGATTTAGAAGGTCGTGAAGTCGTTTACGACTATCAGGGTGATAAACTTTTTACTCCAGCTTCTAATACAAAGATTTTAACTTTAGCCGCAGCAATAGAGCATCTGCCGGACTCTTTACCCTTGTATGAGCAACTTAATGCAGGACGGTCAATATATTTGAGAGGCACTGGACACCCTGCACTTTTTCATCCTGATTTTGACACCTACTGGCAAGAAGCTTCATTGCAGCTTATGTTGCGAGGATTTGACTCTCTGTTTCTCTATCATGATGACCCCAAGCCCGAACGGTTTGGCCCAGGGTGGGCTTGGGATGATTATCCTCATTATTATCAGGCAGAAAAAAGTGACTTCCCTGTTTTTGGCAATGCAATGTATGTGGAATGGGATAGTTTGCGCTCAGAAATCAAAGTATTTCCCGACCACTTAGCTCAATTCAGTAAAATCAGATTGGGTAAGGGTACAGAAATTGATCTAAAAAGGGATGAGTTTATAAATGAGTTTGATATTAGAGTTGGGATCCAAACGCCACATGAAACTCGATCTTCAATCCCATTTCTAATGGAGCCTTATTTGATAAGTCGTTTATGGGAAGCTAAGATGAACCGGTTATTTTTTAATCGTTATGAGGCTCCTTCAGGTAAATGGATACCAAAAGGTGACTTCCCTTTAGACACTCTTCTTCGTAAAATGATGTGGGAAAGCGACAACTATTTAGCAGAACAAATTTTATTGATGGTTGGGAAAAAACTGACCGACACGCTAAAGACAGAAGCGGCTATCAATGCTTTAATTTCTGACACTACTCAAATTCGGTGGGTGGATGGTTCCGGTTTAAGCCGTTACAATTTACTGAGCCCCAAATATTTAGTTTCTAAATTGGAGGAAATTCAAAGTGCCGTAGGTTGGGAAGGTGTTTATCAATATTTTCCTGCAAATGGACAAAAAGGAACGTTAAAAAATCGATATACTAAACTTAAGCAGCCATACATTTACGCTAAAACAGGCACATTGAGTAATAATTATAATTTGAGCGGTTATATTAGAGGGCAAAGCGGAAAGTGGTATATATTTAGTTATATGCACAATCACTTTTTAGGATCTCCCTCCACTATTCAGGAAGATATTGAAAAGGTATTGTTACTCGTTCACCAAACGCTCTAATTAATGGATGTAAGTGATAAAAATAAAATCCTATTTCATCAGCACAGCTGGGGCAGTTCCTATGGTTATCCACTATTCATTTATGATGGCAATCGAATTCAGATGCAATTTGATCGCCTTTCAAAGGCGTTAAGCGGTCATAATCATGAAATTTATTATGCTTGCAAGGCCAATAGTAACCTTTACATATTGCAACTATTGGCCAGAAAAGGAGCGCGCTTGGATGTAGTGAGTGTAAACGAGGGCAAATTGGGAGAAATGGCGGGCTTCTCAACGGAGCACATACATTTTACACCAAACGGTGTACATTTAGATGAATGTCGTGAGGCTATTGACAGAGGATATTCCATAAGCCTAGACCACATTCCATCTATTCGTCATTTAGCAAAAGAACGACCGGGATTGCCGCTTTGCATCCGAATAAACCCAGCAGTTCAAGCTGGAGGCCATGAAAAGATTTCAGTAGGGCATAAAGCCTCAAAGTTTGGTTTAGCTATTGATCAGATGAAGGAGATCGCTAAATTACAGGAATCTGGTGCTATTCGGGTTATTGGAATGCACATACACACAGGCTCAGACATCAGTGATGTACAAGCCATCAAAAAAGGAGCTCAAGTTTTATTGGAACAGGCGAAACCCTTTAGCGAGTCTATCGAATATCTGGATTTTGGTGGAGGCTTTAAGGTTTCCTACTATGATGAAGACCAGTCGACCGATATTGAGGGTATTGGTCATTGGTTGACAAATAAAATTAAAGCTTTCGAAGATTTCTGTGGACATTCAGTACGCTTAGTTGTAGAACCTGGCAAGTTTTTAGTGAGCGAGGCAGGATATTTTTTGGCTGAAGTCACTCAAATCAAACAAACGTATAACACACAATTTGTACACCTAAATACTGGGTTCAATCACTTTATTCGACCCATGTACTACGAGGCTAATCATAAAATAGAGGTCTGGGGAAAGGGTACAAAAAGTCATTTAAAAAAGTACAATATTGTCGGCTATTTGTGTGAGACTGACACTTTTGCTTCCGATCGATACCTACCAGAAGTAGAGGTGGGAGATATTCTTGTTTTTCACAATGCGGGAGCCTATTCTTACTCAATGGCCTCTCAATATAATCAGCGTCTAAGGCCTGCTGAAATTCTCATGTTGGATGGAAAAGCTATTTTAATTCGGGAACGGGAAGTTTTTGATGACCTATTGCGTAAACAAATACCCCTGGATTAAAGGGTTTGGAAATAACTCTCAATATTTTTTTTCTATCTCTTTATTGTCAATCCACTGCCCCCACATTCGATTATAGGCATGGACTTGATTCACGGTGTCGCCCTTCATATCAATTAAAGGGTAGGATCGATTTGCCCATTCAAAAATACTACCATATAAGTTTATCACCTTTTTGAATCCAAGATCTTGTAATTGTTTTCCAATTTTTTCAGAGCGATATCCTACGGAACAATAAACCACGACCTTTTTGTTTCGGTCCAAATCGCCCACTGCGGAAGGATCAAAAGACTCATAGCCGACCCATATGGCTCCTGGTATGTGGCTTATTTCATATTCTTCCCGGCTTCTAGTATCTAATAATACTTTCTGCTCCCAATTGCTAGTAAAAAGTTCTTCAACACCTATTACAGGTACTTCTTTACGATCGAGTAATGCAGAGAGAGTTCGATCATAGGACTTGTTTTTCACTAGCCCTGTGGGTTGCGCAACACAAGATGGCAAAAGAATGCCCAGACCTGCAAGAATTGACCAAAGATGGATTTTAATAGTTTGCATTTTTAAGCTTATAGTTCAATAGGGCCGGATCCCAATTCATCAAAAATGATTTGCCCATCCTGACAAAAATCGGCGCACTCGGACTGAAGGCGTTGCTCAATGGCCTCTGCCTGGTCAGCAGGATATAGTACGTGGACGTTTGGTCCCGCATCAAGTGTGAAACAGATCGGGAGTCCATCTTTTATACGCCAGGATTGAATGCTTCGAATAATATTGATAGTATCCGGATCCATTAACATAAATGCTGGTGATGAGCACATCATTAAACCGTGCAATGTAAGCGCCTCGTTTTCAGCCAAATCAGCAAATCCTTCCCAGTCACCCCGACTTAATATATGAAGAAGCTGTGAAACCCTATTATGAGCTTGATGGTACCTGGCCGATGCAAAGGGGTTTTCATCCATAAGTTGATGGCCGGCAGAAGAAGAAACGGATTTCTTTTCTTTAGATACGATCAAAATGGCATCTTTCATATTTTTAAATAAGGGGTGAACGTGAGCTTCGAGTGGCACTGCGTAAGTGTCATGGGCTGATGGCCATTCACCGCTAGCACCCCACATAGACCAGTAACCGTAAATCGACCGAGCAGCACTTCCAGATCCCAATCGTGCTATATAGGAAGACTTCTGATCAAAAAGATCGTCATTACTTAATGTTCCGAAAAGACGATCTTCTAAACTGCATAAGCAAAGGGCTAACGCACTCATTGATGAGGCAGATGAGGCTATCCCGGAGGAATGAGGAAATGAATTAGAAGACTGTATACGAATAGATAGTTGCTTTAAAAAAGGAAATTGAGGGTTTAGTTTATTTAAGAAACTGGTAATTCTAGATTTGAAATCAGGCGCTGGTTTTCCCTCAAATTCAAACTCTAAATCTATGTTTTCAGCATGAGGCCCTGCTTGACGAGCGCTCCAACTCAATTCTGTTACCGTATGTGCAGCACTAAGGGTCCCGCTGATAGATGGATTTCTAGGAAGTTGATTTCCGTACTTTCCCCAATATTTCACAATAGCAATATTCGAAGGACTCTTCCATTTAATAGAACCAGGCTTAATATCTTTCGACTTTAGAACTAAGTTTTTCCCTAAAAAATCCGTTCTGCTCATACATCCTAATTTAAAAACTCCTCAAAAATAAGATTTTTAAAGGAACGATATTATCAAGGGTTGGGGATCATGGGAAGTCGGTCTTTTTCATATTTTCGGATAAGCTTTTCTACATCGTGGGAGACATCAAAATCCTGGAGCACAATATCCATGAGTTCATCCTTTCCCTTCACATAACCCTCAGTTAAGTTATAGTTAAACATTGTACCCATTCCCGTGTAATAGCTGGCCAAAAAGGTGCCTCGTGTTTCTTTAATGATAGCGTAAAGGGGCATTTCTACCTCCCGTTCTATCATTTCAACTAAAATCCGACCTTGCGTTTTTGTTAGCTTTTTCAGGGGCTTTTCAAAACTGTTCTCTAGTTCTTTTTGTAAACGCTTTAAGTGTCTTTTACGACTTCGCTCATCCATCATACGGGTTACATATTGAGCTTCACGATATATTTTTACCGCTTGTTTGGCATACGGATAAACCTTTGCAGCATATTTTTTATATCGCATATAAGTCAAATAATCCTGGCGATTATCAAATTTGCGTGGTGACGAAACTTGAACAGAATCTATTTCAGCTAAGAATAGGGTGTCATCTTCGGAAATCAGCGCCTGAATTCGTTGGCCATTAATATACATGTATTCAGTGCGTAAGGTGTCTGTATTTTGTCCAAACAAAAAAATTGAAAAAAACAACATGATTGTTGGACATACAATTCTTGTCATAGTCAATGAGGTAAATCGATTGCGTAGTTTAAATTTTGACATGTGATTTATAACGTTTCCCCCTTTCAATAGATTTTATCAAGACCTATTGAAATCGAGGATTTTTAGAAGATTTATTTTTATTAGTCCTAATATATTATAGTCTCCTTAGTTTAACTATAATAGACAACATAAACGAAATGGCAAGTCGATTTTGTACTATTAAAAGCTTTTTAGCCCTTTTTCATTCATTATCCGGGAGATTTTATCTTTGCAGACTATGAGACTTATTTTTCATGTATTGAGCTATATATTTCATCCTTGGTTGATGTTGAGTTATAGTGTAATGCTACTATGGCTTGTGAACCCATATATTTTCCAGGGTGCATCAAGTTCCGCGAACCTTCTTTTAATAAAGATATGGATAAGTAGTTTTTTATTTCCGCTTTTGATTGCTGGATTAATGATTGGGTTACAATTTATCAGTCTTAAGACAATCGACCAACCTCGCGAACGCATTTTCCCACTCATCGGAACAATGCTGTTTTATATATGGCTAACAGTAAATATGTATAAAGCTGGAGGCACACCTGAGGCTTTACTCGGGCTCACATTAGGAGCAACTATTGCGGTGATACTTGGTTTTGTAATTAACCTGGTTACTCCAGTTTCTTTTCATGCTCTGGGTGTGGGAGTTCTTTTAAGTACGGCAACTCTTATTTATTTTTATTTTGGATTTGCTGATTTCAACTGGCCTGGAAGCAACTACTTAATTGGTTCCCGATGGATGGTGGTGGCTTGCCTCTGGGTTTCAGGTTGGGTACTTACCGCACGCATGTGGCTTAAAGAATACTCACTATTCCGCGTCTACCTTAGTACTGTTTTAGGATTTATTTCTCCCTGGATTGCCTTATTGCAATTGCAAGTTATCTTATGAAAAATAAAAAAATTGGGCTATTTTTTGGGTCGTTTAATCCTATTCATATCGGTCATATGATTATAGCTCAGCATGTACTAAATGAAAGTGAAATAGACGAAATTTGGTTCGTGGTAAGCCCGCATAACCCACTTAAAGAAAAGAGGACGCTTGCACCCGACCATGATAGGTTATATTTAGTGCAAGAAGCTATAGGTGAACACCCGAAAATGAGAGCATCATCGGTTGAATTTCAATTGCCCCAACCCTCTTACACTATCGACACACTCACATATTTAAGAGAAAAATATCCAGAAATTCAATTTTCACTATTAATGGGAGGCGATAATCTCCAGCATTTTCATAAATGGAAGAATCACAAACTATTGCTTCGCGATTATGAACTTTATATTTATGATCGACCTGGCCGGAAGGAATCGACTTATGATCAGCATCCATCTGTACATTTCATGCAAGCTACTCAAATGAATATTTCCGCAACCCATATCCGCAAATTAATCAGGAATGGGAAAAGTATACAATTTTTAGTGCCAGACCCCGTTTTTCAAGCAATAAATGCTTCAAATCTCTTTAAATGAAAAAATGCATCCTGATCTATATCGCTATTGCTTTTCTTATCATGACTGAATTAATGGGTCAACCTAATCTAGCTATTGGAGAATGGAAATCATATTTGCCCCACACGATAGGATCCTACGTGACAGAGTCAGACGACCGAGTTTTTTATGTAGCCAACCAGACGCTTACTCGATTCAACAAATCTGATTTGGAACAAGAGTTTATTTCGACAATTGATGGTTTGTCTAGTGTTGGGGTAAAATGGGCTTCTTATAATTTTCAAGCTGAAGCACTTGTGGTTATTTACGAAGACAGTAATATTGATATTATCTATGAGGACGAAATCGTTAATATCAGTGATATTCCACGGAACACACAATTGTCCGGAGACCGAACAGTTCGTGGAATTCATCAATGGAACGATCAAATTATATTAGCAACTGGGTTTGGTCTTGTAATTGTTGATCTTGAAGATGCCGTGATTCGACAAATTGTTTTGAGTCCATCACCGATGGAGGACGTAACCACTTGGAATGGTCAGTTTTTAGCACTGATGGAAGGAGAAGTATATGGATTAGAAGTGGAAGACATATTCAATTTCGAGTTTTGGAGCCTCTGGGAGAATATAGGTGCAGCATGGAGAGTGAATTCCAATTTGACATCATTAGAATCATTCGATGACAAGTTGTTTTTAGCAGGAGATTCGCTGCTTTATCTCAGAAATGACAACGAAACAGATACTCTGGCCTCTTTTGACCGACAGGGTGACCAAATACAATTTCTTCAAGCGGGGTACAACTATATGATGGTTGGAATTCGAAATGGAGGTACAAATGATTACGTTCGATTTTATCAACCTGACTTGGCTTTTGTTGAAAGTGCTCAATCTTGTCACGGACGGTTAAGTCATGCCATTGAAACAAAAGAGGGGCGAATCTTTTATGGCGATGAATTTGGAGGATATCGCTTTTCCGAAACACCTACCAGCAACTGTGAAATAGTTTTTAATGACGGTCCCAGGGACTTTGCAAATAGCGATATAGATTATCGAGATGGAGTGCTAGCCATCGCAGGGGGCGGCCCACGAGACCAACTTCGATATGAATTCTCAGATCGAGGTATGTATATACTAAACGGAGAGACCTGGACGAATGTAAATCCCGATAACACCCCGGAACTAGCTAACCCTGAAGTACTTGAGTTCTTCCGTATAAAAGTAGACCCTTTCGATAAAGAGACGATTTGGGTCGGTACATATTGGGGAGGAGTCATCCGGTATAGCGAAGACGATATTTTTGTATATACCAAAGAGAATTCTTGTTTAGAAGGGACAGTTGGTGATAGCCAAAGAGAGCGTATATCAGGGATGGCTTTTGATGAAACTGGAAATTTATGGCTTACAAACTTTGGTGCACCTCAGGGACTTAAGGTTTTAAGGCCAAATGGAGATTGTGAAGGCTGGAATCTCCCCACTTCATCAAGTTTGGTAGACCTACATATTGATCCCAATGGATTTATATGGTCCACAGTTTTTGCAAATGATGCTGGTATTCTAGTATTTGATCCTGATCCAACTGGGGAGAACGGAGAACGATTTAGAGTGTTTAATCGCGCAAATAGTGCATTACCAACAAATTCGGTAACCTGTTTGACTATTGACAGGAGCGGAAACGTTTGGGCGGGCACTACGGAAGGAGTCGTCCTATTTGCTTGCGGAAATGCTGTTTTCGACTTTGATTGCAGCAGTCGGCCTATTGTAGACGAGAGTGGAGATAATGTAGGTGATTTTTTACTTAATAATGTCCGCATAACAGCCTTAGGCGTTGATGGGGCTAATAGGAAGTGGGTAGGCACAGAAGGAGGGATTATTGTTCTGTCTCCTTCAGGAAGTGAAGAGCTATTTCGATTTAATACGAACAACAGCCCTTTATTTAGCGATGCGATTGTAGATTTCGCATATGATGGAGAAGTGGGTATTATGTATATCGCAACTTCTAAAGGGGTCATGGCATATCGCACAGAATCTACCAGTGGAAATGCTTTTAATCAGCCTGACGCCTTTGTATACCCAAATCCTGTGCGTCCTGAGTATCAGGGGCCGATCGCGATAAAGGGGCTTGCGGAAGATGCACTCGTAAAAATAACTGACCTAGAAGGACGCGTGATTCATGAGACTAGAGCACTTGGTGGTCAAGCTATTTGGGACGGAAATCAATGGAGCGGTCAGCAGGTAACGTCAGGCGTTTATCTAGCCTGGATAAGTGGTCAGGGCGACTTTACTCAGCCTTCAGATGCCATTCTAAAATTCGTTATTATTCGCTAGCATTGTCGATGACTTTTTTATATAGGTTTTCATACTGGCCAAGTATGTCTTTAATATGAAACTCTTTTGCCTTTTCGAGAGCTCGAGAACGAAAAGCAGCCAACTGCTCAGGGCTTTTTAGTATAGTGCAGCAGGCTTGGGCCATAGCTGCTGTATCACCCACTTCACATAAGAAACCTGTCTCTCCCTCAATGTTGACTTCGGGTATCCCACCAATATTAGATGAAACGACAGGCACTTCACAAGCCATAGCCTCTAAGGCAGCTAAGCCAAAGCTCTCGTTGGCCGATGGAAGTAAAAAGACATCCGATATAGATAAAAGTTCTTCAATTGCTTCTTGCTTTCCTAAAAAACGAACACATTTCCCCAGTCCTTCGGAACGTGTAAGTCGCTCTAACTGGGGCCGCTCAGGTCCATCACCCACCAAAAGTAGTATAGCGGGTTGATGTTCTCGTACTTTTTTCAATATATCTATTGTGTCTTCTACTCGCTTTACTTTGCGAAAATTAGAAGTGTGCATAAGTATATGTTCTCCATTTGGAGCTAGCAAGTCCCTGAAGTGACTTTTGTCTGCTCTTTTGAAGCGATCAAAATCAATAAAATTATAAATCACCTCAATATTTTCCCGAACTTCAAATGTCTTATAGGTCTCTTCACGTAAGTACTGAGATACTGCCGTTACCCCATCAGATTCGTTAATCCCAAATTCTGCCACGGATTTAAAACTTCTATCATTACCAACAAGTGTGATATCGGTTCCGTGTAGAGTTGTAATCACCGGCAGATATTTACCTTTTTTTGCTAAGATACTTTTAGCAAGAAAAGCCACAGAGGCATGTGGTACAGCATAGTGCACATGTAAAACATCTAAATCTGCATAAGTGGCAACGTCTACAAGTTTACTGGCTAAGGCAGATTCGTAAGGTGTAAAGTCGAACACCGGATAGTCCATTGTGGTTACCTCATGGTAAAATACGTTTTCCTGGAAACCAGAAAGTCGGGCAGGTCGACTATATGTTATAAAGTGAACTCCATGTCCCGCCCTAGCCAAGGCTAACCCCAGCTCAGTAGCCACTACACCTGATCCCCCAAATGTTGGGTAACAAACAATACCTATATTCATATCAATCTATTTCATTTGGTAAAAGTACTAAACCTACTTTTAACAGAACACTTATCAAGTATTCTGATTTGAAACAATAAAGATTCAAAACTGTTATAAATAAATAACTTTTAGGTTATCACACTCATATTCAAATTTAAGTTGCTTTGGCCGTTTACTCAATAGGAGATCTTGAAAAATTGTCGGGGATAAAAGCCCACACTATCCGTATTTGGGAAAAGAGATACGATTTATTAAGACCAAAACGCACTGATTCTAATATAAGATATTATTGTGACGGCGATCTCAAGCAACTGATGAATATTGCCATTCTCAAAAAAGAGGGTATGAGGATTTCCCAAATTGCTGCCTTGAGCCCTTCGGATATGAGAAAGAAAGTGCGAGGAGTAAATCAAAACGATTCTGGAGGTCACCCTCAAATTGACGCCTTGATGTTGGCTATGATTGAATTTGATCAAGATCATTTTGATAAGCTGATGGACAATTACATTAGTGCTATGGGTTTTGAAAATTGTATGGTTGAGGTCATATACCCATTGCTCAACAAACTAAGTATCTTGTGGATGACAGGTTCAATAAAGCCCATTCAAGAGCAATTTATGAGCCTAATGATTCGCAATCGAATCATTTCTGCCACAAACGAACTTCCTCCACCTCAATCTAGTTTCACATTCCTACTTTATGTTCCCGAGGGTGAAAACCAAGAAATTAGCCTGCTTTTTTTACAGTATATCTTACGGGTTCGATCTATAAAATCGATTAACGTAGGATTAGATATAGCTTTAGAGGATATACGTGATGTGTGTTCCATTATTCAGCCCGATTATTTGTTCACGATTATGAATCAACCTCCAAAACGAATGTCGGCAAAAAAGTATCTGGAGCACCTTAAGCCGATTATTCCCCAAGGGAAATTATGTATTTCTGGATACCAATTTGCACATACTGATTTTTCAGACTCCGATCAGATTGTATATCTGGATAGCTTACAAGAAACTGTTCAATATGTAGATAGTTTGTCCGAACGTAACAATTAGATTTTAATTTCTCAAACCATTTTTTACGAGGCTAGGCCTACACTAAGGACAAATGACTTCTCTTTCCTAGATTATTGTAACAATTTTTTGATGCGATTGTATTCTTGACCTCGAGATCGACGAGTAGAACATTTTAGTTCTTCAGCTTCATTTTTAATCTCCTCCACACGGTTTTTAGGGCTTGGATGTGTACTCAAAAACTCAGGCGGTTGTGGTTTGTCTTGAATTTTCTCGAAAAATGAAGCTGCTCCAGCAGCATTGTAGCGTGTGTTACAAAGATACCGTACAGAAGCGGCATCCGCCTGACTTTCATGAAATCGGCTAAATGAAAGTGAAGAAAGCGACAGAGCGATTTGGCCGATTAGGCCCGGTTCATTTTGTCCCGTGACGACCTGGCGAACGAGATCTAAGCCGTGCAGTTTTGTCATTTGAGCGGTTGAATGGCGATAGGCGGCATGAGCAATTTCATGACCCATAACTCCTGCAAGGTCATCGGCATGATCTAAATAAAGGATAAGGCCTGTATATACATAAATGTATCCTCCAGGCGTGACAAAAGCATTAAGTGTTTCTTTATCGTCGATCAGATGGACTTCCCATGCAAAATCCTCTTTATGAGCAACCTCACCCGAATTTAAAATCTCTTTTGTCATGGATCGCAAATATCGATAAGCCTCCTCATTGCCACGTTCCGGCAAAAGTGGAAAGTTTTCATTATCAGACTTGATCTGCTCGCTGACTTGCATTCCTAGTTTCACATCATCTTCGACAGGGAAAAGATTAAAATTGTTCCACGCTTTTTTAGCGGGGTCACAACTCCAGGTGCCCAAAATGATCATACTAAAGATTACCGACAAAAAGATTTTCATACGTATTCGATTTTACCATTGATATCCGAGCCCCATACCCAAATACTGAGCTGTGGCTAAATGAGACTTCAAATATACGGCTAAAAATGTACCTGAATTAAAATTGTTTCGTAAAAAGTAATACCGCAAGAATAACTGATTATAAATAGGAAAGGTCTCTATTTCCGTTTGAAGGTAAGTGCCAGCTACTACGCCAAAGCTGATGGGACCAAAAACAAACTCATCTGCGATATATATCAAATATGAGGTTGCAAATTGCAGGGCTTCGGAGCGACTCACAATTCCCAACATGCCCCTGTAAAAATGTGCGCGCTCCATGTTTCTTTCCCGCTCTAAACCAAAATGAAGACGCTGCACAGGTGTAAGCGACCGAATCAAAGCTACTTTGGCTACGTACACTGGAAACTTTGGTCCGGGGTACTCTCTTTGGCTGGTGCCGGCTAGCATTCCATACATTTCAAAAGACCAATTTCGAAATCCAAAACCAGCGGATAGGCCCGATTTTAAACCGGGGGCTTTAGAAGAGCGAGTAAGTGAAAGTCCAAACTCAGCCGTGTTGAGGCCAGAGTTAGGGGAGGACACCCGACCATTAGACACGTGCGTAATATCTGAATAAATCCCCCACCGCCAGTTTCTGTAAAGGCGACTAAACTGCAGTTTTAAGCGCGTTATATTATTCCATTTAGAGCCTATTCCTGTATTTAATGGGTTTCTATGCCAGTGATAGGGCCTGGAAACTCGCGCAACCCCAATCCCAATAAAAAGATCTAATTGTCCAAATTTCGGCTTCTTAAATATTGGCATTTCAATAGAGGGGTAGGCTGAAAGGGCATGACCTAGTATAGATTGATTGCCAAAAGTGTGGTATCGAAAATGCAGGCCTATGTTTGGGTACCCATAAAAATTTGCCCAAGGCTGGCGATCATCCGTTTCCCAGCGGGCAGAAAAATCCAAGCTGTGCGTCCATTCGTTGGAGTTGAATAAAAATTGATCGGAGTGTCGTATTAAGCGACCTAAGCCTGTTTCAATCTGAAACTGGGTCGTTTGGCTTACAAGACTTTCTGAGGTCCAGCAAAAAAGTACCGATAAGAAAATGGCTATAGATTTTATCACAACTGGCGAATAAATCGGGTCGCGGCGACCATGTCATTATGCTGAATGCGATCAGCCTTTAACGAAGGAACCTCTTCCCTAAATTGTTTGTAAATCTTAGCTAATCGGTCCGAAAGTTGATCTGACCGAAAGCTCCAGGCTTGACAAGCTGTCAAAAATTCAACACCCAGAACTGACCAGGTATTATTTACAATGTCCCGTGTTTTTACACCCGCATTTGCAGACATAGATACGTGGTCCTCCTGACCCAAACTAGAAACTATTGAATCTACCGAGGCCGGCGTACATAATTGCTTGTTTTGACTAACAATGGAGGCCGCCGTATACTGGGCAATCATCATGCCGGAATGCAGTCCGGCGGAATCGATCAGGTAGCTCGGCAAACCGCGCTGACCTGAGATGAGTTGATAAATTCTGCGTTCCGATATGTTGCTCAGTTCAGAAAGAGCAATACCTAGATAATCGAGCACTAAAGCAATGGGCTGACCATGAAAATTGCCGGCCGATAAAATCTCATCTACCTCAGGAAGTACATTGGGATTGTCGGTGACTGCATTCAATTCCGCCTGCACTACAGATCGAACATGAGCCAATGCTGCGGCTGAAGCACCATGCACCTGAGGAACACAGCGAAACGAATAGGGATCCTGCACTGGTTTTCCAGGCCGTTTAGACAAATCACTGCCGTCTAACCACGACCGGATCTCTTCAGCAACGCGGATTTGACCGTCTTGTCTTCGAATGGCATGCACCCGTTCGTGCAAAGGGGACAGTTGCACATTAAAAGATTCCATAGAAAGCGCAGCGCACATGTTTGCCTTGTGCAGAATTTGTTCTCCCTCCAAAACAGACCACGCCGCATATGCTGTCGAAAATTGTGTGCCATTTAGCAAAGCTAGTCCTTCTTTAGCCTGCAACTTTAAGGGAGACCAACCCATTTCTTCAAGTACCTTATCAGCGGGCATTTCCTTGCCTTTCCAAACGCAGTCACCTTCGCCTATCAAGGGCAGACTCAGATGAGCTAGTGGGGCCAAATCTCCGGAAGCGCCCAACGATCCTTGAGTGAATAGCACGGGCAAAATATCGGCATTGTAAAACTCAACTAAACGCTCGACTAATTTCAAACTAACACCCGACTTTCCGTAGCAAAAGTTCTGAATTTTTAATAGTAAAACGAGGCGAACCAGTTCTAAGGGGACTTTTGACCCCATGCCAGCTGCATGAGACCGAATCAAATTGACCTGCAAATTACCCAACTGCTCCGGCTCAATAGATACATTACAAAGCGAACCAAAACCCGTATTCACCCCATAAATGATCTTCTCCTGATCGTAAATTTTCCCCTCTAAAAACTCCCTTGAGGCCTGAATTTCCCGACGCGCTGCCTCCGAAAGTTCCAGCTGACAGGACTTCCTCATGGCATGCGCCACATCTTCCAGCAGCAGACCGTCAGGGGTAAGTATTAAACGCTCCATTCTTTTTTCTCAAAGATAAAAAATCAGTGGGATTGGATGCATAAGGCTTTCTTCTTCCCTATATTTTTTTGGGGGTGCCCCGGCCCGGCTCACCCGCTCCATCCCTGCCCGCGGCGGGCCTTGGTCGCTATGCTTCGGGGCTCGCTCAGAATATCCGCCTCTGTCCGCCAGCCGGCGGACTCCAGCGGCTTCACTCGGCCCTTCTCCCACCGGGGGTGGGATCGGTCTCTCTCCGCTAGTTGGCGGAGAGCCCCCTCCGCAGCGCTCACCCGGAAGGAATCAATAACAAGCACCTGAAGTTTTTATTCAGCAAATTTTAAAAAAGCTAGGATAGGTTGGGGCCGCCTGTAAATAAGAGCTAAAATAAGTATGACTTTCAACATGATTAGTGGAGTGAATGGGATCAAATTATATAGTAGGTCGATAGTGAAATATATTTTATCAATCGAAGAATAAGTCTGCTGCTGCGCGATCAGCATAATGCATGCCTTCCCGGCTAAGTCTGACAGAGTCTTTTTCTGAAACCCACCATTCGCGGTTTGGATGAGAAACTATTCGCTTTTTTAGCTGATACCCGTATTCGGGATAGTCATGATAAAATTGACTCAAATCCAATCCAGATCGAAGCCTAAGTGCTGTCATAATCCGCTCATTTATTCGATCTTTAAGTCGAAAGGCCTCCGTCTCCAGTGGAAGTTCGTCTGCTTCTATTGACTTCATATAAGTCGCATTATTTGCAACATTCCAATGTCTATGACGGCCATCAAAAGAGTGGGCGGAAGGGCCAAGGCCTAAATATGGAGCTCCTGTCCAATACTGGGAATTATGAATGGCCTCCTGGCCAGGCAGAGAAAAGTTTGAAATTTCATATTGATCGTACTTGCTAGCTTCCACCCAGTCCAAAAGTAAATCGAATTGCCTTACAACGGCATCATCACTTGGCACCTCAGTTCGCCCGTTTTTGATTTGATAGGCTAAAGCAGTTTGCTGTTCCACAGTCAATGCATAGGCTGAGAAATGAGGAATTTCCAAGGACTCCATCCATTGTAGGCTCTCGATCCATTCTACATCCGACAGATTTGGTAAGCCATAAATCCAGTCAATTGTCATTTGCTTAAATCCCAATTCCAATGCATTTTCAATAGCTTGATGGCCCTGACTGGATGTATGGGATCTATTCATCCATTGCAATTGATGCTCTGCGCGTGCCTGAATACCAATGCTAAGTCGGTTTACTGGGGTCTTTCTTAATATTTCCAGGTAATCCCGTGTGAGATCGTCTGGGTTGGCCTCCAGAGTAATTTCAGTAGTTTCGGACCATTCAAAATTCTTCCCGATGGATGCAAATAAGTGGTATAATTCTTCATGATCAAGGACAGAAGGTGTACCGCCTCCTAAGTAAATACTCGAAAGATGGCCGTCTTGTAAATAGGTTTTTCTATTCTTCAATTCATGTTCAATCGCCCTCATCATTCGCTTCTTTTGTTTCAAAGAAGTACTGAAATGAAAATTACAATAGTTACATGCTTGTCGACAAAAAGGAATGTGAATATATAATCCGCTCATATTAGTTTTTAGCTGTGGAGCGCAAATCATCCATAATCATTTGAGCCGCTTTTTCACCTGTGCCCATCGCCATATTCAGTGATGGGGCAGTCAGCGCATCTCCGCAATAGTAAATTCCGCTTTGATCTCGAATCTCCGCAGGTGATGCTTCGAGTTTCACTTCCTGATGCACAGGCAGTGCCTGATCAATTTCAAAGACTGCTAATAATTTGAGATCCCGCAATCCGGCATGTTTGGCGAGTTCTTGTTGAGCTTCCTGAATTCCTTGCTCTTGAGAATAATTGTTATGGGGAGGCAAAAGGGTAACTGATACAATCTGTTCGTCGCTCGAAGGTCCTCCAGGCACTTTGTTTAAATAGTGAAAGTTGGTGACGGGTGAATTTTCATCGGCAATAAGTCCGATCATTGGGACTGTAATGACTTGCGGATCTGAACTGGAGAAATAGATATTCATGCATCGATTCCATTTCTGAAGGCTTGATTCTGGTTGGGCATGCGCGCAAAGTACTGCGGATGCCTCCAGTTTAGTTCCATCGTCCAGGGAAATGCTCTGGGGCTCTTTATTTGTTACTTTTTGGCCTAAATGAATAGAGTTCGACGGAATCTGACGAGCCAGTTGATTTGCCATTTGTTGAATCCCATTTGCAGGTACTGCTGCCTGGCCCGAGCTAAACATTTTAAGGACGAACTCAAACATGCGGGAAGAGGTCGTCAATTTTTTCTCTAAAAATATGCCCCCGAAAAATGGACGAAAAAAAGATTGCATCATAGGGCTTGAAAACCCTTTTTCGATTAAATAATTTTCTGTAGTCCGTTCGGCGCGCGAAAATATTTCCGGCAGATCTGTGGCTAATAATCCTTGCGTGAGGCGGGCAAGTTTCCATTTGTCGCTCAGCGTTGCCCAGGGATATTTGAGTGTGGGCCAGGCCAGGCTCAGATCTTGTAAAGGATTCCCTATGCAATAGGACTTTCCGGACGAAAATATTTTAGCTCCGGGTTTGAAATATATAAGGTCTAAGTCCCCGTAGTCCAAATACTTTTTAGTGAGCGGATATTCTGTCAGCAAAACCTGAAAACCTCTGTCCAAAGCCCAGCCGTTTTTTTGCGTTGTTTCGAGTCGCCCACCAATATGACGGGCTGTATCATGGATGGTGACGGGAAAGCCATTTTGGTGCAAGTAGACCGCAGCTACCAATCCACTCATACCGGCTCCAATAATTCGAATCGGGTGATCTGGTTTCATCTTGCTTATATTTTATTCACCAAAATAAGATTTATACTGTTTTTTCCTAGGGTAAAAGGTTAAAAACACAATAGGGTAAAGCAGCAGACTTAGTATCCAAAAATAGGACTTAAATCTTATCCGGTCAATGATAAGAGATTGATCGGAGCTTAGTTTTCGGACTACATGTTCATGTTTCCAATAGGTGAGACCTGGAGGAAGCTTTTTTCCTTCATCAACGAAATATAGTTCTCCATCTCGCTCTCCGTGGTCAGTGATGAGGCTTATCCATTCTGCACGGATAGGATGGACAAATCTTAGGTGAACAGTATCTCCCGTTTTAGACCCCGTAAATTTAACAAGCTCTATTTTACCTACAGGAGGGCTTAGGGCTTCAAATAAATCTCTGTCGAATTGATTCATAACCGACCGAAAATCGCCCGCCACTTTTGTTTGAATTTGTATTTTTAAAGGAGTGCTCATATATACTAAACAGATTGAATTCATGTAAAGTTGATTGCCGGGAAAACCATCCGTGATTAGCTTTTGAGTATTTGAGCGGAAGTGATTTATAACAAGAGTTTTGCGGTAGCGATGCGCAGAGGGCGCGGCAGCATGCTGTCGCGCGACGTGTAAACGGCCGAGCGAAGCGGACAAGCCAATCCCAGCGGGGATGGCGGCGTCCGACACACCTGAGCGAGCCTCGAAGCGTAGCGTCCCATACAATCCCTGTATGGGAACCGCCCATAAAAAGGTAAAAATAATTTAGAATCTCGGAAAGTTTTATTGCCTATCTAAGTTTCTATAAAAAAAAGCTGGGTTTTGTCGTAAAATAGAGGAATAACAGCCTATTTGATGAAAACTTTCTGGCTGAGCAGCGAAAAACAATTATATTGTATCATATAAATAAGCCAAACTAAAAAATAGGGTGGTATGATGAGTGGAAATATTTCTTCGCTGAACTTGGTGTCTCTGGTTTTTATTAGTGCGGTAGCCTTGACTTCCTGTTCGGAGGAAGTAAATTTGATAGGCGATAATGTACCGACCTCAGATTTTAATATTTCAGATCTTAAAATTGAGAATTATGTCAACCGTATTTATATCGATTTAATAGCTCGCGAGCCGTTTAACGAAGAATTAGCTGAGGAAGTAGATAGTTTGAAGGCTGCTGGGCTGAATCGTGCATCTCGATTAAAAATAATTCGGAAATTGATGACGGATACGACCTTTCGTCCCAATGAGTTTTCCTACAAAGCTGCATTCGTAGAGAATTTATACACCCTGGCGAAAGTCCGAAATTTGGAGGGGATAGGAGATGGAGCTCTTCGGCAAAGTATTGGTATAGCTCGGAATGGTATGGTAAAGGACTCTATAGAGGAGAACTGGGATGGATACCACGAAAAGCTAGCGGTCATTCGACGCAATCAGTCTGTATTGGACAGCAAAGACCTTCTCTACGATGATGCCATTCAGTACCATGAGATGTACGCTTATATGATCGATAATTCTGTGTATGATCAAATCAACATGAACGCCTTCAACTTTATTCGTGCCGTATTTGATGAGCTTTTATGGCGATTGCCTACAGAGGATGAGTTCAATCGCTCTTTTGAAATGATTGAATTTAATGAGAACCGGGAGCTATTCGGGCAAATGGGAAGCCACAAAGATGACTTCATTGAGATTGTGATTCAGTCGGATGGGATGTATGAGGGAATGGTCATTTGGGCATATCAAACCTTATTGAATCGACCGCCCACTCCTGGAGAAATCATTACCTTGCTCCCTAAGTACATTGAGTCAGGCGACATAAATCTGATTTTTGAAGAAATATTAGCAACAGATGAATATGCGAATTTTTTATAAAAGCATAGGGATATGTTTACTCATTTTCCTAATAGCTACGGGGTGTAAAGAGGATGTCTACGTATATGAAGTAAATGACGTTGAGATTAGTCCGATTAATTCAACGAAAAATAAGCCGAAGACAGAATCTCAATACATTTCAGTATTGTACACCAACTTATTTCAAGAAGCCATCGGCCCGAACCGGATGCTGGAGGCGCTTGCGGCAATTCAGTCGATAGGAGATAAGCGTGTGGCTTTTGATATTTTGGTAAGCAAGTACATGGCCGACGGCAGGGTCGTCCTACCTACAGAGGAAGAAATGCGTGCTAATCCTGAAGCTTTTGTGCGAGATACTTATCGGCGATTCTTGATTCGTCAGCCCACGGAAGCGGAGTTACAATGGATGTTAAATTACATTGAAAGTCGTCCCAACCTCACCCCTGAGCTCGTTTATTTTTCTTTTGCAACAAGCAATGAGCATTTTCACTATTAAAAATACAGAATGGTATGAAAAGAAGAGAGTTTATTAAAAAGGCCGGCTTGGCCACAGCGGCTACAGCTGGTTTCCCCTATATCTTACCATCGGGAATTATAAGTGCTCAAACCACAGCACCCTTAACCGACCATGTGGTATTTGTATTATTTGCAGGCGGGGTACGTCAGCAGGAAGCGGTTCTAAAAAGATACCTGGCCGACAGTCAGGATGAGGATGTGGAAGGGAATATCATGTATAATATGTTGACAGGCGATTCTCCTGAATCAAAAATAGCCTATGGGCTGGACGATGCGGCAAACAATATTGTAGGTGGAATCCCCATTGACCCTTTGCTTCAAACACCTCTAGATCAGCAAGGAACTTTGTTTCCAGAAGTTCGTTTTTCGAAGGGTGGCGCCGGGCACTATAATGGACTTTCTACTGGCATATCAGGGAGTTATGCGCTTGCACAAGGATTGAGAAGTCGCCCGGCAGCTCCCACTATATTTGAGTATTTGCGTCGACACGCCGGCTTCGATGCGACGGATTGCTGGTATGTGGGTGCAGATATCGGCATGTCAAGACCACTTTTAAATTACTCAGACGATCCGGCCTACGGCCGCAAGTATGGCGCAAACTTTTTAGCTCCACTTACTACCTTTGGCACGCCAGGAATGAATCACTTTATGGATTTCAAGAATTATCACCCCGAAACGGAATGGACGATGATTCAGGAGATGCGCCATTTTCTAAATAGTAATTATGTCGAAGAGGGATTGGAGATTCCTCATTTGTATAATAGATCAGAAGAACAAGATTTTATAAAAGAGTTTGTGCGATCTACTTTTGAAAAAGTGGAATTGGGTCAGGTCTCCTTACCGCCGGTTAATGACAACCGGGATCTAAAAACGCTAGGTTTTGCGCTAGAAGTGCTGTCCTGGTTCAAACCAAAAATCACAGTAATTGATTTGACGAATATCGATGTGTGCCACGCCAGCTATACCAATTACCTGAAGAGTCTGCACCGAGCCGATCACGGTGTAGGATTTTTGTGGAGAGAGATACAACGTATTCCTGGCATGGCTGATAATACTACGATGATAGTAATGCCTGAACATGGCCGCGATCAGGATCCGAATCCTATTCAGGACATTAATGATTGGTATGCTTATGACCATTCGGTAGGCAATGAAAATACTAGGCGCATTTTCACGCTGATGGTTGGGCCTGGGGCTGAAGCAGGACTGCAAGTAGGAAGCCCAGATCAGCCTGTGGGAGATGCTACTGATGTTGTTCCAACGATTGCAGAGTTGTTTGGGATCAAACAGATTGTTGAATCACAAGGGCGTTTGGATGGAAGTTCCCGCTCGCTTTTTGATCGAATGTAAAGATAATGCACATGGATTATAGAATAATTGCAAAAAGGCTACCTCAAATCAGGCTGCATTACCTGGGTTTTATTTTTGTGGCTTGGCTTGCCTCCGGGTGCAGCGATAATGAGCCTCCGATCAATCCCTTCGATAATCAAACATCGAATCAGGACACCGTCCGTTTAGAGTTAACAGAGGCAGAGTCGAACACAATTGCAGGTATTTACCAAAATATTTTCCAACCTACCTGTGGAAATGTAGGCTGTCACGATGGGACTTTCGAGCCGGATTTTCGGACCCTGGAAAGTGCTTATAATACATTGGTATATGAAGCCCCTATAAAAAATGATGGGCAATATTCTTATCGGGTCGATCCGGGATCGCCCGAAACATCTGTGATAATGGCCAGATTGAATAATACGATAAGTCCTCCCATGCCAATTCAATTAGAGCCTGATTCAGATTGGTTTGAATATGGCGATGATTACATAGAGGATATTCGAAGCTGGATAGAAAACGGAGCATTGGATATAATGGGGCAGGCGCCCACTACTTCTGGTCACCCTTTTTCTCTAGATGGTATATTTGTAATGCAAAATGACTCGATTTATCGGAGGTTTGATACTCGAAAGCCACTCAGGCTGCCCAAGGACTCTATAGGGGATAGCTATATTTACTTCGCTCTATCTCATCCCGAGCGACTTCCATCTGAATTAGAAGATAAAGTAGACCTTCAATTTTCTACTTCCCTATCACCTTTTCAGGACAGTATTTCTCAAGGTGTGGAGTATTTACCGTCTCCCTATATGTATTATGGATATCATGGGGAGACCATACCATTTCATTTTCGGGTACAAATTCAAGCTGAGCAATTGGACTCAAACGAAGTGTATTTTTTGAGATTATTCATTCCATCTGAATCACAAAAAGTCCCTAATGAGGATGCATTATTTCACATAAAAAAATATTACTCTTTTGAGTGGATGTAATAAGATTTTGCTTTTTTCAATAGTCCTTTTCGGCTTTATTGGCTGTGAACAGTCTTCCGTAGAACTGAGTGAAACCCCTGAGATAAGCTTGGAGGCAATCAGTCACGATACTTTAGTTCAGTATGCGGAAGTGCTGGTTTTAACTATTGCCTACAAAGATGGGGATGGGGATTTGGGATATCCAGACCCCGACCAATACTCGTTATTCATCAGAGATGTCCGATTATCTAATTTTGATTCTTTTTTTGTTGGTCCGCTGGCACCGCTGGATAGTTCAGTGCCCATAGAAGGCGTTATAGATGTAGAATTTCCGAGTTTATTTTTATTTGGGAATGGACCTAGCGAGACAACTCGGTTTGAATGTCGGTTAGTAGACCGAGCTGGAAACGAAAGTAACCTTATCACGACTCCCTCTGTCGTAATTTTGAAAGAATAAACGCACTATGGATAACATATTTCATTCGAGGCTGTGGCTAGTGATTTGGGTATCTGTAGTGACTACTATAGGTACTAGCCTTCTTGCACAGCCGATATATGTCATGCAAAACCTGACCGTATCGGATTGTGAAGGCACCCTTACCGATAGTGACGAAGGGCTTGAGCAAGGTCAGTACAACCACAATGAGGATTTCACCTTTACGATTTGCGTAGATAATGCTGACGAAATTCGGCTCAATTTTGATTTTTTTGCCACAGAAGTTAATTTAGATATTCTTCACATCTATGATGGGCCAGACACAAACAGTCCTTTAATTTCAAGTTTGTCTGGCATTATAAATCCTCCCCCACTTATTTTGTCTACCAGTGGTTGTGTGACTTTGCATTTTACTAGTGATGAAAGTATAGCTGCAGCGGGTTGGTCTCTAAATTGGGAGGTTGCGGTAAATGAACCTGACCTTCCCATGCTTTTACTTCCAGAACCGCCCGACTGTCCACTCTCGTCCCTGCAGTTTGAAGTAGATTTTCCCATACCGTGCGACCAATTTACGGTCGATGCTTTTACCATAGTGGGGCCCGGGGGATATTCAGTGGGTAATATAGAACTTTTAGATTGCGACAGTAGCACCATGATGGCCTCAAGTTTTAATATTATATTTTCATCAGAGATTGATATCCCGGGATCTTTCCGGCTTTTATTTGAAGGCAATATTTTCGATGCTTGTGGTGAAGCCCACCCTTTTTCTACCAATGTACTCTTCGAGGTAGCCAATTGTCCGATATCTGTTGATATAGAACAAATTGAGCGAGCTTGTCGAGGAGACTGTGGTATTTTGGAAGCCATTGTCCGTGGAAATGACGCTGGTGATTTCACCTATATTTGGTCACCATCCGGACCCAATAGTGCTGAAATTCCAATTTGTGCAGACACAGCTACGCAAGTGGTCGTCGAGGTTACCGATCAAACCAGTGGGTCTATTGCCCGTGACACCTTTATTTATATACCATTTCCAGAGCCGAACATTATAAGTTCGTTTTCAGGCGATACGGTATGTTCAAGTCGGGGCGATCAATTTTTGAGCGGTGATCCCGCAGGAGGGCTTTTTTATTCGAGTATAATTCCAGACTGGGAACGCGAAACAGGAAGGTATCAATTTTGGCGATGGAATTGGTCTAGCGATTTAAATGAGGATATTATTGAGTACGTGGACCCGAATGGTTGTAGGACAACTGATACAGTTTGGGTGCATCCAGTTTGGGCCGGATCGCCCCAATCGAGTTGTCAGGGAAATCCATCCTTTGAGTTGAACGGAGGAAATCCTGCTGGTGGTATTTGGTCGGGAATGCACACGACTGCAGACGGTGTGTTTGATCCTGTAGAGTCAGGTAGCTTTGTGGTTAGCTATACAGCTGCCAACGGTTGTGTATCGTCAAAAACCGTGCGCGTTTTGGATACCATCATTATGCCCGATATTGATACAATTTGCAGAACTCAACGCGTGTTTTTGGAGGCTGAGCCTTTTGGTGGGAGGTGGAGTGGCCCTGGAATCGTCAATAATGTAAATGGCAGATTAGATGGATGGCGTCCATCCCCGGGTAGCACCTATACTTACCAGTACCAGTTGGAAGGATGTTCGGCTGAAATGCAAATTCATATACGCGATATTCAAGCGGGTCCAGACAGGACGCGCTGCATGGGGGACAGTTTGCTTTTTGTATCCTTTCCGGGAGATTGGAGTGGTCCAGCACCTTATATAGACAGCATTCAAGCTTTCGACATTAGTAATTTGGACGCAGGGACGCACGACTTTACATTTTCAGCCAACGGATGTTCTGACCGATTTGAACTGCAATTAATAGATGTAAGAATAGAGGAGGACAATCCTTTATTTTTCTGTTTGACCGACGATTCCATTGCACTTGATGAATTTATTTCGTTTTTTCCGGCTAATGGCGTGCTAAATGGACCAGGGATTTTTTTCTTACAAGATCAATATTTTTTCAACCCCATTCTCTCAGGACCTGGGATTCATTCCATAAGCTGGGATGCTTTAGGATGTTCTGATACACTTTGGCTTGAGGTAGCCGCCCCTGCCGATATCCCAGACTATTCTTTTTGTGATCTCAGCACCGCTGAGGTGTTGAGTGCTACCCCAGCTGGAGGGTTTTGGCGTGGTCCTGGATTTTTAGATGAGTCTGCCGGGTTATTTGATCCCCAATCTCTTCCTATAGGGATTTATACGATTTACTATATAGCACCCAATGGATGCGAAACCGAATCGGAAGTTGAGATATTTGAATTTGAGGAAGCTGAGTTTATAGACTTAAGTCAGCAATATTGTTTTAACGATAGCCTAATAGAAGTTCAAGTCCAACCTGCCGGGGGACGTTTTTCGATCAACGGAAGCCTTTCAAGTTTAGAATTTCAGCCCTCTTCACTGGGCAGTGGTAATCATGAACTCCTTTACGAACGAGGTGCAGGCGATTGCGCTTCAAGTGATCGTATTTTCATAAGTATTTTACCCCCAATAGAAGGCACAGTATCAGCTGCTATGGATACACTTTGTCCAGATCAAAGTACGGAAATAGGTGTTGAAAGCACAGGTGGTCGAGGACAACGTGTGACTACCTGGGATCAGGGCTTAGGATTTGGTTCCAGCCATATTATAAGGCCGACAGCAAGCTCCTGGTATACTGTGCGTGTAGAAGATGATTGCTCTCTCCCATATGTTGATAGTATTTTCATATTTCAGCATGCTCCTTTTACATTTGATCAAGATCAAGGCCCTGCGGTTTGTTATGAAGATTCAACATTTGTTGAGATAAGCTTAGACACAGCCGACTACCAAATTCAGTGGTCTGTAGGGGAACCATATATTGGTGCTAGATATACAGGGCCTCCAGGTGTCTACCCGGTTGAAATTACTAATCGTGGCAGTGGCTGTTCACAGGCAGACATTGTGGAGCTTTTAGGTTCTCCACCGATACGAGCCAATATGACACGAATTCCTAATCAAGATTGTATCAGTAATATTGAAAATGAAATTGAAATCATTGATTTAAGTGTAGGGTATACGCGTGGTTTTCTTGATTTTGGAGATGGGACACCTGTTGTCGACTTTCAAATGGGGTCTAATTTAGGGCATGCTTATCTAGATACGGGCACATTTACCATTCAACTATGGGTTGAGAATGAATTGGGGTGCAGGGACTCCATAAGTACTCAGATTTGTGTAGAAAATATAGCCCGCATATATGTGCCAAATGTATTTAGTCCCAACGGAGATGGGAAAAATGATGAGTTTTTCTTTACTTCTTACGGCATTAAAGATGTGGAGTGGGCTGTCTTCAATCGCTATGGAGAGCAAATGTTTGAATCGAGGTCAGAATTGGATACATGGGACGGTACATATAAGGGCAAGGTATTAGATACTGGAGTCTATGTTGTTCGAATCATGTATTCGAACATAGGCACTGGTGAAAGTGGATATTATCACGGATCTATAACCTTGGTTCGATAGAGCGAAATTGGGTTTGATTACCGAATTTTTGGTCTTCTGCGCTTCCGAGATCTACCCATTTGGTGTGCTTCACGCATATTTGATGGGTTTAGAGCGCCTCTATTCTTTAAGCCCAATTGGATTTGATCTATTTGAGATTGGATTGTTGGCTCTGTAACATCAAAATCTTTTACTTTTCGCATGATGGTTTTAACCTTATTCCAATTGTTCTTTTTTAGATGGATACCTGCGAGTTGCAGTTGAACCATAGCTCGCTCGTTATCTGTAGGTAGTTTAAGGGTTTGCGCTAATTTGAAGAGTTCTTCTGCTTTAGACTCATTTCCTCTCTGCATCGCTATAGAGCCTTTCATTATATAGTAGTATGCCCGATTAGTAACGTAAAGCCACTTCGGATTTAAGGTTAGATTAAGGCGCTTTTCAGCACCATCTAAATCCTGGGCTTCGATCATTTGAGCGGCAGTTTGCACCGTACCGAGCAAAACATAGCTGACCAAAAAAATGATACCAATTAGAAGGAGTGGAAAAGAATACCAAAATCCAAATGCAATTGCAAGAGCTATTCCTCCACCAAGAAATAAAGCCGTTAAAGCCAGCTTTAGATATATATTCATTGTGTACATACTATCAGTTTTTAATTATCGCTGTAAATGTAATGATATTTGCGCGGGCTTGTTGGCCATTTGCATAGATAATCTATGTCATTAAGAGATAAGAAGCCTTGAATCGCTTACAAAAACAGAATTAGGGCCTACTTTGATGAAAACGCCCTCTGGAAATGCTATTAAGAGCTTTTTTTGGAAGGTAGTGCGCGTAACTTCCTCTTCCTTTGGGTCTATGGTATTAACAAATAAAACACCGTCCTTCTTCAAATGAGATTTTAAGTGATCAATAAATGAGCTAGTTGTTAAGGGAGTTGGGATTTCATCTTCTACAAAAACATCCATACAGATAGCCGAAAAGGTCTCATTATGTCTTTCTAGGTAGTCTTTACAATCGGCCTCATACAGGTGCACAGGAGAGTCTAAGTCTTCTAAAGTATATTTGGATGCTAAATAGATGACGTGTGCATCTTTTTCGATTGCAGTATATCGAAATTTTTTCCCCATTTTTTCGAGGATGGTTGGTATTGAACCCAAGCCGTATCCTAAAATTAATATATCCGAACCCTTTAATTTGGACCAATCGACTCTTTTAAATGTCTGGACAAAGTTATCATAAAGGTCAGCATGCGAGTAAATGGCTTTAGCTGTAGATAGCATATATCTGCCTTTAGATAGGCTGACGTATAGATGTGGATTTAACTCACTTGGAGCACTCTCTATGTGAATCTCTTTAAAGTAACTTAAGATTTTTTTCCAGAAGGAGATTTTTCCCATGAACGATAGCTTGAAGTCCAGTCAAATAAGTGTTGATATATCTCTCTATCCTCAGTGGTTAGAGTTTGAGATCTACGCTCCATCATGCGTTCTGCTGTTTCCATTGCTTTTTCAGGGCGATGGGTTTTCCAAGATGAGTGACCACCCCAACTGAATGAAGGAATGAATGTGCGCGGAAAACCACCTCCAAAGATATTTGCATGCACACCGACTACTGTTCCAGTGTTAAACATGGTATTTATTCCGCATTTTGAGTGATCGCCCATAAATAGTCCACAAAATTGAGCATTAGTATCAGTAAATCGATTGGTTGTATAGTCCCATAACTTTACAGAGGTATAATTATTTTTTAAGTTGGAATTATTGCTATCTGCCCCAATATTACACCACTCACCGATAACCGAATTCCCTAAAAAGCCATCATGAGCTTTATTCGAAAAGCCAGCGATTACGCAATTATTAATTTCTCCCCCTACCTTTGAAAAGGGCCCAATGGTTGTGTTACTATAAATTTTAGCCCCCATTTTTATAACACTATTTTCACCCAATCCAAATGGGCCACGTATTAGTGCGCCCTCCATGATCTTCGCGTTTCGTCCAACATATATAGGACCTTCTGAAGCATTTAAAATTACTCCCGGATCTATTACAGCACTATTTTCAATGAAGATATTTTTTGGCTTCACTGTCGTTACGTGATCTGGAATAATAGCCCCAGTTCTAAGTTCAGTCATTTTGGCAATGTCCGATTCAAGCTGTTGTCCATTCATTTGAAAAATATCGGGAAGGGATTGTATCTGGTGCAAGGGTGTTTCCGTGAGTTGATATCCGATTAACTCATCGAGATCATCATTTTCCATCAGATTTTCAAACTGACCTTCATCAAGTCGGACCGCAATCAGCTCATCTCCTTTCATTAAGGCCTCATTATAGTCCAATTGTTGAATGAGCCGAACTAACTGATCATTGGGCATGACCGAGCCATTGATTACAAAATTTTCTTCTTTTATAGAAATCGGATATTTTGCCGATAAATAATCTTGTGTGATATAAGAAACTTGACCTTTAAGCCAAACGCTCCATTTTTCAGTAATTGTGAATAGACCTACACGAAGTTCACAGGTAGGTCGTGTAAAGGTGAGAGGTAAAAAATTATCTCGCCGATCATTGTCAAAAAGTATAATATTTGTCATTTATCTCACTAAGCCTTAAAAAAATAGCCCTTAACTGATATACAGCAAGGGCTATGCCAATAATTTGAATTTAACTTGCGTTAGTCCTCTTTAGTTTCAGTTTTCTTTGAAAATTTAGCAAATTTTTTGTTGAATTTATCAATTCTACCTGCCGTATCCACATATTTCATTTTACCCGTGTAAAAAGGATGTGAATAACTAGAAATTTCTAATTTGACCAAAGGGTATTCATTACCGTCTTCCCAAACTATAGTTTCATCTGTTTCTGCACATGAACGCGTAAGAAAAGCCTCATCGCAAGAAAAATCTTTAAATACTACAGTTCTGTAATTTTCTGGATGTATATTCTTTTTCATAACTCACCTATTTTCTAAAGGATTGCAAATATAAAACTATTTTTCATTAATGCATAAAAATAAAGGAAGAATGAAAACCGAATATTCATCTTAGAGGTATACTTGCATTATGATTTAAATGCAGTTTGCTATCTCATAAGTAAGTACTTTATAATTAATAGTCATTAAACCTTTCTATAACTAATCAATAATTTGGGTTGCTATACTCCATCTACATCCTATGCTCCAGCGAGCTTTACGCCCATCAAAAAAGCAAAAAGGCAAATGGCCATCGTACCGAATGCGTATAAAAAGAAGCTAAGTAAGGTTCCTTCTTGTAATAATTGGATTGACTCAGCTGAAAAAGTAGAAAATGTGCTTAGTCCACCACAAAAGCCAACCGTCAATCCTAGCTTAACAGTGTCGGGCAGGTCAAATGCTGTAAATGAAATATAAGTAATAAACCCTAATAATAGACTTGCAATTGCATTTGCAAGCAAAGTCCTTATCGGATGGGAGACTGGCATACTAAAAATGGGAATTACACTAAGACTATATCGTAAAATACTACCTAATCCTCCCCCTAAAAAAATATATATCCAGTGCATTGTTGGGAATCTAAGTTACGCTTTTTGCGGATATAGAAAATCGAAACTAAAAATTAGCGTTTTTCAAATCAAGCAGCATTGTTTTTTTGGTGCTGAATGACTACCCCAAATCCCAGGTAGAATACCAAAAGGCTGACGAAAATGACTATTGAGGAGATTAGGTAGGATAGACGGACGCTAGCCATGGCGATAAAGATTATTGCTAATTGGCAACTTAATAAAATTAAAGTAGCCTGAATATGGGGGAATCCCGCATCTACAAATTTATGATGGATATGGTTTCGATCTGCAGACAAGGGAGACTTACCTTGTATAACTCGCAAGATAAAAACTCGTGAAGTATCTAAGATAGGTAATAATAGGGCAGCAATAGCAATAATTGGCGCATGCAGTATAGCAAGCTTTGATTGCATGTCTAAAAGGTTTGAATTGGATTGAAGAAAAGAAAGAGTAAGAAATGAAATACTTAGCCCTAAAATCATAGCCCCAGAGTCTCCCAAAAATATTGATGCGGGACTCCAATTATACCATAAAAAGGCTAGTGCAGCTCCGCATAAAGTGGTCGAAAAAAGGGCCAAGCCATAGAATCCGACAAATAAAAACCACAGAAGATAAAAAAAACTAAGCATTAAGGTCAAACCTGCGCTTAAAGCATTAATTCCATCTAATAAATTTATTCCATTAATTATCGTTAAAATAATAATAAGGCTAATAATATATGAGGTGTAGGTCGAGGAGATATCATAGTATCCAAATAGTCCAAACAAATTGTCCAGATAAGCTTCTCCAGGGCCAATTATTAAAATACTAATGATAAGCTGCCAAAACAATTTCATCCAGGGGCTTAAAGAGCGAATGTCATCCCATAATCCCAAGATGAGCAGAAAAAAAATGGCTGTGAAAATGTATTTGAATGAATCTAAAGTAGATAATGGCGCAATTGCTACAAAGGCGACGAACATACCTAAAAAAATGTTGACACCTCCCAAATGAGGTATTTTAGATCTGTGTTTTTTTCGGCTTAAATTAGGGTTGTCAAATATGTCGTATTTCTTACAAAAGCGAATTGTCAAGGGAATAGTGAAAAGAACGATGCAGACAGCAATTAAAAACGCAAGCACTAAGGTTTGCAATCCCTGGTCATGATTATAGTCAGTCCATTCTTCATTATTTATGTAAGGAAGAAAAGAAAAAATATTTGGTATTGCCATGAAAATCGAGCTCAAAACAACTTATAAACTAAAAAAATATAAAAGCCGCCACTTAAAATACTGAAGAAAATGGAATTAATGAAAGTTTGTATAACAAATCAATCAGAAATTATAGCAGACATCCTTTCTTATTGGGCAGAATTAGACAAGGCGGTCGTTGAAGATATCCAGGCCGTTAAGTTAGAACATTGAGCATACTCTTCTACAACCTCTATATACGTGCTCTCTCTCTTTTTCCGCATCCAGTCCATTAGAGTTTCACTTTTCTTATTCTGAGAAGCCATTTGTTGTATTTTGGCATAATCTGATTTTAAGCTTGCTTTGTGTGGATCTGTGCGGGACATTAATTTGACGATTTTAAATAGAACTTCTCCAGACCTGGACTGATATTTCAGAGGTTTTGTGAGGTCGCCAACGTCAAGGGTATCTAAAGCAAAATAAACGTCTGGATCTAAATCTCCGACCTCAAAAAAGTTGTCCCCAGATTGATTGTTGATAACTCTTCCGCCATTATTGTAGGACTGTACGCCATCGTACCCATGGAGTCGGACCGCCATTTCAAAGGTAGTTGAGTCCGTTTCAAGAAGGTTTTTGATCTCTCTTAACTCACTTATTGATCGTTGAAAATCGACTTCATCAAGTTCAGGTTTAGATAAAATATGTTGAGTGTGAATATTATTACCTCGACGCTCTAATAATTTAATTATGTGAAAACCATACTCTGACTCAATTACTTCCGAAATTTCACCAGGACGCAAGTTATATGCTGCGGCTTCATATTCAGGTACTAAACTTCCCCTTTTCATCATGCCTAAATCTCCTCCATTTCGTGCTGACCCAGGATCGTCAGAATAGATCCGAGCCATTTGTGTAAAGCTAGCTGAATCATTCAAAATTTGTTCTCGAATATCATTCAGCTTTTCAAGGGTTCTTTGCTTTTCTTCTGGAGTAACTTCTGGCTTAATAACAAGTTCTTGTATTTCAACTTCGGAATTATAATAAGGGACACTATCTTTTGGCATGCTTTCGTAAAAGGAGATAACCTCTGAGGGTGTTGCTGATGCGCTGGCCATGACCTGATTCCTCATTTGTTCAGCGAGCATTTGGTTCCTCATCTCACGAGCCATTTCTTGCCGGACCTCATTTACAGTCTTTCCATAGTAGGCTTCAAATTGGCTGACCTCGTTATTCATCATTTGAAGAATTCTTTCAATTCGCCCGTCAATTTCTGCATTTACTTGTTCCTCCACAACGACTAAGCTATCTAGTTTGGCTTGATTGACAAGAAGCTTTTGAGCGAGAATCCCCTCTAAAATTTCACACTTCTCTTTCTTTCCTATTTCTTGCCCTTGATCTTTTAAGTAGGCCACTTGCTCCTCCAGGTCAGAAAGTAATACAAGTTCACCGCCTACTTTAGCTATGACTTTATTGACCAAGCCGGTCTGGCCCATAAGGTTAAAGTGAGCAAAGGATATAACTATACTTAGAAGGACAATTGTGCTTCTCATTTTAGATTTATTTTAACCGCATTACTATTCACGGCATTTTCATACAACTTTTCTCGAAATTCTCTTAAAAACGCTTCCTTTCTTTGATGTAGAATATAACTCTTAATATCATCTTTTACAAAACCAATGGGGGCTAAATCTCCTTGATATTGAACTTTCAATACATCTACCAAAAGTATTTCGTCTTCAGAAAGGGATTTTTTAGTGACCTGTTGATTTCGATTGAGGAATTCTTTATCCTTAACAGGAAGTAAACTTAGAAGTTCTGACTCTCTCCACCAAATGCTTGGGTCTAGATTGTAATTATTTGCATACAATTCAGCAAGTTTCACCCATTTCTCATTCGTTTGATACTTGTTTTCCTTCCAATGCTCCTCCAATTGTTCGGGAGATATATTGGCGTTTGTAATAACAATCCAACGAATAGTATAAATGGGCTCTGCTAAGATAAAAGAGGCCTTATTTTTTTTATACTGCAGAGCGATTTCCTGTTCTGAAATATTACTATCAAGTTTTTCACGTGCCAGTTCTTGTTCGAACTTATGTATTAATAGTGATTTTCGGTAATCTTCAACCATTCGCTGAATATCTCTATCATCTTTCATGGTTTTTTCTGCCTCAATTTTTATGAGTTCCTCTTTGACCCACCTTCTAATATAATTGTTAGTAGCTCTAATACTATCTTCACTTGAATAGCTATTACCAAAAAGGTCCCTTAGGTCTTTTTCTTTTAAATCCGACTTGCCTACTTCAGCCACGATTTTGCTACGATCATTAATGCTCGACTTAGCTGTGAACATATCGCAGCCTACAATGAGTAAAAACATGATACCCAGTCCGGTTTTGTAAAAGATAAGTCTTGTCTTTTTGTTGATAAATCTTTTCATAGGCTTTTACACTTCCATATATCTCACTCATTTATCAGGTAAAGGAAATACGAAAACCAAAAACTAATTATTTTTCATATGATCTTATCAGAGATTTTAAGACTTTTCGATTAGTATCCACTTCATATTTTTTTTGAAGTCTTTCTATCCAGTCCTTTTCTAATTTATTTTGATAATCTGAAATCACATATCCTTTCGCCTCTTCTAAAGTTTTAATTTCGGATGGTATGATTTGGTCTATCCATTTAAAGGTGCAGCCTTCTGACTTTTTTTCAACACCGAAAAGAACCCTATCTTGCCAACTAATTGATTGCTCCGTTTTCCCTTTTTCTATGATAGTAGTTGAATATGTTAGTTGAATCGAGTCCTTATTTATCTTCTCCATCGTTTGGTCAACTCCCCGCCGCATCAACATATTAGTAGTTTTATCACATAATTTTGGATTATTTGAAGTTAAAGTAAAGTCTAGAACTTTCGCTCGGTCATTCCATTTGTAGTTTTCTTTATTGCTAAGATAAAATTGGCGAAGGCCAGCGGTATCTGAAGGTGCTCTATCCCATACTTTCTCTTTTGTAATTTCAAATAGCAATATCCCTTCTCGGTATTCCCTCATTAAGTGTCGAAATTCTGGATATTTCTTTTCTAGTTGGGATTCTTCATACTCGATCGCTGCTTCAGTGACAAAATCCTGATATAGTTTATCGAGTACTTCTTTTGCTGTCATTTTTCGATCTAAACGTAAACGTTGTCGAGTGTTGCGATTCAAGTATTTTATAAAATCATTTTGTGTTTTATAATTACTGTTTCCAAATCGAAAAAGAGTATCCGGGTTTTCATTTATGTCAGGTGATTTCCAGTCATAACGCGCAAAATTCTGAGGAATAGTGGCTCTAAATTTTGATATCCAATCAGAGGTTTCTACAAAGGGTGCATCTTGCTTTATTTGGCTTATGAGTGCAGATTGTGCATGATCAAGTCGATTCGTATACTTTAACTCAGACAGTATTTCTGCTCTAGATTCTTCATATGATCTGTCCTGAGGTTTTTTTTGATTCCCGCGCATAAAAATATGCCACCCTAGATCGGACTCTAGAGGCTTTGTGAAATCGCCGGATTTATCTAACTGAAAAACTACTTCTTCAATATCCTCTTTATAAGTGTTAGGCTCTTTATAGCCCAGATATCCATTATTGTATTTGGTTTTATCATCCTCAGAAAATTTTAAAGTAGCGTTCTTGAAAGATGTGCCCTGCGTTAAGGCTTCATAAGCTTTTTCAATTTTTTCTCTCTTTCTTTGTTTTTCCTTCTCGTAACTTTCACTTCCCGGTTTTGGGTTTCGAACGAAGATATGAGACAGCTCCATCTCCCCTAGTGCTGGTCTTCGGTCGATAACCTTAATGAGGTGAATCCCCATTTCTGATTTTACGGGTCCACCTACCTGCCCAACTTTTAAACCATAAGCCAAATCCTCTACTTCTTCGAAGCCTTTTGCAAAAGGTGAACTCAGATAGCCAATAACTCCCCCCTCGTCGCGAGTTCCAGGATCTTCAGAATAGTTTTTTGCAATAGCGACAAAATCTAACTCAGCTTTAGTCTTTAAGTCAGATAGCTTATCTTCAGCAGCTCCCAATTCACCCTCAGTGTCGGCCGTGAGAACGATATGAGCAATTTTTATCTCATGCTGTTTGCGTTCATAAATCTTCTGCGCTACCTTTTCTTGCAATTGCTTGTCAAGCAAGTAGCTTTTTGATAACTGTCTTCGATAGACATTCAGCTCATCATTAAGATGAGCAAGCGTGTCCATTTTTTTGTCGTAAGCGGCCTTAACCTTGAGTTTGAAATTCTTATAGAGATCTAGGTACTCTTTGATATCCGTTTCATTGGCGATTGAGTTATTATTTTTTTCGAAGACATATCTAAATTCATCCGTCGTTACATCTAAATCTTCGACGGAAAAGAGAATCTCCTTTTGAGCATCAACCCCAAATGAGGTGATAACTATCATGAAAAGAGCAAACCACTGAAAAGCAATATTTTTCATATTTGACTACAAAGTTGTATGAATGAAAATGAATTTAGATATTTAAATCAGAACCGATATCTGAACGGTAGTACTTACCTTCGAATTGCACGCTCGCAGCAGCAATTTGACTTTTATTTTTCGCCCCCGTGGGATTTTCGTTGAGCCCTATACATCCTAAAACCCGTCCGCCTGAAGTTAAAAGCTTGCCGTTTTTTTTCACTGTTCCCGCGTGGGCATAAATTGTATCAGAGTCAGGTCTTTGAATTCGAATTTCTTTTCCTTTTTCATAATTAACTGGATAACCCTCGCTTGCTAAAACAGTGCATACAGCAGTTTTGCTGCTTACTTTTATTTGCGATTCGGCTAGGTTGTTAGTAGCGCAAGCCCTTAACAATTCGACCAAATCGCTGTCTATACGAGGCAAAACCACTTGCGTTTCAGGGTCACCTAGGCGACAGTTATATTCAATGACAAATGGTTCCTCGTCTACTAGAATAAGTCCCAAAAACAAAAAGCCGGAATAAGTTATGCCCTCTTCAATTAAGCCATTTAGGGTTGGCTGTAAAATTTGATCCTCAACTTTTTGTAAGATGCTGTTGCTGATACCGGGAACCGGGGAAACAGAGCCCATACCTCCTGTATTCAGACCGCTATCTCCTTCTCCAATTCTTTTATAGTCCTTAGCAACGGGCAATAACATATAATCGGTGCCGAAGCAAAGAGCAAAAACTGAAAACTCAAGGCCCTCTAAAAATGACTCAATTACTAATGTATGACCTGCTTCCCCAAATTTACCGTCTAAAATGGATTGAGCTTCTTTCACAGCCTCTTCAGGCTCACTCAAAATAAGAACACCCTTACCTCCTGCAAGACCATCTGCTTTAAGCACATACGGCCCAGCCTGAGACCTTATATGGTTCACGGCTAAATCTACCTCGGATCGAGTAAAGGTTTTGTAACTGGCCGTAGGAATATGATTTTTTTTCATGAAAGATTTTGCGAATGCTTTACTACCCTCAAGCTTTGCAGCAGCTTTTTCGGGTCCGATAATCATGAGTTCGTTCAAATCCGGAACGTTCTTCAGTTGATCGACAAAACCTTCTACCAAAGGCATCTCTGGTCCTATAACGACCATATGAATAAGATTAGACTTTATGAACTGAATACAAGCATCCAGGTTTTTCCAATCGAGCTCAATATTCTCGCCCAATTCTGAAGTCCCTCCATTTCCAGGAGCTATAAACAGGTTTTTTACCGTTTTACTTTTTCTAATTTTCCAAGCTAACATATACTCCCGACCTCCGCTCCCGAGAATCAATATATTCATTATTACTCCTTTTTTATTACTCTCCCAAAGATACAACCTCCTCTCTAAATCAACATAACTGTTGCGACTTACTTTTATTTATCCTGACTTTATTGTACTTTTGTATTAAATATATTTTAAATATGTATGAATATTTCTCAGGTCAGCTAATTGAAAAGCATCCCGATCATGTAGTCATTGATGCGGGTGGTATTGGTTATAAGCTCCACGTGAGTTTACATACATTTGAAAGCCTAGGAGATAAAAAAGAGGTGCGACTGTGGGTATATCTTCATGTTAAGGAGGATATAATGGCCTTGTATGGTTTTGGAACGAAAGAGGAGCGAGCCATTTTTCAAGAACTTATCCGCGTTAGCGGTGTGGGCACTGCGACTGCCCGTTTGATTATGTCCTCTTTGAGAGCTTCTGATGTTAAAGCAGCGATTTTGAGTCAAAATACGTCTGTATTTAAAGCAGTCAAAGGAATTGGCACAAAAACAGCGCAAAGAATTATTTTGGACCTTAAAGATAAGGTAGGAGATATAGAAACCGCTGATGCCGGCACCTCAGGGGGGAGAATGAATAATGTATATATGGAAGCAGAATCTGCATTACGTGCTCTGGGATTCCCTAACAACAGAATAAAAAAGACTTTAAGTCAGTTAAGTCAGTCCGAGGATTTGACAAACGTTGAAGATATTATAAAAGCAGGGTTGAAAAAACTTTCATGATTGATAAAAAGTACCTTATATTTGCCTTTCATCTAATCTCTTCAAGGTTCATTATTATTGAAGATCAACAAATTAGACTAAAGAAACTTCCTATCGAATAGAATTTTTACCAGCAATCGAACTCATTTAGGTTGAATTATAGCATATGACGCAAAAGCACCTAGTGTTCTTAGCAGGTATTCTGTATGTGGTAGGGATTTCCAGTATCCATACAGTTTCGGCATCTCCATCTTTCATTGACAAAGGTGAACCCATACCTGCGTATCTGAATGTATTTCAGTTAGACACAATACCCTTAGAAGATCGAAAAGGTAACTTTCTAACGAGCCCTAATCGGAATCCATTTGATCTCAAAGACCCTTCAAATGTTAATAAGGAAGTTAAGTTTGATTCTGAAACTGGGAGGTATATCATCGTGGAGCGCATAGGGGACGAATATTTTCGAGCACCGACTTCCATGACTTTTTCCGAATATTTGGAATGGAAATCTCGCGAGCAAGAGCGTGATTATTTCGCGCGTTTAGCAGGTGTTTCTACAGGCAAAAAGGGTAGTAAAGGCTTAAAGGACCCGCTAGAGGAATATAGTAAAGGTGAAAATCTTGCAGATCGGCTCTTTGGTGGGCGGGAAGTATCTATCCAACCACAAGGGAATATAGATTTGATTTTTGGAGCACGCTATCAAAATATTGAAAATCCAGCTCTTCCCATTCAACAACAACGACAATTTTTGTTCGATTTCAATATGGATATTCGCCTTAATGTGACGGGGCAAATTGGAGAAAAATTAAGCTTAGCTACAAACTTTAATTCGCAAGCCCAGTTTGATTTTGAGAATCAATTAAAATTAAAGTTTGATAGCGAGCAGTTTAGTGAAGACGATATTCTAAAAAATATTGAAGCAGGTAATGTCGCTTTACCTCTTAGGTCGAGCCTTATACAAGGGAGTCAGAGCTTATTTGGGATAAAAACAGAACTACAGTTTGGTCACCTGCGATTAACAGCTATTGCGTCTCAGCAGCGAGGCAGGCAAAAAGAAATTACGGTACAGGGTGGTAGTCAGGTACAGGAGTTTGAGGTTCGTGCGGACAATTACGATGAGAATCGCCACTTCTTTCTCACCCATTTCAATCGCGATAATTATGAAAAGGCGCTTGAAAACCTTCCACAAATAAATTCTCTGTTCAAGGTTAATCGGATTGAAGTATGGCGGACAAATATCCAAAATGAAACAGAGCGGTTGAGGGATATTGTCGCTGTAGCCGACCTGGGTGAGCCCGAGCGCTTTGTAGTGCGGGATGAGGACCCCTTTAGACTGCAGTTTTTTCCACCTGAGCTCTTAGCTCTAGATGGACGAACAGCTCTTCCCGATAACCGGTCAAATAAATTGTATGAAGATATTATCAATGATCCGGCGGCCTTAAAATCTCCAACTACTATTCCTACACTTTCGAATAAATTCAATTTAGAGACAGGTAGGGATTTTGAATTAAAACGAGCTCAGCGCATTCGAGAGAATGAATATACCCTTAATGAACAATTAGGAGTACTGACCCTAAACACCCCCCTTCGACAGGAGGAAGTATTAGCTGTGGCTGTTGAGTATGACTATAATGGAAAAACATATCGCATAGGTCAGTTTTCCACAGAGGCTGAAAGTGACAGTACCAGAGTGTTGGTAACGAAGATGTTAAAAACAGCAACGCCTGATGTGAGGAATGCACTGTGGGATCTAATGATGAAAAATGTCTACAGCGTAGGTGCATATCAAGTGGACCCCTCCACCTTTAATCTGGATGTTTTTTTCGATGATCCGGGAGAAGGATTCAAACGGTTTTTGCCAGAACCAGGAGCTTTAGGACGTCCATTATTGCAATTGTTTAACTTAGACCAACTCAATGCTCAAAATGACCCTCAACCGGATGGTCGGTTTGATTTTGTGCCTGGTGTAACGATTAATACTCAGCTTGGAAAAATATTCTTTCCAGTTCTAGAACCTTTTGGATCATCCTTAGAAAAGGCTTTAGATGATCCAGCGACCTATCGCGATTACGAATACCAGGAGCTCTATGACTCTACAAAGTTTATTGCACAAGAATATCAAGAGAAAAACCGGTTTTTAATACGAGGTAAATTTGAATCTTCTGTTACATCAGAAATTTCTCTAGGAGCTTTTAATATTCCCGAGGGATCTGTGCGCGTATCTGCGGGTGGAGCTGTATTGAGGGAAGGAGTTGACTATGAGGTAGATTATACTATTGGCCGTCTGCGAATTATTAATGAATCTTATTTGGCCTCTGGTGTTCCTCTCAGCATTAGTTTTGAAGATCAATCTTTATTTAGTTTTCAGAATCGGAATATGCTGGGGCTAAGAGCAGACTATCAGTTAACGGACGAAATTATTTTGGGCGGAACTTATATGCACCTTTGGGAACGGCCAATAACACAAAAAGTTAACATTGGGGACGACCCCATTAATAATAGAATAATTGGACTAGACGCAAGCTACGATGCAGATGCCCCCTGGCTTACCAAAGTAGTGGATAGAATCCCAGGACTGGAAACTAAGGTTCCCTCGACAATCTCAGCATATGTGGAAGGCGCAGCATTAATTCCTGGGTTCTCAAACGCGATTAATTTACAAAGTGATGAAGGCGGGTCTGTTTATATTGACGATTTTGAAGGAACTGCTGCTCGGATTGATATTTCTCAACCATTAGATCGTTGGAATTTAGCTAGTATACCGGAAAACGATCCCCAAAATAATATGCCTTTATTTCCTGAATCTGCATTGAATGATTCACGCTTAGTAACAGTAAATAGAGCCCTAATAAACTGGTATCGACTCGATCGTAATATTGGAGGAGCTCAAGGTGATCCCTACACTCGAATAGTCGATCAAAATGAAATATTCCCCAACCGAACTATTCAACCGGGGCTCAATATTTTCAGACCCATGGATATTACCTATTACCCTTCTCGACGTGGTCAGTATAATTACGATGTACCCAATGGTACAGCTTATTCAGCGGGAGTGGACGAGGCAGGTCGGTTAAAGGACCCGGAAACTCGATGGGGAGGTATAATGAGGGGTCTTACGGTCAATGATTTCCAGGCAAGTAATATTGAATATATTGAATTTTGGATGCTCAACCCTTTTATGGTAACGCCTAGTCAGCAACGTCCAGCCCAAGGTGGTTACTTGTACATTGATCTTGGAAATATATCTGAAGATATCCTCAAAGATGGTCGGGCAGCTTTTGAGAATGGGTTGCCACGTCCAGGACAACAAGTTGCTTTGGATACGACCAACTTAGGCGTTGTGCCCATAACCGTACCTTTTGTTAATGCTTTTGACAATGACCCGGATGTTCGCAGAGTGCAGGATGTCGGACTTGATGGCATGAATGACCTGGCAGAACAAGATTTCCTCTCCGACTACTTAGCCGAAATGCAGGCTGGAGTGCTACCGGCTGTTTACGATGAAATTTTAGCTGACCCGGCCAACGATAATTTCATCCACTTTTTAGATGACTCCTTAGACCCTAATATTTCTACATTAGAGCGATATGCAAGATTTAATCACGTAGACGGGAACTCCCCAAATAATACAGGGAATTCGCGTTTTGCCACTTCTTTTACATTTCTTCCGACCACTGAAGACATCAATCGAGACTTTACCTCAGATCGAATTGAGGGCTACTTCCATTATAAAATACCAATCTTTAATGATGGCTCCAACCGATTGGCCTTATCGGAATATATTGCCGATAGTATATCTACTCGTGGAGGTGGCGAAGTCTGGTATCGATTTGTTGTGCCCATTCAAGAGTTCGATAAAAAAGTGGGTGCCATTCAAGATTTCCGGAGTATTCGGTTTATGCGTATGTATTTGCAAGGTTTTGATGAGAAAGTTACCATGCGCTTTGCTACACTAGATCTCGTTCGAAACTCATGGAGGCGGTTTCTTCGCCCCAACTTGTTGTCTGAACGTGGGCCCAGTATTGATCCACCTGTAGATAACACTACCTTCACAATCAATCAGGTAGGTATTGAGGAAAACTCTGAAAAAATACCTTATAATTACGTCATTCCACCAGGTATACAGAGAGAGCAAAATTTTCAAGCTGCTTTTACAAATGCTTTTTTGAATGAGTCTTCCCTGGCTATGGAAGTGTGCAACCTCAAAGCTGGAGAAGCGCGCGCAGTTATTAAAAACGATCAACGAGATTTACGACTATACGAGCGACTCAAAATGTTTATTCACGCGGAAAGTGACCAGTTTATAGAGCGTGGAGATGTGACTATATTTATTCGGGTAGGTAGTGATTACTCTCGCAATTTTTACGAGTATGAAATTCCAGTCACAATGTCACAGCAAATATCTACCACGGAGCGAAGAGATCCGAGTGTGGTGTGGCCGGAGGAAAATGAATTTGACTTTGCCCTTCAACAGCTCATCGATTTAAAGAATCAGAGGAATTCTGGTGGCTTCCCGAACTCAGAACTTTTCGTAAGATCTTCTCCTGAAAATCCGGAAGCAAGGATAAAAGTATTGGGAAATCCGAATTTGGGTTTTGTCAAAGGATTTATGATTGGTATTCGAAATGCCAGAGATGGCGGAGGGACCGTATGCCTGGATGTTTGGGCCAACGAACTTCGAGCGACGGGCTTGGATAATCGAGGAGGTATGGCAGCTTTAGCTCGTGTAGATGCACAATTGGCAGACTTTGGAAATATTTCCTTTTCAGGTACGTGGACTGGAATTGGGTGGGGCTCATTAGAACAAAAACTCCAGGAACGTGCCCGGCATTCTACAATCCAATACGACATTGCTACTAACCTTCAACTAGGACAGCTACTGGGCGAAAACTCTCCATTGCAGTTGCCATTTTATGCCCAATTATCGAATACGATTCGATCTCCTCAATTTGATCCCTATGATTTGGATATTGAACTCGACGATAAAGTTAAGTCCTTTGCTGACCCCGACGATAGAGATTCTATACGTCAATTGGCGCAGGATAGAACTCGGATCACCAGTATTAACTTCACTAACGTTCGATATACCCCTAATGGTGGCGGTGGAGGCGGAGGTAGCGGACCACAGGGCGGCTTTGGCGGCGTGGGCGGAGGTCCAGCGCTCCGCGGAGGCAGAGGCGGTGGTATTGGCGGTCGAGGCGGTCGAGGCGGTCGAGGACCCGGCGGCGGTGGCGGAAGCCCCAAACCGTGGTCTATTGAGAACTTTAGTGTAAGTTATGCATTTACAGAAACCGACCATACAGATCCGCTAATTGAACTCGACAATACGCAAAATCACACGGCTTCGCTTAACTATCAATTTGGATATAAGCCATTATATATTGAGCCGTTTAAAAACCTCATTAAGAATGACAAATACCTCAAGTTCATTTCTGAAATCCATATAAACCCACTGCCTAATAGTTTTGGATTTAGCACAGTTGTTGACCGATATATCAATGTAAGACGCTATCGTTTCTCAAATCCAGAATATAGTACTTGGTTTGACAGACGATTTAGTTGGGATCGAACATATACGATGTCTTGGGATATTACACGCTCTTTGCGATTCAATTTTAATGCGACGCATTTTGCTATGATTGATGAGCTAGACCAAAACGGTGTGGACTTTAAAGGCGATACAGTTAATGTAGACCCAACTACCTACCGGTGGGATAACTTTACGAATCTTGGCCGACCGAAGAACTATGATCACAATATGGTTCTTTCGTACAATGTGCCGCTTAGGAATTTTCCATTATTAGATTTCATCGATTTGCGAGCTCAAGTTTCTGCAAATTACAATTGGGCTGCTGCTGCGATCAATATTGACTCCTTAGGAAATAATATTCAAAATGGTCAGCAGCGCCAAATTAATGCGACAGTCAACTTTGAGACTTTATACAATAAATCTAAATATCTGAGATCTCTCAACAAGATGGGTGGTGGAGGCCGTGCCCGGGGTCGACAGAGTCGGCAAGGACGCCAAAGCCAAAGGCAAACGGAAAAGGATGATGGCCCCTCAGCTATTGAGAAGCTGCTCATTCGCCCTCTTATGAGTGTGCGCCGTTTCCAGTTTAACTGGTCTGAAAACTACTCCAGCTCTATACCTGGTTTTATGCCCGAAACGCAGTTTCTCGGATTGTCAGAGGGCTTTGATGCGCCGGGGTGGGAATATGTGCTCGGATTTCAACCGAATCAAGACTTCCTCTTCGATGCGGCGGAGAATAAAGGATGGTTTACTGCTAGTCGATTCTTGAGTCAGGAAGTGATCACAAGTGTTACTGAGAATTGGAATGGAGAACTCAATATTGAGCCATGGAATGATTTCCGCATCGATATCACTATTGATCGCTCCTTTAATCAAACATCTACAGCCTTATTTAAAAATGTTGACGCTCCAATTTCAGATCCCTATACGGATTTCCGAAATGCCAATTATGGATACGCACCCAGGAATGACTTTGGATCATACACAGTTTCATTTATGGCGCTCAATACTCTTTTCTCTAGTGGTGAGCAGGACTTGATTGGCTTATTTAATACCTTTGAAAATAATCGGCCTATTATTTCTCAGCGGCTAAATCCGAATGGCGATGATCATGAACGGGATCCTGACGGCTACAAAAATGGATTCGGACGGAAGCAACAAGAGGTGCTTATTCCTGCCTTTTTATCAGCCTACACAGGAGTAGATCCAGCGAATGCGAATTTGGATCTGTTTAATACGACACCTCGACCAAACTGGGCAATAAATTGGAACGGCTTGTCAAGAATTTCTTTCCTTCAGCCCATTTTTAGAAATATTCGTATTTCACATGCCTATAAAGGGTCAATGACGGTGAATTCTTTCCAACGAAATGCCGCCTTTGACGAGGAGGCTGGATTTGATGAGGAAATAAATTTTGATGAGCAATCAAACCTGTATTCAAGGTTTGTAATTCCTGAAGTGGTCATCGATGAAAGGTTCAATCCACTTATTGGTATTGATATTCAAACTCAAAATGATATCCAGATGAATTTCAAGATGAGCCGCGCGCGAAATCTGGCTTTGAGCTTCACGGATACCAAGCTATTTGAAACAAATTCTTTTGAGTATACCTTCGGTTTTGGATACACCCTTAATAATGTTAGCATTGGATTTCTCAATTTTGGTCGGCAGACAGATCGCGGCAGATCTAGAGGTGGAAGAGGTCAGCGTGGAAGAAACACGCAAGGGCAGCAGCGAGGATCGACGGATGTGGGGAATCGATTGACTATCAATCTTAATTTCTCTTATCGAGATGACGTGACTTTCGCATATGAGATTGATAATTCTTCGGAGCCTGTTCCTACACGGGGTACCGAGACCATTCAGATCAACCCATCTGTAGATTATGATGTAAATAAGAATATTACTCTTCGGCTATTTTTGGATTATAATCGGACGATCCCGAAAACGAGTTTGGCTTTTCCGATTACGAATGCACGGGGTGGGATTAATGTTCGATTTAACCTCAATTAGAGCAGAAGTGTGAAATAATGGTGCGTGAGGTGCCTGGAGGGCGCGAACGAAGAGAGCGGTCCCCAAATATTTTGGGGACGGAACTCCGGAAGGGACCGACCCCCATGGAATGGGGGACACGCCCAAAAAATAAAAAAAATGCTTAGGACACATCCTATAATATGAAGCGGTGGGCAATTAAAGGCATAATTGCGCTGATGTCACTGGCGCTAATCGGAATCATAGCGATTCAGGCTTATTGGTTGGCATTTTCCATTCGGCTTAATGAGCAAAAATTTGATCAAAATGTAGCGGCTGCTATGTTTGCCTTGAAAGAGGAGGTAGAGGATGTGTTTCGCAGCGAAGATAGTCCTTACAAGGGGTCTGAACAGATCAGACAGACTCGGTCATCCGGGTTTTTGAGGGTGGATTATTTTTTTGGTCGCACGATTCTGGATTCAAATTTTGTGGCAGGCCAATATGTGGAACAGCAGCAGCAGAAAGTCGTAAATGATGTGATGGATTTGCTGCAGTCTTATCCCATTGAGGACCTTTTAGATCCGAGCATGCTAAATTTGCGCTTAAATCAACATCTTCAGGATCGGGGAGTGTCAGCTGAATTTGTAAGTGGTGTTTATTCGTATACGCGCGAAGCTATGGTAATTTACGATGGACACTATGTTGGATTTTTTGGAGAAGATGCCCGTTACAGTGATCCAGACTTAGAATTGCCCGATCGATATAGAATGAGTGATGCGCAGTATAAAATCGATTTGTTTGGCATGGGGGAGGGCGCACTCGGACAAATGCGCCTGTATTTTCCGGACCGTGCGCGGGTGTTGTGGCAGGATTCCTGGTGGTTACTAGCGGCTTCTTTATTTTTCACATGTTTGATTCTATTTGCATTTTCTTATACTTTATATGTCATCATGCGACAGAAAAAAGTTAGTGAAATGAAGAATGATTTTATTAATAACATGACGCACGAATTTAAGACGCCTATTGCTACGATTTCCCTAGCAACAGACTCGCTAACCAGCGATAAAATTATTGCTCAACCTGACAAAGTTCGTCGCTTCGCTCGGATCATTACTCAAGAAAACAGACGTATGTTGAATCAGGTCGAAAAAGTACTCCAGATGGCCCTAATTGATCAGCGTGAATTTGGACTGCAGATGGAGCAAGTTCACCTGCATGAAATTATATCGGAAGCAGCAGCGTACATTCGGATGCAAGTCGAAAAAAGAGGTGGAAAAGTGGACTTAGATCTCAGCGCACGACAGGATACGATTCAGGCCGATCGGACGCACATTAGCAATATTTTTCATAACTTATTGGATAATGCGAATAAGTATTCGCCCGAAAAACCACATATTCGAGTTAAAACTGTAAATGTGTCTGACGGAATCGAGATTCGTATACAAGATAGTGGGATAGGATTGACCCCTGAAGCTCGTAAACAAATATTTGATAAATTTTATCGAGTGCACACGGGTAATATCCATGATGTAAAAGGATTTGGCCTGGGCCTGAGTTATGTTAAAGCGATTGTGACTGCGCATGAGGGCAATATCGATGTAGAAAGTGAACCCAGACAGGGAAGCACGTTTATTGTTTTTCTTCCGTATAATATGTAAATTTCTAAAAATGATACTTCATGATGAATGAAAAAGCTAAAGTTCTGCTTTGCGAGGACGACGAAAATTTTGGCGATGTGTTACGGTCTTATTTGGAAATGAATGATTTTGAGGTAGAACTGGCTGTCGACGGAGCTCAAGGTTGGAATACCTTTCAGAACCAGGAGTTCGATTTGTGCATTTTGGATGTGATGATGCCTAAAAAGGATGGCTTCACTTTAGCTCGTGAAATTCGAAAAAAGGATAAGGAGATCCCCATTGTTTTTCTCACAGCCAAGACCATGAAGGAAGATGTACTTAAGGGATTTGAGTCCGGAGCGGATGATTATATTACTAAGCCCTTTAGTTCAGAAGAGCTCCTGATGCGCATTCAGGCTATCTTAAAGCGCAGTCAAAAGAAAACTTCAACATCCATACCCAAAGAATATACTTTTGGTGAATTCACCTTCAATTTTCCGCTGCGCTTGTTGAAGTATAGGGATGAAGAGGAGCAAAAGCTTTCTCCCAAGGAGGCGCAACTGCTTCAATTATTAGCTCACGCTAAAAATCAAGTGGTTGAGCGCTCAGAAGCTCTGGAGAAAATATGGGGTGAGGATAGCTATTTTACTGCGCGATCGATGGATGTATTTATCGCCAAATTACGCAAATACCTTAAGGTCAGCGACGATGTCGAAATCGTCAATATTCATGGGAATGGATTTCAATTGCTTTGTCCGGAAAATTCCTCAGACTGAAAGATGTTCGATAAAGGTATCGATTCGATCTAAAGCAATAACCTCAATTTTTTGTTTTTTCGTGTCGAGTCCCTTTACATTTTGTGCGGGCAGATAAATCCGAGTAAAGCCCATGCGATCTGCCTCAATGACTCTGAGTTCAGGACGTGCCACCGGACGAACCTCTCCCGACAAACCTACTTCACCGGCAAAAGCCACGTTGGATGGCCAGGGTTCATCCTCAAATGATGATACCATAGCTGCAATTACGGCCAAATCAATGGAGGGGTCTGAGATGCGGAAGCCACCCGCAATATTTAAAAACACATCTTTTTGATTGAAAAAATATCCGGCTCGCTTTTCCAAGACCGCGAGCAGCATGTGTAATCGGTTGAGATCAAACCCGGTCGTGGAACGCTGGGGCGTGCCATATACGGCTGTACTTACCAGTGATTGCACTTCTACCATCATAGGTCGCATACCCTCTATGGTAGCAGATATAGCGCTGCCGGACAATTGAGAGCTGTGCGAATCCATGAGCATCATTGAGGGATTTTCCACAGCCTGCAGGCCCGTCGATTGCATCTCATAAATACCCAACTCATCTGTGGAGCCAAATCTATTTTTAATGCTTCTAAGCAGGCGATAGGCATGCCGACGATCGCCCTCAAACTGCAAAACTGAATCCACCATATGCTCCAGTAATTTTGGCCCCGCGATTACGCCTTCTTTTGTAATGTGCCCGATAAGCATCATCGGCAGATGCCGCGCTTTGACAAAGTCGGTCAGCATCGCCGTGCACTCGCGAATTTGAGTGATGCTTCCCTGGCCACTGTCCACTTGCATACTCCTTAGGGTTTGCACTGAATCAATGATGAGCCAGTCGGGATCGATCTCTTTAGCTGTTTCTATTATTTTTTCGGTCTCAGTAGCTGCTAACAGGTAGCAATTTGCACCCAACTCCTTACCGAGTCTATCGGCCCGCATTTTAATCTGTGCCGGACTTTCTTCCCCGGAAACATAAAGCACAGTTCGATTTAAATTGAGTGCCAATTGCAACAATAAGGTCGACTTTCCTATGCCCGGCTGTCCACCAATTAAGGTCACACTGCCTGGAACCAACCCGCCACCCAGGACGCGATTGAACTCAGAGTCTGATGTGGCTAGACGCGACTCACGATTTGTCGGTATGTCGACTATTTTCTGGGCCCGAGCTTTTGTTTCCGCATTTTTATCCCACGGCAGCTGCTTTTTATTGCCCGGAATGATCTCCTCCTGTAAAGAATTCCACTCCCCACAATTTCTACATTGACCTTGCCACTTGGGATGATCTGCTCCGCATGCCCGACAGATATATACTACTTTTGGTTTTGCCATAAGCCACCAATATACAAACCTTTATTGTTTTTTGGATGAGGGCGGCCCGGCCCCATATTTTTGGCGCCGGCGCTATGTTTCGGGGCTCGTTCGGAGATCGGCCTTTGTCCTTGATATCGCTAGACGCGATATTCCGGACTCCGGCCGCCTCACTCGGCCCTTGTCCCTACCCAATGCATTGGCTAGGGACGCGGTCGCTCACCCCAATTTTTTTGGGTGAGCCCCCTGCACAGCGCTGCCGCAAATCGCTCGAGTTTATAATTTGAAACTAAATCCCAGATAGGGTATGGCAAAGCCGGATCTTATAGACTCATCTGTATAAGCTAATGCTAAATCTAAATCGGCGTTTCTGCCTAAAATTCGCACTCCAAGCAAACCAAAATAGAACGACTCCTCCAGATCAGTGACTCGCCCATATATATTATTGCTTATAAGCGCCAATTGCGGTTTTAATCTAAGGGTACCCGAAAACGTAAAATAGTTGGCCTGGTCATCGGTAATAAAGGCTCTGCCACCTCCCAGGGTGAAATTCACATCTCTATCGCCAAAAGTAATTGCCCCAAATGGTGATACGACATATTCGGCCCGATTGTCAACGATACGGCCAAATGCAGCCCCTGCCTGAATTCCTCCACTTACATGAAAATTTTCAGCCGGTGAGAAGCCAATTTTGATATTCCCAAAAGGTGTGGGTGAAAGGAGAAATAAGGTGCTAATAGCCTCCACTCCGGCTCCCATTGAAATATTATCGGTGATACCATATTGAAAGGAATTTACTAAGATAAGTTGATTGCTGTAATAGCCCTCTCCTTTTCGAAGAGGAATTGCCGTGGGACTGAAATAATAGCGAGTGGCCGATGGATGATCAAAAAACCCTATGCGTGAGGGCTTTATCGTTTCTATTTTTTCAACTTGGTCCGGATTATATTTGATTTGGCCGGACTCAGTGTAAATCGTGGCGTCCTTACCCAGATCAGATTCGGTGTACCCTTTATATACGGTACCGTCTTTCATGGTAATTTTTTTGTATACACGATCGTAGATGTTCTCAATCTTTTCTACGCCCTGCATTTTTAGAATGAGTAAGCCGTTTTGACTCTCAATAATGAGTTGGCTATCGGTTTCTTTAAGGAGCTTTCCGGTGTAAGTCAGGTCATTCTTCATGGAAACCCTCACATTTTTCATATTAGTGAGAGAGTCTACCTCGGCGATCTCATCAAGAGCTAGAGTTTGAGTTTTTTCTTTCGCCTGAAGTAAAAGCTGTGTTTCATTTTGGTCAAGGATATGACCTACAACAAAGTCACCATTTGTTAGGGTAACGAGAACTTTTAAAGAATCTGAATTTGATGTCGTCAAGTCCTGACCCTGCAAAGAAAAAGTGAAGAGGATACATGCGATTGCACATAATAAGTTTTTCATAATACTACATTTAAATAATTAAGATAATAGGTGAAATTAATAAAAATTCTAATAAGGTAAAGTCTGAGATTAATCAGAAGTATGTGGATAATCAATTCTTCTTTCAAAGGTAGAATGGTCATTCAATAGGCCCATATTTCTTATTTGGGTAATTGAATGATAAGTCTAAATATAACCTTAGCCCACTTTAAAAGCGCTGGATAAATCCGGCATAGGGTAATATAAGGCCTTCGGAGATCAATTCCCTGTTAAGTAATATACCAATGTCAAAGGCCATGGACTCTCCCATGATCCGAACGCCCTGTATACCAAAGGCACCGAGCCCGCCAACACTCTCTCCTGCGATGAAATAGTTATTTGAAATCAAACTCACCTTGCGACTTACGCGAGTCATACCTGATAGTGTAAAAACCCCAAATGGTGCAAAGGCCATCACACCACTTCCACCAAATGTTATATTGTGGTCGTAGTTTCCAACGGTGACTATGCCGTAGGGCGCGATAAAAAAAGCCCCATCGACATTACTATTACCCAAAATACCACCGGTAATCAGACCTCCGCCATAGTGAAAGCGGTCAGAGGCAGATGCCGATATTTTTATATTTCCGTAAATCAGGGGTGAACCAGCGTTAAACAGAGATAGAAATTCAAATCCTCCACCCAGGGAAATATTATTTCCAACACTGGTCTGTGCAGAATTGAAGATCACCGCTTGATTGTGATAATAGCTGGTTCCTTTTTGAAGAGGAATGGCGGAGGGTCCTAAAAAGTATTTTGTAGCTACAGGATTTTCAAAGCCATATTTAGAGGTTTTACGTAGTTTAGATATCTTTTTTACTTGATCTGCTTTGTATTCAACCTCGCCATTGTCGGTGTAGATCGTTGTGGGCTTTTCCCCATCTAACCTTTGATATCCTTCATAGGTAGTTCCATCTTTCATGACAATTCTAACCTCTTCTTTTTCAAAGTCTTCCTCTATTCTTCTGATTTTATCCTGATGAAGACTAAGTCTTCCATTTTTATTATTGATAATAATCTGATCAATTGTATTTTTAATCAGTAAACCCTCGTGTTCTGCGCCGTCCTTCATAATAACTCTTATGCGCTGATTTCCTTCGATAGTCTCTATAGACTGGATATCTGCTCGCGAAATAGTAATCACGTCATCCTCGCTGTCGATTAAGATTTCTCGAGAGTTTTTGTCGATGATTTTACCCGAATAAACAGACCCACTTTTTAGCGTGATTACCACTGAAGTAGAATCATCTGGCAAAGAGAGTATTTCTTGTGAATAAGTTATTTGGGCAGAAAAAAATATAATAATAAATAAAAATAAATTTTTCATATCAACAATATTTACATAAAAATAGGAAAATGTGATGAACTCAAACCTTAAAACCAGAAAAAGCGCCTACCGAAATCTCGACAGGCGCTTTAGAGTCTATTCTACATCTTCATTTTTCACATAGTCCATTCCACAGACAGGGCATTCGCCAGGCTCGTCTGATCCGCTGCCTTCGCAATGCATAGGACAAATATAGGCCGAGGTATATTCTGGTCCTTGCTTTTCAGTTTCAGCTTCAGTTGCAGCTTCCTGCTCAGTCTGGCTTGACTCTTCATTAGATGTGGCATTATCAGAGCTGTTGTCTCCACAGCTCCATAATCCGATGGCCAGAAACAGGCCAAAAATAAATACATTCGTTTTCATAGGTTCAAATTTAAGATTACAAAATTATTCAAATACTTCTTCTACAGTCCCACATTTTAGCATTTCGTCGCCAAAATAGGGGTTCCTTATTTCTTCCTGAGTACTGATCCAATCGGCCCCATCAAAATCAAAGGCCATGGGGCAGTACTGTAAATAAATCGTGTCAAATTTAATCTCAAAATGGCGTAGCCAGAAAATAAAAGCCTTAGACACTTCTTCAAATGCTTCCCGCTGATCTTTTAAATCTTCTGTATTACTGAGCTTTTCTGCAGCATTTTCAGCAAGGTCTTGCCTGGACATCCATCGCTCCCGCAAATCGGCCTTTTCAATAGTGCTAGGCACACCTTTTAGATGTTTGTAAAGCATGGCTGCAACCTTTTTACTTTCTGACGCATCGGAATTGACCAATGCATCTTTTAGTTGAATGTAGATGCGTATCGCTTCTTGCACGGCTTCTTGATGCAAGGGATTTATTTCAAGTTTACTAGTCGGGGTTGATCCCTTGGCGTTTGCCATACGGTTCATCATACTTTTTTGATTGTTGAGTTGAGCGGCCGCATCAATGACAAAGGCGCCCTGACTCACTACTTCCTCCCCAACTTTTAATCCCTCACTGATGTAAGCTACATCGCGACCGAATCGATCGAGTTTTACTTCTCGAAATGAGTAACTAGGCACTTCTGCACCGGGTACTTTTACATATACCACAGACCGCGGTCCTGTCCATAATACAGCAGAGGCTGGTACCTTCACTTGGTCTACCTGCTTATCTGTGGACACAGAAAGGTAACCTGTAATAACCATTTCGGGCTTGAGGTATTGCTTGGCGTTTATTCGTGCTCTTGCAGTAGCTGTTCGCTTTTGGGGATCTATTTCCGGATCAATATAATATATGGGTCCACTATATTCGCGATTGGGTGCCGAAACGGGAGAAAATCGGATATTCTGGCCCATTTGGATTAAGTCTAGCTCACTTTCCGGCACATCAAACTCTGCCCAAAGCTGATTAAGATTAGAAACCCTGGCTATTGATTCTCCTCGCTTGAGGATATCTCCTTCAGTGACCATGAGTTCCCGAACGGTGCCGGTGGCCGTGGCATATATGGGTAGTACATCTCGTACTTGTTTGCTTTCTAGCAACTTTTCGATAAATGCGCTATCAATCTTCCAGTAATCCAGCTTTTGTCGAGATGCCCGATACAAACCCGGAGCTTCATCGCGACGCGCTGCAGCATCCAATAACTCTTCTTGGGGCATTCTCAACTCAGGCACATAGACTTCGGCAATTACTTGTCCTTTTTTTACTCGTTCACCTTCTGATTTGACATAAAGTCTCACCAATTCTCCGGGTATATAAGACACCAATCTCGAACTCTGGTCCAGGTCTTCTTTTAGCAAACCACTTAAGCGAACTACTTTTTTCTCTTCTTCTCCGACCGGGCGCACTTCTGTCACCTCCAATTGAGAAAGTTTCACTGCTTCCTTACTCATTTGCAATTCAAGAGGATTATCGGATGAGGTGCTAGATTTAGGGACAAGATCCATACCGCAAATGGGACAATCTCCCGGTTCGTCTTGTTCTACACTTGGGTGCATAGAACAGGTATATTGGGTTGATTTCTCCGATTCTTCCTGTGAAGAGCTTGAAGTGTTATTTTCTCCCGAAGTAGAGTTACCTTGAAACATCAGGTAGGTTAGTAACCCACCAAGAACAAAGGCAATTATTCCAACGATATATGATTTACGAGTCATACCTTATGATTTGTTGTATTTTAAAATGTAGAAATAGGCTTCTTGGGCTCGTTGGGTCGCATCCCATTTTTTCCATTGATAATCCAGCATATCCTCCACGAGCATCCAGTAATCGTAAAACTCAGCCGAGTTGCTGCCAATTTGAGCCTCCTTTAGGTCTAAAAGGCGATGCGTAGCTGCTATCTGCTGATTCAAATATTCGTATTCCGATCTGTTTTTCGTTAGGCGCTCATAAGCGGCAATCAACTCAGAACGTATGCGCTGTATTTCATTTTCCCGTTTATAATTAGCAGCTAATTGTTTTTGTTTCCATTCCTCCTTTCTTCGAGAATTTTGAGAGCTGAGAAAGGGTAATTGGATACCTACCATTGGGATGAGAGCGTCCCTGCCGTTGTCCGGAATATCAACATTAGAGCGCGATGCATTCCAAATGTAGTCCAGACCCACAGTAACTTGTGGATAATTCGCCCACTTTAGGACGTTTATCTCAGCTTCAGCAGCTTGCATTTGAGCCCCTACTTCTTCAATTTGAGGATGATTAAGTTTTACTTCAGGCAGTTTCAAGTTATCGCTGCGAATAGCAGATACGAAGTCAGCACTTAATTCAGGAGGTGATATAGAGTCTACACCTGTCCAATAAGCTAATCTGGCTCGACTCTCGGCTTTATCGTACTGCAATTGCTTTTGCATCTCCCGATATTTCCGAGCTGTTCTTTCCATCAGCAGGACCTGAGAAGTCAAGCCATTCCCGCTTCGGACTCGTCTGAGGTGATTTTCTTTTTGCGCCAGCACGACCTCTATCATGCTGTCTAATAACTGATTTTTTTGGTCAAGCACATATAGGTCGTAATACTCTAGCTTTACTTGATAGGCCAATTCTATTCGCATTAATGCTGTTTTTGATTTTAACCCATATTGACTTGCTTGCACCACTTGTTTTTTTGCTCGCTGACTGCCGCCGTATGGAATGCGCTGTTGAGCTCCAAATTTTAGTATTTGAGGACCAACTCGCGTTTCGACGGGAAAAACACCTACGCCTACATTCAAAATGGGAGCATCCCAGCTACTTTGTAATCGCTCCTTTTGTATTAGTGCCTTCTTTTCATAGTTCAGAGAATGTAGCAGGGGATGGGCTTTGTAGGCATGCTGGATAAGAGTGTCCATTGGTTGGGCTAAAGAAAGTCCGGCTAGGCCTAACAAAAAGTAAAATATAATCAGTATTCTCATTAGTCTTTAATTTTTGTGGATTTCCATAAATAAAAGAGCAGGGGGACGGTAAACATGGTGATCATTTGAATAAGCATACCACCAAAAGTGGGTATAGCCATGGGGATCATAACATCAGCCCCTTTTCCTGTTGAACTTAAAACGGGAAGAAGTGCTAGTAGAGTAGTGGCTGTTGTCATCATAGCGGGGCGAACTCGACGCATACCACCTTTGACTACAGCATCTCGAAGCTCAGCTTTGCTTTCAGGTTCTCTTTTTCTAAAACTATCTCGTAAAAAGGTAGCCATCAAAACTCCGTCATCGGTAGAAATCCCGAACAAGGCCAAAAAGCCCACCCAAACAGCTACACTCATGTATACAGTTTGAATATTGAATACATCCCTCATATTCGAACCCCAGACCGAGAAGTCGAGAAAACCCTCAATATTGTAGAGCCCGATGAGCAGAAACCCTCCGGCGAATGCAACGGCGACTCCGGAAAATACCATGAAAGTGATAGCTGTAGATCGGAATTGTAGGTACAGAATAATAAAAATCAAGGCTAAAGCTACCGGGATAGCAATAGATAGGCGCCTTGAGGCACGCTGCTGCTGTTGATAATTTCCTGCAAATTTCAATTGAATTCCCTCGGGTAATATCAGGTCGCCACTTTGTCTCATTTCCTCAATTTTCTTTTTAGCTCTATCCACAACAGTGATTTCAGCTTCTCCTTTTTCTTTATCAAATAATACGTAGGACACCAAAAAGCCGTTTTCGCTTTTAATAGATTGCGGCCCTTGCTCGTACTTGAGTTCAGCTAATTCCTTCAGGGGAAGGTGAGCTCCTTCCGGGGTTTTAATCCATATATTCTCAATGTCTGTGGGGTGGGATCGAGTCTCCCGGGGGTACCGAACGCGAATCTGATATCGCTCTCGACCCTCAACGGTTGTGCTCACCACAGCTCCACCAATGGCTGTTTGAATGAAATCTTGTACGGTTCGTATGCGCAAGCCATTTCTTGCAAGGGCCGCGCGATCCAAATCAATGTTGAGATAAGGTTTACCCACTACGCGCTCTGCAAAAACAGCAGGAGCCTTTACTCCCTCAACTTCTTTTAATACGCCTTCTATTTTTTCCGAAGCAAGGCGGATGCTTTCCAGATCCGGCCCCCGAACTTTGATTCCCATGGGTGCGCGCATACCGGTTTGAAGCATCACCAGGCGCGTTTCTATGGGTTGTAATTTAGGTGCCGCAGTTAAACCGGGTAAATTATTCGTCGCTTTATTGATTTCTTGCCAAATGTCATCAGGGGACTGTATTTCTGGTCGCCAATTTCGAAAATATTGACCCTTTCGATGGGGTATGAGATTGCCCATAGAATCGCGTTGAAATTCGCCTGCATCATCCATAGCAAAGCGCATCCGCCTTCCTTTTTCGTCCAGCTTATATTCTGGCTTGTACATTATGACATTTTCAAACATCGAAATAGGTGCTGGATCCAGTGGACTTTCTACACGACCTAGTTTTCCAACTACAGTTTCGATTTCCGGAATGGCTGTCACCACCATATCCAAAATTCGCATATTGCGCATATTCTCTTCCATCCCGGAATGCGGCATAGAGGTTGGCATTAATAGAAAAGAGCCCTCATCAAGATCCGGCAGGAATTGGGACTGCGTATTTTGGAAGACGGCATATCCTCCGAAGAGTATACCGAACAGTAGTATGAAAAATAGCCACACATACCGCAGGAAAAAACGCAGGATAGGTTCGTAATAGCGGATGATTGCTGAAAAGAAAAGATAAAACAAAAGAACTGAGCCACCAACGAAGATAAAATTTACAAATAGGGATTGTTCTACGCCGAGCGGCATCCACATTTCAGTAAGGATTCGACAAACCCAAAGAGCGTAAATCACTACAATCGCGGTATCAATTACTTTTCGGTAGTTTGAAAATCGAGCTTTAAGAAGAGGGGCGGTTAATCCTATACCGCCAATAGCAATAGCCAGCATGGGCCAGTAGGGCATTCCTTGCCTTATTCCATAAATCCCAATGCCTACTAAAGAGATGTGGGCTATACGCTCTAACCATTCTGTGCGACTTCCCTTGCGATAGATAAGCTGCGCCATTGGAGGGATAATAAATAAAGTTAGAATGATGGCCGCAATCAATGCGAAAGTTTTGGTAAATGCCAGGGGTCGAAACATCTTCCCCTCTGCACCAATCATACTAAAAACTGGCAAAAAGCTAATTATGGTAGTTGCAACAGCAGTGAGAACGGCACTTCCGACCTCCTGAGTTCCCTCCAGTACAATCCGACGCAGGGATTGACTTCCGCTATTTTTTTCTAGTTTATCAACAATACTTTCCACAAGTACAATACTCATGTCGACCATCGTACCAATAGCAATAGCAATTCCTGTCAAGGCGACAATATTAGCCTCGATTCCCACGGCTCGCATCGCGATAAAACACAGAAGAACAGCTACCGGTAAAATGCCCGCCACAAGTAAGGAAGCTTTCACACTCAAGAGCAGTAAAAGAACTACAATCACAGTAATGATCATTTGTAGCAATAAGGCTTCTTCCAGCGTGCCAATCGTTTCTTTGATTAAATCTGTGCGATCGTAGAAGGGGACAATAGTAAGTTGACTTTTTGTTCCATCTGCCAATATTTTAGAGGGTAGGGATGGGGCAACTTCATCAATTTTTGACTTTACCGCCTTAATGACCTCCATGGGGTTTGAACCATACGCGGCAACAACAACTCCTCCGGCTACCTCCGCACCGGATTTGTCAAGAGCACCTCTTCTTGTGGCCGAGCCAGTAGAAACTCGTGCTACATCGCCAACAGTAATCGGGCTCTGTTCACTGGCTCGTATGACAGATTGTTCGATATCCTCTAGATATTCTACGTACCCCAATCCTCGAATGAAGTATTCCGCACGGTTGATTTCTATTGTTTGCGCACCAATGTCCAGATTACTCTCTGCCACAGCTTTTCGAAGCTCGAGAAGTGAAATATCATATTGCCGAAGCTTTTCAGGATCGGCTTCAACTAAGTATTCTTTGACAAACCCACCCACTGAGGCAACTTCCGCCACTCCACTGACTGCAGCCAGGGCATACTTCACTGTAAAGTCTTGTGCTGTTCTCGTTTCTTCAAGGCTCCACCCACCGGTTGGGTTTCCTTCTTTGTCTCGCCCTTCCAGTGTATACCAGTAAATCTGCCCCAGTGCCGTGGCGTCAGGCCCCAAGGTCGGCTGAACGCCATCGGGAAGCAGACCTTCAGGCAGAGAATTGAGCTTCTCTAACAATCGAGACCGACTCCAATAGAAATCGACGCCCTCTTCAAATATGACGTAAATGCTGGAAAAGCCAAACATCGAATTAGAACGAACTTCCTTTACACCGGACACACCTAATAAAGCAGTGGTCAGGGGATACGTGATCTGGTCCTCAATATCTTGAGGGGATCGGCCCTTCCATTCTGTAAATACAATCTGTTGATTTTCACCTAAATTGGGAATGGCATCCACAGCAACGGGATCTTTAGGCAAAAAATCTAGTCCCAGATCAAAAGGTGAATGGATAAAACCCCAAAAAGTAAATCCGAGGAGAAAAAGTCCTACAATAAGTTTATTGTCCAAACAAAAACGGACAGTAGTCGATAACATAAAAATGAGCACTAGGTCATAGAATAGATTCGATCGCATGAGAGAATGAAATATCTCTCAAATAGATGGATTACCTACTTGACGCTTAGCACAAAAAGGAAGAAAATAAAACACGAAGTGAAAGAAAATACCGAGGTGGAGGCCTGTACTTCTGAGGGGAACGCTGAAAGGCTATATTTTCAGCAAAAGCTACCCCTAAACAGTCCGGAGCAATAGATACAAAGTCAATAACATGCGCTTCTTGACTAGGTTCCGGAATAAAATCCCAATCCGCCTGCTCTAAAGAAACTCTATCATCACAACAATCTTTTTTCTGAGATGTCGTCGCATGCATCATGCAGACCTTACCGGTCGCAGGACAGATATTGTCGTCGGAGTGACAGGGCTCTGCCGTTTGCCAGAAGGCAGTATTTTTTAGCTCATCCTTGCAGTAATGCTGATGAACACTCACGCCCATTCCACTGATATAAATCAGAAAGGCCAAGCCGATATGAAGAAATTGTTTCATACTAAATACCTAAGATGATACAAAGGTAATAATATTTTCTCATACCTTTTCCGCAATCCAAGGGTGCATATTAGCAAAAGAAGACTGTTGCTAAAAAAGACAGAAGAACGAAAGGGTTATTTAAATAAAACATCTCAGAATGAGACCGCTAAACTCTGGCCCCTATGCTTTGTTCGTTTTTAATTTTGTTTTCAATTCACTTATAATGACATCTGGGAGAAGAATCTTGGAAGTAGCATCATCATCAGTAAGAACTTTTAAAGTACTGTAGTCTAATAATACGCCAACAAGAGATTTCTTAACCTTAAAGTTGCGAATCTGCTTGACATTCAAGGTAATATGTCCAAACATATTGGGAATCGTTATGAAATCACCCGACAATTGAACGCCATTTCTAAAACGATAAATAATAATACCCCAGAATGAGCTAATGAGTATAGTGGGAACAAAAACCACTGCTACCGCACTATTCCTTAACAGAGCATCATCAATTTTCGTCAAAAAATATAGCATGGAAGAAAGGAACAAAATATTAAGAATAAGGAAGTAAATTTTCTGCCTTGACATGGTTTTTTTAGAATTAGTTTCTAGTATATAAGCCTAAGATAAAAAAATTATTTCGATACATTGAGTATGTATCTACTTAAGATCTAGAAATTGGCCCTAAGATCTATCCGTATCTCTCATCTTTTTATGCAGACAAAAAGAAATTTTTTAAATGAAGGGACGGTCAATTCAGACTTTTAATATTGAATTTTAATAGTCAGCGTTAATATTGCTTTCAGTCTTATTACCTTCGTGAAAAAAGTATTATGTCGGATCAGGATCGATACGCTCGCCGCGGAGTCTCTGCGGATAAAACAGAAGTACATCAGGCTATTCAGCATTTGGATAAGGGCCTGTATCCAAAGGCCTTTTGTAAAGTGATGCCCGACATTGTTGGGCAGGATGACGATTATTGCAATATTATGCATGCGGACACCGCCGGGACTAAAACCAGCCTGGCGTACCTCTACTGGCGGGAAACAGGCGATCTTAGTGTTTGGAAAGGGGTCATTCAAGATGCCATCGTGATGAATATCGACGATATGGGATGCGTAGGCTGCGTTGAAGATATCCTCCTTTCTTCCACTATTGGACGAAACGCTAACCGCATTCCCGGTGAGGTGCTTAATGCGCTTATTCAGGGGACATCCGACTTTATTGAACGCATGAAAGAGTATGATGTAGATATTCATCTGACGGGTGGCGAAACAGCAGATGTAGGTGATATCGTTCGGACCGTAGATGTCGGCTTTACTACCTTTGCTCGCCTGCCAAGAAAAAAACTCATCGTTAACAGCATTCAGCCCGGCCAACTGATTCTCGGCTTAAGCTCCTTTGGCCAGGCAACTTATGAAGAGGAGTACAATGGGGGAATGGGCTCGAATGGTCTTACCTCGGCTCGCCACGATCTATTTCATAGTGATTACGGACAATACTACCCCGAATCTTTTGACCCGAATCTCCCGGCAGACGTGCGCTATGTCGGTCCCTATCACCTACAGGATGAAATCCAATTACCCAATGGTGAAAAAACTACAGTTGGAAAACTTGTACTCAGTCCGACACGCACTTATTTGCCGGTGTTGGCGCCCATGCTACGAGAGTACGCAAACCATATACATGGAATCATTCATTGCTCAGGGGGTGCTCAGACTAAAGTGCTAAAATTCGCTGACAAAGTTAAAATCATAAAAGATCAGCTTTTCTCTCCCCCACCACTGTTTCAACTGATCCGAGACACGACCAACACTTCCTATAGAGAGATGTATAAGGTCTTCAATATGGGCCATCGCATGGAACTTTATATCACTCCCGAATTTACTGCTAGTGCAATTCAAATAGCGGAGGAGCTGGGAGTCGATGCACAAATCATTGGCCGCGTTGAAAAGAGCGATGACACCACTCTAGAACTCATCGCACCCGATGGAGAAAAGATTACTTATACTGATTAGTAAATCGGTGAACTTCTTCAGCATTTTGGTATTTCATTGACATATTAGATCAAATGATGTCTGAACATAGAGACCAAATCAAAAAATTGGAGAGCCTCGGCAGCACGCTTGATCCCTCCTCAGGGGAGCGCGCTCGACTTCGTGGAGAGGTGGTCGATTATCTTGAAGCTTATCTTGAGGACCTTCCAACCGGAAAGGCCTTTCAACGAGATACGGGCCCCGGCCCTGATCTGGCTCGCCGTGAAAAGGTGGGAGACATCAAAAAAATGATTAATATTTTGAGGCGAGAGGTCGATCCGCCGGGGATCAATGCTGCTTCTGGAGGTCACCTCGGATATATACCCGGAGGCGGAATATACACCGCCGGCCTTGGTGACTGGATTGCCGCTGTTACGAATCATTACGGAGGAATTTTTTTCGGGGGCCCGGGTGCTGTCCGAATGGAAAACGCACTCATTCGCGAGATTGCTGACTGGGTGGGGTATCCCGCAGATAGCGCAGGCAACCTGGCATCTGGCGGTAGCATGGCAAATCTAACTGGAATTGTGTCTGCGCGCGATGCTTTGCAGATTAATAGTCAAAACATACGGACATCAGTTGTCTATTCTTCCTCTCAGGCGCATCATTGTTTACATAAAGCTTTTCGCATAGCCGGCTTAAGCGAAATGAAGTGGCGCGACATCCCCTTAGACGGTCAGTTTCGTATGATACCTAATGCCTTAGAAAAGCAAATTGAACGCGATCGAGCGGATGGCTTGACACCTTCGATCTTGCTTGCTGCGGCCGGCTCTACAGATACCGGCGCCATAGATCCCCTCAATGCCTTAGCGGATATCGCTGAGCAAAACAAGATGTGGTTTCATGTCGATGCGGCATATGGTGGCTTTTTCAGTCTGTTAGAAGAGGAGAAGCTCAAATTTAAAGGAATGGAGCGCTCAGACTCCCTGGTGCTCGACCCCCATAAAGGATTGTTCTTGCCTTATGGCCTGGGAGTGGCCCTGGTTAGAAACGCCGAGCCTATGCTTTCCGCCCATCATTATCGGGCAAATTACATGCAGGATGCACAAGACGCCCAGTCCGAGTGGTCACCCGCCGACTTATCGCCGGAGTTAACGAAGCATTTTCGTGCCCTTCGCCTCTGGCTGCCTCTGCGCCTGCATGGCTTACAGCCCTTCCTGGCCCAGCTTCGCGAAAAAAGGGAGTTGGCCCTTTATTTAGCAGATCGGCTGCCCGAGCTTGGCTACAAACTGATTTGTCAACCTGAGCTATCCGTGGTTGCCTTCCATTGGGCACAGGGGCCCGAGTCGGAATGGGATCAACACAGCCGGGATATTCTCCGCAAACTCGAAGACCATGGCCAGATATTTCTATCTTCTACTCGATTGAATGGACATTTTATCATTCGTGCTGCTATTCTTTCCTTCCGAACACACCTCAAGACCATTGACGAATTGTTGCGCTTACTGGACCAATTTCGCCCCGCTTAATAGCTTTCGGATATGAAGATTTGTGGATTTTTAATGTATAGCGAATAGCAACTATTGATCGGCCCTGCTCGCTTACATTACTGTCTCCTGCCATTTTAACTTTTTCTTTCTAGTTCTATTTATAATTTCTCGGTGAGCGATGTGAAGCCAGCTGCCGCCTGTGGCGGGAGAGACCAAGCCCTGGCAAATTTCATTTGCGAGGGCGCAGGGCCGAGTGAAGCCCCCGGAGTCACTAGAGTCGCATATTGCGAATTTAGGGACAAAGGGGGAGCCCTGAACGAGTGGCGAAACGTAGCGCCGCAAATGCACGATAGTGCAGCCTGCGGCACCGCCAAAAAGCGATGACAACGAATCATTTCTGAACCTTAATTATCTAAAGCCTTGGGGAAGGAAATGGGAGGCCTTGCTACATTGAATTATTGATATATAATAAATATATATGTGTTTGTTGTGAAATTAGCGAAAAAGAAGGCACATCATCGAGATAGATTTGTCATATCAAAACAGGGATCTATGTACCGGCTCCAAAAAAATAGTGAGATCAAGGACAATGACCCTGAATTAGGTAACCGCTGACTTCGAAAACATGGAGTCGGCAAAAATTTAATGTTATGAAGAATTTAATTTGTTTCATGGTGAGTGCACTATTCTGCATGGCTGCAATATGGGCCCAGAAACCAACGCTCACGGTAGTAAATTTTGATAGTCAAGGCGTAGAATATAGTCCCGACCAATTGGGAAGTATCGCGCGTATGGAAATGGAAAAACTGGATAAGTTTGAGGTCATGGACCGCTATGACGTCAATTATTTAGTAAAAAAACACGACCTCGATCTCAATGGATGCTACGGCAAAATCTGTCTTAATGAGATTGGCAAACTGATCGGAACCGATAAGGTTATGAGTGGTAGTGCAGAATTATTTGGAGAGACTATTGTCCTCTCTCTTCGGCTGATTGATGTGAATGAAAATCGCATCGAAAAAGCTCAGGTGATGGAATTTTTAAATGTACAGCATGAAATCCGGACCTTAATGGAAGTAAGTATTCGCGAAATGTTTGGATTGGAGAATAACCCGGACTTAATGGCTCAATTGACGCAGGAAGATCAGTATGAGAACAAAATTATGAATCCGGAAGTGGATCGATTGAATTTATCGGGTCCGCGATTTGGATTTACTTTTTTTACGGGAACTTCAGCGGATGTAATTGGTGCCAAACGGGCAGAAGGTGGTTTTGATGGCCGTCCATATATGATGTATAATCTGGGCTATCAGTTTGAAATTCAATACCTCAACGCTGGAAAATTACAGGCACTTTTTGAAATAATCCCCACTATAACTGGATTGGAGCAGAGCTTATTTTTACCTACAGTCAATGTACTTCACGGTTTGCGGCATAATATCCACGGGTATGAGGTGGCCGTAGGACTTTCCTTGGGTGCTACTCCCCAAGCTAAAGGCTTTTATGATGATGCCGGAAACTGGAATTTGGAGGGAGATTGGACGGGTGAGGAGTCCAATCCGTTTCCCATAGAACAACGTTTAGATCGTCGGGGCGATTTACGTTTTAGTTCGGGGCTTGTTATCGCCGCTGGAAAATCATTCAAGTCGGGCCGTATGAATATTCCGGTTAATGTTTTTGTTGTGCCATCACCAATCGGGATGCGATATGGTATCTCAGTTGGTTTTAATTCGCGGCGAAAAAAATAGAATGTGAACTTCCATTTTCTTTCTCGAGACGCGCCCTCATCGTTATGCATGGGGGCGCGTTTTTTGGCCAACTTGCAATCGCATTAGCCATGGGGTTATTTAAAAAATAGTTGGATCTCCTTTTTCATAGCTTCATGGATCATCGGCGGCGCAGCGAGAATTTGTCGATGACCCATAAAGTCAACTTCACCCGCAAAATCAGTGACGCGCCCGCCCGCTTCCTGAACCAAAAGGGCGCCGGCCGCTACATCCCATGGCGATAGCCCGACCTCGTAAAAGCCCTGAAAATGACCAGCTGCCGTAAAGGCTAAATCAATAGCCGCCGATCCCCATCGCCGTAGTCCTCGACAGCGCGGCATCAAATGACTGAGCAATTTCATATAAGCGTCCTGATGCGTAAAATCGGTGTACGGAAAGCCCGTAGCGATCAGAGTGTCGGCTAACTGGCTGGAGCTTGAAACTGTGATCGGGCGGCCATCGATAAAAGCGCCGCCTCTTTTTTCTGCAAAGTACATGGTGTCGGCTGAAATATGATAGATCCAGCCGTAGCTCAAGGCTCCGTCGATTTCCAAAGCAACAGAAACCGCATAGGCCGGTAGCCCATGCAAAAAATTGGTGGTGCCATCCAGCGGATCGATAATCCACCGGGCTTGTCCTTCATCTTGAGTAACCGTTCCTTCTTCTGTCAGAAAAGCACATCCGGATTGAATATCGTTCAATCCGGTAACAAGTTGCTTTTCGGCTTCGCGATCGACATAGGATACGAAGCTGTTTAGGTCTTTGCTGTGGACATCCTGTGCGCTGACAGCCTCAGCCTGTGATTGAATGTACTGGCCGGTTTTGCGGATGAGGATTTCAATTTGATGAATTTGACCTTCAGTTAGCATCTTTTTTTAGCGAATGTAATAAAGTCTGGATAAGCACAGGACATTGAGAGAACTTAGCTGAAAAAAGATCCATAAACTTATATATATTCCGGTATAAAATTTCTGTGGATAACGGATGATAGGTCAACTAGTAATCTGACCTCTATTTCTTTTCTTATCTTTCTTTTCAAAAGGTAATCTATGAAACTCAAAAACCAAACCATATTCATTTCAGGCGCCAGCCGAGGCATCGGCCGAGCCTGTGCCATAGCACTAGCCAAAGAAGGCGCGCGCATTGGGGTTCATTATCACAAAAACATCGATGCGGCCCGCGAAACCCTTTCGGTTCTTGCCGGTGATGGGCACAAGGTATTTCAGGCCGACCTGAGACAGGAAGCTGAGGTTGAAACGATGATCAAACAGGTGTTTTCCGAATGGGAAACCATAGATGTACTCGTAAACTCTGCAGGCATTTATACCGAACATCCCATAGAGAAGGTAGAAGCGAGAGAATGGATGACCCAGTGGAAGAATATTCTATCGGTCAATGTACTCGGCATGGCTCATTTGTGTTATCATTTTGGTCGAAAAATGATGAAACAGCACTCGGGGCGAATCATAAATATAGGGTCTCGCGGTGCTTTTCGTGGCGAAGCCGAATCTCCCGCTTACGGTGCATCAAAAGCGGCAGTGCATGCCCTGAGCCAATCTTTGGCTAAAAAACTTGGGCAATATGGGATTAGTGTTACCGCCGTAGCCCCCGGCTTTGTGGAGACAGATATGGGCGCTGATGTGCTGGAAACGGAACGGGGTGATGCACTCCGGGCAGAAAGCCCATTCGGACGAGTGGCACAACCAGACGAAGTCGCACACCTGGTTGCCTTTTTGGCTGACACCCAATCGGGTTTTCTCAGTGGTGGAATTGTGGATATAAACGGTGCATCCTACTTACGGATGTAATTCGCTGGGGTCTAATCGCCAGTTACAGCCCAGGCCGGGAACGGTGGGTAAAATCACACGTCCGGCGTCGATGTAAGCGCCGGTTGCTGGATCTGAGGCTAAGAGTATGTTCCCGTCCATATCTAAATAGTCGGCAAGTCCGGCAATTTGTGCAAGCGCACTAATACCAAAACTGGTTTCCGTCATGCACCCCAGGCCGACTTGCAAACCTGCAGCTCTAGCTGTTTTGATGTGCTGAATGACGGGACTGATCCCGCCACTTTTCATCAGTTTGAAATTGATGCCGTAAAAATACCGGGCGAGCTGCGTCATGCTAATATGTTGCTGCGCGCTCTCATCTGCCCAATATTGAGCCTGCTTAAAGCGGTGGAGAACCGGCATCTGTTCATCTTGCTCAGGCGGGAGGGGCTGTTCAATGAAAGTGATGCCAAGACTGAGCAGTTCTGGAATGAAAACTGAGGCTTGCTCTAAGTCCCAACCCCCATTTGCATCAATTCGAATATCATATTTTTTCGCAAAGACTTTTAGAAGGGAAATAATTTCTGCATCATGCTCACCGCCTAGCTTTACTTTATAAATGGGCCAGGCACCCTTTTCTAGGGCTTTTTTGATGGCGGATGGTTCTCCGCTGAGAGTAAAAGCGCTTAAAGCGGGCTTCTGTTGGGGGAGGAGTTCATAGAGCGGCTGGCCTTTCTTTTTTGCCCATACATCCCAGAAGGCACAGTCGATAGCCGATTGCAAAAAGGATTCTTTAGGAAAAAGGAGAGGAATGGAAGCACTGGGCAGAGCTTCTTCAGAAAGTACAATGCTTTCGATCTCTTTTTTGTGATTCTCAATGAGTTTTTGGAAATTTTCAAGTGTCTTTCCGTAATAACTAATGGCAGTCGCCTCGCCAAAACCTGAGATGCCATCATCTATTAACTCAATAATCAATGCTTCTCGAAAATGGTACGTGCCGTGCGCAAGTACAAAAGGCTCTTTTAAAGGAATTTTTTGTGGATAACTTTCGACCCTCATGAAATCTGAATCGGAGATTCTAATAATTGGATTCCGGGCTTTTCACTATCGATACGTGCATTGATCCCGCAGGGTATCATACACTGTTTTTTTATGTGCCCAATTGAAAAATTATAGAATACGGGCACATCCCAGTGCTTGACAAATGAATTCAGTGTTTCTCGGAGCGTAAAACTATATTCATCGTCGGGGTCTTTTTCACATCCTGCGAATTGACCGAGTACTACGCCGGCGGCCTCATTGAGATCTGCGGCATGTACCAGTTGGGTTAGCATACGGTCGATGCGATACGGCTCTTCTTCTACATCTTCTAAGAACACAATCGCATCTTTAAAACTTGGCAAATACTGTGTGCCAGACAAAGCAGCGAGCAGACTTAAATTGCCGCCCAGCAACTTACCTTCTGCCTGGCCCTCACTCCAGACTTCGACTTCATGTTCTGAAAAAGCAGGAATAAAGGAAGGTTCTTCTCTAGGCCGCAATACCTGAATAGCCTGTTCCCTTACATAGGGATTAAAATCTGAAATCAAAACCGGCCCGTGAAATGAAACGAGTCCGGCTTCCTTGTATAAAGCCATATGCAGGGCAGTTATGTCGCTATATCCTACAACGGCTAGAGCTCTTTTCCGAAAAAGAGTATAGTCGATTTTATGTAAGATGCGCGTTAGCCCGTACCCTCCGCGCAAACACCAGATCCCATCAATATCTTTATTATTTAGGCAATATTGGATATCGCTCAAGCGGTCCTCATCGGTTGCTGAAAAATAGCCTAGGTGTCCATCGCAGTTAGGCGCCGGGTGAGGCTTCAGTCCCATTTCTTTCAAAAGTGCAATAGCCTCATCCAATTGCCCAGGTCGTATAGCGCCTGACGGACTAATAATGCCAACGGTGTCTCCTTTTCGAATGCCTTTGGATTTCACCAAAGCACGCTTACTCGTTGCTCGTATTTTTTCTGATCGTGCAATGGAGGGAAGTACACTTCCTCCAATTAGCCCCATACTTAATTGTCCAAATGTCCGTCTTTTCATACTGTAAACCTTATAGAAAGAGCGTATTTTAGCACCCTAAAATTGCTCTAATATTTCAATCCGCTTTTCAATGGGCGGATGAGTTGAAAACCAACTCGCCAGGGTCCCAAAAAACCCTTTGGAATCTTTGGGTGAATGCTCGATAAACATTTCTTTAACATCCTCACTTTCGACGCTCTCTACTTCAGAGCGCCCCGATATTTTCCGAAGGGCGGAAGCCATAGCCTGTGAGTTTTTAGTCATTTCAACCGCACCGGAATCGGCCATGTATTCGCGTTTGCGCGATAGTGCAAACTTGAAGATTAAGGATAAAAAATAAGCTACTGCGGCTACTACAATAATCACTAATATTACAGCGCCACCCCCTTTATCATTTCGCCGCCTTCCAATCGAACCGTAGAGCATCGATCGAAACGCTACCTGTACGATCAGTGAAAAAATACCCACGAATATAATAGTAATAACGAGCAGCCTCACGTCCTTATTTTTTATGTGCATCAGCTCGTGAGCAATCACACCCTTTAATTCCTCATCATCCAGCTCTTCGATAATGCCCCGAGTCAGAGTAACCGTGTAGCTATTTTCATTCAACCCACTTGCAAAGGCATTCATCCCGGAGTCCTCTATAATTTTAATTTTTGGCATTTTCATACCATCTTGAATGCATAAGTTTTCAACGAGATTATAAACGCGCTTATTTTCACGTCTTTCCAGAGGCTTGGAGTGTGTAGCGGCCGAAATCATTGAACTGTGCCCCCAAAATGCGATTAAAAACCAAATAACTACGACCCCGATGATCGTAGGAGAATATTCAATCAAACTATTACCTGCCTGCTGCCATCTGGGTATAGAAGACATATCCTGCGGCAGCGTAAACAGTAATACCACATATATCGCCGCAAAAATGAGAAGAGGAAAACCAATGAGCAGCAAAATCGATTTCAGATTGTTCGTTCGAATTTGCTGCTGAATTCCAATGTATTCGTCAGCCATGCCGGTTTAGAATTTAATTTCCGGTGCCTTTTGGTGCGATTCCCGATCGGGACCGAGATCAAACATCTTTTGAGTCGAAAAACCAAAAATGCCTGCTACTAGATTATTGGGGAATTTCTGCACTGCCACATTCAATTCGCGCGTAGCGGAATTAAAGAAACGCCGCACTGACGACAACTTGTTTTCAATGTCGGCAATTTCTTCCTGCAATTGCATGAAGTTAGTAGAAGCTTTTAAATCGGGATAGGCCTCCACTTGTATCTGAAAACCGCGAATCGCTGAAGTCAATTGTTGCTCCGCCTCTATGCGTTCATCAATAGAACCAGCTCCCTGAGCTCTCGCCCTCGCCTCAGTGACGTCCTTTAATACGCCGGCTTCGTGTTCCATATAGCCTTTTACCGCTGAGACTAATTGGGGTACCAGATCGTGACGCTGTTTGAGTTGAACATCAATATCAGCAAATGCGTTTTCACGTCTGTTTTTGTATGAGACCAGCCGATTATAAATGGCTATAAGGTAAATGGCCAGAACGGCTACGGCAATTATTGCAATGAGTCCTGCTGTCATGATTCAAATATTTTAATCGTCAAGATACAAAAAAACGTCAAGCCTTAGCAATATATTTTCTGCCCGGTATTTTGTTTTGGGGTCTGCCCCGCGCCCATTTGGCGCGCGGCCGCTATGCTTCAGGGCTCGCATAGGACCCCCGCCTCTGTCCATCGGGTATACCCTCAGACATCGGCGGCTTTGCTCGGCCCGTCATGGCGCTTTGCGCCACTCGGTCTATCTCCGCTGAGGCGGAGATACCCATTCCGCAGCGCTAGCCCGAAAGACCATTAAATTGTCCGCGAAATGCATAGACGTCCCTCGCGGCTACATATTACAAAACTAAATAGGGCCATCTTAACCACCGCCTTTTTACAAAAACCAGAAGTTATTAGATAGTCCCCCATGATGCAGTTATGATATGTTTGGGATCCCGGGTCAAGCCCGGATGACGGTTGTTTGTGAATTTTTTTGTAGAGACGCGATGCATCGCGTCTCTACCCCCAGGAAACAACCACACCCGCAAACAAACATTCACGATCAGCACACTAACAAATAGCCCAAATTTAATCCGTGGAATCCGTGTAATCCGTGAAATACCGGCAAGGCAGCACTGGCGTCTTTGATTCAGACATTCCCTGAAATGCCGCCGAAGCTTTGAATCCCCGGTGGCCGTCCCTTCCTCCTGAGCCCCTCTGCGTTCTTGGCGTCTTTGCGGTGCACAATAATATTTCTTATAAAATTTAAGAGTTTTCTGCTACAAGTGAAATTTA
>Ga0209944_1000007_pt1 | contig 85844 bp, 71 predicted proteins | sample SalPonR1_C_D2_MG_FD_185701 | JGI IMG/M metagenome (GOLD analysis project Ga0209944, IMG submission 185701) | Salt pond soil microbial communities from South San Francisco under conditions of wetland restoration - Salt Pond MetaG R1_C_D2_MG... ...
CGTTTTGGTAGCTGAAATTATGGCAGGTCAAAAACCGCATATCGATTATAACCTGATTCCTAATGTGGTCTATACCTGGCCAGAAGTCGCTTCCGTAGGGAAATCTGAAGCGGACTTGAAAGAAGCAGGGGTGCCGATTAAAGTGGGGAAATTCCCTTATAAAGCATTGGGGCGAGCCCGTGCGAGTATGGATACCGAGGGGCTGATCAAATTGATTGCCCATAAAGATACGGACCGATTGCTGGGTGCGCACATCATCGGAGCACGTGCGGCGGACTTGATTATGGAGGCCGTTGCAGTGATGGAATTCAAGGGCTCCGCTGAAGATATGGCGCGCATGAGTCACCCACATCCGACCTATAGTGAGGGGATGAAAGAGGCGGCCATGGCAGCGACTGCAAAACGGCCGATACATATGTGATTGGGGATGTTGAATTGTTGAGTCGTTTAATTGTTTAATCGTTTAATCGTTGAATTGTTGAATCGTTTAATCGTTGAATTGTTTCAATTCCACCAATTAAACAGTTAAACGCTTAAACGGTAAACAGCAAACGGCAAACTGCTATTTGTTGAGTCGTTGAATTGTTGAATCGTTGATTTGTTTCTATTCCACCAATTAAACAGTTAAACGCTTAAACGGTAAACAGCAAACGGCAAACTGCTATTTGTTGAGTCGTTGAATTGTTGAATCGTTGATTTGTTTCTATTCCGCCAATTAAACAGTTAAACGCTTAAACGGTAAACAGCAAACGGCAAACTGCTATTTGTTGAGTCGTTGAATTGTTGAATCGTTGATTTGTTTCAATTCCACCAATTAAACAGTTAAACGCTTAAACGCTTAAACGGCATACGGCAAACAGCAAACAGCAGGAATTAGTATCTCGTGACCAGAGCCAGCCCCTGGAAGTCATCCAAGTCTCCCTCAGACAAAAAGACATTATCTCCGCCGAATCGTAAGTTCTCTTCTATCATATCGTCGATAATATCATCGATCACACCCTTTTCTGTCGTTTGATCTTCATCCACGAGTTTGAGGCGATCATCTTCCGTGATTATGGCGGGTTGGAAAAGTCCTTCCTCAATAAACAAGGTTCTACCCCTTCCCATACGAATGGCACTCCAAATATCATTAAAGTCACTCATAAACTGCCCGGAGTTCACGGCCTGGCGAAGTTCCTCTAAGCGCTCTTCATTTTTCATTTTATTATAATCCTTAACCATGGGCCAGGCATCAGTTATAATATGGGATGCCTCTTCACCCATTCGGTTTTTGTTGAGGTGGCCGATGATGACCTCGCGCTTATCGGCTATTTTGCGATAATGATAATAATTGCGCTCCTCCGTTACCAGAACTAATGGAAGTGGCCGTTGATTTAGCTGTTTTATAACCTCTTTATCCACGCGATTGAAAAACTCCTCGATCAGCCGATCTGTCCCTTTGGCCATAGACAACTTGTGCTTGTCAGTGGAAAAGAGATTCTCATTTTCTATGGGGAATTCCCCTTTCAGCTCTCGACCAACTTGATCGTTGTAGGCCTCAATTAAGCGAGCTTTTTCCCGGCTCAGCACTAAAGCATAATATGCAGCATCTTGCTGTGAGGCTCTAACCAGGGGCCTTGTCGCAAAAGTAGGATCTACTACAATTCTATTTTCCAAAGTAAAAGGCACCCTTGCAAATTCTGCAATATCATTTTCATCGGCGAAGAGCACCAGACCTTCTTGATTGTAATTATGGTCAATTTCGTTTGCAGCTTTTTGTATATTTTCCATTACGGCACGCGCCAATCTCACCTCATAATCTGCATGCAATCTCTTTTCAAGATCTTGAATCATACTGCGGAGTCGAATTTCATCTTTTTCATTTTCTGGCCGCGTTCTATGCGTTTTCATCAATAAAGTTACACAACAATCACTTTGCACATCTTTCAATTCTTTAAATAGGGCGTTCATATTATTTGCATTTATTTGCCATTGAAAATAAGAAAAATTGGCCTAAGAAAAGATTATTCAGCCTCCTTTCCTGCAATGACCAGCGTGATTTCGCCTCGTATTTTTGTCCGGCTTTCGAGTTCCTCCAAGATTTCTGCTAAACTGCCACGTAAGAATTCTTCGTGAATTTTACTGATTTCACGAGCTAGACAGGCCGGTCTATTTGGTCCCAAAAACTCGACAAGTTTTTTCAGGTCTTTGACTGCCTTATAGGGAGACACGTAGAGTACCATAGTTTCTTCCGATTGTTGCAAATAACTAAGGCGTTTATTCTTGCCTTTTTTGGGTGGAAGGAAGCCCTCAAAATAAAATCGATCGCAGGGTAGGCCTGAAGCGACAAGTGCCGGCAAAAAAGCGGTAGATCCCGGCAATACTGTGAGTGAAATATTTGCTTCTACACATGCGCGCACCAGCAAAAAACCCGGATCGGAAATTCCCGGCATGCCCGCGTCAGAAATTTGAGCGATATTTTTACCTGCCTGAAGCTCGGCCACTAGTCCCTCTAAGCGGTGGTGTTCATTGTGCATGTGAAAAGACGCGAGCGGGGTATCGATTTCATAGTGATTACAGAGCTTTTTGGCCTGTCGCGTATCTTCGGCAAGAATTTGATCTACTTCCCGAAGTGTTGATACTGCCCGATGGCTCATATCTTGTAAGTTGCCGATAGGAGTAGGCACTACATATAGCATTATGCTCCCTCTTTCGGTTTCACTTCATAGGAATACCCTTCCATGATTACGTTAGCCAGTAACTTTTTACATGCGCGCTCTACGATTTCTTCAGCATTCTCCTGATTTTCAGCCTCCAGCTCCATTCGCACATGTTTACCGATTCGAAGTTTTTCAACAGCTTCAATCTCGATATTATGCAGATTTTTTAGCACTGCCTTTCCCTGAGGATCCAAAAGTTCTTCAAGCGGCATGATATCAATATGAGCGATAAATTTCATAGTAGATGATTTTACGGGCCGGCCGCCCTATACATCACAAAGGTATGGATTTTGTCCGGCTATCCCTTATTTTTTTATTTCTTTTGGCCGCATCCCTCAGTCGCTATGCTCCATCGGGTCGGGTCGTCCAGGGGTTCCGTCCTTCCCTGCCCAAAGTCTTGGTCAGGTCGGACAGCCTCCACCAGACGGCAGAGGCTCCCTTACCACCCCTTGCGGGGCCTACACGCCGGGCCACTGTTTGAGGAGCTGAGGGAGGGCAAAGTCAATAACCGAAGAAACGTAACGATCAATAAAACCCAAAACTCCTCCGTAAAATCGGTGATTCAGACTCGTTCAAGAAATAACCTATTTACACAAGCCCGGAGGGCTTGAGTGTGATTAGCCCCGAGCTTGCGCTCGGGGTTATGAAGCAAACAGAATTCCACCCCTGAAGGGGTTGAACTAAAACTCGTTATGATCAAAATGAACGGTTGATTGACATCCCGGTCGATATGATATTGAACCCGTTCAGGGTTCCGAGTATGGTTCCATTGTCCACCCCGTGCTTTCGCCCGAGGCTAATGGCAGCCATCCCCTACAACCAATCCTGTCCGTTTAAAGGCGCAAATTATTGATATTAGAGAAATAAAAATATGTGTGTAGTAAAATGAGCGTCACAACGAGCTAATTCTCCGGGTATTTTTAGAATACGATGAATGGTATTCTTGAAATTTAAAAGTTAGTCTTATGAAAAAGCTTATTTTAATTAGTATTTTACTTAGCAGTTTTCTATTATGTGGAGCAACTTATTATAAGGAAATTTCCAGCCCCACAAAACCTCCTTTCTTTAATCAGACCACAAAAGATTTCGATCCAAATGATCTATCCATTCCTCATGCAAATGATTTGGGCTATTCCGTACAGGATGTAAGTTATTACATGAGCGACGGTAGTTTTTTTGTGCGGCGGGGAACAGGAGAGGTGTTTTACATGTACATATACGTTCCAGTTTCTGAATAGACGATCGAAAGAATCTTTTCACTCTTAGACTGCCGAAACCCGCGAAAGCAGGAGAAAAAGGATATTTGTCAGATACTTGGTCTATTATTTGTCTTTATGTTTTCATTCATGAATGGCTGCGGTAAACCCTGTCTGGCACCAAATTAGTTTGTACTTTTGTACAATGGATCGATGGATGTTTGTTTTAGTATTATCGCTTATCCTTGTTGCTTGTGAAAATGATCTTCAGGATATTAAGCGACTCTATGATTATCCCGATCCCAATATTGAGCGCGTGGATTCGCCGCGTATCACCTTTTCGGATTCGGGCTTAGTGCAAGCCTATGTACGAGGGCCTTTACTTCATCGTAAAGCTACAGCCGGCGGAAATTTTACAGACAGGTTCATAGAAGGTGTAGAGGTCGAGTTCCTTGGTCCTGATGGCAAGCCCACAAGTTGGCTGTTTGCTGATTATGGCGAAAACCGAAAGTCAGTAAATGAGGTGTATGTTCGCGACAATGTTTTATTGTACAATGATAAAGGAGATACGCTTCAGTCTGAAGATTTGTACTGGGACATTTCCGAGTCTATTTTGTACACCGACAAATTTGCTCGCCTTCGATCTCAGGATAAATTATTCTATGGCTTTGGATTTAAAGCTAAAGATGATTTTTCTGAATGGGAAATGAAAGCACTTAAAGGTGTGGCTGATGTGGATTAAACACTCTATTTTTAACCAATAATTACGAAAACGTGCTCACTGTTGCAATCATAACGACCTTATTACTATCCGGATTTTTTTCCGGATCAGAAATCGCATTCATTTCTTCTTCTCGACTGAATATTGAGTTGCGGCGGCGTGACGGTTCTCGAGCTGGTGGCTTATTGGCTAGCATGTATGATCATCCCAGCCAATTTATCAGCGTAATGCTAGTGGGTAATAATATAGTATTAGTTGCATTTGCTTATCTCATGAGTTTAGTACTAGATCCGATGCTAGGCCCAAGTATCGAGAATCCCGTTTTGATGGGATTGGTACAAACCACTATCATTACCTCATTGGTTTTATTATTCGGGGAATTTATTCCTAAGACGATATTTCGGCTTTTTTCCAATGACCTTTTAACGGCTTTTGTTTATCCTTTAACCTTTTTCACATACGCCCTAGCCATTCCTGCCCGAATTATGCGTGCTATGAGTCAGGTTTTACTTCGCGTGATATTTCGAGGAGAACAAAAAGTGGTAAATACCAATTTTTCACGTTATGATTTAGAAGAATTTGTCCAGGATCGAGCTGCGGAAGCCGAAGAAGAAATGGAGACTGAAATGTTTCGCAATGCTCTTCATTTAAAGCAGACTAGAGTCCGGTCAGTCATGGTCCCGCGTACTGAAATCAAACATATTGACCAAAATGCCTCATTGAAAGAGTTGTCAGCCTTATTTCAGGAAACCAAGCATTCACGAATTTTAATTACTGATGACGACATTGACAATATTCTTGGGTACGTCCACCATCAACAATTGATTGGTTCGCGCTCGAAAATGAAAGAAATGATCATGACTATTGATTTGGTTCCAGAAGCGATGAGCGTACAGGATTTACTTTTGAAGTTTATCCGTGAAAAAAACAGCATTGCCTATGTTGTTGATGAATTTGGCGGAACTAGTGGTCTCATTACTTTGGAAGATATTCTGGAAGAAATCTTTGGGGAAATTGAGGATGAGCACGATGAGGATGGCCATATCGGTCACCAGATTGATGAAAAAACGTATCGATTATCTGGCCGCCTTGAAATTCAATATATCAACGAACTATTCCCCTTAGTAGAATTACCTGAGGGAGACTATACCACACTTTCCGGCTACATCGTAATGACGACCGGTCATATCCCGGAGGAAGGGGAGGATGTTGAAATCGGCCGACATAAGTTTACCATAGAATTAGTAGCTGACACGAAAATTGAGGTCGTACTTGTCGAGTTAATGGAAGGCGACTCGGATTAATAAAACGGAATTCTGCATTTTATTATTCAGGTGCCGAATACTTTATGCGGTACACTGCATGATTAAAATCATCGGTAACAAGCAGGCTGCCGTCTATGTAAGGGGTGATATCAACCGGACGTCCGTATTTGTTGTGCCCATTTAACCAACCTTCGGCAAATACAGAATAATTCGTTGCCTGGTCTCCTTCGATGTCTACCATCGTAATGCGGTATCCCACGGGAATAGTTCGATTCCAGGATCCGTGCTCGGCAATCAATAATTTTGACTTGTATTCAGCAGGCACCTCGGCTTGATTTAGAAACGAAAGGCCTAAGGGAGCGGAGTGAGCCACCAAATTTTGAGCCGGAGGTGTAAATTCATCACAAGATCTAAACTTGCCATATTTCGGATCTGGTAAATCACCTTGATGACAGTAGGGGTATCCATAGTGTTGACCATCTTCGGTAGCCACGTTGAGTTCACAAGCGGGCAAGTCATCACCCATCCAGTCTCTGTTATTTTCTGTAAACCATAGATAGCCCGTTTCTGGATCCCAATCAAAGCCAACACTATTTCGAATACCTTGATGAACCACTTCAAAATCCGTTCCATCCAAGTTTAAGCGTGAGATGGAGGCTAGGCGGTCTTCCTCTGGCAAACAAATATTACAGGGTACTCCAATAGCTGTGTAAAGTTTATCATCCGGACCGATATTTATATATCTCCACCCGTGATGCGTATACTCTGGAAGCTCTGCATAAATCACTTGGGGCTCTACAGCTCGTGTAGGATCATCAACTAGGTTGGGAAACTTGTGGATTTGATGGATTTCAGCTACATACAAGTCATTATCATGAATGGCAATCCCATTGGGTTGATTCCAGTCTTCAGCCAGTGTAATCTTCACATCAGCGCGAAAGTCACCAGTGGTATCTTTCAAGGCATACAGACTTCCGTGTTTTCTGGTGCTGATAAATACCCATCCATTTTCTGCAACGACGATTGATCGCGCTTCTTTGACATCAGTAGCGAAGTAGGAGATTTCAAATCCTTCAGGTAACTGAATGCGTTCCAGAACCTCCGTATCGCCCTGGGCAAAAAGAAAAGTATTCATAAGGATGAGAACAAATGCCCACCAACTGTGATTGCTATTTATCATATTACATATTTCTTCTGTACTGTCCGCCCACCTCATAGAGTGCGTGAGTGATTTGTCCTAAAGAAGCTACTTTAGTCACTTCCATCAGGTCTTCAAAGGTGTTTTTATTTTCAAGTGCTGATTGCTGCAAGCGTTCCAGGGCTTTCTTTCCATCAGTCTCATGAGCTTTTTTAAGTAAGTTCAAATTTTTTATTTGACTTTCCTTTTCTTCTTTGGTGGCTCGAATGACTTCACCGGGTTGAACTGTTGGAGACCCTTCTTTTGAAAGGAACGTATTGACTCCAATAATAGGTAAATCCCCATTATGCTTTAAGGTCTCATAATACAAGCTCTCTTCCTGGATTTTACCTCTTTGATACATGGTCTCCATAGCTCCTAAAACGCCACCACGTTCTGTGATTCGATCAAATTCAGTAAGCACTGCTTCCTCTACCAAGTCCGTTAACTCTTCGATGATGAATGATCCTTGCAATGGATTTTCATTTTTAGTAAGCCCAAGTTCTTTATTAATGATCATTTGAATCGCTACAGCTCTGCGCACACTTTCTTCAGTGGGCGTAGTGATTGCTTCATCGTAAGCATTTGTATGTAAAGAGTTACAATTGTCATAAATTGCATATAGCGCCTGAAGGGTGGTTCGAATGTCGTTGAAACTTATTTCCTGTGCGTGTAGCGATCGGCCCGATGTTTGAATGTGGTACTTTAGCTTTTGGCTTCGGCCATTTGCCTGGTACTTTTCACGCATGGCTTTGGCCCAAATTCGACGGGCGACACGACCGATAACGGCATATTCCGCATCTACTCCATTGGAAAAGAAGAATGATAAATTGGGAGCAAAGTCATTGATGTCCATCCCCCGGGATAGGTAATACTCCACAAAGGTGAAGCCATTTGCCAGTGTAAAAGCAAGTTGAGTTATGGGATTAGCTCCCGCTTCAGCAATGTGGTATCCGGAAATGGAAACCGAATAAAAGTTTCTAACTTTTTGATCAATGAAATAGGCCTGCACATCTCCCATGAGTTTTAAAGAAAACTCGGTAGAGAAGATACAGGTGTTTTGTGCCTGATCTTCCTTGAGAATATCAGCTTGTACAGTACCCCTTACAGAAGAAAGCGCTTTTGCCTTCAACTCTTTATAGATTTCTGGTTCTAGGATTTGATCTCCAGTGACACCTAGAAGAAGTAATCCCAGTCCTGTATTTGTTTTGGGTAGCTCGCCCAGGTATTTTGGTCGCTCCAAATCCTTCTCGTCGTACAATTCTACAAGCTTGGCCTCAACTTGGCCTTCCAGATTATTTTCTCGAATATACTTTTCACATTGTTGATCAATCGCCGCATTCATGAAGAATGCGCAGATTGTTGCTGCGGGACCATTGATGGTCATGGATACCGATGTTTTCGGGTCGCAAAGGTCAAACCCAGAGTAAAGCTTTTTGGCATCATCTAAACTACAAATGCTAACTCCGGAGTTACCAACTTTACCATAAATATCTGGTCGATGATCTGGATCTTCTCCATATAGGGTCACAGAGTCAAAAGCAGTAGATAGTCTTGCCGCTGGCATATCTTCTGATAAATAATGAAATCTTCGATTTGTGCGTTCCGGCCCCCCCTCTCCAGCAAACATGCGTGTAGGGTCTTCTCCAGATCGCTTAAAAGGATATACGCCTGCTGTATACGGAAATTCGCCTGGCACATTTTCTGTAAGTGACCATCGAAGAATCTCACCCCAGTCCTTATACTTTGGAAGTATTACTCGCGGTATTTCCGTGTGTGATAGGGTTTTAACCTTTGTGGGTACTCTGATTTCTTTTCCTCTAACAGAATACACATACTCATCTCCACTATAATTTTCTACTTTCTGATTCCACTCGTCTAATATAATGCGGCAACGCCCATCCAGGATAATCTTGTAATGCTCATAGAGATCCTTAAGTCTCTCGTAAACAGGTCCGTTTTCCTCGTTTTCTTCAGCCAAAAGCTCCATACTTTGGTTCAGGCCAAATAATTTACGTGCAATGCGCACTTGTTTATCTACCCAATCATCATAGGAGCGATTATTTTCAGATATTTCAGACAAATAGCGCGTCCGCCGCGGTGGAATGATATAGATCTTTTCGCTCATTTCCTCTGAGGGAGTAAAATTAGATTTTAAGGGGCTATCAGTTTTTTGAGCGACCACCTCCATGATATGCTGGTATAAATTATTGGTGCCCGGATCGTTAAATTGAGAAGCTATACTGCCGTATACGGGCAGGTCTTCATCCTTCACATCCCACAATTGTTGATTGCGCTTATATTGCTTTTTTACATCGCGGAGTGCATCTTTAGCTCCCCGCTTATCGAACTTATTAATGCAGATCACATCGGCAAAGTCCAACATATCAATTTTCTCTAATTGAGTAGCTGCTCCGTATTCTGGCGTCATTACATAGAGCGAAACATCGGAGTGGTCAATGATTTCAGTATCAGATTGGCCGATACCTGATGTTTCTAAAATGATAAAGTCAAACTGAGCAGCCTTGAGAATATCAAGCGCAGAGTGCACGTGTTTTGAAAGAGCTAGATTTGATTGACGAGTGGCGAGAGAACGCATAAAAACGCGGTCACTTTTCACACTATTCATTCGTATGCGATCGCCGAGTAGCGCTCCTCCCGTTTTTCTCTTAGAAGGATCCACAGATATTACTCCTATGGTTTTATCTTTAAAATCGAGCAGAAACCTTCGGATAAGCTCATCTACCAGACTTGACTTTCCGGCTCCTCCTGTTCCTGTTATTCCAAGAATGGGCGTTTTTACCTCTTTTGCTTGTTTTTGAATACGCGGCAGCCATTCAGCGGATTCTTCCGGATAGTTTTCTACGGCTGTAATCAATCGGGCCAATCGACCCTTCTGATCAGGAGATAACTTCTTTTCTTTAACATCTACGTCTTGTCCCAAGGGGAAGTCTGACTTTTCTAGCAAGTCATTTATCATACCTTGTAAACCCATTTCTCGACCATCATCCGGAGAGTAGATACGTGTTATCCCATAGTCGTGAAGCTCCTCAATTTCTTCAGGTAGGATTGTTCCACCACCGCCACCAAAAAGTTTGATGTGTTCGGCGCCTCTTTCTTTAAGCAGGTCATACATATATTTGAAATACTCCGTATGTCCTCCCTGATATGAGGTGATCGCTATGGATTGCGCATCTTCTTGAATGGCTGTATCTACAATTTCTTGTACTGAGCGATTATGCCCCAGATGTATAACTTCAGCACCTGAACTTTGCATAATTCTACGCATAATGTTAATAGCAGCATCGTGCCCGTCAAATAAGGAGGCGGCACTTACGATCCGGACCTTATTTTTCGGCTTATATATATTTATAGCTTGGGTCATAGCGTGTTTATTTTTAGGATTAAATCATACCCATGGTACGTGATTGAAATATACGAATTTTACCTCTGATGGGCTAGAACAGCAGCTTTGAATTCATTTAAAATCATCGCTGTGGCTCCCCAAACAATATTTTTCTCCAAATAGAAATGAGGAACATCGGGGAGCACTCGATCTTTTCCAACTGCGATCTCTCGATATTGTAGACTACTTTCATCGATAATTTCTGAAATCTTAGGTGTAATAATAGCATCTACCTCGGTTTCTTGCAATTGAAATTCAGGAGACTCATCAGCAAAGGATAGAAAAGGGTAAACAAGGAAATTGCTTACGGGAATATATAAAGTGCTTAGAGCACCTATTTTTTTTGTTTTTTGTGGTGATATGCCTACTTCTTCGCGTGCTTCGCGAAGTGCGGTATCCCAGTATGTTGCATCTTGAGACTCTTGTTGGCCGCCGGGAAATGAGATTTGGCCTGCATGTGGATCTGATGGATATCGAGAGGCTCTTTTTATGAAGCACATCCGATGCTGTCCGGCTTGATCAGGGAAGATATGCAGAAGTACTGCTGCAGTCTTTGCATTTTTTGGTTTTTTCACCCGAGACCTTCCAAAACCAGATAGTTCTGCTTGAGCCGCAGTTCCCGGCAATTCAAGCTGGGGAAAAGAATCTAAAAAATGACGTAAGTACTCCAAAACTATCCCTGTTTATTTGTCTAACATCAAAAAATAGGGGAGTGTTCGCTTTATTTTTTTCCGTTAGCTACAACTATATACTTCTCGAGAGCCATAGTCATTGATGGCGTCTCAGGTTGAGGTGCTTTAATATTAATTTCCAATCCTCGATCTTCAACCGCCTTGCTAGTGGAGTTGCCAAAAGCAGCTATACGCGTATCATTTTGTTTGAAGTCAGGAAAGTTTTTATATAAAGATTCGATACCTAATGGACTAAAGAAAACTAGAACATCGTAAGTGATATCAGCTAGATCGCTAAGGTCACTCGCTACGGTTCGATACATCATCGCTTCTTGATGATCTATATTTTCTGCCTTTAGGTAACGTACGACTTGTTTACTTCCCAGATTAGAGCAAGGTAAAAGGAAGTTTTCAGTTTTTTTGTGCTTTTTGAATGCGCTTTCAAGGTCAGCAATTTTGCGTTTGCCAACAAAAACCTTACGCTTTCTGTACACAATAAACTTCTGTAAATAGTGCGCTACAGCTTGAGAAATACAAAAGTATTTGGTGTCTTCTGACATTTTAATTCTCATCTCTTCACACATACGGAAGAAATGGTCGATACTGTTTCTGCTTGTAAAAATAACTGCAGAGTATTCGTCAGGACGGACGCGCTGTTTGCGAAACTCTTTTTCCGTGACCTCTTCAACATGAATAAAAGATCGGAAATCAATTTTCAGATCGTATTTTTCGGCTAAATTGAAAAATGGAGATCTTTGTGGTTGGGGTTGTGAAACTAAAATAGTTTCCACAGGTTTATATACCTGTTTCTTGGTGTTCGTTGCCATGCAAGTCTTTTTAATTTCTTAGCTGAAATAAGGTTGAAAGAACTTGTAAAGCACTGCTAAGGGTGCTATTTCGATGGTGCAAAGGTACAATAAAAAATGGAACTTGTGCTGACTTAAAAGTGGTGCAGCTATAAAAAGTCCTCTAAGTTGCCGTAAGATGTAAAACAATCCGATAAGAAACAGGGCTAAATATATAAAATAAATAGTTAATGCGTCTGGTGAAAATGCAATAAAAAGATTAACTGGGAATAAAATTAAGCCCAAAAAGAGATTAAATATGAGAATAGTGAAACTGAATTGATAGACTGTTTTTTCAATCGGAAAAATACCACCAATGAACCCTAAGGATAAATGTCGGACAGTATAAATTAGTCCAAGCATAACACTAATGGTGAGTAAATTGACCTCAAGTGATAAGTAGTTAGTTTGTTCAGAAACTAAAAATAGAAACAGTCCCCCATTAATGATGCTGAAGAAGTAAAGAAATACAAATTGAGATAGTCCTCTGGATCTCAATTTTCTCAGCAGTAAGTTTAGATAATTATCGTTGAGTATTGACCGGAAAATTTCATTGACCACTGAGCGCCGAAAGGAAATAACTACAGTCAAGTACAATACGAGTAAAATGAATGTCCCAAAGATCAGATTGCTTTTGCGTTGCGAACTAAGGGGTAAAGTATCATCAGCCTCATGAGCAGAATCTACTTTTTCCCCAACTTTTGGAGCACCGGTGTCTATTGAAATGTTCACTTCGCGTCTACCTAGGGAGTCACTCTCAGCTAACGAATCTGATGGTATCTGAAATGGATTTTTAACTGGCGGTGGAGAAGCGAAGGAATCCTGACTAGTTTGCTTCGGTTGTTCGAGCCGGTGTCTTAAGTCAAATGGTGATTGGCTTGATATTGATTGAATATATCCAATGCAGATCAGTAAGATTACGTAAATCTTAAGTTTCGCCATGGTCAAAAATATCAAAAAGATATCATATGTATCATTGTTTGGTGTAAAAACTGCTTTAGCCTAGCATTTCTCTTGCTCACTTTGTTTGTCTTATCTTTGAAATATGAATACCAAACTCATTTCTCGAGTGGTCATTTTAGGGGTTGTGGCGATAATAGGAATTATAAGCCTTCAAGCTTTCTGGATATATCAAAGTTGGACTCAGGAAAGTAAGGAGTTCAATGAACGCGTAACCATAGCACTGCGGGAAGTTGCGGAAAAAATATCGCTGTATAACGAAGGAACACTTCCTTCACAGGATGTTATTATAAGAGAAAGTGCAAATTACTATTTGGTTAATATCGATGATGTAATAGACGCCAATGTACTTGAGCACTATTTATATAGTACGTTTGCAAACCACTCCATCATATTGGATTTTGAGTATGCTGTCTTTGATTGCCATACCCGCGAAATGGTGTACGGAAACTATTGTAATGTGATCCAGGATGATGTGAGGACTCTCGAGCGAGCGCCGTCTGATTTGCCGAGATACGATGAGTTCATTTACTATTTTGGCGTTCGTTTCCCAACCATGCAGAATTACTTATTTAAAGAGCTAGGGCGCGTTTGGGTTGTGACGGGTATATTGTTGATTACCCTTTTATTTTTTTCTTATGCTATTTACGTGATACTGAGTCAAAAGCGATGGGCTGAATTGCAAAAGGACTTTATAAGCAATATGACGCATGAATTTAAAACTCCTATTTCATCCATTAAGATCTCCTCAGATGTGATGAGCAAGTCTGAGGTTATAAAACAAGATGAAAAACTTCGAACTTACCTGTCTATAATACAAAGTCAAAATCAACGGCTAAATCGACAAGTAGAACAAGTCCTAAGCTTGGCAAAACTAGAGAACGATCAGTTTGATTTACAACTCGAGACAGTGAGTATAAAAAGTGTGTTTGAGGAGATAGAGGAAGCCCACCGGATGCCTATCGAATCGATGGGTGGAGAATTCAATGTACAAGTTCCTACTGAGGACGTGACCATTCAAGCGGATCGCTCTCATCTCTTCAATGTACTTAATAATTTGGTTGAGAATGCCGTAAAATACACTGATGGTGAAGCAGCTGTTTCTTTAAATCTGTTTACAGAAGATGAGGAAAAAATTTGTATCGAAGTGCGAGATAATGGTCAAGGTATACCGGAAGAATACCTGGATAAAATAACGGATAAGTTTTTTAGAGTTCCCATGGGAAATGTTCACGATGTAAAGGGTTTCGGTCTGGGTTTGTATTATGTGAACAACATCTGCGATGCGCACAAATGGAACTTTAAAGTTGAATCCAAAATTGGAAATGGAACGATTTGCCGTATCTTTATTCCCATAATGGATTAACTAATATGTCTTACAAGCCCCGCATTTTATACGTTGAGGATGATGAATCCCTGAGTTATCTCACTAAAGACAACCTAGAGTTTGAGGGGTATGATATCGATCATTTCTCCGATGGCGAAACCGCGCTGGAAGCTTTCCTGAATAAGGAATATGATTTGGCTCTATTAGACGTTATGTTACCAAGAATGGATGGGTTTACGCTCGCTCGAGCCATTCGAGAGCGAGATAAAAATGTGCCCATTATCTTTTTGACCGCCAAAGGGCTGAAAGAGGATAAAATTGAGGGATTGAAATTAGGTGGCGATGATTACATTACAAAACCGTTTTCTATAGAAGAACTTCAGCTTAAAATCAAAGTGTTTTTAAAGCGCAGTCAGGTTAAAGAGAACAAAGCTGAAGACGTTTATCAAATTGGCAATTGGGTGCTAGCTGCTAAGGCTTTTGAACTCCGGTATCTTGTTAATGGAGATGAACACAAATTGACAAAAAGAGAAACTGAAATTGTAAGAGAGTTTTTTAAACATCCGAATGAAGTGGTTAAGCGGAAAGACTTGCTCATTCAGTTCTGGGGCGAGGAAGATTATTTTAAGAGCAGATCGTTAGATGTCTTTATTTCGCGTATTCGCAAGTTATTGAAAAAAGATCCCGGAGTTGAAATCGAGAGTATCCATGGAATCGGATTTAGATTAAATTGTTAACTATTATGACGATGAAATTCATTCAAACTATATGGTATGGCGTAATATTCCTTTTAATATTTTGTCCGGGAGAAATCGGCTCTCAAAACTTGTTGTCCAATGATATTATTTGGTCTTCAGGCCAATTGAGATCGCAAAGCCCTGGCAACTTTTCTTTTCTTTCTAATGGTCGTCACTATACGAAATTGAATGACTATTATTTAGATGTATACGATATTGAAACGGGTAATCGCATTCGGTCAGTTTTTACAAAAGATCAAATTTTGGAAACTGACTATAATGGACCTTCTTTTGACAATTATCAATTCGGTCCCAATGAAGAAAAAATTCTACTTGCCACTGGTTCTGAGAAAATTTATAGATATTCAAAAAAGGCTTACTACTATATCTATGATTCCGCCACAAACAGTTTGGAAGCCCTGGATTCGACGGGAAAGCAACTCTATCCTACTTTCAGTCCCAACGGATCGGAAGTTGCCTATGTAAAGAATAATAATTTATACGTAAAGGATCTAAATTCAGGTGAAACTCGAGCCATAACCACAAAGGGTAAGTGGAATCACCTGATATATGGAGCTGCTGATTGGGTGTATGAAGAGGAATTGAAATTGACCCGGGCATTTGAATGGAGTCCGAATGGTCAACATTTAGCATATATGGAATTTGATGAATCGGATGTTGAACAGTTCAGCATGAAATATTACAGGGACGGTGCATATCCGGAGGAATACCGATTTAAATATCCCAAGGTAGGAGCCGAGAACGCAAAAGTGTCTGTTTACATCGTTGATATGAATGATTTAGATACGCGCCGCTTAGCGGTTCCCAAAGGCTGGACAGATTATTATGTGCCCAGAATTCACTGGATGCCGGGTACTTCTGAACTGGTAGTAACATACCTAAATCGGCTTCAAAATCACTTATTGTTAACGGCCTACAATAAACTAACATCAGAATCTAGAATTTTGTTAGAAGAGAAGAATCCGTACTATATAAGTATACATGATAACCTTCAGTTTTTACCCGAAAAAAACCAATTTATTTGGTTTTCTGAGCGGAATGGATGGAATCAATTATTGCTTTTCGATTATCAGGGGGAATATGTACGGGCATTAACGGAAGCAAAATACGATGTCACCGAGTGCTATGGATATGATGCAAATTCTGACCAGCTTTTTTATCAGGCAGCGGTTCCCAGACCGGAGGAGCGCCAGGTTTTTTCAGTATCTCTGCAAGGCGACTCCCGCAAACCTGTTTTGAAACAAAAAGGTTGGAATTCAGCGACCTTCAGCCCCGACTTTTCCTATTTTGTTGCCAGGCATGCTACAATAAATACTCCACCCTCTTATTCAATTATGAACCGGGAAGGTGAGGAGGTCCGGCCATTGATTCAAAATGAACGCTTGACCAAGCTGCAATCCTCTTATAGTTGCCAACCTATAGATTTTCAGCAAGTAACCGTGGCAGACTCCGTTTTGCTTAATAGTTATATTCTCTATCCTAACGATTTTGATTCCAGTCGTCAATATCCCGTCCTCATGCACGTCTACGGAGGACCCAATAGTCAGCAGGTAGTCGATAATTGGAAAGGTAGTTACTATTGGTGGTTTCAAATGCTAGCACAAAAAGGGTTTATCGTCGTATCGGTAGATAATCGAGGAACTGGCGCCAGAGGAGAGGCGTTTCGCAAAATCACCTATAAACAATTGGGACGTATAGAGTCTAATGATCAGATTGAAGCTGCTCGGTTTCTTGCTGATAAGAATTATGTGGATGCGGATAACGTTTCTATTTTTGGATGGAGTTATGGCGGGTATCTATCTAGTTTAGCCTTACTAAAAGGAAATGATGTGTTTTCGGCAGGTATTGCTGTAGCACCGGTAACAAATTGGAAATGGTATGATTCGATTTATACAGAGCGGTACATGCAAACTTACGCCTTGAATGAAAAGGGATATGATACTAATGCACCTATGTTTTATGCCAACCGATTAAAAGGGCGCTATCTATTAGTTCACGGCTTAGCTGATGATAACGTTCATTTTCAGCATACGGCTGAAATGAGTAATGCACTTATAGAAAACAATAAGCAGTTCGATACCTATCTCTACCCCAATCGAAACCATGGGATTTACGGATCTAATGCCAGACGACATTTATTTAATAAAATCACGAATTTTCTACTAGAAAGATAAAAGCACTCTATGAGTCAAGCATTTCAACCTGAAATCGAATATAAAAACCGAAAAGCAAGCTTTGAGTATCATCTCGATAAGATGTTTGAAGCAGGCATTCAACTTACTGGAACGGAAGTTAAGTCCATCCGGAATGGAGGTGTAAATATGGGCGATGCCTATTGTTATTTTGATCGAAAAGGTGAACTCATCGTCAAGAAACTTCACATTTCTGAGTATAAATACGGAAATGATCAAAATCACGATCCCTTACGACCCAGAAAACTACTTTTGAAAAAGCGAGAATTGAGACAATTGCAAAGAAAAGTAAAGGAACGCGGTTTTTCCATTGTTCCCGTTCGAGTTTTTGTGAATGAAAGGGGACTTGTAAAAATGGATATTGCTCTTGCTCGCGGTAAGAAAGTATACGATAAGCGAGACTCCATCAAGAAAAAGGATCGCAAGCGGGATTTAGATAGAAATCTCAAATACTAAAGCCTTTATCGAATGACTCTTCGCATTTGAAACTGAAAGCTAAGTGTTTGAATATTATCTCGATTTGGGCCTAAACCATCTGAAAAAGGAGATACGGTAAGTATAGGTGAAAATTGAATAAGCCAATCATCTGACAGGTGACGTATCACGCCTCCACCTATATTAACAGTCATAAAACTATTTTCGTTAATACTTCCTCCCTGGAACACACCTTCTTGAAAGTTTTTATTCCACAATTTTGGAATATCCGGGAGCCGGGCAATTTCTTCCGGACTTAAGTCATCCCGATCTATATTAATATCTGCGATTTCACCTGATCGGATCCTATACGACGAATTTAAAGCCAATTGAAATCCCCCTCCAAAGTGTAAAAAGAATTCCCAATCTGAGGCGGTAGATATGTACTTGCGCGCAAAAATGCCCAAGGAAAGCACATCAAATCTCAAGTCATCTAATCGAATAAACTGCAAATCCGGTGCTCCCTGCCGTTGAAATATTTCATTGTATTGCGGGGCAAGGTAGTGCCATTGTTGATACCCAGCATGAAGGCCAAAAGCATTGTTAGCTGTTCGTTCTTCCCATTCTAATCCAACATATATGTTTTGATCTAACTGAACTCGTTCTCCAATCGGGTAAAAAGGGTCATCTATTGTTTTAATTCGGTTTAAATTCCAAGCGCAAACTATACCTATCGTCTGCTCATAGGGACGCTGAGACTTGTCAAGTAAAGATGGTTCTGATTCTCTTTCAAAGCCTTTCATGATCGCTGGATTAAGCTGAGATAACTCTGTTAGCTTTGAAAGCGGGATTTGTGGAAGCCGCGGCACCCGATTTTTATGGATAATCAGATTATTACTATTGAAGTTTGATAATGGTGATGCCTCGCCTGGCAACGGATTCTTATAGATAACCGGATAATTACCACTGAAGTATGGTAAAGGGATTATCCCGTTTTGTACTGCAGGACTATAGGGTGTATGAATTTGTTCGATACCTGGTGTCAACGATTGTTTAACTAGAGGATTTTCCTGCATGCTGAGAACCTCACTTTGGGAGCTGTTTTCTGATGTCGATGCTTCCCTGGAAAGCTGGGGTAGAGTTACATGAGGCGCCTTAGTATTTTCCGGCGAAGTGATATCTTTTGTGGAATTTTCGGAATTTGTGACGGCTTGATCGCTTACCCTATCTTGATTGCTTTTCTTGGGTTCAGCTGCAGCAACTTTTACTAAGGTATGGTCCTTTGCAATAGTAGTTTCAGCTGGACTGCGATCCGCGTTTTGTGTATTATTTTCAAGGAACTGTGAAGGAAATCCTATCCAAAATAGAAGCAATAAAATAAGCAGTTCAGCTAACTTAGTACCACCAATTATTTTAGATCTGCGATTTTGTAATTCAAGAGTCTGGACGAAGGTGCTCCATGCAGTAGGCTCAAAATCTGAAGTGCTTTGAGCTATTTTTGTCTTTATAATCTCATCCACAGGATGAGAATCCCCTATTTTTTCTGAATGGTTATCGATAAATTCATCCCAATCAGTTTCCATAGCGCTAGGAGTCATGCCACTCAGGTGCTGATAAACTGTTTTGTCAATATCATTACCGTCATCCAATTCTAAATCTTCAAAAGGAGGTATCGCTTTCCAGGGCGGATTTTTGTCGGTTTGATGTAATGCGTTTCTAACGATATGGTCTATAGAAAATTCACTCATGATATAGTCCTTTTTCTATGAGCATTTTTCGCAAATGACTTCTCGCTTTTACTAAGGCAGACCTGGAGGTAGAAGCTTTTATTCCCAAAAAATCCGCAATCTCATTATGCTGATACCCCTCCATGACGTAAAGATTGAAAATCGTACGCATTTTATTGGGCAAAGCCTGAACGCATAGAAGAATATCTTCTTCATTGGATGAATGCTCATTACCCACATGTTGATGGTGCAAAAGAGCCATTTCGTGAGTGTCTGCCGTTCTGCGCGTTTTATTTCGCCGGTATTGGTCAATAGCTGTATTTACTACAATGCGTCGTATCCAAGTATCTAAACTTCGATTAGGATTATAGCTACCAAAATTGTTAAAAACTTTTATGAAAGCTTCGTGGAGTATATCTTTTGCCTGGTCTTTGGTATTACTGTATCGTAAACTAGTCCCAATCATTTTGGGATAGTAAAATTCATAAATTTCTTTTTGAGCCCATCGTTTTTTGGCTTTACAGCCAGCGATGACATCTGAATTAAGTTGTGATTTTGAAATGGAGATATCCATAAATTTAATTCAACACCGAAATACCTATTTCTGTAAGTATATACGAACTCAATCTATGATGTGCTGCTTGCAGATGTTAAAAATTTAGAATTTAAGTCTTAGTCCGGCGTTGGCAAAAAACAGATTATTGCTGCTGCTGCTGTCTTCCAGTTCCAAAGTATCATTTAATCCAAACATGTATCCCACATCTAAAAAGAGGAATGCAATATCAATACCGGCACCAACATTGTATCCAAATAGGACGTCTGAAAAATCATCCTTTTGAATTTCAAAGGCATTATCCAACTCTCGATTGATCACTAAAGAGGCGTTGGGTCCCGTAAAAAGTCTAAAATTGAGCCAGGATTTACTAGAAGCAAAGCGATATCCTAAGTATACAGGGACACGAAGACGGTTGACTTCAAAATCGTCGACGGAGACACCTGTTGGCTGGTTGTTTACTTCTGTCTTCATATTTTCTATATGTAAACCCAATTGAAAATACAGTCGATTTCCGAATTGCAAATCAGCGCCAAACTGATATCCTGTTGCTGAAGAAAAAGAAAAGCCTTCCAGGTCAGAAGGGAATGTGCTTGTATTGATGCCACCCCCAATACGCAATTCGGCCTGACTTTGAAGTGTCAAAGACTGTAGCAAGAGTGCAAAAAAAATGAATATAGAATAGATTGTCGTTTTCATGTTTCTAGTTTTTTTTTAATATACAATATTTTGGAATTATTCGCAATTAAGGTTCTTAAAAACCATTCTGCAGTCGAGTGCAATATTGAACACTGTGAAAATTATTCCTAGCGGATTGCTCTAAAATAGTAGAACAAATACACGGAGAAGCATATTTTTTTAGTTTAAAACGCCGCAATCGACTTTGGTGTTGCTGATAAATATAAGCTGTAGGTGATTCCAATACTTAGTGTTTCATTAGCCCCTACAAGCTATATCTTTTTCATTTATCGCGTTTTCTGAGTTTTGGTTTATTTACTTTCCTCGTTTTATATACCGAAAGGATCAAAATAAGTCCGGCAGGGATCGCAGTGATAGGGGGCGACACCCATCTGTAGCTGGTCCTTTGGCGAGGATTGGCTGCAAAGACTCCGCAGCCTTAGGGCAGCTAGGATGGGTGGTGGTCACTACAAACGGAGAGCCCGACCGCGCGCTCGCGCGGTGCCGGCATAAAAAATATTAGACTATGGATAGGTTTATTCATTCAAAAATAAAGTATGGACGCATACAATGTTTAGCTTTGTAGAATTGGGAATTTTCCTGTTTTAACTGAAAAGTGCGGATGGCAGTTTCGATGAATCGACTCACTAGATTGGCTTTAATCAGCCTTTTTATATTCTCAGCCTTGGGCTTGTATTTTGCAGACAGGGCCAGGGAGCCTTCCATCGTAGAATTCATCGGAGGGCAATGGGCTATGTGGTCACAAATCAGCCTTGGGTTTGCAGTAGGACTGCTGTCGGGGTGGGTGGCCTGGTGGTGGATCAAGCAAGATTTTATGTCTGATGTTCGCAACAAATATGTGAACTTATTTAAATCTTTTCGCCTTTCGACGGCAGATATTGTGGTGATTTCCTTGTGCGCAGGAATCGGGGAGGAGCTTTTCTTTCGCGGAGCTATACAATCTTATTTGGGCGTAATATGGACTTCCATATTATTTGTTGCCTTGCACGGATATCTCAATCCTAGAGACTGGGCTATGGCTTCATACGGGCTGCTCATGACACTAATCATTGTTGCTCTGGGATATATGACGGAAACAATAGGTATCGTCTCATCAATAGTCGCGCACGTGATGATCGATTTATATTTGCTTTACCAAATGAGGCGGGCGTAGTACGGCCAAATCTCGATTAACTGATAATACTCCAAACCTGAAGACTGCGGCCCTCAGTTTCCATATAACTGGCAATTGGGCGGTGAGCAGATGACATGAGATCCGGGTCTTTTTTCAAAATCAGATTTACAGCTTTACGAGCTAGAGCAACAATATCCTGGTCTTCACTTATTTTTGCTAGTTTAAGACCCAGGTCACCACTCTGTCGAGTGCCGGCCATCTCCCCGGGACCTCGCAATTCCAAATCTACTTCAGAAATTTTAAATCCATCATTGGTGCTGCACATGGTTTCCATGCGTTTTTTTGCATCCTTAGAAAGTGCAAAATCCGTCATAAGTATGCAGTAAGATTTCTCTGCGCCTCTTCCTACACGACCGCGCAATTGGTGCAATTGAGAAAGCCCAAAACGCTCCGCATTTTCAATCAACATAACTGTAGCGTTTGGAACATTTACACCCACTTCTATGACCGTGGTGGCTACCATAATGTGCGTTTTACGAGCTAGAAACTTCTGCATCTCTGCTTCTTTTTCATTTGCTTTCATCTGGCCATGAACCATGCACAATTGATATTGGGGCCGGGGAAAATATTCCAGGAGGCGCTCGTAGCCATTCATCAGGTCGCGCAATTGCAGCTTGTTCGATTCCTCTATGAGTGGATATACAATATAAATTTGTCGGCCCTGATGAATCTGGTTTCGAATAAATTTATAGGTCTCCATTCGCTGGCCATCTCTGACGTGTATGGTTTTTACCGGCTGTCTGCCCGGTGGCAATTCATCGATAGAGCTTACATCCAAATCACCATAAAGTGTCATAGCTAGAGTTCGGGGAATGGGCGTAGCTGTCATGACCAGGACATGGGGGGGGTGATTGGGATTTTTTGCCCATAAAGCGGCTCGCTGTTTGACACCAAAGCGATGCTGTTCATCAGTAATCGCAAGGCCCAAAGTTTTGAACTTGACAAAAGGCTGGATTAGTGCATGTGTGCCAATGATGATGTCGATTTCTCCCGCTTCCAACCGCTCCAATATGTCCTGGCGAGCCTGTCCTTTGATTGAGCCCGACAAAAAGGCAATATCTATATCCATTTCCTTCAGATACTCGCCAACGGAAATGTAATGTTGCCTCGCTAAAATCTCGGTGGGCGCCATAATACAAGCTTGATACCCATTATCTATTGCAATTAAGGCACTTAAGAGGGCAACGATTGTTTTACCACTCCCTACATCTCCTTGCAGCAGTCGATTCATTTGATATCCGGCCTTCATATCCCGCCGGATTTCTTTGAGAACTCGCTGTTGAGCGCGAGTGAGTGTAAACGGTAAATGCTTATTGTAAAACTCTAGAAATGCATCTCCAATGATTTCAAATTTGGCGCCGCGAATTTTTCGTTTGTGTTTCAGATTTTGCTTCACCATCACCCACTGAGTAAAAAAGAGTTCTTCAAACTTAATCCTCCATCGGGCCGCATCGAGGTCCGATTGGCTCTCAGGAAAATGTATGTTATGCAAGGCTTTTACGCGGGAAACTAAATTTAGTTTGTTCATCAGGTAGGCGGGCATATTTTCCGCAATACCGGCACTGGCCAAGCCCTCTATCAGACTTTGCATGACTCTGCGCCTGGTTTTCACGGTTAAGCCTTTTCTATTGAGTAACTCTGTACTTTCATAAACGGGGGCAAAAGGATGGGCTGCCTTAAGTTGATTGGGGTCGTACGGGGTCATTTCCGGATGTGGAAAATTCAGCTTTTGCTGAAATCGCTGCACCGTTCCATATGCTATATATTCCTTTCCGACTTTAAGGCTAGACTTTACCCAGTCTACGCCCCTAAACCAAACCAATTCAATAGCACCAGTGTCATCTTCGAGGTGAGATAACAACCTGCGTTTCCTTCCCTGCCCCATGACAGTAAATGGACCCAAACGACCGCGAATTTGGACCGGGAGGTCTGTGGATTCAATTGACCCAATAGATGAGATTTTGGTCCGGTCTTCATATCGAAAAGGAAAATCGTACAATAGGTCTCCAAAAGTGGTAAACCCGCGTTCTTTTTTTAGTAGCTCAGCTTTTGCCGGCCCTACACCCTTTAGATAGGTGAGTGGTTTATCCAGGTATGAATTAAAATAAGAACTCATGGAACAAATATCTCAAATTTTCGCGGGAGATAGGAAACTCAAATCCGAATTTACAACCACTTTAATCCGCCTTTGTTATTTTTATGCTTTAATTTGTGAAATAACAACACTAGTTGGGTCTTAAGGATAACTTTTAAGGCCAGGCAAGACAATAAATACCCGATAAAATCTTCTTTTAGTAGCTTGAAAGAGGTTTGATCATTCAATAAAAGATTAAGATAATGGAGAGCATCAGACAAAAACAAGTGGCGGAAACAGTAAAGCGACATTTTAGCTTTGTACTGCAACAAGAGGCGAGTTATATGACGAGTGAGGCAGCACTTATTACTGTTACTAATGTCATGATGACGCCCGACTTGAGTATTGCTAAAATATACCTCAGTATTTTCAATACTGATAATAAGCAGGAAACTTTATTGGAGTTACAGGATAATATGCCTCGCTTACGGCAGGCCTTAGGTGCGCGCTTGAAAAATCATGTGCGGCGCATTCCTGAATTAGACTTATTTATTGACGATACTCTGGATGAAATGTATCGGTTGAATGAACTTTTCGATAAACTAGAGGCGGAAAATCAAATGGGTACAGAGGAAGAATAAATTGCGCGTCTACAAATACGCACCCTCCTGGCAAATCCTCTTATCATTCCTTTTGAGCTGAGGTTTTTCGCCTCAACTTTTGCTTATTATTAATTCCACAAAAAAATTCTGATTCTACTTTCTACTTCCTTTCGGAGGTATAGGTGAACCGTGTGGATCACTATCCGGAGAGCCGAGGAGTTCATCCACCTCGTCCAAAAGCTCGTCTGATAAAAAATGCTCGTAATTTTCAGCTTCTTCATGGATTTGGTCGGGATCCAGATGAAGTTTGTTGACCAGGTATGTTTCCCACAAGCGATGTGCACGAATGAGTTTCAAGGCCATAATTTCTCCCGTCTGATTAAGCTTTAAATATGGCTGCTCAGACGAAATAACTCCCTTTCTTTTTAGACTTTGAATATAGGATCGAACCTTTTTATTTGACAAGTTTAATTTTTCCGCAACATCGATAGGCGTTGGGTGAGACTCTGCATTCCTAAAAATATATTTAATGATATCTTCCTTATAAATCCGCTGATTGAGCCGAATACGTCTCAAATATTTATATAAAAGTCCCTTTCTAAGCGCAAAGATGGCTGAAAAAACATACATTATAGTGGCTACTAGTACCATGACGGGTCCCGGAGGACTATCGAGCAGGATGGCAAAGCCCAGCCCAACAACTGTTGAAAGGACACCAAAAAGAGCGGACAAAAACAATACATAGTGAAGGCGATCCGTCCAAAGTAAGGCAGTTGAAGCCGGAGTAATAAGTAAGGCCACGACCAAAATCACCCCTACCGTTTGCAGTGCAGATACTACAGTAAAGGACAGCAATATCATGATCATATAATGGATAAAGGTTACAGGCACGCCCATTGCAGCTGCAATCATGGGTTGGAAAGTGCTGATAAACAAGGGTCTGTAAAATACAGCTACCATAAAGATGACGTAAGCCGAAATGGCAAGGGTGAGCCATAAATCCTCATCGGAAACCCCCAGCACATTGCCGAATAGAAAATCCTTTAGATCCAGATGTACACCTTCAGATTGTGATAACCAGGATATACCAATTACACCTATGGAAAACATGGCTGTAAACACAATTCCAATGGCAGCATCACCTTTCGTTTTCACCCGATGTTCAGCCCAGGTAATACCCAGCGCGGTGATAATACCGGCCACAACAGCACCTAGAAAAAAACCGCCCGCATTATACCCAAAGATCAGAAAAGCAAAAACAACGCCCGGTAAAATAGAATGCGATAAGGCATCACCAATCATAGACATTCGCCGCAGCACGATAAATACACCGAGTACGCCACAACTCAATCCGACCAGGCAAGAAGCCGTTAGAGCACGAAACACCCAGGGCGTCGACAAATAGCTATAAAAATCCATCTCTACTCAAGTTTAGACAAAGCTAAAAATAAATTTCATGAATACACAAAGCAAGACTTTAGGAGTGATTTTTATTTTCTGGGGCTGCCCCCATCGATGGAATACATCTCGGGGTCGGGCTATGCAGGGGTTCCGTCCCCGATATCGCAAAGCGATTATCGGGACCCGCAGTTTCACTTGCGGCCCTTACTATCCCTCAGCCAAAAAGCCTTTAATTTGATACAAATAGAATTAAAGAATATATTCCAGGCGCAAATTTATGGAATACGGGAATAGCGGATTCAGCTCATCGGGTTGGAAAGCAGGAGCTACGGCTTGAATAGATCGGGTATACCTCACATTAAGCGCCCAGTTTCGATGCCATTGAAAACGGAGTCCACCCAATAGACTTATATCATTTGAACTCACCTGCTCAGCGGCAGCTTCTTCAAAACCTATAGCTTGACTCCGAATCAGGCGGCCGAAGGAGGCTCCCGCATAAAGTCCTAATTTGCCATAGCTCATACCATCTTCAGATTCTTGAATCCAATCTTTTATCATAAAGGAAACTGGAATTTCGATATAGTCTAAGTCAAAACCCGTTCGTTCGATAAAAGACCTGTCAATTAAGCTCGAGCGACTGCCGCGCTGGGAGTAAAGCAAATCCACATATAAATCAAACCGTTTATTTAAAAACACAATGGCCTGCAAGCCCCCTGAAAAGCCTACCTTGTCGTATCCGGCATTGCCTTCGCCCTGCACCTGTGATAAGCTTGGGCCTAGAACCACGGCTGCTCCAAAGCGTTGTGAAAATAGAGCGCTACTGCAGCTAAGCATGCAAAAAAGAATAATTATAGTATTGCGCATAGTGTTGATTGATATATATTAAACTTAAGGAGTCGTGAAATAATTTCATAACAAAGAAAAGGAAATAATTTTTCTACTTTTGATAAAAACAGTGATCAGGTGAATCCAACGAGACATACCTTAAAAAAAATAGAGCAGTTGTTTGAAGAAGCGGGCTATGAAATTATTTACGAAAGAGGCCATTTTACATCCGGATATTGCCTGGTAGAACATCAGAGAAAATTAGTTATCAATAAATTTTATGATGTAGAAGGTCGTATTCAAGCCTTTATAGACCTCCTAGATGAAGTGAAAATTGATCCTGATAAACTTAGTCCCAAAACAACTAAGATCTTTAAGGAGTTATATAAACTAAAGAATTAATTTGAAAGTCACTTTTTTAGGAACTGGAACTTCTCAAGGCGTACCTGTCATTGGATGTGACTGTGCAGTATGTTTATCAAAGGACGAGAAAGACAATCGTCTACGCTCTTCCATCATGTTTGAAAAAGAAGGGTATGGCTTATTAGTTGATACAGGGCCAGACTTTAGATATCAAATGTTGAGGGCCCAAATATCACGAATCGACGCCGTTTTGATGACTCATTTTCACAATGATCATATTGCAGGGCTGGATGATATTCGCCCCTTCAATTTCCGTCAGGGAGCCTCTATTGATGTCTTTGCTGATGAATTGACACACAAAGCTTTAGAGCATAAATACGATTATGTTTTTGATAGCGAACCTTATCCGGGAGCTCCAAAGGTCAATTTGCATCATCATAACTTTGAACCTTTCTCCTTAGGCCCTTTTGAAATTTCACCCTTCAAAATTTACCACGGAAAATTACCCATTACAGCCTACCGGGTTGATGATGTTTTGTATATGACGGATGTCAAGACAATTCCTGAAGAAGCTTACCGTTTATTTGATGATGCAGACATTTTAATAATTAATGCCCTTCGGAGAGAAGAGCATCACTCACATTTGAATTTGTCTGAAGCGCTTGATGAATCTGAGCGAATTGGAGCGAAGAAAACATACTTTATGCATATTTCTCATTATTTGGGACTTCATGATGAGGTTAAAAAAGAATTGCCGCCTGAGGTTGATCTTGCCTACGACACCCTTTCCATAGAGATATAGACTAAGATGACATGCCTAATAAACTCGAACACGAACATAGCCCTTACCTGCAACAGCATAAAGATAATCCGGTAGAATGGTATTCCTGGGGAGAAGAAGCCTTCGATAAAGCTAAAAATGAGGATAAACCCATTCTCTTGAGTATAGGTTATGCCACTTGTCATTGGTGTCATGTGATGGCTCATGAGTCTTTTGAAGATGAGCGCATTGCCGGCATAATGAATGAGTTGTTTATCAATATTAAAGTTGATCGGGAAGAGATGCCGGCCGTTGATCATTATTATATGGATGCTGTGCAATTATTAACGGGAAGGGGGGGGTGGCCGTTAAATTGTTTTCTGACACCCGATCAAAAACCATTTTTAGGTGGCACCTACTTTCCGCCTGAAGATCGAGGACAACAGGTTTCCTGGCGCAAAGTATTGCTTCATGTCGCTAAAGTTTTCCAGCAGCAGCGAGATCAAGTAGAACTGCAAGCCCGTCGGATTCACGACCGAATCGAAAGTCAGCAAAGTGATGATCTTGAACCCCTACTAAGCTGGAAAAAAAATGAAAGCCAAATTGATCTTGCTACCCTTTTAGTCTCAACGCAAGGAAGTTGGGATCTCGAACACGGAGGAATGAAGGGGGCTCCCAAATTTCCAATGCCTCATGTTTATTTAACTTTCCTTTTTGGTGCATTATATACCGAAGATAAAGACACGCAATCATTCGTCAGACGCACTGCGCTGGCATTTATTCAAGGGGGATTATTTGACCCTATACGTGGTGGTTTTTCTCGGTATTGTGTGGACGCACAATGGCAAGTTCCTCACTTTGAGAAGATGTTATATGATAATGCAGGTATCTTAAAATTACTCAGTCTTCTAAATAGAGAAAAAATAGATCCGATGTTCAGTTGGGCCCTTGAGGCAACGGTGGACTTCTTAGATAGCCAAATGTGCGATGACGATCACCTGTTTTTTAGTGCAATAGATGCAGACTCAGAAGGTGAGGAGGGTAAATTTTATACTTGGTCCTTTCAAGAGTTGGAGGAGATTCTTGAAATTGATGATTTAGAATTATTAGGAGCCTACTTTGATCTCGAAAAGGAGGGAAATTGGGAAGGTACAAACGTGTTATACTCTAATCTATCAAAGACAGAATCCTTTTTACAAGGGCATACTTTAGAAGATCTCGATAAAGTACTAAGCATCCTGCAGCAAGAAGCTCAAGATCGAGTACCCCCCGATATAGACAGGAAGAAGCTAGTGGACTGGAATGCCATGCTAGTCGATAGCCTATTGGCCGTGGCTAGATACACGAAATCTGAGGAAGCAGAAAGGATGGCTTTAAAAGTCTTAAAGCAAATACTTGATGAATTTGTTTCTGAATCAGGCAGCTTGAGATATCATGCAAAAAAAGGAAAAGACAAATATGGAGAGCCCACTATTGATGATTATGCATATTTGATTCAAGCCTGTATTTCAGCTTATGGCTTCACCCTTGATACAAAGTATATTGAAAAAGCGCAAACGTTGACCGAAAGTGTTTTTAAGCTTTTCTCAAATACCGAGATGGCGCTTTTTTACTCCATTAGTTCAGATTCAAATCAAATGAAATATCGACCAATAGCTTATTACGACAGTCCTTATCCTTCAGGGAATGCCGTAATGTGCAAAAATTTACATATTTTAGGTAAATATAGCGGTAAAACCGCGTGGATAGATCATGCAGAGAAAATGGTTTATCAACTCAAAGATAAAATTCAGAGAGCGCCCACAGCTTTTGGCGCCTGGCTAGATGTTATTATCCATATGGAGCAACGAAATCACGAAATTGCCATTATTGGGCCTCTCGCACAAGAGTGGGGGAGAACGATAAGGCCTCTAGTATTACCTGATACCGTAATCATGGTTCAGGAGTCTCCGGATAAAAGGTATCCATTGCTTGACAGGGCAGTACCTTCTGGCGAAACTCGAATTTTTCTCTGCGAAAATTACAGCTGTCAATTACCATATGACACCATTGAAGCCTTTTGGAATGCATATGGTAAGACTAATCCCGTTTTGGATGGAAATTAAAAATACACATATTATATCATGGTTGTGTTGTCTATTTCTCATAGGCGCAGCGACGCTTTGCAGGGCACAACAAATGCCTCATTATTCCCTCTTTGACCAAAACTTATACGGCTTTAATCCCGCTTACGCCGGAATGGATTTAAAACTGACAGCAACAGGTATTTACAGGTCTCAGTGGAATGGTATTGAGGGACAACCCGAGCGATATCACTTCAACGGACACCTTCCTGTTTTTGCCTGGTTAGGTGGAGCAGGACTAGTTTTGGAAACCGAACAGATAGGTCCTCGTCGATGGACGCAGTTTGCACTTTCTTATAATTATGTGCTGAGTTCCGAATTTGGAATTTTTTCCTTTGGAGTGAGACCCGGACTTCGATCCTGGGCCTTTGATGGAAGCCAATTAACTACACCAGGCGGTACATATGAGGATGGCGCTTTAAACCACGAGGATCCCGTTTTATCCACTCAGGCACTGGGAGCTACCCAGTTTAATGTAGATTTAGGCGTTCATTATCGGGGGTTTAATGTCAATGCCGGAGTATTTGCTCAACAAGTTCTTCCCGCTACGGCTCAGTTGGAAGAGGATTTTGGCTACGACGCAAATTTAGAGTGGGGAATTTATGGCTTATATCAAGTTGAGGGTCCATATTCCATAGAGTGGCGCCCCTCTTTTTTGATTATCTCTGATGGTCAGCGAACCCAAAGCACGTTAAAAGTTGGAGCTTTGCTTAGCGAATCTTATTATGCACATGCAGGTGTAAGAGGTTACTCCTCCCAATCTTTAGATGCTTTTATTATTGGTGGCGGAATAAAATTGAATGATGAAATTTGGGCCTTTTTTAATCTGGATTTAGGATTATCTGAATTGCGGAATGTACATTCCGGGTCACAGGAAATTATAATCAGATACAGCTTTTTAGGGGATATTGGAGGGATTGTGCCACCCAGAGTGATATATAACTCAAGGCATATGTAATAATATCCAAGCAAAAGTTGTCGAACTAGAATATATTTTCATAAATTAGCGAGACCTTAATGAAATTCGTGTCAAAATTATGTTGGAAGCGCAATTTTCACGATAAAAAAACAGTTTACATTTTGATAGTTCAACGAACGAACTATCTTTACAACGTCTTTTTTACCCTAATCTGAATTGAAATCAGAACCAGACATGAGAAATCAAACACTACACATCCTAATTATTTCGCTGCTTGGAACGCTTTTTATTGCCTCCTGCGGAACGAAAGAAAGTGGCCAGCTTATTGGCGTTCAAGACCGTCCCGCATGGAACGGTATAAATCCTTATGGCATGGTTTACGTGCCCTCAGGTCGATTACATATCGGCCAGAGCGATGAAGATATCTTCAATACGTTTAACGCTAGACCAAAAGCTGTCTCCATTTCAGGATTTTATATGGATGACACGGAAATTTCAAATAACGAATACCGTCAATTTGTATTTTGGGTACGTGACAGTATTGCTCACGTTTATATGGATGACTTTATTGAGGACGAGTATGGTAACCAACGTATCGATTGGTCTTTTGAATTAGATTATCAGGACGAATTGTTGGCCGATATGTATCTGTCACCTGATCAAACTTTATACGGTAAAAAAGAGCTTAATACGGCGATTTTGGACTATGAGTGGAAATGGGTAGATTGGCAAAAAGCAGCACATAACAGAAATGCTTCTATTGACGAGGTTCTTAATGAAGAAGTTGTAAATATCTATCCTGACACAATGTGTTGGATTCGTGACTTTAAATATTCTTATAACGAGCCTATGACGCGAAATTACTTTTCGCATCCCGCTTTTGATGATTACCCGGTTGTAGGAATAACTTGGAAACAAGCTAAAGCTTTTTCTTATTGGAGAACACGAATGTGGTCAACAAAAAGACAAGATGAACCTAACTCTGAGGACTTCCGTCTTCCTAACGAATACGAGTGGGAATATGCGGCTCGCGCAGGACGCGATATGTCACCTTTCCCTTGGGGAGGTCCTTACATTAGAAACTCTAAAGGATGTTTACTAGCTAACTTCAAGCCCGGAAGAGGAAACTATGCTGAAGATGGTGGTCAGACTACCGTAGATGTATATGCTTATTACCCCAATGATTATGGTCTATATAATATGGGTGGAAATGTAGCTGAGTGGACGGAGACGGCTTACTTCGATAATGCTAATTATCATGTGCATGATCTAAATCCAGATATGAAATACGATGCAAAGGATGAAGAGCCTAAAGCAATGAAAAGAAAAGTTATTCGCGGAGGATCTTGGAAGGATATCGGTTTTTATCTTCAAAATGGTACTCGTAACTGGGAGTATCAGGATACATCCAAATCCTATATTGGCTTTAGAAATGTTCTAACATTCTTAGGTCGTTCTGCAAACGACTATTAAAAACAAACTTGACTGTTTGAGAGTGATTCTCTACAATAAATATCAACAATTTAATGTTTTAGCACCCATACATTGACTACTTCAGTAGTATGGCTGGTGGTTGCTTAAAACACACTTAACCCTTTTACTAACCTAAAATTTGGCTAACATGTCTATTATCAAATCGAAAACATTTAAATACATTAAGAACTTGATCATCGGTGTGGGTGCATCAGTTGTAATGTTGGGCGCACTTTTCAAAATCATGAGTTGGGAAGGTGGTGATACAATGATCACAGCTGGACTTGTCACAGAAGCGTTCCTATTTTTAATGTTAGGTTTAATACCTCCTGAAAAGGACTATTATTGGGAAAAACTGTATCCAGGTCTAGATGACTATAACTCTAATATATCTTCCATTACTGCTGGAGAGGATAGTTCAAAGCCTCTGAATGGTGAAGTAGTTGAACAGCAACTAGGAGGAATGTTATCTGAATTGCAAGGCATGTCCAAGTCTTTGGGTAGTTTGAAGGCTCTGCAAGAAGTTGACTTTTCTAAGACCAAAAAGCAGATCGAATCCATGGGAGACTATTACAGCAAAATGAATGCTGCTATGGAGGAATTAGGAGCTACTGCAGAAGACACTAAGAAATATCGTGAGCACTTAAGTTCATTAAATAAGAATTTAGGCTCTCTGAATAGTGTGTATGGTAATATGCTATCTGCCATGTCTATTAAGTCATAAACTTAATAGATATAAAATAGGCTTGAACACGCATTAAATGACACAAAAAAGAAATTATGGCAATTCCTAAGGAACCGAGGCAGTTAATGATTACCATCATGTATTTGGTATTAACTGCACTTCTAGCATTGAATGTTTCTGCAGAAATTTTCAATGCCTTCAAACTAGTAAATAAAGGGTTAGAGAAATCTAACGAAGTGTTAGACCGACAAAATAGTCGGATACCCGATAAAGTAAAGCAATTGGCTGAAAAAGATCCTGAAACTTATGGTGAATATGCTGACCGGGTGGATGATATAGTTAAAACGGGTGACGAATTTGTCACTTATGTTGAAACTGTTTGGGATACTCTAGTCAGAGATGCTGGTGGATATATTGAAAAGGACGGTAAGAAGGCTTTGAAGAATAAGAAGAACAAGGATGCTACGACTCGACTTTTAGTGGACAAAGGAAAGGGTGAAGAATTAAAAGAGAAGATTATTCAGGCACGTGCTGATTTTCTTGATTTTATTGAGCCTGAGGAGCGAGAGGCTTTCGAAAGCAAAATTGCTCTTGAGGTAGATGATAAGTCATGGAAAGAAGCTAAACAAAAAGAAAGTTGGGCAGATTTCAACTTTCGACAGATGCCAATTGGTGCTGTGCAACCTATTTTGACTAAATTTAAGAATGATGCAAAAGCTACGGAATCTGCAGTTTTAAATCATTATTTAGAGAAAGTTGGAGGTGAAGATGTGGTATTTGATAAATTTCAAGTCGTTTCTGCTCCAGAGAAATCCTATATCGTTACAGGAGATACCTATAAGTCTAATATCTTTTTAGGTGCTGCTTCTGATAATGTGGATGATTTGAGAATCGCTGTCAATGGTCGTGCGTTGAATGTAGAAGATGGAGTTGCAGAATATACGGCTAGAGCGTCAAGTACTGGAATTAAGAAGTATACAGCCTCTATTTCTTTCAAAAATCCCGTCAATGACGAAGAAACTCAAGTTGAACGACAGTTTGAATATGAGGTTGGTGAACGTTCTGTTTCTGTTTCTGCAGACAAAATGAATGTTTTTTATATTGGTGTGGACAATCCAGTTACTATTTCTGCTGCTGGTGTTTCATCAAATGAGTTATCTGTTTCAACAGGACCCGGAATTTCAATCACGCCTAAGGGTGGTAGTTCTTATGTGGTAACAGCAAAAAAACCGGGAACATCTTCAGTAAATGTATCTGGTGGCGGTTTACCGGCTACTTCAAAAGAGTTCCGTGTAAAGCGTATTCCTGATCCGGTTCCAAAGCTTAGTGGTAAAAGAGGTGGAGGTATCGCCAACGGTATATTTCGCGCTCAATTAGGGCTTATAGCTGACCTAGAGGATTTCGATTTTGAAGCTCGTTGTGAGATTCAAGGCTTTACTTTGGTTCGCGTTGCTCGTCGACAAGACCCTCAGCCTGTCGTAAATCAAGGAGGTCGATTTAATGCTGCCGCTCAGGCACTTGTTAATAAGGCAGCCCCTGGTGACCGCTATTTCTTTGAGGGAATCAAAGCAAGATGTCCCGGTGATGCAGCTGGAAGAAATGTAGGAAGTATGACCTTCCTTATTCGATAATTTTAGAATATAATACTATGAGAACCTATTTGTTAATGATCTGTATGACTATCTCAGGTACACTGTTTGCTCAGGTGCCTCAGGAGGTTGATGTCATAACAGAATCGACAACAGATTTTGAGAGGGATCAGATGTCGGAAGATAAATACATGGATGGCGTTGTAGAGCGTACTTTGTATTTAGACGCAGGTGTAATACCTTATGAGCCAGTAAGAGAGGCCGATGTGCCTTGGGAAAAACGGATGTGGCGTGTAATTGATCTGAGAGAAAAGATCAATGCGCCTTTTACCTATCCCAATATGCCACTGATCAAAATTTTAATTGATGCGGCTGCTAATGGTGATATTACGGTTTTCAGAAAGGATGACTTTCAGGAGCCTCTTCCCATGGAAGAGCTCGAGAAGCAGCTGTATCGCATTGATACGACCCGGGTAATTGATCCAGATACTTATGAAGAGACCATTAAAGTAACTCGATCTGATTTTAATCCGGATGACGTAAAGCGATTTCGCATAAAAGAAATCTGGTTTTACGATAAAGAGGTTTCTCGTCTTCGCAATCGAATTTTAGGGATTTCTCCGATAAAAGATGTGTATGATGAAAATACAGGCCTTTTCAAGCGTGAGGAACCGATGTTTTGGGTCTATTTCCCGGCAGCTAGAGATTTCCTTTCCGGTTATCAGGTGTTCAATGGAGAAAACGACGCCGCACCTCTATCGTGGGCAGACTATTTCGATATTCGTAGATTTTCAAGTTACGTTTATAAAGAAACAAACGTTCGCGACTTTCGTCTAAAAGATGTTTGGCCAGATGATAAACTTGAGCAATTATATGAATCTGAACGTATAAAGAGTGATTTATTCAATTTCGAACATGATCTTTGGTCATACTAGATGCGATAGTTTTAATGAAATAAATTTAAAGCCCGATGACTTCTTGTTCGTCGGGCTTTTTTTTGTGCCTTTCAATTATAAATCCAAGCGTCACAATTAAATACTCTAGTCCATGGAAGGTAATTTTTGTTAATGTAGTTACATCGGCATAATAAACGTAGCTAAATATGATGCTGAACGACCAGAAAAGAACAGCATAGTTATTGTAAAAAGGAAGTATAGCTATTACAGGAATCAAGTACCATGGATGAATGGTTGTTGAGCATAGGAGATATATCAACCAAATGTGAATCATAGTTTTAGGAGTACCCTTTTTAGGCTTGTCTGATGAACTTATATATAACCTGAGTATCAATACTGCTGCTATTACTTGTAGCCCCGGACCGACGATTGCAATAGGGTTATAACCAGTGTAAAGAGATAGTAAGCTCCTTGTAATTATATATACTGATCCATTAAATTCAAAAGTTTGGTAATATAATAGGACACTTTTTAAAAAGTTACTCCCCATTTCCAAATTCCACCAGAGCGGAAAGAAAATAAAACCTAGAATCGTTAATAGGTATATAGCTTGCTTCCAGGAGAAATTTGTTCTGGAGCTGGTTAATAGAGGAGGTAGTAGAATGACAGGTGATATTTTTGAAGCTATAGCTAGGATGGAGCCTGATAAAGATGCCCAATGGGCTTTTCCCTTTACCAATAATAGTATGAGCCCTGCAGCTACAAATAGCTCAGCATGTAAATTGCCCATAAGTTCTATGATAACTAAGGGATTTAATGCATACAATAGCCAATTATCTTTTTCTTTCAGGCCGCGATATAATAGAATTAAAACGATCAACTCCAGGAAAAAAAATTGAAAGCGTAAGCCCCGAACGAAACCCGGTAAACTTCCATCCGATAAATTCCATGCAAGTTTATAATGCCACTGTAAAAATGGGGGATAAACGGAGTAATAGGTAGGACTATTTAATTGATCGTATACATCAAATGATATCAATTCTGGGCGTTTTTCCTTAACCTCTGTGGGTGTATATGCATATACTGACTCTTCTGTATCTGTTATTTGCGCATCCCAAAAAAATCGGTAATAGTCATCGCTGAGTTGAGGGCTTGCAAAAAAGCTAACAAGTCGTACAAGAACAACCAGTAACCATATCCATTTTATAAACTTCCTGGGTAATAACTTATATAGGCCTAAATAACTACTAAAGGCCAAACTAAATAGAGCTATAAGCAAATAGAAATCTTCCTGCTGGACAAAGAGAAGAATGCTACTTGTTGCAACGAAGAAAACAATGGATAAAAGTAGACTCAAAAACCTTTTTGGTAATTCCCAGCTCATTTTTGCCATGCATGTTTAATAGAGAAAAAGGCGATGCCCCCAAAACCTAAAGCCAATAAAATATGAAAAAGGAAAAATGCTCGGTATCCAATTGACCAGCCATAAATTGACGCACTTAAAAACACAATGGCAAGTATAAGTTCAAACCATGTCGAGCAGGGGATACGTTTGCCTAAATAGGTATGCCCAGTGAAACTATCACCGCGTTTTCGAATATTATATTTTGGTGTGCGAACAAATGATGTTTGTTTGCCCCGAAAGCCATCCCAAACTGCAATGCTATTGTGGAGGGATAGTCCCATGGATAGCGCTAAAAAAAGAGGGAATAGAAAGAAAAACTCAATGGTCTTTTGAATGCGCGCTCCGATGCTTTGTTTTTGTTGCATGACATTGGCAGAATAGTATACGATAATTATGCTGAGGGTAGCTCCAAGGAATATGGCTAAAAAATTAGCGGAAATACCTATAGATGACATAAAAAACAACATGGGTATACTGAACACTGCACTAATAAAGATGAGTAAGAAAATACTACTCGACAATAAGTGCATGCTACCCAGGATTTTTTTTGTAGGATTTTCTGAACTTCTCCATAGTTGGGGCATTATTTTGACGGCGGTTTCTGCCCCCCCTTTCATCCATCGATATTGTTGTGATTTTAATCCATTCATTTCTACGGGCAGCTCAGCAGGACAGCCAACTTGATTTAGGTACACAATCTGCCAGCCATGCATTTGTGCTCGGTATGACAGGTCCAAATCCTCAGTCAAGGTATCTGCTTGCCAATTTCCGGCATTTATAATCGTCTCTTTTCGCCAAATTCCAGCAGTACCGTTAAATTGCAGATAGTACTCTCCACGAAAGCGACCGCTTTGTTCAATCATGAAGTGAACATTCAACTGAAAGGCTTGTAGCCTGGTTATAAGGGAATAGTCTTCATTAATATGCATCCAGCGCCCCTGAACAACACCCACTTTTTCTTGTGTAAAATGAGGTAGAGAAGTCTGTAAAAAGCCTTTGGGCGGAATAAAGTCAGCATCAAATATGGCAATAAACTCCCCTTTTGCCGATGATAAAGCTTCTCGAAGCGCACCTGCTTTATATCCCTTCCTGTCCTTTCGGTGCACAAGCTCAATATCATATCCTTGTTTTTGATAATGTGTAATTGTCTCGATACTTATGTCAAGCGTTTTATCTGTAGAGTCGTCCAATACCTGGATGTGTAATTTATCCAAAGGGTAGTCGAGCTGGCAGCAATGCTTGATAATTCGACGAGCTACATGCATTTCGTTGAATATAGGGAGTTGAATGGTGACCACCGGAAATGAGCCACTAAGCTGTTTAAGATTCTGAGGAAGCTTTTTTTTACCAAAATGGTGTTTCCAATAAAGGTGGAGTTGAAATAGACAATAAATTAGGATGAATAGCAGTATCAAACAGTACAAAATAATTATGGAATAGCCGATGAGATTAATAATCATTTGCGCTTCATTATACCATACCAAAAAATGAGAGCTAATATTTTTGTACCTGCACCTAAGACTCCCCTAACTGTCCCACTCACTTTTGAAACACCTATTCTTTTTCTATATGAAACGGGGATCTCCTTACAGCTCAGCCCTAGCTGAGCGGCTTTAATTTGCATTTCAACGGTCCATCCATAATTCGTGTCCTGCATATTCATTTTTTTCAAACTGGAGTAACGCACCGCACGGAAAGGTCCCAAATCAGTAAAGGATACATGGAAAAGGTGTCTTATCAAATATGTAGCTAATCGATTTCCAAACTGCTGGGGGATGGTGAGTGCCCCCTTTTCCGTCTTGCCCAATACTCTCGAACCAATGACTAAATCAGCGCTCGATTCAATAAGTGGCATAACCAAATTGGGAAGTTCTTCAGGAAAATCTGAATAATCCGCGTCCAAAAATACAATATAATCTGGATCAGGATCACTACTGGCTATAAACTCTAAGGCTTTTAAGCATGCCTGGCCATATCCTTTCCTATGTTCTGTAACCACTTGAGCTCCTCTTGATTTCGCCGCTTCAGCTGTATCATCACTGCTGCCATTATCACATACCACTATTTGACGAATAATGGAATGTGGCAAGTCATCGATGACGTGCCCAACGGCATTTTCTTCATTAAATGCAGGGATCACCACATCAATTATTTTCTTGTCAAAAGCTCTGGATTCTAGGCCTTGAGTCATACGACTTGTTTACGTTCTTAGGATCTAATACTTACAAACGAGATTTTGGGGCCCGAAGAACAGCGAGTAAGAAAAAGCCAATCAAAAAGTAAATACTGAGCAGCAATAATCCACTCCGCATGCTTCCGCTGTACTGATCCAAAAGGGCAAAAGTAAAAGTGCCAATTACAATTGCTACTTTTTCTACCAAATCATAAAAACTGAAATAAGAACTCACATTTTTTTCACCCTCTTTCATGAGCTTGGAATATGTACTCCTCGACTGAGATTGGATTCCACCCATAACGAGTCCGACAAAGCAGGCGAGGATATAGAATGACTGTTTCTCTTGTAAATAATATCCACTAATGCAAATACAAATCCATATAGCGATCATCGTCATTAAGCCGGCTTGGTTTCCCCACTTTTTAGATAAATAGGCAAACAAGTAGGCTCCCGCCGTGGCGAGCATTTGCAACAACAAAATCAATAGAATGAGCTCACTGGCATTTAAGCCTAGCTCTTTCTCGCCAAATGTTGACGCTACGAATAAGACGGTTTGCACCCCCGCGCTATAAAAGAAAAAAGCAAGTAAAAACCGCAAGATGAATCCTTGTTGAGCGACCTCGCGGGTAACGTGTAATATTTCTCGATACCCCGAGATTATCGTTTTCATCTGAATAGGGGTTGATTGGTCAGGAGGCAGTCCTCTTATACTATAATAGCCAAAACCTATCCACCAGAGCCCTACCATGACAAAACTCACCCGAGAAGCGGCTGCCCCATCGGCTAGACCTACCGTTTCTGGGTATTGAATCAAGACCAAATTTATGATGAGTAATATCACACTGCCGATATACCCGTATGCAAACCCCATGGCGCTAACCTTATTATATTTTTCTTTTACAGTGATAATGGGTAAAAAGGAATTATAGAAAACTAGTCCTCCTGCAAAGCCTATAATACCAAGCATGAAAAATACAATAGCAATCAGCCATCCATCGGGAGTGGTAAATCCGGCTAATCCAATACATGATAGCCCACCCAGAATTGTAAAAAAATGCAAAAAAGATCGGCGTCTGCCAGCATAGTCTGCTACACCCGAAAAAAATGGTGAGCTGAAAGCTATCAAGAGGTAAGCTAAAGAGATAGAGTACGTATATACAGAACTATTGGTAAATTCAAAGCCAAATATTCGAAGTATATCAGGGCTTAGACTTGAAAAATATACTGGAAAAATTGCAACCGTAATGACCAGAGCAAAAGCGCTATTTGCCCAATCAAAAAAGGCCCATGAACGAATTACCTTATTATATGGAGCTCTTACTTTTCCAAACATTGAGTAAATGTAAGGGATTTAAACTGATTTTTTTTGGGGGTCCCATCCCTGCTTCGCAGTTATGGGCGCTACGTTTTGGAGCTGGTCGGCCCTCGCCGATACGATTATTTTCTACACATAATATAATCATACAGTTAATGAAAGAATCGGGGTCTGGCTCGGGCTGCTTGCCTGCCGGCTGCGCACTCCGTCACATCGCTACCCCGGCCGAATCTTCCCAAATAATTTAAAGTCACCTATCGGCGGCCTCTAAGCTCGTTTCTCCCTTCATAATATTTTATATCTTTAAGATTTACACCCATTGATGACCTCAAGTATACGTATGAAAGGTTCTCTTTTAATCACGAGTTATTATCAAAAATGAATATTGTTATTCTTTCAAGAAGTAGAGAGTTATATTCTACTCAGGCTCTCGTGAAGGCAGCTCGTCGACGTGGACATCATATTAAGGTGTTGGATCACATGCGAGTAGATATTTCATTGAATGAACGGCAAAATAAGTTATTCTATCTCAGGCAACATGTCAGAGGTGTTCAGGGGCTAATCCCTCGTATAGGTGCGAGTGCAACCAATTATGGCGTTTTAGTCATCCGGCACTTTATTCAACAAGGGGTATTCTCCGTTCTCCAACCGGAAGCTTTATTACGCGCTAGAAATAAGTTCGCCTGCCTTCAAGTATTGGCTCATCACGGAGTACCTATTCCCGAAACTATTATTTCCGCGGCGGGCCTATCTGGAAAAGATATTTTTGATATTCTAGGAGCACCACCCTATATCATAAAACTACTGGAGTCTACGCACGGAAATGGAGTGATTAAAGTGAATTCGGTTCCGAATGCCGCAGCTTTATTAGGGCAATTTATTCAATCTAATAAACGTACGATCATTCAGAAGTATATAAAAGAATCTAAAGGGGAAGATATTCGAGTGTTTATCGTCGGCAATGAAATCGTCGCCTCCATGAGGCGGGTTCCGGCACCTGGTGAGTTTAGATCCAATTTGCATCGAGGAGGGGTGGGGTTTAAAGTAAAACTTTCCGAAGAAGAAAAGAAAATCAGCCTTAAGGCTGTGAAATTGATGGGACTAAATATTGCAGGCGTCGATCTATTGCGCTCGAATCAAGGTCCTAAGGTTTTGGAAGTTAATGCTTCTCCTGGCCTGGAAGGTATTGAAACTGTAACTCGTGTAGATGTGTCTGGAAAAATTATTGAATTTTTGGAGCAAAGCATTTAAAAAGGTAACTAATACCGTAATAAAGGCATTATGAGCGAAGAAGTATTAAATATAAATGGGATTGAAGTTGCACCCGGAGAAAAAAAGCAAATTCGAATTCATGTAGGTAGGTTGCCCTCTGGCACTCAAATTAATATTCATGCTCAAGTATTTCGAGCAATGAAGGAAGGTCCCTGTATGCTTATTTTAGCAGGGGTTCATGGCGATGAGATTAATGGTGTGGAAATCGTCCGTCGTGCCTTAGACCAGGGCTACTTTAGTCATTTAAAGGCAGGAACCGCCATTGTCATTCCACTATTAAATGTTTACGGATTTTTACATTTTTCTAGAGAAGTTCCGGACGGTAAAGATGTAAATCGTTCATTTCCTGGAAATTTTAAAGGCTCGCTTGCTTCCAGAGTTGCTCGAACAATGACAAAAAGGATATTGCCAGTTATCGATTTTGGTATTGATTTCCATACCGGGGGTGCCAATCGGTTCAATTTTCCTCAGATTCGATATACGCGGGGAAGCAGTCAGGCTCTTGAATTAGCCAAAGCATTTGCACCCCCCATTATTTTTGAAAAGCCTGCCTTTTCAAAAACTTTTCGAAAGGAAGCACATAAAATGGGTAAACCTATCTTAGTATATGAAGGGGGAGAGGCCCTGCGATTGGATGGACTAAGTATACATACAGCTTTATCTGGACTTGAGCGTTTGATGGTCAGTCAGGGCTTGATAAACCAAGCGTCTGATGTGCATAGAAAACCATTGCATGTAAAGAAATCCGGTTGGGTGCGCGCTGCCGTTGCTGGCGTTTTTGAGTGGGTCAAAAATAGTGGCCAGCCGGTTACTAAGGGCGAAGTCATGGGATATATTCGTGACCCTCACGGTGGGCGCAGAAAACGTATTACAGCTCCTAAAGACGGCTATGTGCTCGGTCATAATAACTCGCCCGTTGTAAATCAAGGAGATGCTTTATTCAATGTAGGTTACACGATTCAAAACTGGGGAGAGTTTTAGAACTACTGCTTCTTTTAGGTAAAGGGATAGGGATTAAACACCTGTGATTAAGGACTCTCTTTCCGGACCGGTAGAAATAATGGATATTTTAGTAGATAATTCTTTTTCAATAAAAGCTATTAATTCTTCGGCTTCCTTAGGTAAATCACGCCGGTAAGAAATATCATTTACATCCGTATTCCACCCTTTGAAAAGCTTATAGTGCGGTTTAATTTCACTGTTATCTAAATCAAAAGGTAATCGACTCGTTTTTTCACCGTCAATTTCATAATGAGTACACACTTTAATTTCTGTAAAGGAATTGAGAATGTCCAATTTTGTCAAAATGATCTGGGAAGTACCATTTATCATATTAACATACCGCAATTGAGGTAAATCTATCCATCCACATCTTCTAGGACGACCTGTCGTTGCTCCAAACTCTTTACCAGATTTTCGGAGTTTTTCACCTTCTTCTCCAAAATCCTCGGTCGGAAATGGTCCACTACCCACTCTAGTACAATATGCTTTCGAAATTCCATAAACTTCTCCAATTTGGGCTGGAGAGATACCTAATCCCGTGCATACTCCCGCTGTGGTTGTATTTGAGGAAGTTACGAAAGGATAAGTGCCAAAGTCGATATCAAGCATGGACCCTTGCGCGCCCTCAGCAAGAATCTTTTTGCCTTTTCTAATAAGTTCCTGGACGTGATATTGCGAGTCAATTAAGTCGTATTTTTTTAATTCTTCAATTGCATCAAACCAGGCTTTCTCTTCTTTTTCTAAGGGAAAATCAATAGCTGGAAGCCCCTCTAAGATACCCTCATGCTTTCTTTTTAAGGAAGCGTATTTTTCTTTAAAATTAGTTGCGAGTATATCTCCCACTCGTAACCCATTTCTTCCTGTTTTGTCCATATAGGTTGGACCTATACCTTTTAAAGTAGAACCTATTTTATCCTTTCCCTTCGCTGCCTCTGAAGCTGCATCCAGGTATCGATGTGATGGCAATATCAGGTGTGCTTTTTTTGCAATCTTTAAACGCTCAGCTACAGGCACTCCTTTACCTACCAGATCTTCAATTTCCTTCAACAGAATGGTGGGATCAATTACGACACCATGGCCAATTATGTTTTCAACGCCTTCTCGAAAAATACCTGAGGGGATGGTATGTAAAACAGTTTTTTGTCCGTCAATATAAAGGGTGTGACCAGCGTTTGGTCCGCCTTGAAAACGGCAAATAGCATCATATCTGCTAGACAGATAATCTACGATTTTACCTTTACCCTCATCACCCCATTGTAAGCCTAAAAGAACATCAACTACCATATATTCCGTATTAAGGCTCAAAGATAGGCAATGTTACACCAGTTTCAAGTAAAAAACGACATAGAAATCGATACTGAATGCATTATTATAAATGACGTAGAGGTCATAGTAGATGATGCCAATTTTACACCCTACATATTCCCGAACTAAAGACCTCTATGAATGAAAAAAATTATACCTTCTAACAATGGTAGGCGTGCACGATATCAATAAGATTGGTTCTCTGAGTTAACTACTCACTTTTCAATTTCTTCTTATGTTCACACTCGTAGGTACATTCTCCATATAGATTAAGGCTGTGGTGTGTGATATTAAACTGAAGCAGTTCGCCCATCATATCCTTAATTTGTTGAACTCGAGGGTCGCAAAACTCCAAAACTTTTCGGCATTCTAAGCAAATCAGGTGATCGTGCTGTTTAAATCCATGTGACTTTTCATATTGAGCCAGCTTTTTTCCAAACTGGTGTTTTTTAATCAAATCACAGTTTACTAATAATTCCAGCGTGTTATAAACGGTGGCTCTGCTTACCCGATAGTTTTGGTTTTTCATATGGATATAAAGTGCCTCTGCATCGAAATGATCCGTTCGGCTGTATATCTCATCTAATATAGCATACCGTTCGGGGGTTTTACGATATCCATTTTCCTCGAGGTGTTTGGTAAAAATGTCTTTTACCTGTTCTTTTAATTTTTCTTGATTATCTATTGTAATTGGCATTCTGTATTCTTTATTCTACCCGGGTAACATTTGAAACCATATTGAGTTTCTTTATTGATCGAATAGTCTTTTCTAATTCATTTTTATTTTCTATAATAAGCGAAACATTTCCCTCAAAATAGCCTTCATTTCCTTCAATAGTGAAGGAGCGTATATTTAACCCTAAGTTAGTCGATATTTTATTGGTCAATCGCTCTATTATTCCGGGACCATCGTCTACTCCAGTAATGGCCAATTTCACTAAGAACGAAGTACTATTATTGCTTTCCCACTCGGCTTTTAGTATGCGATAACCATAATTGGCCATGAGGTGTGTCGCATTAGGACAACTGGATCGGTGAATTTTAACTCCGGCATTCGTGCTTAAGAATGCAAAAATATTATCACCGTACACCGGATTGCAGCAGTTAGCTAACTGGAATTCATACTGGTCAGCAGGTTCTCCACCAATCATTAATTTGGGCTTATTGTCCGACTTGGATTTGCGTGGCCTTTTTATTTCAGTGGTTGGGTCCTCTAGAGGGGGTGTATAGGACTCTTGTTTTTCTTCCTTTAAAACAAGTAAATGCCCCTTCACGTCAAAGTTTTCTTTGATCTGGGACAAATCTATTTCACCCTTTGCAATTTCATAGTAGAGATCTGTTCGTTTATTGAGCTTGTAAAAATCTGTTAGTAGATCAACATTTGATTCAAAATCTACTTTCAAATTTTTAAATTTTCTCAATAAAGCTTCTTTTCCATACTCACCAAATCTTTTTCTCTCCTCTCGCAGGGCTGCTCTAATTTTTGAACGGGCTTTTCCCGTTACAACCATTTTAAGCCAGTTTTCTGTCGGTTTTTGTGTGGAATTCGTTTTAATAGATACCTGATCTCCGTTTTGAAGTTCATAACCTAGTGGCACTAATTTATTATTGACTTTTGCTGCTGTGCAGGCTGCACCTACCTCAGAGTGAATCGAGAATGCAAAATCAAGGGCTGTAGCTCCTTTGGGTAAAATGATAAGGTCCCCTTTAGGAGAGTAAACGTAAACCTCATCTTGAAATAAATTAGTTTTAAAGTCATTTATAAATTCGAGCGCATCTCCCTCATTATTATCGAGCAGGTCTCGAACATTATTCAACCAATTATCGTAGACAGATTGACTGTCTTGAATTCCTTTATACTTCCAGTGGGCAGCAAATCCTCTTTCAGCAATATCATCCATACGTTCCGATCGAATTTGGACTTCGACATATCTTCCTTGTGGACCGATAACGGTGGTGTGCAAACTCTCATAGCCATTGGATTTAGGTGTTGTAATCCAATCTTTTAATCGCTCAGGAATAGGTGTATGAACGTCTGTCACAATGCTGTAAACTTGCCAGCAAACGCTTTTTTCCCTTTCTCGAGGAACATTCACAATAATCCGAATGGCAAACAGGTCATAAATTTCCTCAAAAGTTACACTCTTAGACTTAATTTTATTGTAAATCGAGCTTATAGATTTAGGCCGTCCGGTTATTTTATATTCAACCTCTAACTCATTGAGCTTTTTACTCAGCGGCTTAATAAATTCGGCAATGTATCGGTCCCTTTCGGCCTTCGATTGGCGTAATTTATCCGCAATTTCAAAATAAACCTCTGACTCCAGAATTCGTAGGCAGATATCTTGAAACTCAGTCTTAATATTGTATAAACCTAGGCGGTGAGCTAAAGGAGCGTAGATATACTGAGTTTCAGCTGCAATTTTTAGTTGCTTATGCCTTGGCATCGCACCTAAGGTTCTCATATTGTGAAGCCGATCAGCCATTTTTATTAAAACAACTCTTACGTCACTGACCAGGGTGGATAGGACTTTCTTGAAATTTTCAGCTTGAGGGCTGCTTTCATTATAAGTTCCATCCAGTTTAGTTAGACCGTCTACAATATGGCCTATCTTTTCGCCAAACTGATTTTTAATTTCTGCAAGAGATACTGAGGTGTCCTCCACTACATCATGCAGTAAAGCACAAATGACAGCAGTTGGCCCCAAGCCGATTTCTGCAGCGCAAATGCGTCCCACTTCAATGGGATGAAGAATGTAGGGTTCACCTGACTTCCTGCGCTGGAAGCGATGGGCTTTCACTGCAATTTCATAAGCCTTGTTAAGATTGATATCATCTTCAGGTGTAATATTCGATTTAATAGACTTTAACAGTCTATTGAACTGTTCTTCTATTACCGATTGTTCGTCTGTTTTTATTTCTTTTATTTCAGGCATGTTGTTCTTCCGGTTCCCTCCATCTGTAGAACGCGCTTTTGATGAGCTTGGTTCCTTAGAAGCCTCGTAATGGATTTTATATCTACTAGTTTCGATAATTATCTTTTTAAAGATGACAAAAAAAGCTGCATTTACCAATCTTGCCATAAAATAATATCTCGCTTTTTATATCTCATTATCCTAACTGCTGAATAATTTTACGACCATCCTGCCTTGAAATAGAATAAAAAAAGTAGATCGCTTATTTATTTTTTGGATAATTAACTTATATTTGCACTCTATTTTCAATAATGCGGGTGTGGTGAAATTGGTAGACACGCTAGACTTAGGATCTAGTGCTTCACGGCTTGGGGGTTCGAGTCCCTCCACCCGCACTTCTTATTCCCTTCGTCCACTTATACCCCAATTTTCTTCTTAGGTTTTTTTATCTTTGCCCTTCGTTTATCGAATGGCAGAAAAACTATTATATGAAGTCGAATATTTTGGAGGAATCTCCATATTTAGCAAAGCTTGAGGTCACTATTGAATCCGATGATTATTCAGGGGAATTGAAGAATAAGCTAAAGGAGAAAAGGAAAGATGCGAACATGAAGGGTTTTCGCCCCGGGAAAGCCCCGATGCGACTCATTCAACGTATGTATGGACAATCGCTTTTAGTTGATATTATCAATCAAAAAGCATCAAATGCTCTTAAAGAGATAACACAGGAAAAAGACTGGAGGCCTTTGGGCGAAATGGATTTAGCTGATGAGCAGACAGCCCAGGAGTTTGATCCGATTCAATCCAAGGACTATTCTTTTGTTTTTGATGTGGGTTTGCTACCAACTTTAGACCTAAAAGGTTTAGATGGTTCGGTGACCGTACCGTATTTCACGATTGAAGTTGACGATGAGCAAGTAGAGGAAAGATGGGATCAATTACTTTCTCAAGTGGCCGAACAAGTTGATTCCGAAGGGCCTGTGCAGGAGGGCGATGTTTTAACCTTAGAAGCCTCTGAATTAGAAGGAAAAAAGGAAAAAGAAAATGGATGGATATCTAATTTCTCCATTTCTGTAGACCTAATCGAGGATAAGGCTAAAAAGTTAGTTTTGGATTCTAAGTTGGGTGATACCTTTGATTATGATATTTATAAACTAGAGAAAAATACCGACAAAGATTTTGTCGAGAAACACCTACTAAAAATAGAAGATGAGTCCAAACCTGAAATAAATGCTGACTTTAGGTTTGAGATTATGACAATTAAAACCAAAAAAGAGCCGGAGGTTAATCAAGAAACGTTTAATAAAATTTTTGGCGAGGGTGAAATCTCATCCAAAGAAGAGGCATTGGGAAAAATCAGAGAAAGTATGGAGGTCGCAAATCAGGGCGGCAGTGATAATCTATTTTATTGGGATGCGAAGTTCAAACTTCTAGAGGAAAACCGACTTCAAGATTTGCCGGAGGATTATGCAAAAAAATATCTTTTAGATAAGAAAACGGCTGCTCAATACCAGGGAGAAGAGCTTCCTCAAACAGTGAAGGATGAATTAACGTGGTCTCTAATTACGCAGAATATAGCCATACAAAACGACATACAGCCTTCTCAGGAAATGTTAGTCAAAAAGGCTCAGGAACGGATTTCCCAAATGCTTCAAGGTCAGTCTCTGCCCGATTCTGTCATGAGTCAGTTGACCAAGACAGTTCTAGAAGATAGGGAGCAAATGAACAATATTGCTCAAGAGGCTACTCAAAATCTGATAACAGAGCATATTAAAGATAATGTTACTGTTAATCAAAAATCTGTTTCTGAAGAACAATTTAAAAAGGAAGTTGACCGTATAAATGAAAAGGTTGATGAAATAAATCATTATCTGGGAGCCGATAAAACAGAGGAAGAGTAAGTTTTTCAATATTTGAACTATTACCCTTCGAAGTATTTTGAACCCAAAGCGGTTTAGGATCGTTTACTACTAAAATAAAAATATGTTTGACCCCAAAGAGTTTAAGAAGTTTGCTATACATAGTCAAGGCGTCAATAGCGCCCATATTGATAAATATATGGAGACCTCAGTTCCGAATATTAATAATTTCACCCCACAGGTAATCGAGGAAAGACAGATGAATGTAGTGGGTATGGATGTTTTTTCACGTCTAATGATGGATCGCATCATTTTTTTAGGAGTGGGAATAAATGATTATGTAGCAAATGTAGTGCAAGCTCAATTGTTATTTCTTCAGTCGACCGATCCAAAGCGAGATATTCAAATGTATGTAAATAGCCCGGGCGGATCTGTTATTGCCGGTCTGGGAATGTACGATACGATGCAATATGTTTCTCCAGATGTAGGTACCATCTGCACGGGTCTTGCAGCATCTATGGGTGCTGTTTTATTAGCCGCAGGTGCAAAAGGCAAGCGATCTATTCTTCCACATGCAAGAGCTATGATACACCAACCTATGGGTGGAATGCAAGGGCAGGTAAGTGATATGGAAATCAATTATAACCTAATCAAACAATTACAGAAAAATTTGTATGATATTTTATCTTATCATACCGGCCAAGACTACAAAACGATAGAGAAAGACAGTGACCGAGATAATTGGATGATAGCCGAGGAGGCGAAGGCCTATGGCTTGGTAGATGAGGTGCTAGATACACCTGTATCTAAAAAACGCAAAGAGTCGGAAGACAAATAGAGATATTTCGAGATTTAAATATAACTAACAAGTATGAAATCGACAGAAGAAGGCGTGAGGTGCTCATTTTGTGGGCGTGATAAAAGTGAAGCTTTAATCCTTATTGCAGGAATACAAGGTCACATTTGTGAGGTATGTGTCGAGCAAGCACATGAAATCATTCAAGATGAAATAAAAGGTGGTGAGTTTGGGGATTCAAGCGATGATTTTTCTATGCCTGACCATATTACTCCGGCAAAAATTAAGGAGTATCTCAATCAGTATGTCATTGGACAGCAAGAGGCTAAAAAGTTTTTGTCTGTTGCTGTTTACAATCACTACAAGCGAATAAATAATGAGTCTTCTGATGTCGAGATCGAAAAATCAAATATATTATTCGCAGGACCTACAGGCACGGGTAAAACCCTCTTAGCCAAGACCATTGCCAATTTCTTGAATGTTCCTTTTGCCATCGTCGATGCGACAGTTTTTACAGAGGCCGGATATGTAGGTGAGGATGTTGAAAGTATGTTGAGCAGATTGTTACAGGTATGTGATTTCAATGTAGGAGCTGCAGAGCACGGAATAGTATATGTTGACGAATTAGATAAAATAGCAAGAAAGAGTGATAATCCCTCAATCACCAGAGATGTTTCCGGGGAGGGCGTTCAGCAAGCGCTATTGAAAATGTTAGAGGGTACAGAAGTTAATGTGCCGCCTCAAGGGGGTAGAAAGCACCCAGAGCAAAAAATGGTTAAGGTTAATACTAAGGACATTTTATTCATATGCGGAGGTGCTTTTGATGGCGTTGAAAAGGTTATTGGTCGACGACTAAATACGTCTGTGATTGGTTTTAGTGGCAACGAGAAAAAAAGTGAGTTGCACGAAAATTTGTTGCATTACATAACACATCAAGATTTAAAACATTTTGGACTTATTCCAGAGCTATTAGGTCGATTACCTGTGCTGACTCACCTAAATCCCTTAGATAAAGAAACTTTAATTCGAATATTGACTGAGCCTAAGAATGCACTGATTAAGCAGTACCAACGGCTCTTTGAATTGGAAGGCGTTTCGCTTTCTTTCAAACCTGAAGCTCTAGATCGAATCGCTGAAAAGTCGCTTGAATTTAAGTTAGGAGCGAGAGGGTTGCGAAGTATTTGTGAAGCTGTTCTCACAGATGCTATGTTTGAACTACCGAGCGAGGAAGATGTACATGAATTAGTGATTGACAAAAATTATGTTGATACGAAGTTGACTGGGTCGACGATCAATAAATTGCGCGCCGCTTAATTGAAATGAAGCGGTACTTTATTTGGATACGATATTTGGGAACTAACTATTCGGGCTGGCAAATCCAACCGAATGCACCTACCGTTCAAGAAGCTGTGGAACAGGCATTGAACTGGGCACTTCAGAAAAATGATATTCGAGTGGTCGGTTGCGGCCGGACAGATGCCGGCGTGCATGCCAGTTGCTATGCTTTGCACTTGGATTTGGATCAAACTATTGAACAGGGAGTCCTACGAAGGCTGAATCGAATTCTTTTCCCAGACATTGAGGTTCTTTCCGTTCAAGCTGTTGATGATTCTCTACATGCTCGATTTTCAGCTACTAAAAGGACTTACAAATATTTGATTGATTTGGAACACCCGCTGTTTTCACAAGCTTGTGTGTATTCCTATCCTTACCCCACTAAAGATCTAAATGTAGATCTATTGCATGAGGCCGCAGCTTTGATCATGGAATATGAAACTTTTTTCCCCTTTTGTAAGAGTAAGTCAGACGCTAGTCACTATAAGTGTTTGATATATAAAAGCAAATGGGAATTACTCCATGATAGGTTCCTGATTTATACTGTTGAGGCAAATCGATTCTTGAGGGGTATGGTTCGCTTAATCGTTGGAATGTGTCTTCAGGTAGGAGAAGGAAAGATTAGCATCGAACAGCTTAGAACAGCACTAAACTCACAAAAGCGCTTGAGCAAACCCTATTCTGTACCCCCTACGGGTCTTTTTTTATATGATGTTAAATATGGGGCGCACAATATCAAATATCCAGCCAGTGACGTATTGTTTTTCCCCATTTAGGTGCTGTCTCTAATTGGTATACGGCTTTCCGTATAGCTCCTAGATTTTCAACTTCGTATTTTTCTCCGAAAATATTAAAATCAAACCGCAAAGGTCTTTCTGCATGCAGTCGAATTAAGTCATCCGACATTAAGTTAAATAAGCTACGCTTATATTCAGGCAAGGCTTGATAGTTCAATAATGTAAAGAACCCATTGTAATAGCAGAAAAGTGCTGCAGCTCCTATTTCTCCATCTGAATTCCTATACACCGTAGGAAATGCTGTTCCTCGGTGCATCAAATTATAGTGGATTCGCATCCACATGTGAGTATCTGTATTTGGGTCTTGATCGGCAAAAAAATGAACTAATTGTTCAGGTTTGATATTAGAGTGAGGCATCCAATTTTCATCCCGGCTTTTCTCAATTTCATCCCTTATTTCCGAATGATATGCATTTTGAATAATTTCATAGGGCTTTGATAAATCTAAATGGTACCAGTTAGATTTACTTGTGCTTGCCATTTGACTGATAATGGCATTGTTGTATTCATTAAATGATATTTGTCTTCCCAGATAGGTATCGGGAATGGAATCTATGAATTTTTGAATTCTTGGTGGAGAAAGGACATGAACAGAGAAAATACCTAAGCGACCCAGACCCATTGGATGGTATAATTCTGGATAATTCCAACGAGAGGTTCTTGAAAGCAGAGGCATTACACTTTCGTAGTTCCCCTCGACCAGTGCGTCAAACTCTCGATTAACGTTTTTTAGAAACCAGTGGTACCCGAATACATTACCGTTGATTGCAAAATGAATACAACTATTCCAGCGTGTCACATCGATTTCATCAAAGGGAACAAACCGTACTTCCATAGTATATATTTATGCTAGTCTAACTATATAAGCAAAAAATAGTTGTTTCATACAGGCACATCCGATGGAGAATTCAAAGAGAGAAAATATGACCGCCGAATCCAAGTAGAAGGGGATAATTTAGGTTGTAGTGCTGATTTAATAATAGCAGAGTAAGGTGAGGATATAAATAAGGTATGCTTTCGACTAAATCACATTGAGGTTCTAGTTGAAAGTGTACTAAACCAAAAAAAATGACATTAATAGAGAAAAGTGAACAAATTACGATTCAAATAAAGGGTACTGAGACATTTTATCCACCACCTTGCGTTTAACGCGTTCTATTTTTTTGTCATTATCCGGATCGGATAAGATATCATTCATATAATTTGCGATTTCGATACAGTCTTCCTCTACCAAGCCGCGGGTCGTAATGGCAGCAGTCCCAATTCTCAGTCCTGATGTAACCATGGGTTTTTTATCATCAAAGGGGACTAAGTTTTTGTTGACGGTGATCTCAGCTTTTCCAAGGACCTCTTCTGCTTGAGCGCCGGTAATGTTTTTTGAGCGAAGGTCAATGAGCATGAGGTGATTGTCAGTGCCGCCGGAAATAATTTTATAGCCCAATTGATTAAATGTCTTTGCCATGCTTTTAGCATTGGCGACGACCTGGTTTTGATATTTTGTGAATTTGGGGTCTAGCGCCTCACCGAAGGCAACTGCCTTTGCAGCTATGATGTGTTCCAGAGGCCCGCCTTGCATTCCTGGAAAAACTCCTGAATTTAAGAGACTGCCCATTGTTCTAAGATTACCTTTTTTCGTTGTAATGCCTAATGGGTTTGGCCCGTTTTTACCTACCATTATTATACCGCCTCTTGGACCACGAAGGGTTTTGTGGGTAGTCGAGGTGACGATATGGCAATGGGGTAGAGGATCGTTTAATAGGTTTTTTGCTATAATTCCAGCTGGATGTGCAATGTCGGCCAAAAGAATCGCTCCAACTTCATCGGCGATGGCTCTAAATTTCTCATAATCCCAGTCTCTTGAATAGGCTGAAGCTCCACAAATAATCATTTTAGGCCGAACCTCTAGCGCTTGTTTTTCAACCTTATTCATATCTATACGACCGGTATCTTCCTCGACACCGTAGAAATGGGGTTGGTAGGTTTTTCCTGAATAATTAACTAAAGAGCCATGGGTGAGGTGTCCGCCATGTGAGAGGTCAAAACCCAAAATTTTATCCCTTGGTTCCAAGAAAGATAAAAATACAGCTGCATTCGCTTGAGCGCCCGAGTGAGGTTGCACGTTGGCATATTCAGCACCAAATAACTCCTTAAGCCTATCTATTGCTAATTGTTCAGACTGATCAATAAATTGACAACCACCGTAATAGCGCTTACCTGGATACCCTTCCGCGTATTTATTCGTGAGACAGCTGCCCATGGCCTTAAGTACATGCTGACTGGCAAAGTTTTCGGAGGCAATCAATTCTACACCCTCGATCTGTCTTTGCTCCTCTTTTTTTATAATATCAAATATCGGATCCATAGCTGTTAATTTGTGGCTAATATAATCATTACACCATTGAAATATGCCCATCTTTCATAAAAGGAGCTAAAGATTTTCACCCCTGTGTAAAAGTATTTTTTAGGCCTTTATTTTGGGGTGACAAAGATAGTATCGGCGAAGAAGCTGCGTGTCGAGTTTGGCATCTGTCTCTAGTGATAAGGGTTGAATTTTTCCCGACTTCATGAGAATATTAATTTCGGGTGAAGTAGCATTATAAAGCCTGTTGGTCTCAACACCTTGAATAATTAGATCCGAAATGAATTTTTCAGGAATATCATTTAGGGCTTTTCGAATTTCTAGTTCGATATTGTTTACTTCTTCACTCGAAAACGGTTCCTTTTGAAGCGATACCCGAAAAAGTTTTCGATCGGTAAGTCCCTGGGATAAAATACTTAAAACCGGATTTTTATCCTTATTGAGGCTTTTGATCCAAACATCTATATCAGAATCATCGATAGATGCGTGCCATTCGAGCATTTTTTCCGAAATGTTGGTAACATTCTCCAATTTAGGGCTTTCCGAGAGGAAGTATTGAAAGGCAGAGCTTAGTTGCGCTGTATGGCTATTTGGATTCTTTTTGTAGTATTCAAAAAGGCGTACGAGCATTTTTTCTGCGCTTACTGCTGTTTTGTGTAAATACACCTGCCAATACATGAGTTTCCTAGATAACAGGAACTTTTCAATGGAATACAAGCCCTTTTCTTCCACGACTAATTGGTTATTATAGACGTTGAGCATTTTGATGATGCGATCGTATCCAATAATCCCTTCTGCTACTCCGGTGTAATAACTGTCTCGAATGAGATAATCCATGCGGTCCATATCAAGTTGACCACTTATTAGTTGATGCAAATAAGCTTTGGGGTATTGATTTTTAAAAATTTGGATGGCTAAACTCAAGCCACCATCAAATTCCTCATTTAGCTTTTCCATATAAGCTAAAGTGAGTCGCTCGTGAGATACCGGGATAAAATGACCTTCCAAAGCATGTGAGTAGGGGCCATGACCAATGTCGTGCAGGAGTATAGCTATTTGAACTCCTTCCGCCTCTTCCTTTGAGATGTCTACGCCTTTCGATTGTAGAACTTCTATGGTCTTTCTAGTAAGATGAAGAGCTCCTAAGGCATGTTGGAAGCGTGTATGAACTGCTCCAGGGTATACTAAATGGCTCAAGCCCACTTGCTTTATTCTGCGGAGCCGCTGAAAATACGGGTGCTCGACAATGTCATACAAAATAGTAAAGGGTAGGGTGGTGAATCCGTAAACTGGATCATTAAGAATTTTGTAGGTTTCACTCATAGCATGAAAATACGAGTAATGCTGGAATTTCTTATATCTTACCTCTAAATATGTTTACATTTTGAATGGAGGAATGGCAACATGCCGTATAATTCGCGTAAGGGATAGAAGCGGTATACCGCTTGCCAATTATGTGCGTGGCGCAGAAGTAAGACTTGATCAGCTCGTTTTTTAAGCTGTGAAAAATTGTAAAGATAAAAGGCAAGCGGTGTAGGAGTGGATAGCCCGACCCCGCCATTTGGCGGGGTTACGCCCAAAACATTAAAATGATAAATTGAGATAGAATTAGGAAGGTGTTAAATAAATGATAACCAGCAAATTTGGGCCCCGAATTATGAGTTTTGAAGAATAATATAGAAGTTGATGCCATATGACATACGAAAAGGGGGCTTCAAAACAGTTTTAAATAAAAAAAATGGAAGATATTAAGATACTATGGGCTGATGATGAGATTGACATGCTTCGGCCACAGCTCGTTTTTTTAGAGAAAAAGGGGTATAAAGTAGATACAGTAACTAATGGTCACGATGCGGTGGAGGAAGTAGATTCCGGCCATTATGATATTGTGTTTTTGGATGAGAGTATGCCCGGAATGACTGGCTTAGAGACTTTGGAAAAACTAAAGCGTTCCCACCCACAGTTGCCGGTCGTGATGATTACAAAGAATGAGGCCGAGGATATTATGGAGGATGCGATCGGGTCACAAATTGCAGATTACTTGATTAAACCGGTGAATCCGAATCAGATCCTGCTTTCACTAAAGAAAATCATCGAGCAGAAGCATTTAGTGCGGTCTAAAACCAGTACCGCTTATCAACAGGCTTTCCGCCAGATTTTAATGGATATCAATAGCGGGTTGGATTATAAGGGATGGGTTGATATTTACCGTAGAATTATTGATTGGGAGTTGAAGATTGATTCGTCCAAAAGTACGGGGATGGGAGAGATTCTCGATATGCAAAAAAGAGAGGCGAATACAGAATTCTCAAAATTTATTTTGTCAAACTATAAGGACTGGGTTCGAAGTGAGGGTGAGGAAGGGCCGGTGATGTCTAATCGTTTGATGCGAGAGAAAGTATTTCCGGCTATAGATGATGACCGACCGACAATTTTACTTTTACTAGACAATTGCAGATACGATCAATGGAAGGTAATCGAACCCTTGTTTAGTGAATTATTTACTGTAGAAAGTGATGATTATTTTTATAGCATTTTACCGACGAGTACGCAATACTCAAGAAATGCTATATTTTCAGGATTGATGCCTCTTCAAATTCAGGAGCGGTTTCCTGAACTGTGGTTAAATGATAATGAAAAGGGAGGCAAAAACAATAGCGAGGATGTTTTCCTAGCTGACTTGATCGACCGCACTTTTCGGAAGCCTATCAAGCATGATTATGCAAAAGTCACAACCAATCAGAAAGCGAAGCATGTGCAGGATAACATTCTGAATTATCTAAATAATGATTTGACTGTGATCGTCTATAATTTCATTGACTTTCTTTCTCATGCGCGCACGGAGATGGAGGTGCTAAAGGAATTAGCAGGTGATGAAACCGCTTATCGATCCTTGACTCGATCCTGGTTTGAGCATTCCCCTTTATATGAAGCTTTGGAACTTGCCTCAGAACGCGATATGCAATTGATTGTAACCACAGACCACGGGACCATACGAGTGGGCACGCCATCTAAAGTGATTGGAGATAGGGAAACAACACCTAATTTGAGGTATAAAGTAGGTAAGAACTTGAAGTATAATGCTAAGGATGTACTCGAGGTAAAAAACCCGGAAAAGCTTATGCTACCTTCTCCGAACGTAAGTTCGAGATTTATTTTTGCCAAGGAGGATATGTATTTCTTATATCCGAATAACTATAACTACTACAATAATTACTACAAAGATACTTTTCAGCATGGTGGCATATCTCTAGAGGAGATGATTTGTCCCATCATAAAAATGCGTTCGAAGGGGTAATTTTTCTATTCTCTGAGTAAATCCTCAGCCCTTAGATGAAACTCTTTGATGAGCGAACGGGATTCAATGAACGTAACCTGTTTTCCAAAACGAGTAGGGGATTTAAAAGTAAAAGTTCCAATATGTAAAAATAGGAGCTTTCGGTCTCTGAGGTGCTTTACATTGTGCCATGGAATCCTTATCGTCGTAAAAAAGTTAGATACGTAGAGGAAATGGTCGTCAAACTCTACGCGTTTGAGGGGGATTAAGGTGAAATAAATAACGATGCTACCGCTCAGATAAAATATGAGCATCGCTATTTTCAAATTGGCTTGTCCAAATACTTGAAGTTGCCCATTAGGCGCAACAAAAAAGGCAAGTACAATTGCTCCATAAAATACAAACCAAAAGGTGGGAAGAAAAACCTTTAAACCAAGTGTCCAATTCGATGAGATTCTTTGGATAGAGTTTTGCATATCGATTAGGTTTTTGGCATTTGACGTTGAGCAATAATGATGCTGACTTCGTAAAGAAAAAATAGTGGGATAGCAATTAAAAACTGGGTAATAACATCGGGAGGTGTTATAATAGAGGCCGCGATAAAAATGATTACAACCGCATGTTTTCTATAGGTCTTGAGAAATTCGGGTGTGACTATTCCAATTTTAGCTAGAAAGTAAATCACGATCGGTAATTCAAAGACCAGTCCGGTTGGTATGGTGAACATAGTCATATAATTGACAAAGGAAGAAAGTGTAGTCGTATTTTGTACGTCCGGACTGACGGAATAAGCTGAAAGAAAAGAAACTGCGAAAGGGGATATAACAAAATAGCCAAACAGCACTCCCGCTATAAATAAGGCGGAGCAGGTAAAGACCATCCCGCCTGCAGCTTTTCGTTCATTTTCATATAAGCCGGGTTTTACAAAACGCCAAAACTCCCAAAAGACATACGGGAATGCAACGATGAGGCCTATCCAAAAGGATGATTTGATATGAGTGATAAACTGCTCTCCAATATCTCTTGTGATAATTTCCAATGAAGTTCCGGGTTTCATGCAAATGAAATCACCAATGCTGCACAAAAGTTGGTAGGTTAAGAAGGAGTCCTTGGTTGGGCCTAAAATAATATGGTCAAAGACGAGATCTTTTGCCAGAAATACGCCAATACCTATAATAACAATGGCAACGAGAGACCGTATGATGTGCCATCGCAGGTGTTCGAGATGGTCCAGAAAGGACATTTCTTCTTCGCCTTCCGGAGGGAGTTTATCAACATCTACTTGATCTAGAGCCATGTGTTATCATTATATAGGTGGTAAAGGTAAAAAGTGGCGAGATTAATTGTTTACATTTGTATCAAATATAGCGGATTCATGGAGGTTTTTCTGTATTTATTGCTGTTGGGTTTTTCGCTTTCTGCCCTGATTGTAGGCGCCGACTGGTTCGTAGCTGGGGCGGAGAAAATCGGTATTCGATTAGGGATAAGTCCTTACGTCGTAGGGGTTACGATAGTTGCTTTAGGTACCTCTTTGCCCGAGTTAGCATCGAGTATTGCTGCGATTTTGAAAGGAGAATCCTCCATTGTGACCGGGAATGTGATTGGGTCGAATATTACAAATATATTACTCGTTTTGGGTTGTGTCGCCGCCTTTCAGCGTATGATTACTTTTGAAACCAAGGTTGTGAATGTGGACTTACCTATTCTGAGTATTTCCGCTTTTTTGGTTGTATTCATGCTGAGAGATGCAAGCTATCCGATGATTGAAGGAGGTTTGTTAATCGCGGCATTTATTATCTTTTTAACGAATACCTTTAGGTCACAAATTGTAAAATCAGATATTAATGAGGAAGAACGTAAAAAGCCCTTAGGGGCTAAAACGATACTATTTTTGATTCTGGGTGGGGTTTTAGTCTACTTTGGTTCAGAATACACGATTGTAAGTATATCCTCTTTATCCGTATTATTATCGATGCAACCGGATTTCATTGCTTTAACTCTGTTAGCCTTAGGTACCTCTCTTCCTGAATTAGTAGTCAGTTTGCAGGCGGCACGGCGGGGTAATACAGGAATCGCAGTAGGAAATGTAATTGGGTCGAATATTTTCAACACCTTTGGTGTTTTAGGTATAAGCAGGCTATTTGGGGTGATTATTGTACCCACGAACATTAGCGAGTTTGGAATTTATTTTTCATTAGCTATAACGCTTATTTTAGTCATAATGACCCGATCACAACGCATCACTCGATTTGAGGGTGCGATGTTGCTTATTTTATACTTATTTTATATAATAGAATTAGCTGCTCTTACTTAAACTACTAAAAAAACTAGATATATGTTTGGAGATATGAGTGTTCTGAATGAAAAACAGAAACAGATTGATAACAAATTAGCAGCCATGGAACTGAGCGTCATTGTGGCTCAGGGAAAGGTGCAGGTTAAAGCCAATGGAAAGGGAGAAACCTTAGATTTAACTATAGATCCTGATTTGGTGAAAGAGGGAGATACGGAAGCCATTGAGGATTTCGTTGTTCTAGCAATGAATGAGATTCGAAAAAAAGTCGATGAAACTCAAATGAAGGAGTCGAAAGATTTGTTATCGGGCTTATTGCCCGGGATGTAAATGAAGAACACAGGGCTATGAGATTTTTAACCTTTCTATCACTGTTTATTGCTTATGCTGCATGGGGGCAGACTGATGAAGCCGTACCTATCGTATACTACAGCTTTGAAGGCGGTATGGTAGATGACTTCGGAATTGGCGATCGAGACGGGGTAATTTCTGGAAATCCGCAGACTGTGTGTGGAATTTTAGGAGATGGGATGGCCTTTGACGGGCAAAATGATTTTATTAGGTTTCCAGATAATTTCTCCACACTATTCTCTCAGAACTTCACCTTTAGTTTTTATTTCCGACCGGATGGGGGAGTGGGTGAACAGCAATTATTTTCCTATACCGACGCCTGCAATGATCCAGTTGAATTTGAAATTACGTACAATCCCCAAAATCGAGAGTTGAGGGTAGAATATGGAGAGGATGACATGGATCGCATCACTCTATCATCCATTTTAAATCCCAACCGATGCTGGTATCACGTGGTATTGATAAGAGACGGTCGGAGACAATCGCTGCGCGTAGATAATCGGGTTATGGATGAGGCCGCTAATCTAATTCGAATCGATTTTAATAATCCGGGAACTTTCTCTATATCTGACGGCCCATGCGTAGGTAGCCTGTACAATCGATTTGAAGGCGCTATAGATGAAGTGAGGATTTATAATGAAGTATTAGGCACCTTGGATTTGGAGGACTTATATTTTGCTCCAGAGTCCATCCTGACTCCCGATACACTCCTATATTTAGGTGGAGAGGTAGACCTGCGCGTTTCTCCAGGCTGTTCCAACCAATTTACCTGGACACCCGCTACGGGCTTATCTAACCCCAACATTGCCAATCCTACTGCCAGTCCGGATACGACCACAACCTACCGACTACAATTTGAAAGTTCTACTTGTGTCACAACTGATGAGGTTCAGATACTCGTTGTAGATCCCGACCAGGTGGGTTGCGAGGAGTTAGCGATGGCAAATGGATTTACACCTAATGGAGATGGCATAAACGATGTCTTTGGTATTGCAAACCCCTTTGTGATAGATCAATTAGTTAATCTGAGAATTTTTGACCAGAGTGGTGGTCTTATGTTTGAAACCAGCGATCGATTTGCTAATTGGGATGGAAATTACAAAGGAAACGCAGTGAATCCTGGCACCTATTTGTATCAAATCATATATAACTGCGAAGGTGAGGAGAAGATACAACAAGGAACCATTGTACTATTGCGGTGAAGCTTGTCCGAATGCCCTTTTTTTTATAGTCAAACTTAAGGATTGAAGGGTGGCATACTGGATAAAAAAGATAGCCAGAGAATACCAAGCTTACTTCCATGATAGATTATAGTTGCGGACTAAATCGGATCTAGGCGGGTGCTTTGGTGTTTATCTGTAAATATTATTCAGGTATCATCCTGTCTGCTTAAAAAGAAAAATGTATTTGGTGATGGCTCTATGTCCAAAAAACCAAATACACTTAACATTTAGACTTTTGATATAGCTTATCTGACCAGAGTAACATCTCCTCTGTAAGATATTATCCGACCGTCTAAGAATTCAATATCTATTTTGTAGGCATAAACACCTGGGGGAACCTTTTGTCCATTGCGCCTTCCATCCCATCCGGGAGATCCTTCGCCAGAGGACATTAAATTTCGTCCTTCCCACATTAAACTACCCCATCGATCATAAATTTGGAATGAATTGAGTTGTCGAACTCCGGGGCCTGAGAAGACCTGAAAGACATCGTTAATTTCATCACCATTGGGGCTGAATATATTTGGAATATAAATATCTCGTTGCGTATTGGTCCGGACATTAGTTATCGCTGATGCGGTACATCCGTTTAAGTCTGTAACAAGTAAGGTATATGTTGTATTTCCTCCAGGTGTGACTTCAGGATTGGGACAATCTGAGCATGAAAGGCCCTGGGCCGGACTCCACTGATAGCTAATGATGGGGGAAGGTCCATTAATCGTTGGAAAAAGTTGTAAACTTTCGCCCAGACGGATTTCTTGGTTGGGTGCCAGAATGATTTCAATAGGCTCCTGCGTAGGTACGACAATAGATGTATCAACGGTACAACCATTCCCATCAATAATAGTAAGCTCTTGCGTACCTTCGCTAACGGGGACAAGCTGTCCAAGGTTAACAAATCCCGATCCGGAAATCTGGTACTGATAAGGGCCTCCTCCTCCGCCGGAAATACTATCAATTTGATAAGAGACTGTTTCTCCACTGCACACGGGGGTATCAGGTACAGGCAGCTCAAAGGTAATGGGAGGATTCGTAATTAAGGTAGCTGAGGAGGTATCCGAGCAGCCATTTAGATCGGAAACGGTTACTCCATACGTCCCCACTTCCAAACCTGAGGCTTCATTAGACTGACTGATCCCATCCTGCCAATCGTAAATATAATTTGGCCCCGTTCCTCCATTAACCGTCACGGTGAGCATTCCATCAATTTCGCCGGGACAACTGGGGTTCAGTATGTCATCGGACTCAAAAAAGGCCACCAGAGAGTCTGGTTGATTCAAAGATAAAGTGTCTGTCGTCGAGCAATTTTCTGCATCTGTTATCTCTACGATATAAATACCTTCGGTGATGTTTGAGATCCTTGCTGATGCCGGACCATTTTCCCATTGATATACAAAACCACCATTGCCTCCGCTGGCTTCTACTTCAAGACTACCATCATCATCTCCAAAACAAGTAGGGGGAATACTATCAATGAGTTGGCTATTTATAGGGTCGGGAGCCGGAATATTCAAAAAGAAGGTATCCACACAAATATCAGAAGTTAAGATTACAAAAGCTTCATCCGGACATAAGTCGTTGGCTATAGAAGAAGCACTACCACTGGAGGTAAAACCAGAACTCCATTCAAATTCATATCCTGAGGGTAGTGTAGGTCCTCCAGAACCTATGGCTTCTGCAGAGCCATCGCAGGTGTTGAAGCAGGAGGCGTCCATTATGTCATTGAATTGAACATTGAGTGGGTCGGGTTCTACAAGGTCAAAGCTCAGTTCTAAGGTTCCACAGTCATTAATATCATTAACTGTGACAGCGTAAGCACCAGCCGCAAGGTCAGATAAAACACCGGGTCCGCTGAGCGTATCTATACTGCCATCGCTCCACTGATAAATATAGGGCATTTCCCCACCTGTAAGTCTGACCTCAACAGAACCATCGGAAAAGGACTGACAAGATGGGTTTACTAATAGAGTGCTATCTACTGCCAGGGTATCTCGTACTGGGAAATTGCTTAGTATTCCAGGATTATAAATACACCCGGCCTCATCTTCAATTTCTAATATGGAATAGAACTGGCCGCTGCAAAATCCATCCACAGTTAAGGTATTAGAGCTCGTCATAGTATCCAAGGCCGGGCCAGGACGTTGTATGAGGTATCTCACTATAGCAAAATTGGGGTTTGGTTGAACTTCAATGGTTAGGCTACCATCACAAATCTCTGGACAAGAGGGGAGAACCTCGGTCACACTTATAACTTCTGGCGGCATCGCCTCATTAATTGTAAATTCTGCAGTTATAGAGCACCCATTAATGTCAGAAATCACCACAGAATAATCTCCGGGCAAAAGATTGCTCTGCGACGGGGAATTCGATAAACCACCAGGCCAGGCATAATTATACGGTGGTGTTCCACCACTCGGGGTTAAGGTAGCGGTTCCATCATCTCCAACTAGACAGGTCTCGTCCGTTGTCCTAATTTCAACTTCGATTTCTTCAGGTTGAGTCAACTCTACAATGGTATCAAATACACAAGCTGAAGGTGTAGTCTGATCACTTATAACAATTTCAAAGAATCCAGCTTCCAGATTATTAGCTATTGAAGTCGTTGGGCCGAAGGGCACAGCCACGTTATTTCCACCCTCATCTATTATTTCAATATCATAAGGCGTATTCGCCGTTCCTCCTAAAGTTTGTCCAGTCACTCTAATTTCCCCGTCATCTCCACCAAAGCAAGTTGGGGGATCCAGGATTAAATTGTCAAATGTAATAGTACGATCTGCGACAACAAAAAACGAGTCTACAAAAAAGCAGTTATTATCATCGCGAACCTGAACGGTAAACCATCCTTCAGAAATTCCAGTAATATTTGCGTCCGTCCCTGTTGTAACTCCGCCACCGCCAACAGTCCACGAATAATTATACTCACCAGACCCATTCGGCGTTCCTCCTGAAGCCGTTATGGTGGCCTCTCCATCAGAGTAACCGCTGCATCCGGGTGGGGTAATCACCGCATTGAGTTGGATTTGAGATTGTGTCAAGGTCTGATTGCGTTCTTCTTCGCAACCAAAATTATCTGTTACAATCACCGTATAAGTTCCACGACTCAAACCTGTTAGCGTATCAATATTAAAGTCGCTGGTCGACCATTCTATAGAAAATGGCTCAGCATCGGGATTCGGTGTAATGTTAATTCCTAAGGCTCCATCTGAACTTTCAAAACAAGAAGGATTGTCGATTAAGGAAAAGTTATAGTTCGGTCGGGGAATACCATTCACTCCACCATCGTACACTTCCTGCATATAAGAATTCGTCTCGCCATTTGCATCTGTAATGGTAATCGTGTAAACTCCAGGGGCCAGATTTTCAAATAAGATGGCACCTCCGTCGGTACCAATTGCCCCATTATCATTTATAGGTCCGGTTAGTGAAATTTGATAGGGGGGTAGGCCGGCAAAAACTCGAACATTTATCGAACCGTCCGTCCGTCCCGGAAGACTTCCACAACTGGTCGTCACCGCACTTAAGCCGCTGGCTTCTATCGTGACAAGCCCGGGATCAATATTTACATCTAATACTTCACCACCTCCAGTAATCTCAACATCAGTGGGCCCGTTACTTATCAAATCAACAATAGATTGGTCTCCAATTTGAGCTCCAGGTGCAGTAGTGAAACACAATTCAAATAAAACCTCTCCATCGGTTAAGGTCTGACCGGCTTCGATATCATTGGCAAACCAGATAAAACGAACTAGTCCGTTTTCTGCCTGATTGGTTACAATAATAGGTGCTGCATCACCAGGAAATGCAAAGTTTTGCAAATCGACATACTCTAAGACGTTCGGGTTGAAATTAATAACAAATGAAACAGACGTTACAGAGTCAAAATTAGTGGCTGTAACCGGCAGACAAAAATTATCACCGAGCCCAACAGTAGCATCGCCCACATCTAATACGACCGCCTGACTGGAAAATGAGATCGGGAAGGAAAGAGGGCAGGATTTGCTATCTTCTATGGTAATAGTATAGTCACCGGATTCAGGAACGGTAAATGGAATATCATCGCCTGCGCCATAATTGCCTGGAGCTACGGTACCTGTAATGGAATTATCCGCATCGTTTATTATTTCTATATTAGTGTAATTACTTGAGTTAATAAACTCAGGATAGCCTCCCTCAACTTGAAAACTACCCGATAAGCCAGAGGAATTTGAATTTATAAGCTCTATAGGATTAAGATACACCAATTCAAAAGCTTCACCTACGCTCACATTGACACAACTTCCACCGTTTTCGTACTGGGGAATTCCATTAAATACATCAAAAGTTATGGGAGCTAAAATAAAATAAGTAGGATCTCCACCAGAGAAAAGATTATTGACCACTCCGTCATTAAACAAACGAAGATTTGGATTTCCCGGTCCCATTCCGCGGGCTATCCAGATATCATCAGCCGGTGGAGGATTCATGATCAAACACATATCTGCCGCAACGCTTCCAACCTCATCTCCAATAATTGTAGGAGCGCAATTATAAAACGCATATCCGATTTCTGCAGGTGTCGCCGGGTTGGGGTCTCCCGATAAATCAAAATCACCAGAGTGTACAACTAATGCGCTGTCATTGGCACATAAAAACAAGGTGTCTATTAAAGAAACAGAATTACTTTGTGTTGAGGGGTAAGTGGTCAAGCTATTAATCGTTCCGGCATTCTGAGGTGCCGTACAAGTTTCCGGACCACCGGGAAAGGAAACAACCTCAGCCTGCTGTGGGTTTTGTCCATAAATTGCGGGAATGCTAATAAATAAACCCCAAAGAAGCAATATGTTATATTTCATGAAATGTCTTTATATTACCATATGATGCACAAAGGTAACTAATGACCATTCATTGTACAACATATTTATAGCAAGGAAACGCTTATGTATATTTCCTATTGTTGTACGATGACAGGAATCACCTTTCGCACGCCATTATTATATAAGACATGAATGTAATATAAACCGCTGCTTGTCAGGACTAAATCAACTTGATTTTCTGATAATGGCCATTTTTCAGATTGATAAAATTTCCCAAGATTATCCCTAACCTCAATAGATAGGGGGTTTTCTTCAGATGAATTTTTATTTTCCAAATAAAAGCGACCTGCCGAAGGATTTGGCCATAATACAAGATGATTACTTTTTTCCATCGCCTCAACAGATGTGATCATTCCAATGCTTATCGTATCACTCGCTCTGCAGTTATTCGCATCGATAACCAATACTTCGTAAACACCAGCAGATAGATTTTGAGCAAAGGCCTCAGTCTGTATGGGAGTAGTATTCCAGAAGAAACTAAATGGATCTGTTCCCCCTGAAACAATAGCCCTTGCAGATCCGTCCGCTTGCCCGGCAGTTTCAGGTTCTGTTTCAAAATCTATTTGGATGGGATCGGGCTCATCAACCTCTATTTGGATGGTGTCTTTACAATTTCTTTCCGAAGTAATTGTAACAAAAAATAATCCAGCAGGGATGGGCTCAATAACAGGAGTGGTATCTCCAGTACTCCATGCAAATGAATAGGAAGAAGCAGGGTCTACCTGGAGGGAAATAAGAGCCGTCGTGTCACCAAAACAGATCGGTTCACGGATCTGAATGGTATCAATTACCGGAGAGGGTGGAGTGGGAATATCAAAGGTAAATGAGTCTATACAGCCTAGCAAATCAGTTACTGTTACCATATATTGACCATTTAAAACAGAATCTAGTGAACTTCCGATACTTCCATCTGACCAGTCATAGCTAAATGGACCACCATTTCCGCCTTGAAGGCTGAGGTCGATTTTTGCGTTCTCACGATTGCAATCGCCTGATATGATTTCAAAACTGTCAATAATGATTGGTCCGGGTTCCCCCAAACTTAATAAAGTATCTATACTGCATCCCGCGGATGAGAACACGGTTAACTGATAAGAATCTCCGGGAAGATTAGAAATGGAACCCTCCAAACTTTCAAGCATTATGGTGTCTAACCCATTAGGTTCGAGTTGGTAACTCAAGGAAATATTAGATCGATATTGCGTATCTAAGCGGAAAGAAATCATTCCATTATCTTGTCCCGGACAATCTAAATCCTGTGTTACAACGTCATTCCAGGAGAGTAGAAAGCCAGTATCAATAGTTATATCTGCAGATTGTGAACAAAAATTTGCATCGTTCACTTCAACAGCATAGCTACCGGGAGGCAAACCTGTTCTCAAGCTGTCCGCTGAGCCATCTGCCCAATCAAAGGTGTAGGGTGGATTTCCTCCCAGCGGAGTGATTGATATTATTCCGTCATTTTGACCAAAACAGGACTCATTCTCATTATTTATTTCCAGGATTAAGGAGTCTGTATCTTCGAGTACGACGGTTTGTCGGTCAAAACAGCTGGCCGGTAAGGAAGTATGTGTAACTTCCAAAATAAAAGAATCCGGACTCAAGCCCACAGCCAGGAAGAAAGAGTCTGTTACGGATGGATTGGGGCCAGACCAATCAAAGTTGAAGTTTCCGGGCCGTAAAATATCAAGTCTAGCTGTTGCTGAAACTAAGCCATCATTGGTTCCAAAGCATCTGGGATCTATCTGATTGATATTTTCGAGTTGAATAGTATTATCAAAGGGTATTAGTAATTCCTGCGTGTATATACAACCTGATGTATCCTGGATAAAATAGGTGAATGGTCCCGCTGGTAATGAGATGACCTGAAGGAACTCGGTTTGGAACCAGTCGCTGGCATTTAAAGAAAATAGCAAGGTGCTATCCTCAAACCGATCTAGATTGATTACGTTAGCTATAAAACTTCCATCTTCCGAAGTTTCACAACTTGCCGCTTCAATGTTTTCCTGAACAATTGCTTCTGGACCCGATACTTCTACTTCAAACGAATACTGACACCGATCCTGATCCATAATAACAACAGAGTAGAATCCTGGGAGCAAACGATCAAAAGATCTAAAGTGTAAGCTGCTGTCAGGCCAGATTACAGTATAGGGTGGATTTCCACCTTCAATAAATGGTAACTCCAAACGCCCATCGGGTATTTGAGGGCAGGAGGCAGCGCTTGATACGAAAGTGGGGCTGACCTCATCTTTATTTGATACAACCAAACTATCTGATTGAAGTATACTATCCATATTCGAGGATAGCACAGCAAGGTAGGAGCCAGCCATTACATTTGATATTAACAAACTACTATCTGGAAAAATCTGGTCATTGAAGAGGGTATCTTGAGTTTGGTCATCGATAAACGAAAAGGAGTTCGGTACAGTATCTCCAAAGAAATTGAACCGAAGATCGTAAGTGTTGCTGGAATCTTGATTAGGACAAATTGAATAGGTGTATCCAGCCTGGTTGGGAGTTCCTATCGAAATGAAATTTTGCGAGGCAGAAAAGGGTAAGAATTGGGCGCCATCAAATGCTTGTAGTTCTAAAGGATAGCCTTGAACACCAAATAAACTCGTGGATCCTGGCGTTCCGTTCGCCTCAAAAGAGAAAACACATAAAGTATCTCCATCGGCTAGCTCTATAGGCGTAGTTCCAGCTATGGCAACAAAAAATATGCGCCCTTCTTCAGTTTCTGTTAGACCAATATTCTCTGGGAATATCCCAGAAGTCGTATCCAAATCCTGTATAGACAAGAACTTAATAATATGCGGATTGAAGTGAACATTAAATTGAATGGATTGCAGGTTCTCCACATTCTGTGCAATTAATGGTATTTCTAAGGTGTTGCCATGTTGGATTTGTTGATCCCCTCCGTGACTAAAACTTACCGTGTTTTGAGCTTCTAGCTGCGTACCAAACAGGCCCACGACCAATAAACAAATTACAATTCCAATCCACTTGGCATAGTATAGTCCAAGCGAGTAGAGCCGATCGTTTTTTTGTGATTTTCGAGTGAATCCGGTGTAATCCATAACTGTCTATATTAAATAAGTTTGCCTGCATTATATACTGCATCGACATGGTCTGTCCCATAGGCATAGGCCATGTAATCCAAATTTTTGATGCGTTTAGTAACGATGAAGTTGGCCAATTTGCCTCTTTTTATTGTCCCAACTTCTTGCTGCATGTCCATTGCGTAGGCACTATTTATCGTAGCGGCTTGCAAAGATTCAGCCGGAAGCATATTCATTTTAATACTGGCGAGTGAAAAAACGAAAGGCATACGACCTGAGGGTGTAGAGCCTGGGTTATAGTCACTGGCTAGTGCAATAGGAAGCCCTCGATCGATCATTTTTCGTGCTGGCGCATATTGAAGTCCCAGAAAAAATGCAGTTCCCGGCAGTAATGTGGGCATGGTTTGGCTACCCAATAATGCCTGAATTTCTTCTTCTCCGGTAAATTCCAAATGATCTACAGACCTTGCTTTATTTTGTACACCAACTTGAATACCTCCTGAATAATCCAATTCATTTGCGTGAATTTTGGCTGGTAGATTATATGTTGCGGCCACTTTTAGGATTTGATCTGTCTCTTCCACTGTGAAAAAACCCCGATCACAGAACACATCACAATAATCAGCCAGACCCTCAGCAGCGACATGCGGTATCATTTCTTTAGTAATTAACTTTATGTATTCTTGTCTGCGATCCTGAAATTGTTTGGGAATAGCATGTGCGCCTAGAAAAGTTGATTTAATTGGAATCGAAAAAGTTTCCTTTAATCGTCGGATAACACGCAACATCTTATACTCAGCCTCTGGAGTCAGTCCATAACCGCTTTTAATTTCTATGGCTCCTGTTCCGTAATTCATTACCTCTTTGAGTCGCATACAAGCAGCGTCAAAGAGCTGCTCCTCATCTGTTTCTTGAAGGTGCTTTGCCGAGTTGAGAATACCTCCGCCTCGTTTTGCAATCTCTTCGTAGGACAGGCCATTAATTCGATCCACGAATTCCGACTCACGTGACCCCGCCCACACAATATGAGTATGAGAATCTATCCATGCGGGAAGTACGCACTTACCCTCTAAAGACACATGTCGGTCCCCATAGGTCGGCACTTCACTCATAGGACCCCACTCTTTGATCCGTTCGTCCTCAATAACAAGATAGGCATCGGATTGAGTAGGCAATTCAGCCATGTCTAAGCCGCTCACCTTTTCTCGGTTTTCATCATCCGACTCTACTCCATATAGATATTTAATATTCGTAAAGCAAGTGATCGCCATGGCATTATAAGTTTTTGTTGAATCTCATTGGATCTTCTATGAGTTGATAAGAGTATCCATAAGTATCTAGTCGATTTTTAAGTTCTTTTATTTCTTGGCGTTCAAGGTCTGAAAATACTACTTTGTAATGTGAACCTTCCTTTATTAGGTTTGGGCTCAGTAAGCAGATTCTGGTGAGCCGATCTCGTAAATCCCGCGCTCCTTCCTCCCTGGAAAAGACTCCCATTTGAATATGTGCTTTTTCTTTTGAAAGATTAGTTTGGGAAGGTGCTTGCGGAAATACATTCTCTTTAGGTCGAAGCAGGGCCCGAGTGAGCTGTTTTTCAGAGAGAATGCGATCGTAATGGTAAAGTACATCTCCGCTAGGAGAGAAAAAAATTAAGGTCGGCAAGTTTTCGACTCGATAATATTTTTTTAGAGTAGCTCCATCGAAATTTTGAATGTTGACATCAAGACCTATAAATGACTGATTCATGATGCTTTGGATGGCCGGCCGATTAAAAATCGTGCGTTGCACATCGCAGGAGGAGCAGTTATCTGAAGTAAAAAAGATGATATAGGGTCTATTCAGTTCAAGGGCTGTTTTACGTGCCTCGATATAATTTTCCACCCACGGTTTTTCAATAGGAGCCGGTCCACTTTGGATAGATGTTAAAATGGATATCACAACCACAAACAGTAAATACATAACTTTGAAACTTACTTCTATTAATTATACTCCAACAATCGTACCAACTTCAGCAAAGTGGTTCATCGCATTAGCTTGATTATTTTTTATAACTTAACGGCATAAAAAGAAAGAAAATCATGAGTCAAGCACATGCAGCAATAACAGGCGTTCAAGGCTGGGTTCCGGATAATGTATTGTCAAACAAGGACTTAGAGCAAATGGTGGATACCAACGATGAGTGGATAAAAACCCGAACGGGTATTGAAGAGCGGCGAATTTTGAAAAAAGAAGGCGCAGCTACTTCATATATGGCGACAAAGGTATTGGAAGGACTCTTAGAAAAAACCAACACAAAGGCGGAGGAAATAGACTTACTCATAATAGGCACCGTTACCGAAGATTATCGCTTTCCGGATACGGCAAATTTAGTTCTCCACAATGTGGGAGCTAAAAACGCCTTCGGTTTTGATATCCATGCTGCTTGTTCCGGATTTCTCTTTGCGTTGAACACAGGAGCTCAATATATTGCTTCTGGCTTTTGCAAAAAGGTAGTCGTCATAGGAGCAGATATGATGAGTTCTATCGTAGATTATACGGATAGAGCCACTTGTATTTTGTTTGGTGACGGTGCTGGCGGTGTTTTGCTAGAACCCGACAACGAGGGATACGGGATAGTTGATGCAGAGCTTAAGGGCGATGGGTCCGGAGCTAAGTATTTACATATGAAAGCAGGAGGATCAGCGAATCCGGCAACTATTGAGACCGTAAAGCAGGGTATGCATTTTGCCTATCAGGAAGGACGACCTGTCTTTAAAGCTGCTATTCATGGGATGAGTTCAGTGATTCAGACCGTCCTGGAGCGCAATAAGATGACAAATGAAGATATCGATTGGGTCGTTCCCCATCAGGCCAATATGCGTATTTTACAATCCGTCGCTAAGGCTCTCGACTTTCCTATGGAACGCGTTATGATCAATATTCAGAAGTATGGAAACACCACTGCGGCAACAATCCCCTTATGCCTTTGGGAATGGGAAGATCAGCTAAAAAAAGGTGACCACCTTGTCCTTACCGCATTTGGAGGCGGATTTACCTGGGGTAGTATTTTGATAAAATGGGCTTATACAGCGAAGAGCAAATAGTATCTGCTGTAGTAGCGAATGAGCAGGAAAGTGATACATTTGTCGTTCGTTCAATTCACCGATATTCTTTATCTTCGCGATAGAAAGCAAAAAAAGTAAATGGCAAACACATCAGATATACGAAACGGTATGTGCATGGAATTTAATAATGACATTTTTATGGTCGTTGAATTTCAGCACGTTAAACCAGGTAAAGGAAATGCCTTTGTTCGGACCAAACTCAAAAGTTTGACAAGTGGGAAGGTACTCGAAAATACTTTTCCAGCAGGTCATAAAATCGACGAAGTACGGGTGGAGCGAAGACCACACCAATTTTTATATAGCGATGATATGGGTTACCACTTTATGGATACAGAAACTTATGTGCAGGTAGCCATACAAGATGATCTTATAGATAATGCACAGTATCTTAAGGAAGGTGGCACAGCGGATATCTTATTCCATGCTGAAAAAGAAATGCCCCTTGCAGCAGAGCTTCCAGCACATTTGGTCGTTGAAATCACTTATACGGAACCGGGTGTAAGGGGAGATACGGCGACGAATGCCCTCAAACCTGCTACTATAGAAACAGGAGCAGAAGTAAGGGTGCCATTATTTATTAGTAATGGAGAAAAAATTAAAATTGATACACGGACAGGAGAGTATCTCGAACGTGCAAAATAAAAAATAAAGTCATGGCAGACTACAAGGAAATTACGAAACTGATTAAGCTTGTTTCAGATTCCAACCTCACGGAATTTAAAATGAAAGACGGAGATTTAGAGCTATCAATTCGGACGGATAAGTACGTCAAAGTGAAAAAGGAACAATATTTGGCCAATCAACAAGCCATGGTTCCTGCTCAAGCACCACAAATGATGCAGCCCCAGGCAAATGCTCCGCAACCTCAGCCAACGGCAGCTCCGGCAGCAAATTCAGAAGGACAAAATACACAGACAAATGTGCAAACTAGCGGAAGTGATGCAGGGGCTGACGAAAAGGACCTGGTAGAAATAAAAAGCCCCATTGTAGGTACATTTTATCGGTCATCCGCCCCAGACAAACCGCCATACGCTAAAGTAGGGGACGAGGTAAATGTCGGCGACGTGGTCTGCATTGTAGAAGCGATGAAACTCTTTAATGAAATTGAATCTGAAGTAAGCGGAAAGGTCGTCAAAGTCCTCGTGGAGGATGCAACACCCGTAGAATATGATCAGGCTCTTTTTCTCGTTGACCCCAAGGCATAATATCGGCCCAAAAATCGAAACAGTATGTTTGAAAAGATCTTAGTGGCGAACCGAGGTGAAATTGCCTTGCGAGTCATCCGTACCTGCAAAGAAATGGGAATTAAGACTGTCGCTGTCTACTCGCAGGCCGATAAAGAAAGTTTACACGTGCGCTTCGCAGATGAAGCTGTCTGCATCGGCCCCGCAGCTTCAGCGGATTCTTACTTAAATATTCCTCGCATTATGGCCGCAGTGGAAATCACAAATGCGGATGCTATACACCCCGGATACGGATTTCTTTCTGAGAACGCCGATTTCGCCGAAGTCTGTAGTGAATACGGAATCAAATTCATAGGTCCCAGGGCAGAGCATATTCGCAAAATGGGAGACAAAGTAACGGCCAAAGAAACCATGATCAAGGCCAAGGTGCCTGTAGTTCCAGGCTCTGAGGGGCTCGTAAAAGATGTCCCTTCAGGAAAGGAAATAGCAAAAGAAATTGGATTCCCCGTCATTCTTAAGGCGACTGCCGGCGGCGGTGGGAAAGGTATGCGCATCGTTTGGGAAACAGAAGAATTTGAAGAGCAGTGGGACCGGGCACGTAAAGAGGCAGCCACATCTTTTGGGAATGATGGCATTTATATCGAGAAATTTATTGAAGAGCCGCGCCATATCGAATTTCAAATCGTAGGTGATCAGCACGGAAATGTGATCCACCTTTCCGAGCGCGACTGTTCCATTCAGCGCCGACATCAAAAATTGGTAGAGGAAGCCCCATCGCCCTTCATGACAAACAAACTGCGCAAAAAAATGGGTGCAGCAGCCGTGAATGCAGCTAAGTTTATTAACTATGAAGGAGTAGGCACCGTAGAGTTTCTTGTCGATAAGCACCAGAATTTCTACTTCATGGAAATGAATACTCGAATTCAGGTAGAGCATCCGGTGACCGAGGAAGTGATCGACCACGATCTCATCAAAGAACAAATTAAAGTCGCATTCGGGATCGAAATAGGTAGTAAGAATTACGAGCCTAAAATGCATGCCATTGAGTGCCGAATTAATGCTGAGGATGTGTTTCACAATTTTAGACCATCACCCGGATTGATTCAGTCTTTTCACTCGCCAAAAGGGCATGGAGTTCGCGTGGATACGCACGTATACGCCGGATATGCGGTACCTCCGTATTACGATTCTATGATCGCCAAACTCATTTGTAAGGCGCAGACACGTGAAGAGTGCATCAAGAAAATGCAACGCGCACTGGATGAGTTTGTCATTGAGGGCATAAAGACGACCGTTCCTTTCCACCAAAGATTGATGAAAAACGAAAGCTTTATCAGCGGAAATTACCACACGGGATTCCTGGATACCTTCAAGATGAAGGAGGACTAAGTCGGAGCTTTTAAATTGCGTTAAATTACGATTTAAATGTTTTTTGGGCACCTCCCTTCGCCCGGGGTGCGAAGGGACCGGGCTATGCGAGGCTATCGGTCTCGCACCCATCTGCGAGAGGTGCGAGACAGCCCGCAAGCGGGCTCCTCTACTATCCCTGGTGCAGGGGCAAGGAGAAGAATGCAACCTCCTTTTATCAATTGCCGATAAGGTTGTGAGTTGCTAGGATTGGCTTTGCGTTTAATATGCATCCATAAAATCTGGCTAAAACCCCTTACAACACCACTAAAGCGCTACGAGTCTGCGCAATCCATGTTCTATACGAGCCCATAATGGATTATAGAACACGGATTACCCGGCTGGGATATATGAATAAAAATTTGGTTTTGAACACGGGTCCCCAATTTAAGGGATAGAAAGGGCCGCGGTGCGATCCGCAGGTACGCGTCTGGTGTCATTACCCTTACATTTAAATATACCAAGTCTTGATCTTTAACCATTTAGTAGGAATGACACTTGTTTAGGGAAAACGATCATGCCATTACTTTAATCTTTAATATGCTTTTAGAAAGGTATTGGTGTTTTTGTGGTTGTTTAATAAAAATAATACTAAAATAGTTTGCATAAACGAAAAAAACAATATTTTTATATTGATGTCGGAACTATTCGACTAAATGATACTAAACCATAAAATTACCAGGATGAAAAAGCTAATCATACCCATTGCAGCATTATTAATATATGGTCTTACAGCAAATGCAGCAGTAATGATTTGTGAGACTCCACAACAACTTAATTGCGATAAGATTGCCATGGTGAAAATTGACAACGGACCATGGGTAAATGCCTGTTATGATCATTTCGAACTCAATGATATTCAAACTTGGGAGGAGGAACGTACGATCGCAGGCAACAATACAGATCTTTCTCGAAGTCAGGCTCTAGATTATATCAGTAATGAAATATTTGAAGGTTTAAGGTGGACCGATAAAGGCACAAATACTAACCATTCCCTTGAATTTAAAGAAAATGCTATATATAAAGATGGCGAATTGTTTTTAACACTGAAAGAGGATTTTTCAGCTATCATAATGGAAGTTCCAAATTCAGGTGGGATGTTCGTAAAAATAGGTGTGGATGAAGAAATGGAAATTGAGAAGACAGACCCCAATGTGCATTTTGATGCCTTTTTCAAAGCTAACGAAAATGAGTTGAAAGCAATAGAAGAGATTAAAGCATATCCAAATCCATTGCATTCTGGTAGTCCTCTTCAATTATTGAGTCCGGCAATGATAGATAAAACAATGATATTTGACATGAATGGTAAAATTGTTTATCAAAATGAAAACGATTGGCAAGGTTCGAGTGAGGTTCGTTTAAATAATCTCAAGGATGGGGTTTATTTAGTTCGGTTTGTGACCGCTAAGTTTGGTGTTAAGGTGTCCCGTAAAATAATAGTTACTTCTGAAGACAGATTTAAAGAATAAATAATGGCTTACTGAAATAATAGTATTTGAATATATAGAGATGGCCCAATATTTTCGGAAAATATTGGGCCATCTCTTTTTTGTAGCATATACGGAGGTGTTCATATCTAAACCCAATGTTATTAAAAAGCTCTATTGATTTTTTTTCTGCAACTTTTCATACATCTAAATATCCCTGCTTTGGTAAGGAAATTGGCCCATTTAATCGAGGGTAAGAGATGCGCTTTCGTGATTTTTGGGCTTTCCGGAAATCTTCTAAATCTATAGAGTGAGATCATTTCTTGTATTTATTGGGTGAGGGATAGTAAGGGCTGCGAAGCAGGTCCCGAGAATCGCCTTTGGCGATCTCGAGGACGGAACCCCTGCATAGCCCGACCCCGAGGGGTTCGCTTGTAGCGGACCCCTCGAGGGGCACCCCCTACTAATACGTATTGAGGGCGGTTTAAAAAGTCATTAGGCGTCAAACTTTTTTATCTTTGCCCTATGAAATATTTAGGTCGCATTTTGGCTTTTGTACTACCTTATAAGAAGGAGCTGATCGCCTCTTTTATATTCAATTTATTTACGGTTGTTTTTTCGCTGATTTCAATTTCTGCCTTGGTTCCGGTGTTGAATATAATCTTCGATGCCACCGATCCACAGGCCGAGCCTATTCCTTACACAGGGTTTGGCGATATCCGAGATTATGTGCTCGGGAACCTCAATTATTGGATTGGACAGCAACTCGAGGTGATGACGAAAAAGGATTTATTGCTTCGCGTGATTTTATTTACGGGCGTACTCTTTTTATTGAAAAATATATTTCGCTATCTCAGCCGCGCCATGTTGGTATTGATTCAAAATGGGGTGGAGCGCGATATTCGAAATGCTTTACACGCTAAGATCCTGGACCTGGAAATGGGATTTTATTCGCGACAAAGAAAAGGGGATTTATTAACCCGAATTACGACTGACTTACACGAAATTCAATGGGCCATTTTAGCATCCATACATAAGATGGTTCAGGATCCACTTATGATCATCGGGACACTGTTCTTTTTGTTTTTATTCTCAGCTCAGTTGACCATCTATGTTTTGATTTTACTGCCTGTAGCCGCCTATTTGATTTCTATAGTGGGCAAAACGCTTAAGGCTCCGTCAAAGCGAGCCAAAAAAGAAATAGGCCGCATCGTATCTCACATGGAAGAGCATTTAGGGGCACTATTGATCATCAAATCTTTTCAGGCGGAAAAAAGGCTTCACGATTCATTTCAGCGATCCAATCAATACTATAAAAAGAACATGGATCAAATGTTATTGATGCGCGAGCTTTCATCCCCCGTCAGTGAAATACTGGGCTTTATGCTTATTGCTGCTATAATTTGGTATGGCGGGTATTTGATATTGGATGAGGATAGTTTATCACCCTCTGTATTTATTGCATATGTGCTTCTATTTTACCAGATTATTCCTCCAGCTAAAAGCCTGAGTCAGACGCTTTATGATTTCAACCGCGCGGAGGCATCTAGCCAGCGTGTATTGGATCTGTTGAATACTAAAAACGAACTTCCGGAAGCTGAGAATCCGGTCCCTGTAGATGGCGTGAAGGACGGTATTGTGTTTGACTCCGTTGATTTCCAATATGGTGAAACTGCGGTAATCCAAAATTTCAATCTGTCTATTCCTGCAGGAAAAACCGTTGCGTTTGTCGGAGAGTCGGGGAGTGGGAAGACCACTTTGTTATCTCTTTTAAATCGATTATACGATGTGACTTCCGGCTCTATTAAAATCGACGGTGTTGATGTTAGATCCATGGATAAGCAGGCTCTACGCAATCTTTTTGGTTATATCTCACAGGATCCTGTTTTATTTAATGATTCGATACGGAATAATCTATTATTAGCCTCACCAAGTGCTACAGAAAAAGAAATGATAAAGGCGTTACAGGCTGCGAATGCCTGGAATTTTATTCAAAATATGCCGGAAGGATTAGAAACGGTTGTTGGAGATCGAGGAGGAAATTTGAGTGGTGGGCAACGGCAGCGAGTTGCTATAGCAAGAGCTATATTGAAAAACCCAGCAGTTATGATTTTGGATGAAGCTACCTCTGCGCTTGATTCAGAGTCAGAAAAGTCCGTGCAGGATGCTCTGGATCGCTTGATGAAAAATCGAACGGCTATCATGGTTGCTCACCGACTATCGACGGTCAATCAGGCCGATAAAATTGTGGTGCTGCAGGATGGACAGATCGTGGAACAAGGTTCTCATGCAGAACTTATGGCGGAGGATGGAGTTTATCAAAATATGGTGCGTTTGCAAAATGTGTAAAAAAAACATATATTTACAATAGAAAATTTTCTTTAGAGTTAAAGCTTTTTGCATGCGTGTAATTTTATCAATTCTTTTTTGTTTTGTGCAGATCGCGCTTGTATCTGGTCAAATTACAGTGGAAAGCAATACCTTACCTCAGGTCAATGACACTTTACGGACATCAGTTGATCCCAATCCAAATGTTAGTTTTGATATTCAACCCGTTGAGGGAGGAGAATGGATATTTAATAATTTAAGTTCTGCGACAATAATTGAGACCATATTTCGAGATCCCTCAGAAGGGACGAGCACAAGTTACCCTGCGGCAACGGCTGTAACGATTGCACCGGGGGGTGCCGAGTTTTACTACGAAATAAATGATAACGAGATGCTTGAACTAGGGGTTTTTGGGCAGGACCCGGTAGTCGGTATGTTTGAGGTGGATGGTGTATACTCCCAACCGATCACAATACGAAGAGCGCCTTTAGTTTACGGTTCTACTTTTTCTCAGATGTCAGGACTGTTTTTTCCTATTCCACTTTCTTTGGTGCCGGATTCCTTATTAAATGAACTACCACTACAGCCAGATTCTTTACGGTTGAATATTTCTATACAACGGGCAGACGAAGTTGATGCATGGGGCACTTTAGAGGTGAATCAGCGCGTTTATGATGTGTTGAGAGAGCGTAGAGAAGAAGTACGTCGAATTGGAGTTGAAGCCTTACTACCTTTTTTAGGTTGGCAAGATGTAACTCCTTTGATAGAAGCCTTACTGCAAGGGTCAGGTATAGGTACATCCGACACAATTGTTTCTTATAACTTCTTTAATGATGAAGAAAAGGAGCCCATAGCCGTTGTAAACATGAATGACGACAACAATCCGGTTTCCATTGAATATATTGCGGAGGATGTTACCACCTCAAATCCGTTTCATCGTCATAAAGAACTCTCTGTTACCGCATCTCCGAATCCGGGAATAGGAATGCTAGAGTTTAGATTTAAAGGAGCAAAGGCAGATCGATATAAGATTAAGGTTAGAAACATAGTTGGTCAACCGTTATGGGAAGAAGAGGTTTATATTGATGGCAAAGGTCTCCTTTCAGCTGATCTCACTCATTTGAATAGAGGCACATACTTTTACACGGTCTTCGATTCAAAAGGAAACCCTTTGCTCACTCAGCGCGTTGTCTTTATTCGTGCGTAATCCTATTTCAGCCCTGTCGAATGAGCTCGCAATCCCATCTCCGCTTCAGTCATTACATTTTAATAGTACGTCTCGCTCAATTCTCATTAAAAGGGAAGATTTAATTCACCCGCATATTAGTGGGAATAAATGGCGGAAATTAAAGGGATATATATCTTCTTTTCAGCAGGAAGGTATTGTTACTTTAGGGGGAGCCTTTTCAAATCACCTACACGCAACAGCTAAGTTGTGCCAATACTTAGCTATTCCTCTGGTATGTTTGGTTCGAGGGAAGGAAGCAGACATACAAAACCCAACATTATCGGATGTCAAAAAGTGGGGCGGGGAAATTATCCGAATAGAGCGTTCGCAGTATCGTTTGATAAGAGATTCTGGCTATTTGCCGCTTTCATTCCAATCTAAATATGAAAATTGGAAGTTTATTCCGGAAGGTGGATTGGGTCCTGGGGCGTTTTTAGGTGTTGAAGACTTAGCTCAAGAAATTTTGAGTCAACCAAACGATAAGATTGATATTGTTGTTTTGCCTGTTGGATCGGGCACAACAGCTGCGGTATTGCGTCATTTTTTGCCTTCCTCTATTCGCGTTTTAGGCATTCGTGTGGTCAAAGATGACGATCTTAAGGCACGGCTTAAGCTTAACTTTCCTTCACTAAGTCAATTGTCAGAACTTGAAATTATAAAAGGGTTTGAGTGGAAGGGATTTGGACGGTACGATCAAAAACTTTTAAATTGGATTGATGACATCCAGTCCAAATTTGATTTACCCCTGGATGTTATATACAACAGTAAGGCGTTTTATGGCTTAGTGGAACTAGTGAAAAGTAATCAAATATCACGTGATAAAAATGTTCTATATATACATACGGGAGGGCTTCAAGGTAATCGAAGTGTTGAGTACTTTTCTCGATAGACTTTGCCTAGTGGGTTTAGCATAAAACCACTTATTTTAACGCATAACTACCTCATGTAAGGTTGAGGGATAATATTTATGCTCTAATTCTTGTACCTTTTGCTCAATATCATCGACCGAATCCGTTGGTAGGAGGGGAGTGGTTTTTTGATAAATTATTGCTCCTTCATCAAAGTTTTCATTGACATAGTGAATGGAGATTCCCGATTGTTTCTCCATATTTTTCTTAACTGCAGTATGAACATGCTTCCCGTACATACCCTTTCCTCCGTATTGCGGTAGTAATGCGGGATGAATATTGATTATTTTATTAGGGTAGGCGTGGATTAAAAATGCTGGTATTAGCTTTAGATATCCAGCTAGAGCAATATGGGTTGTTCTAAATTGTTCCTGCAATAAGGGTAGTATATATTCTGGTGAATTGATTTTAGAAAGAGGGATGTAATAGCTTTTTAGATCGTATTTTTTCATTCGATCCAGAACTTTAGCATTTTTATTATCTGTGATAAGTAGAGGTGTGAATACTTCCTGAACAGTTGAGAAATATTCTACTATTTTTTGAGCATTACTTCCGGATCCGCTAGCAAAAATGGCGATGCGTGCAGGTTTCATGAGTCCAATTCAATGTAATCACTTGCATTGCCTGCATCGATATCCGTTAAAATACCATGAGCCTCCATTCGTTCTTTCCGGCTACCACCCTTAAAAATTTCAATTAATTCCTGCCTTTTCGCATTACAAAACATCTGTACTACTAGTGAATTGAAATATTGGCTATTTGCGGATTGAATATCTTCCAGAGCCTGCTTGATATTATTCCGAGCCTCTTCCGGGTTTCTGTGCATTAAGTCTAAGCCTTTTCTGTGATAAACATATAATGCATCACGAAAACTTACCATTCTGCTATTTAGCATGTTTTCAAGAAGAGCATACCTCGTTCTTCCTTGATTGGAAGATCCACCCACGGGCCACCCACCCATTGCACCAGCAGTTGAATTAGGTATAGAATTTGCGACCTCTTGAGCGATCGTTAAATATTCACTTCCGCCTTGCTTTTCAAATGTATCGTAATCGTAAGCTAAGAAAATGTAAGCATAATAAGACATCAAGGAAGATAGTTGGTTGATGTAATTATTTGTGCTTCGCTGCAGAGGTTGAAAGGGGTCGAATCTAAAGTTTATATTCTTGTCAACAAAAGTAATTACTGGAGTCTTATAAGTAGAGCCGTAAACGGGGCGAGTAGTTTGAATCTGAATATCTGCCTTAAATTCGTTTCTTTCGTTATCAGTTTTAATATTGATCTGCATAGAGGCTTCGATGCGTTCTTCCGGAAGGTAGTCTTCATCCGTCCAGCGTGTATTTTGAAAAAGACCTTCAATACTATTTTCTAGTTGTTCAAAAATTTGAGGATCAACCGTAGTTAGTTGCGGTGTTGAAATATTAACATCCAGTTTTATTTCTTGAGCCAAAAGAGGATAAATATGAAAGACAAGCAGAAAGGATGCAAGTAATATGCGATGCATGGATTAGCTTTTTTTGAGTGAACGTATAACTGGAACGACGTAATTGAAAATATCGTGTGCGACATTCAATTTAGCAGCCTTTGGAATTGCAACAGGCTCCTCATTTTTGCGAATAATCCAAACTGAATTTTCTTCTGAGCCAAAGGGTGATTCGTTTTTTGAGGTTGTATTTAAAACGATAAAATTGAAATTCTTTTTTTCCCTTTTTTCGGCGGCATTTAATTTTGCGTTTTGTGTTTCCAGTGCAAATCCAATTAGCCATTGAGTCTGTTGTTTCTGGGAGCCCAATTGGGCCGCAATATCCTCAGTTTTCTCTAGGGAAATTTGTTCTAATTTGTCTACTCCTTTTAGCTTTTGATCAAAATAAGTTTTTGGCCTGTAGTCGCTAACGGCAGCGCATAAAACCCCCCCAGTGCATTTGGGGTAGATTCGTTTTGCAGCATCAAGCATCTCAGCAGCAGTCGTAACGGGATGACTTTTAAAATTGGAATGCTTGGGCAGGGAAACCGTTAAAGGGCCATGAACGAAGTGAACATTTGCTCCTCGAGCTAAGGCAGCCGTGGCTAATGCCACACCCATTTTTCCGCTTGATCGATTTCCAATAAAACGAACGGGATCTATAGGCTCATAGGTCGGACCTGCTGTGATGAGTATGGTTTGATTCTGAAGATCTTTGTCTTGGGTTGAAAAGTCAAATTGTAGTAATTGCTCAACAATTTTTTCAGGCTCAGCCATTCGTCCTTTTCCATTTAGGCCACTGGCGAGAAATCCATTCTCTACATCTAGTATCCGATGTCCGAAACTTTGAAGTTTTTGTACATTTTCTTGACTTGCAGGATGTTTCCACATATCTAGATCCATGGCTGGGGCTATCCAGACAGGACACTTGGCTGATAGGTAGGTTGCTAAAATCATAGAGTCTGCAAATCCATTGGCCATACCAGCAAGGGTGTGAGCTGTGGCCGGAGCAATTAATAGAAGATCTGCCCAAAGGCCTAACTCTACATGGTTACTCCAGTTCCCTTCTTTGCTAAGGTCACTAAAAACAGGGTGTCCGGATAACGTACTGAAGGTGATCTTGCCAACAAACTCTTGAGCTGTTGGAGTCATGATAACCTTAACCTCTGCACCTTCTTTGATAAGGAGTCGGGTCAAAAACACCGATTTATAGGCGGCAATACTTCCAGTAACACCCAAGACAATTTTTTTGCCCGCCAAACTCATAGCTACTAATCTTCGTCCTCTTCCTGGCGATCTTCCGGCAAGTAGTAGGTAAGTTCTCCATTAAGAAATTGAGATGTTGCTATAAGAGCCGGATTGGGTAGGCGCTCATAAAATTTGGAAATTTCTACTTGCTCTTTATTCTCCTCAATCTCTTCAATAGAATCATTAATAGCTGCAAACTCTTCAAGTTTTGCCAACAGCTCTTTTCTTAGGTTGACATTAATTTGATTTGCACGCTTACCAATGATAGTTAAGGCTTCGTATACATTGCCTGTATCAGCAATGAGATCTTCTATTCGTTTAGCTTCCGCATTGGGATTAAGGCCTTGCGCCCTGCTTTTAATATCATCCATTGAGTAGTGATTTTATTTGTTCTGATGAATCGGACTTGAATTTTTTAACCTCATCCGCATATTCGCTATCAGAATACCTTTTTAAAAATTGGTCAGCGAGTTCAAGCGTATTTGCGTATCGTTCTCTTCGCTTTGAATAAATACTTTTTTTTGCTAGTTTATACTGAGCTTCGGTCATGTGGTACCGAATTTTTTCTGCTGCCTGAGTTTCTGGATAATCTTGCAATACAATTTCATATGATTGCACTGCAGCCTGATATCGACTCATATTCTTGTATAGATCAGCCCTAGCAATAGCTTTCTTTTCTAACTTTTTCCGTAGTTCATCGATCAAGTTGTTACATTCCGAAACTCTTTCGCTATTGGGATATGTATTAACAAAAGTTTGGAGTTCATCAATAGCCTGTTTGGAATACGTTTGATCTAATCTATAGCTTGGCGATAGCAAGTAATTTGAATAGGCCGACATAAACATGGCCTCTTCTCGAAAAGGGCTAGTTCCAAATGTAGTACTAAAGTTTTTAAAGTAATAGGATGCTAGAATATACTGCCCTAAGTGGTAATAGGTGTAGGCGTATTTAAAGTATAATTCCTCTGCCTCTGATTTCCCCTTGTAAGCACTAACAATTTGTTCAAATAGAGTCTGAGCCTTCAAGTATTCCCCTTCTTCATAGTATTGCATTCCAGCGGCATACATAACCTGACTGTTTCCACTAGTCCGAACTCGCTCAAAATTTGATTTGCAAGCCGCAAGTGAGAAAAATAAGAACAGAAACAAAATGTATTGCAATGATACCCTATACCTCATACTAGTCCGCGAAATTACTTAAAGTTAGGCAGTAAAGCAAATTATTCTGAGACACGAAGGTCTTCAGTTTTCAAATTGGGGTAGTTTTTGGAATTGAATGTGAATTCGTCAGGCGAAATTGATGGCTTAGTATCAATATTTTTTATTTCAAGCTCATACTGCATACCGTCTCTTTCCGAAACTTTCATGACAGTAGGTATTGCAGAGGACTTGTAAACCTTCATACTTGCTTTTACAACCTGGCTTGATTTGTCTCGCGGTTTAAACTCGATCAAATATAATTGATCATCCTCTGCGGGCATTTCATCTCTAATCTCAAAAGCAAAATCATCAGAGTTATAGACTTTAAGGATTTCTTCAGGACTTAGTGGAAGGGCATTTTCTTCTGAAGCATCATAAATTTGAACTTCGCCTAAATCTGGATCATAAACCCACTGAGTATTGCCATCAGTTTTTATCCAACGCTCGCCTAGAGATGCACTGAACTTTGAGCCTGATCGAATTATAGAGCCATTTAAGGATATATCTTTTTGTTCCGGGATCTTGACGGTGAGATTAAAATCAAAGGCCATTTGATCTTGATTGACAAAATTATTTTTTACCCGTTGCATCAAATCATTAGCAGATTCCTGCGCATTTGTGGTTGGCAAAACGAAAAAGGATATTATTACGAAAATTAAAATTCGCATAGTTTTTACAGTATTAACTGTCGGTATGGTTTACTTATTGTAACTCAAGAATAAAACTAGAATTATAGGAATGACTATATCTGGGATGGGTTATTTACCCCGAAAAATGCAATCATTTTTCGCCCTGCGGGGCTGAAGAAATTCAAATCCTTGATTTTGAATTCATTATATAAAAACCTAGATAGATTGCTTTTTCATTTAAATGCTTAAATCTGGATATTAAAATTTGATTTTTTTTAAGGTTAACCCTTTTGTTAAAAGTTGATTTCGAGAAAATTATTATTTCCTCACCCAATATATCATGTAAAAGTTATGACTAATTCGGGTTAATAAGGTGTACTATTTTTCTGATCCTCAATGCTTTCTAAAATATGTTCGAGTTCATCCGTAGAATGAACCAGGACTTCCCGGGCTTTAGAACCTGCATTAGCTCCGGTTATACCAAAATGCTCTAACTGATCCATAATTCTACCTGCCCTGTTATATCCTAATTTGAGTTTCCGCTGGATCATGGAAGTCGATCCGTGTTGGTTCTGAACGATTAATCGGGCAGCATCCTGGAACATTTCGTCGAGTTCATCTATAGAAACT
>Ga0209944_1000009_pt1 | contig 82170 bp, 69 predicted proteins | sample SalPonR1_C_D2_MG_FD_185701 | JGI IMG/M metagenome (GOLD analysis project Ga0209944, IMG submission 185701) | Salt pond soil microbial communities from South San Francisco under conditions of wetland restoration - Salt Pond MetaG R1_C_D2_MG... ...
TGAATATTTCACCGCTAAGGCGCAAAGGGCGCAGAGAATATACTTTTATAGCAAAACGGTTTAGTTTAGCGATAATCCTCTTTGACCGACGAAGCAGAACGCGCATTCAATGGCCGTTACTTTCACCTTTCACCTTTCGCTACTTTCACCTTTCACCTTTCACCTTTCACCTTTCGCTACTTTAACCTTTAACCTTTAAGCTTGGAACACCGGCCTAGCGCTGCGCAAGGGGGCCAATCTCCAATTTATTGGGGAGAGGCAGACCGCGGTGGTGAAGCCGGCGCGGGCCGAGAGAAGCCCCGAAATCCCGAGGGTCGTTAAAAGCGATCTCGGGGATGGAGGGGAGGCCCTGAACGAGCCCTGGAGCATAGCGGCACCCAAATTTTTGGGTGCATGCCCCTTAGAGCCTTTAAGAAGGTAACGCTCCTTCACTTTTTGGCCGATAATGGTCGTAAAGTTCTTGTAAAATATGCTCAGACTGATCTTCGGAATGGATCAAATCGTGTAAGCTGACGCGTTCCAACACACTGTCAACGGCTTGCTGGACCACGCGCCACAAACTCCGGACGCTGCAATTGGTGGAATTGGCGCAGACTTTAAAATCGCCGCTGTGGGACTGGCAAAATTCAGCACTAAATAGGCTTCCGTCGAGTGCTTTAAGCACATCGCTGATCATAATTTCTTTGGCAGGGCGAGAAAGAATATATCCGCCTCGACGGCCCGGCGTGCTTTCGATGAAGCCCGCTATTCGGAGGTGGCGTGTGAGCTTGGCCATATATGAGTTCGAAATCCCTTCTAAATCACTGAGTTGTGAAATACTTAGCCCTTCCGCGGTTGGCGCTTTGGCAATGCGGATCAAGGTGCGGAGGCCGTATTCGTCTTGTGCAGATATTTTCATAATCGTACCATTTTAAAACATGTCTAGGGCAAACTGGGCTTCTTCGCTCATCATTTCTTTATTCCAGGGGGGATCGAAAACGACCTCCATATTTACATCTTCCACACCTTCTACTTCCATGACTTTTTCCTGTACTTCCATAGGTAGCGAGTCGGCGACCGGGCACATGGGCGTGGTCAGGGTCATGACGAGATGAATCTGCCCGGGTTTTGGCATTTCAACCTCATAAATAAGTCCCAATTCGTAGATATCTACGGGAATTTCCGGATCAAAAACCGTTTTGATCTGCGCGATAATCTTATCCTTAAGTTCGTCGGTGATCATGATTTTGCTTTGTTTTGATGTGCAAAGGCGATACCATAGGATTTCATTTTTTTCACCATGCTCACCAGGCCGTTGGATCGCGTGGGAGAAAGGTGTTCTTTCAGCCCGATTTGGTCAATGAAGTACAGGTCACTTTTTGCGATATCTTCAGCTGCCTGGCCCGATAGCACTCGGATGAGGAGTGCAATAATTCCTTTCGTAATTACCGCATCACTATCCGCCGTGAAATCTATGGTCTTTTGCTTTGGCTCCGCATCTAACCAAACTTGACTTTGGCAACCTTTGATGCGATACTCATCAGTTTTCTTTTGCTCATCGATACGCGGCAGGTCTTTTCCCAAGTCAATGATGTACTCATATTTTTGCATCCAATCATCGAAAAATTCAAACTCATCAATGATTTCGTCCTGTATTTCGTTTATCGCATTCATATTAGCGCAACATTTTAGCGGCGCGTTCGACACCACTTTTTAATTGATCAATATCTGCTATGGTGGTGTATGGCCCAAAAGAGGCTCTTACGGTTCCGGGGATGTCATAGCGCTGCATGAGTGGCATGGTACAGTGATGACCTGTGCGTACGGCGACACCCATTTTGTCTAGTAAGACACCGACATCGGAGGGGTGGGTACCATCGATTAAAAAGGAGATAACACCTGCTTTATTTCGAGCCTCTCCAATAAAGCGGATGCCGTCTATATCTTTAAGTGCTGCTAAGGCGTAAGTAAGTAATTCTTGTTCGTGCGCGGCAATCGCATCTCTGCCAATTTCATCCATGTATTTCATCGCAGCAGACAAGCCAACTGTGCCGGCAATATGTGGCGTTCCCGCTTCAAACTTAAAGGGCAATTGGTTAAAGGTTGTTCCTTCAAACCGAACCTCTTGAATCATTTCGCCCCCACCTTGATAGGGTGGAAAGGCTTCTAGCCATTTTTCTTTTCCATATAGAATACCAATACCTGTTGGGCCAAGCATTTTGTGTCCTGAGCAAACAAAAAAGTCAGCATCTAAATCTTGCACATCTATTTTTTGATGTGCTGCAGATTGTGCGCCATCGACAAGAACGGGAACATTTCGCTCATGGGCCTTTTCAATCATCCGCTTTACCGGATTAATAGTCCCCAATGTGTTGGATATGTGAACGACGGCCAAAAGTTTCGTCCGTTCGGTGAGCATATCGTGGAAGGCCTCCATATTGAGCATACCATCGTCGTGAATGGGAATTACTTTAAGATTTGCTCCTTTACGCGCCGCTAACATTTGCCAGGGCACAATATTGGCGTGATGCTCCATTTCGGTGATGAGAATCTCATCGCCGGGTTCAATAGCATACTCTCCCAAACAAAAGGCGATAGTGTTGATTCCATCTGTCGTTCCTTTCGTGAAGATGATCTCTTTTTCTGAGGCAGCATTGAAAAACTCGGCGGCCTGTCGCCGCGCTTCCTCATGAGCATCTGTAGCTTCCTGACTCAGTTGGTACAGGCCACGATGCACATTGGCGTGGGTGTGCTCATAGTAATGTGAGATGGCATCGATTACCTGCCTGGGTTTTTGGCTGGATGCTGCTGTATCTAAAAAGGCCATAGCTTGCCCATTCATTTTCCGTTGAAGAATAGGAAAATCAGCTCGTACACGGTCTGCAAAGTCTTGGGTTTGTATGGTTGGTGATTGCATCATAGGAGGGGAGTGGCTTCTGTCAATTTTTGCGTAATTAATCGCCCCATATGTTGGCGCAGGGCTTCATGAGGTACCAGATCCATTATTTCTAAAAGAAATGCCGTTTGTAAGGTTTCTCTCGCTTTTTGGTCAGTGAGTCCTCGAGATCTCAGATAAAAAACAGATTCTTCGTCCAATTGCCCTATAGTCGCTCCATGACTACATTTCACATCGTCTGCAAAGATTTCTAATTGGGGCTTGGCATCCATTACAGCTTGATCGGAAAGTAACAGACTACTATTTTGCTGAAAAGCATTAATCTTTTGTGCGTCTTTGTGAACGATTACTTTTCCGTTGAAAACACCTGTAGACTTATCCGTGAGAATTCCTTTATACAGTTCATTACTTTGACAGTGGGGAGTGCGATGATCGACCAAGGTGTGACTATCGATATGCTGCTCATTTCGCCCCATAAAACCACCATAGAAATTGGAAGTTGAATTTTCGCCTTGCTGATAAGCATTCAGGTTATTTCTTACCATACGTCCTCCCAGATCTACATTGTAATGTGAGTACACACTATCCCGATCTTGAAAAATATCTGTATTATTCACCTGAAAGCTGTTGGGGCTCTCCGTTTGGAGTTTGTAGTGATGCATGTTGGCATTAGCACCTACATGCACTCGATTGACTACATTATTAAAATAGGTAGCTTCTGGTTGAGTGGCTTGAAAGCTCTCAATAAAAGTAGCTTCGGCACCAGACTCTATATAGAAAAGCTTTTGCGGATTCACGAATGTGGGGTGTTCCTCGTGGGTATTGAGATACACGAAATGAATGGGGTGTTCGATCGCGGTATTTTTATCCACGTGCAAGAACAAACTGTCTTTGGAAAAGGCCGTATTTAGTGTAACAAAAGGGTCCTCACCATTTTCAGTGGTGTCAATTAAGAGTTCTTCTATTATCGAGCGAAAATTAGATTGTTTTATCGCCTCCGACATGGGCAATACCTGAAACCCTTTGGGCAGGGATTCTATATCACTCCATTGCTCCTGTAGTTGTCCATTGACAAATACCAGACGATGTGCCTGAAGGTTTTCAATGACAGTTTCCTGTATTTGCTCAGTGCCGGGCATTGTGCTCGGTGCTATAGCATATGAAGGACTTACTATCCGTGTTACTGGTGTATATTTCCAATCTTCATCCTTTCGTCGAGGAAAAGATAAATGTTGCAGTCTATCAATAGCCGAGCGTCGCCACTCGTGAAAAGGCTTAGATTTTTCACCATTCAGGCCATTTTCAAAAGCGTTAAATAGGATCAGAAATTTATTGATATTTTTATCAGTTGCGTTCATGCCAAGCTTGTATGATTCAAAAAATAGAGATTAGGAAACCGGGGCCTTTTCACCTTTGAGCCAATCATATCCTTTTTCTTCCAACTCATGAGCCAGGGTTTTATCTCCGGTTTTCACAATTTTTCCCTGATGTAGGACATGGACCTTATCCGGAACGATATAATCGAGTAACCGCTGGTAGTGGGTTACAATGATAAAGGACCGATCTTTGGATCGCAAATCATTCACTACATTGGCAACAACCTTCATGGCGTCTATATCTAGGCCCGAGTCTGTTTCATCCAGTATGGCAAGTTTCGGTTCTAACAAGGCAAGCTGCAACATTTCATTACGCTTTTTTTCTCCTCCTGAAAAGCCTTCATTAAGCGAACGCTTTAGGAACTCCTGAGGAAGATCTACTAACTTGATCTTCTCTCGCATTAATTTAAGCATTTCTGGCGGGCTCAAGGCCTCGCGTCCTTGCTCTTCACGCACACTATTGATTATTTCCTTGAGAAAGGTTGCGGTTGTTACGCCGGGGATTTCAACGGGATATTGAAAGGCTAGGAATACCCCTTTCCGAGCGCGCTCATCGACATCCAACTCAGTCAAATCTTCACCGAGGAATTCAATGATACTGTTTTCTGCCACTTCATACTCTTCACGGCCGGCTAGGACATTGGCCAAAGTGCTTTTTCCAGACCCGTTAGGCCCCATGATTGCATGGACCTCCCCAGGTTTAACATCGAGATTAAGACCTTTGAGAATATGAGTTTTTTCTACTGAGGCGTTTAAATTTTTGATATGTAACATGCGATATATTTTTCAGTTTGTGTTAGATAATGGTGTTAGTTCTTCTATCCTACGCTACCCTCGAGTGAAATAGCTAAAAGTTTACGCGCTTCTGCAGCAAACTCCATAGGAAGCTCATTAAATACGTCTTTACAGTATCCACTTACGATCATATTAATTGCATCCTCTTCGCTCATGCCCCGTTGCATGAGATAAAAAAGCTGATCTTCTCCGATTTTAGAGGTCGTGGCTTCGTGTTCAACTTTTGCTGAATTATTTTCCACTTCCAGATAAGGAAACGTATGGGCACCGCATTTGTCTCCCATTAGGAGAGAATCGCAGACAGAAAAGTTGTGGGCGTTTTCTGCTTTTTTACCGATTTTCACTAAACCTCTATAGGAGTTCTGACTAAACCCGGCAGATATACCTTTCGAAATAATAGTAGACCGGGTATTTTTTCCAATGTGAATCATCTTGGTTCCCGTATCGGCTTGTTGCATATTATTGGTAACAGCAACCGAGTAAAACTCACCTACGGAGTAATCACCTTTTAATATGCAGGAAGGATATTTCCAGGTAACAGCGGAACCCGTTTCCAATTGTGTCCAGGATATCTTAGAATGGTCACCAGCGCATATTCCACGTTTTGTAACAAAATTGTAGATTCCGCCTTTCCCATCTTTATCTCCGGGATACCAGTTTTGCACGGTAGAGTATTTAATGTTGGCACTATCCAAAGCAACTAATTCTACAACGGCAGCGTGAAGTTGATTTTCGTCACGCATGGGAGCAGTACAGCCTTCGAGATAACTAACTGAAGCTCCTTCTTCTGCTACGATGAGCGTGCGCTCAAACTGTCCTGTGTCTCGTTCATTAATTCGGAAATAGGTAGAGAGCTCCATGGGGCATTTTACGCCTTTAGGTACATATACAAATGAACCATCGCTAAAAACAGCCGAATTCAGTGCTGCAAAGTAATTGTCTCCCTGAGGTACTACCGTTCCTAAATACTTCTTGATCAACTCCGGATAATCGTGAACGGCCTCGCTAAATGAGCAAAAGACAATACCAAGTTCTGCCAGCTTTTCTTTATATGTAGTTTTTACAGAAACGCTATCAAAAACAGCATCTACCGCTACTCCAGCTAGCATTTTTTGTTCTTCAAGAGGGATACCCAGTTTATCAAAAGTGGCTAATAATTCCGGGTCTACTTCATCCAGACTGTCGTATTGTGGTTTTTTCTTTGGTGCTGCATAGTATACGATATTCTGCAAATCGACAGGCGGATAACTAACATTGACCCAGTTGGGTTCTTGCATTTTGTTAAAAATCTTATAGGCCTGAAGGCGCCAATCTAGCATCCATTCAGGCTCATTCTTTTTCGCTGATATACGGCGAACGGTATCTTCGCTTAAGCCTTTTGGAATTTTATCGGACTCAATATCGTTTGAAAAGCCAAACTTATATTCACTTTTTGTATGCTGCTCTAAGGTTTGCATGGAATCACTCATAATCCTAAATTTAGATCTTCATTTTGTTAATCGGGGGTCAAATGTAGTAATTTATACAAAAAAGTATAAATAAGGTTGTGTGTTTTTACAAAAAATGTGATGAAGGTATTTTTTGTGACCTTCAACTGAAGATGATTCTTTTATTTCAGGGTCATGGTGACTATAACTTATATAAAGCTGGCATAAAGGGAGCTTTGCACAAAAATCATATAACACTTCCTTCACGCACAAACAATTATAACCGCCGGGCATGGTGCTTTTTTTTGTGAAAAACTTAAAATTCAGATAAATTATTTTGAAGTTCAAAAAATAAACTATATTTGCGTCATCGGTGCTAGTCTAGCGCCGTGTTATAGTGGTTTATTATTCTACTATCAATTCCTACCAAACCCCAACACGAATTTATCTTTAAACAGAGATACTAAAACTCATACTTTTTTTATGTACGATATTTTGCAGTTAAACGACATGCTTGTTCCTGAATTAAAGGAACTCGCAGAGAAATTAGGTTTAAAAGCCTACAAACGCTTGAATAAGCAGCAATTAATTTATAAAATCCTGGACCACCAGGCACTAGAAGGTGGCAGTTCAGATAAGAGCGATAATAAATCGAAGGATGACAAGAGTAAAACATCCTCTCGACCTAAGCCAACTCCGAAAAAGACCAATACGCGATCGAATTCAAGTCGCAAAAGCAATGCTTCTTCGAAGTCTAACACTAACCAGAAAACCTCTAAGAAGCAGGATAATTCAGACAGCGATTCTAATAAGTCTTCCAAGAGCAGCTCTTCTTCCTCTAAAGGAAATCAGAGTAACTCTAAGTCTACTTCAAATAATAAGGCGGGATCGGGCAGCCGTTCGCAAGCGAACAAGTCTAACTCCAGCTCAGATAACAACAAGGGATCTGACAATAAAAGCAAATCTTCAAATTCTAATAGCGAAGGAAAAAAGCCCCAGCCGAAAAAGGTAACTCCGAAAAAAGTAACTCCGAAAAAAGTAACTCCGAAAAAGCCGCAATTTAATGTGGATGTAGATGGCATTATTAATGGAGAGGGTATTTTAGAAATGATGTCTGACGGGTATGGGTTTTTGAGATCCTCAGATTACAATTATTTGTCGTCGCCAGATGATATTTATGTATCTCCTTCTCAAATCAAGCTATTTGGTTTAAAGACAGGGGATACGGTACAAGGAAGTATTCGTCCGCCTAAGGACGGCGAGAAATATTTTGCCTTATTAAAGGTGAATACCATCAATGGTTTAGAGCCAACAGCCGTGCGCGAACGGGTTCCTTTTGATTATTTAACACCTTTATTTCCTGAGGATAAGTTTGACCTTACCAAAAAGTCAGCTGCGGGCAAAGATTTAGGAAATCGAATGATCGACCTATTTGCGCCTATCGGGAAAGGGCAGCGAGGGTTAATTGTTGCCCAGCCAAAAACAGGTAAGACATTCCTATTAAAAGACGTAGCTAACGCTATTTCTGATAACCATCCCGAGTGTTATATGATCGTTCTTTTGATCGATGAACGGCCGGAGGAGGTGACAGACATGAAGCGAAGCGTCAAAGGAGAAGTTATTGCTTCAACTTTTGATGAGCCGGCTGATAACCACGTTCGAGTCGCAGATGTTGTTTTAGAAAAAGCTAAGCGCTTGACAGAGTGTGGACATGATGTGGTTATACTTCTCGATTCTATAACGCGCTTAGCTCGAGCTTACAATACTGTAGCACCAACGAGCGGTCGTGTTTTATCTGGAGGAGTAGAGGCAAACGCCTTACAAAAACCAAAAAAGTTCTTCGGTGCTGCCCGAAATATTGAGAATGGCGGCTCATTGACCATATTAGCCACTGCTTTAATTGACACAGGGTCGAAAATGGATGAGGTGATATTTGAAGAGTTTAAGGGAACAGGCAATATGGAACTTCAATTAGATCGGTCATTAGCTAACAAGCGTATGTATCCGGCGATTGATTTAACGAAGTCTTCGACACGACGAGAAGAACTACTATTGGGCGAGGGAGCATTGAAACGGATGTTTATCTTGCGAAATCACCTGGCTGATATGAAGCCGGTAGAAGCTATGGAGTTTATACGAAAACAAATGATTTCTACGCGGACAAACCAAGAGTTTTTAGCTTCCATGAACAGTTAAGCAGAAATAGAATTAGGAAAAAACGAAATAGTATTTGACAAATACGGAATTAAAATGTAATTTTGCATCCCTTTGAGGGAAAGAAAATAGACAGTTATGAAACGGACATACCAGCCATCGAGAAGAAAACGCAAGAATAAGCACGGGTTTCGATCGCGAATGAAGACTAAAAACGGGCGAAAAGTTCTTGCTCGAAGAAGAAAAAAAGGAAGAAAAAAGCTCTCTGTTTCAGACGAGCGAAGATTGAAGTAGTCAATTCTTAAATTCTTTCAGTAATACCTAAAGCAAGTATATCCACCCGATATACTTGCTTTTTTATATGATGAAACCTACATTTCCCAAAGCAGAAAGACTGAAAAGTCGCAAGGAAATCGCTGAGCTTTTTGAGAGCGGCGATACTTTTTTTAAATATCCTATCAAATGGATTTCAAAGAAAAAGGTGGGATCCCGTTCGCCTACCGTTAAAACTGGAGTTACGGTTTCTCGTCGAAGGTGGAAGCGAGCTGTGGATCGAAACAGAATAAAACGATTATTAAGAGAAGTTTATCGCTTGAATAAATCGGAAATTGTTTCTACATTGTCAAGTGATGAGCATCTAAATATAATGCTGCTCTATGTTGCACAGGAAGAATTATCATTTTCTGAAATTGAAGCCGCTTTTTTAGACCTTATAGACCAATGCTTAAAAACATAATTTCGATTTCTTTTCTTTTCTTATTGTTTAATATATCCTTGGTCAATGCTCAGCTGGCTGACACTCTATTGCGAATAGAGAAGGTTAATAGTTCAAAAGTAAAGCGATTTTTCCCTGGTCAGCAGCTGCGGATCAAACCCGAAGGAAGAGATTGGCAATGGGGTACCATCGAGTCTTTTGATTTGCAAGAAGGTTTGATTTACTTCAATAATGGAGTAGAGCGTGTGGATGACTTAGTAGCTATTCAAACGCCGAATCAATATTTTCGGGCTAAGAATGTTCGAAATTTTTTGGCAGTTCCGGGAGTTATTGCAGCTGTTGTTGGTGGGGGGCAGTTGATATTTGGAGGCGTCAATGGCGGCTTTGCATTAATCGCCGGTGGGTCCTTAATCGTTGGCGGCGTTCTCGCCGAGGTGATATTTCGGCAGAGATATTACCGATTGCCCAATCGATGGCGTGCTCGATTAATTGATTTATCTATCGATTAGATATTGTATTCCTTCCGCATAGCCCTCTAAACCTTTTCCCATTATAGAATAAATACAGTGAGGTCTCATGTATGAGGTTTTGCGATAAGACTCTCTAGTCGTAAGATCTGAAAGGTGTACTTCCACAACGGGTGTCGAAATGGCCCGAATAGCATCCGCTATCGCAATGGAGCTATGCGTATATGCTGCAGCATTACAAACGATTCCATCTAAACTAAATCCCCATTGGTGAAGTTGATCGATGAGATCTCCCTCGTGATTGCTTTGTTTGTACAAGACTTCTATGCCCGGAAATAGGGATCTCAGCTTGAATAAATAATGCTCGAATCTAGTATCCCCGTATATTTCAGGCTCTCTTAAGCCCAATAAATTTAAATTAGGGCCATTTAGAATGCCTATCCTTTTTGCTGTAGACTGATAGTTTAGGACGGATGTGGTAGGGTTAGATGCCATGGTCTAGATCAATTACCGAGGTCCGAAAGAAATTTTAAGCGAACAAGTTTAATTTCTTCAAGCGTAATATCATCCTCTTTGAGCTCCTGAAAGGCGGTTTCCTCTGAGTCTGACTCTGCATCTAAAAAATAATCATAAATATCCTCCTTGGCGTATTCATCTACATTATCCTCTATATAGTAATCGATATTTATTTTGGTACCTGCCACGACGATCATATACATTTCATGAAGGAGCTCTTCGAAACTTAAGTTGTTCGCGGATGCAATATCCTCTAGTGGAATTTTACGATCTGTCCCTTTTATAATTTCTACCTTAATTTTTGATTTATTGGCGACTTGTTTGACGACAAATTCTTCTGGTTTTTCAATGTCATTTTCCTCAACATACCGATCAATGAGCTCAATAAAAGGTCTGGCAAAGCGCCGAGCCTTTCCTTTATTGACACCTGCAATGCGCTCCATATCCTCCATGCTTGTCGGATATTGGGTTGCCATATCGTTGAGAGACGCCTCCTGAAAAATCACAAAAGGAGGCAGTTCGCGTTTCTTGGATTCTCGATTTAATAGGTCTTCTAATAATTTGAGTAAGGTGGGGTCAAGCGCAGACCCTTCAGACTGACTATATTCCTGACTTTCCTGGACCATTGCTGAATAATCGTGGTTGATAGGAATTTCAAAGGTGTCTTTGTTTTTAAGCTGTTTGTGTCCTTTATCGGTAATACTGAGCTTTCCGTATTCTTCTATTTCTTTATTCAAGAAGCCATGCACAGTGGCCTGACGTAATATGGAGTACCAGTAGGTTTCAGATTTTTCCGCTCCTTTATTATACAATTCCTTCTGATCGAGCCCTAAACTCTTTTGCTTTTGACTTATTTTTCCCCGGAGAAAATTTACTATGGTTTTTATTGTGTAGTTTTCCTGGAGTTCCTTTACGCAACGTAGCGCTAAGTCTAATTCTTCTGTTACATTTTCTTTTTCTTTGGGATTCTTGCAGTTGTCGCACATACTATCGCAATCGTCAGCATCAAAGAATTCTCCAAAATAATGAAGTAGGAATTTTCTTCGGCATCCCGCCGTTTCAGCATAAGCTATGATATCATCTAAAAGTTGAGCGCCAAGCTCTCGCTCTGCCACGGGCTTATCACGTAAAAACTTTTCCAATCTGAGGACATCGGAATGCGAATAAAAAGAAACACACTTTCCTCCTAAGCCATCCCGACCTGCTCTTCCCGTTTCCTGATAATAATTCTCAATGCTCTTTGGCATATTGTAGTGAATAACAAACCTGACATCAGGCTTATCGATACCCATCCCGAAAGCAATGGTAGCGCATATAACGTCAATATCTTCCATTAGGAATTGATCCTGGATGCGGGAGCGGGTCTTGCCTTCCAAGCCGGCATGATAAGGTGAAGATTTAATGCCATTGACTTTTAAAGCTTTTGCTATCTCTTCTGTCATTTTACGACTCTGCACATACACAATGCCAGATTCGCCGCGCATAGACTTAACGATTTGAACGATTTCGCGAATGGCTTGATCCTTATTGACCTTGGGACGAATCTCATAAAAAAGGTTCTCTCTGTTGAAGGAGGACATGTATTCTTTTGCACCCTCAATTTTCAAATTCTTTTTAATGTCGGAGCTCACTTTTGGCGTAGCAGTTGCCGTGAGTGCAATAATGGGCACCTCTTGTTCGAAGCCGGCGACCATTTCTCGTATTTTCCGATATTCGGGCCTGAAGTCGTGTCCCCATTCGGAAATACAGTGGGCCTCATCAACGGCTACAAACGAAACTTCAACAGATTTAAAAAACTGGATGTTTTCCTCTTTAGTCAGTGTCTCAGGGGCGATGTAAAGTAATTTGGTTTTCCCTGCCTGAATGTCTTCTTTTACCTTCCTAGCTTGAGATTTTGATAACGAGCTATTCAGAAAATGAGCTACAGAATCACCTTCGTGATAACCCCGTATCGCATCGACCTGATTTTTCATTAATGCAATGAGGGGAGAAATGACAAGCGCCGTGCCACTCATGATGAGGGCAGGCAATTGATAACACAGAGACTTTCCCCCTCCGGTCGGCATTACAACAAAGGTGTCTTGCCTGTGCAATAGATTTTGGATGATGTCTGCTTGCCTATCTTTAAACTTTTCAAATCCAAAGTGGCTACTTAATTCCTGTTGTAGTTCAAGATGGGTCAATTCCGCTGTTTCCACGTGTACAGTTTTACCATAAAAAGAGACATCAAAGGCCTTAAGGGCCGGTTATCCGAATATACGATAATTGTAAGCAGTCTCTAGATGTTTTTACAACTATTTGGTAGAGTGTGGTTGATTTTGAATAAATTTACGCAAAATATTATTATGCTGGAAATCCGGCGCATCATTAAGATAAACCTAACTTATTTTGACGGAAGAGGAAATCATTTCTGCAGGTAAAACAGCAATAGATATCGAGGCAGATGCATTAATTGCCCTTCGCGATAATCTCGGCTCCGATTTTGCGCAAGCGGTGCGGACGATCCAATCCAGCAGTGGACGTCTCATTGTTACTGGAATTGGGAAAAGTGCTATTGTCGGGCAGAAAATCGTAGCAACCATGAACTCTACAGGGACACCCGCTCTATTTATGCATGCAGCAGATGCGATTCATGGTGACTTGGGGATGCTGGGGCAAGAAGACGTGGTGCTGTGCCTTTCTAAAAGTGGCCAGACCAATGAAATAAAAGTCCTCGTTCCTCTGATAAAGAATTTTGGAAACGTATTAATTGGAATGACTGCAAAAGCAAACTCATTCCTGGCTCATCAGGCGAATGTGGTTCTTATTACACCGATTGATAAAGAAGCTGACCCTAACAATTTAGCACCGACGGCTAGCACAACGTCTCAAATGGCTTTGGGAGATGCATTAGCGACTGCTTTATTAGGCTTGCAGGGATTTACCCCTTCTGATTTTGCTCAGTATCACCCCGGTGGCGCATTGGGCAAACAGCTGTATTTGAAAGTTGGTGATTTGGCGAAATTTAATGCGAAGCCCCTAGTTGATACCCAAGCCAGCCTCAGGGCTACATTATTAGAAATCTCAGAAAAAAGACTGGGTGCCACAGCTGTTCAGGCAGATGAAAAAATAGTCGGAATTGTTACCGATGGTGATATCCGTCGATTCTTAGAGAAGGATACTGGATTAGATAATATAAGGGCGCGTGATATCATGACTGTAAACCCCCAAAAAATCCAATCTGATGAATTTGCAATTCGGGCCCTAAACCAAATGCGGGACCATAATATTCATCAACTTATTGTTTTTGATCACAATGAATATGCGGGCTTTATACATCTGCATGATCTATTGCGCGAGGGTATCGTGTAACATACATTGATATAATAACTATGAAAATGAAATATTTTGTCGTTTTAGCTATCTTCTCTTCAATAGCCTGGGCTTTTATAAGTTGTGGATCAGATTCCGCAGAACCATCAAGAAAGAAAAGCACAAACACTATTACTGATGGAAAGTCAAAGGAAATAGGCCAGAAAATTAGCCAAGCTGCACAAAAGCAATTGGGAAAAAATTTAAAGAATGCTATTAATGAAGGAGGATATGCTTATGCCGTTTCTTTTTGTCGTATAAAGGCAGAAACCATTACAGATAGCGTAGGTACTGCTTATCAGGTAAGTGTTGATCGGGTAAGCGACCAGCGCAGAAACCCCAGTAATAACGCTTCAGAAGAAGAAAGGAATTATATAGCCCAATATAAACGAGCATTTCGTGATATGCTAGACTGGTCTCCCAAATTGATTTCAACTTCCGATACTTACACCTACTATACGCCCATCATTACACAACCTCTGTGCTTAAACTGCCATGGGGATCCAGAGGCTGATATAACTTTAGAAACTCTCGAGCGCCTCCAGTCCGAATATCCGCAGGACCAAGCTGTAGGATATAAAATAGGAGAAGTAAGGGGAATGTGGAAAATTCAATGGGATAAGAACTGAATATTTTTGCGCTTTGGTCATCAATTGGGAGGTATAGAGTCAAAGGAGGTACTGTCCGTGGTATTAGCCTTAATTATTGGGGATAAAGGCAGAGAGTCCTCGCGGATATCAATTTTCGGACGCCTCGGACGAGGAACTGTGGCTGGACGATTGACAGAATCAAAAGACTGCTTTTTAGTTATTTCAATAAAAAATGAGTCCGCTTTATTTTGTGCAGCTGTGATTACTCGCTTTTCGCAGCTCCGCTTTTGATAGGCTCGATAATCAGCTACTTTTTTATCGATATATTCTTGTTGTATAGCTTGGGGATCCACTTTCTCCTCACAACCAACAAACAGCGACCCGCTAAAGGCAGCCAAAAAAATGAGTTTAACTATTGGGGTTTTTGATTCAAACATTACTGAGATTTAGAGAGGCGCTCAATTTTTTTTCTTCTGGTTTTGACGATGGAGTCAAATTTAACTTCCACTAAGGAATCGAATTTTTGATCACAAATTGAGTCCATTTCTTCTGAAATTTGAGAAGTCAGCGCGTTAAAAGTAGAGTCTGCCTCCCTTCGTAAAGCTGGGGTCAGTTGGTCTTTGTCTTCACTGCAACTCACCATTATTGCTACCAATAACGAAAAGGCAAGGGGTTTATAAAACCGTCTTTCCATCACTTTCTGGGTTTTCTCAATTCGAAGTTTTGCCCTAAATATACCCGTCTAACCATTTCATCGGCAGCTAACTCTTCTGAAGTGCCGGCTTTCAAAATATTACCCTCGAACATCAGATAGGCACGATCTGTAATGGATAAGGTCTCTTGGACATTATGGTCAGTAATTAAAATTCCAATATTTCTGCGTTTTAGCTGAGATACGATTTCTTGAATATCCTCCACTGCTATGGGGTCAATACCGGCAAAAGGTTCATCCAACAGAATGAAGTTCGGATCAGTAGCTAAAGCCCGTGCGATTTCCGTTCGACGTCGTTCACCGCCGGAGAGGGTGTCGCCTCGACTTTTTCGCACTTTATCCAAACTAAACTCCTGGATTAGGGATTCTAATTTATCTTTTTGTTCAGCTTTAGAAAGACTGGTCATTTCTAAAACCGTTTTGAGGTTATTCTCAACACTCATTTTGCGAAAAATGGAAGCCTCCTGAGGCAAATAGCCTATTCCCAGGCGCGCTCGTTTGTACATCGGAAGGCCTGATAAAGGACGCTCATCTAAAAAAACCTCTCCGTCAGAAGGGCGTATGAAGCCGACAACCATATAAAAAGTGGTGGTTTTTCCAGCTCCGTTCGGACCCAGCAGGCCTACAATTTCGCCTTGCTGGACAGATAGAGAGACGCCTTGGACGACTCGCTTCTTTCCGTAGTATTTAATTAAGTTCTTTGCTTCCAGCTTCATAATCCCAATCTATTTCTTCCTCTATGGTCCAATTTTCCCGTAAAGGTTCAAGAGAAAATGTTTTAGCGGGCTCTGCTTGCCGCGATTTCCAATAATCTCCTCCATCTTGCCGGCCATTTTTGTTTCGGTCTAGGTATACCTTCAATTGGTAGGAACTTGGCTCTAAAAATGGTATTTCCCAAAGATACTCATTCTGCCCGGTAAAGCGTCTTTCCTTCACGACCGAATTGTTTTTCATCAGATGCCCAATATACTGGACCGTAGAGTCGGGAAATCGCAAGTTTAATATTAATTCACTGAGATTTTCGACCTCTTTCACAGAAAAGGACCAACTAAGTGTATCTGAAAGCACATAGCCATACGATGATTGGATTTGCTGGGGCAAAACCAGCAACTTTCTGGAGGCAATAGGTATGGAATCTACTTCAAATTGAATGACTGTCATGAATGGCTTGTGTTCTTTCACAGAAAAGTTAAATCGCTGACCAAGACTGTCTTGTATGAAAAAGGCACTGTCTGATATGCTGGTAATCGGCTGATTCCATAATACGCTCGCTTGTTGGTCAATAAAGGTTAGCGATTTCGATCTGGACTGAATAGGGAAGGTATCAATTTCTATTAATGGGGGTAAGGTATCCCTACGTATCTGTTCTTCATTATCTGTAACCCAAATAAGGCTGTCTGGCTCCTCGCCCGGCTTCACCCAAATATATAGACTGTCTTTTTTCCACTGCCGACCGATTTCAACAGCGTCCGGCACCAGTTTACAATGGACGAATGTGTCTGAGGGATTAAAAACACCCACGTAAGCATTGTTTTTCAAAAATGGCTTCCTTGTCATCTTTGGCACTGGTGAAGGAACAAAGAGCGATAAATCCAATGATGCTGTAGAGTCGGCCTCAAGGGTCACCGGATCTTTTAAAAATGCCACAGGCGCTCCCGGAATATCATACTTTAGAGTAAGATTGTCATCTTGAAGAGCAAAAACTTTATAAGTACCAGGTTTTAAATATTGGAGCTTAGCTAAGCCTTCGGCATTGGTTTTACTAAAATAGGTAGGTAAAGAATTGATAACCACCGAATCAGAGGCTGTGTCAGAATATAGCATGACGGTTATACCCTCAGCAGGCTTTTCCTCCTCGGTTACAATCTTTACCTGAAGGCTCAAAGAGTCTAAATAGGATCCTGTAGAGAAAACAAATATTAAGTTTTCAACAGCATTTCCCTCGTTAAAGTCGCTTATGGCATTATCAAAATTGAGAGAGTAAGTAGTCTCTGCTAAAAAACTGTCCGCTTCGGTAAAATCAATTTCTAAATAATCTGAGCCGACTTCATAGGCGGGTTTGGGATCCATTGGAGGTGAGATAATGACGTTCCGGGATGGGTTTTTCACTTCGATATATTCATCGAAGTACAACTTTATTTTTTCCGGTTGAAACAGCGTTTGTTCGTTGGGTGTAGATTTGCTCACATCTAATCGCGGTGGCTCACTGTCTCTGGGTCCTCCATTAGGTGCAACGGGATTGGCACATTGTGAAAGAAATATCACAACGATTAAAATGGCCCCTAGTTTAGACCTGCTCGCCCCTCGATTGTTTATCATGTCTCAAAAGTAAGAAAACCACTCATCTTCTGTAATTGCCCATTACACGAAACGAAAGGTGGAAAATGTAAATTGTATTTATAATCGCTTGCGAAGGATTAAAATCTAAAAATCACACATTGAAATATCGACTTTGCGGATGGCTGAAATACCATCCGCTTACGGAGGCCGCCGGATACATTGCGTAATTTTCAGTTAATGAAATACCCACATTTTTTTCCACATTTAATAGGTCAAAAAGCTTTAGTTTTTCCTCGTGGACCGGGCAGGCTGGGTATCCCGGAGCTGGCCGTATCCCGCGATACTTTTCCTTGATTAAATCTGAATTGTCCAAGGCTTCTTCAGGCGCATAGCCCCAAAACTCTGTGCGCACGCGTTTGTGAAGACGTTCGGCAAAGGCTTCCGCTAAACGATCGGCCAGGGACTGAAGTAAAATACCATTGTAATCGTCTTGATCTGCTTTGAACCGCGCCAGATGTTCCTCAATCCCATGTCCGGCGGTAACAGCAAACCCACCAATGTAATCCCGCTTTCCGCTGGATTTTGGCGCAATGAAATCGGCTAAGCAATAATTAGGCCTGCCTTTTGCTTTTTTAGATCGCTGGCGCAAATGAATACATCGGTGAAGAAGGTCGCCGGTTTCCGGATCTAATATATCAATTTCGTTGTCAGCATGGCGTTGCGCAGGGAAAAGCCCAATAACACCTTTGGGCGTTAGCCAATTTTCCGCTTCGATCCGATCCAACATAGCTTGAGCATCTCGATATAACTTTCTGGCCTCTGTACCCACGACTTCATCATCAAGAATACGCGGGAAACGGCCCGCGAGCTCCCATGTTCGAAAAAACGGCGTCCAGTCAATGTAATCGCGCAACTCGGCTACAGAATAAGAAGTCCATACCTTACTACCTAAAAGTTTTGGCTCCGGTGGGGTGTAAGCTCCCCAGTCTGTGACGAATTTATTCTTATTGGCCTCCGCTTCTGAAACAGTGCGTTTCTTTTTTTTACCTTTTCGCTTTTCTGCGAGACTTATATACTCCTGCTCTATTTGCTTGACATAGTTCTCTTTTTTAAGTTCATCCTTTTGAAGCAATTGACTCACCACACCCACAGCGCGCGAAGCATCGAGTACATGGATGACAGCTTCTTCTCGCTGAGGTGCAATCTTAACGGCTGTATGCACGCGGGAGGTGGTAGCTCCTCCAATTAAAAGGGGAGTTGACAAACCCCGACTCTTCATCTCTTGAGCTACATCTACCATCTCGTCAAGAGAAGGGGTGATTAGCCCACTTAAACCGATTACATCCACTTCTTCCTTAACGGCTGTATCCAAAATAACATGTGAAGGCACCATAACTCCCAGATCGACAATGTCGTAATTGTTACAACCCAACACTACTCCTACGATGTTTTTTCCTATATCGTGGACATCTCCCTTAACGGTGGCAAGCAAAATTTTACCCTTTTTACTTTTATCTCCCTTTTTCTTTTGAGCCTCAATGTAAGGGGTGAGATAGGCTACAGCCTTTTTCATTACTCTTGCACTTTTTACCACCTGAGGCAAAAACATTTTGCCCGCCCCAAATAAATCTCCCACTACATTCATCCCCGACATCAAAGGCCCTTCAATGACCTCTAGCGGATCTCCCAATTCTTGCCGGGCTTCCTCTGCATCCTCCTCGGCATATTTGACAATACCTTTGAGCAAGGCATATTCGATTCGTTCTGAAACGGGTTGCTGCCGCCATTCTGCATTTCCATCATCAGCTCGCTTTTTTCCTTGATATTTTTCTGCTGCTGATAGGAGCACCTCCGTGGCATCCGGATGTCTGTTAAATAATACATCCTCGACCTTTTTTCGGAGTTCGGGCTCAATATCTTCGTATACTTCCAGCATGCCGGCGTTAACAATACCCATATCCATACCCGCCCGTATGGCATGATAGAGAAATGCCGAATGCATCGCTTCGCGAACTGCAGGCAACCCTCGAAAAGAGAAGGAAATATTACTCACGCCACCACTGATTCGTGCGCCCGGGCACGTTTCCTTGATTTGTTTGGTAGCCTCAAGAAACTCTACGGCATAGTTGTCATGTTCAGCAATCCCTGTGGCAATCGCAAATATATTGGGATCAAATATGATATCCTCGGCGGGAAAGTCCAACTTGTCCCGCAGCAGATGGTAGGCTCGCTGACAAATTTCTACCTTTCGCGAACAGCTATCTGCCTGGCCCTGCTCATCAAAAGCCATGACAATCGCAGCTGCACCGTATTGTTGGACTTCACGTGCGTCCTGTAAAAATCGTTCTTCCCCTTCCTTCATAGAAATGGAATTCACAACGCACTTACCCTGAACGCACTCTAAGCCTGCGCGTATGACCTCAAATTTTGAAGAGTCTACCACCACAGGTACTCGAGCAATATCAGGCTCTGCCATCATGAGGTTTAGGAAAGTTTGCATTTCTTCAGCAGAGTCTAATAAGCCCTCATCCATATTTACATCTACCATCTGCGCACCTCCTTCCACTTGCTCTCGTGCCACTTCCAAAGCCTCGTCATAGGCGCCGGACTTGATAAGGCGTTTAAATTTTCGAGAACCGGTCACATTGGTCCGTTCACCAATATTTACGAAGTTGATGTCAGAACGCAATACCAAAGGTTCTAGACCACTATAGGTCGATAGTAGTTTTGATTCGGGTAGCGGGCGGGCACCATAGGGTGCAGTAGCCTCGCGAATCTGTCTAATATGTTCGTCAGTGGTTCCGCAACACCCTCCAACTATATTGACGAGACCTTCGCCGGCATATTTTTCGGCCCAGCGCGCCATATCTTCTGGTAGTTGTTCGTATTCTCCAAACTCGTTGGGTAATCCAGCATTAGGATAGGCTGAAATATAGGTATTGGCGACCTGACTCAGGGTTTTAATATGTGGGTATAATTCTTTTGCTCCCAGGGCACAATTAAACCCTACGGCTATTGGCTGTGCGTGTTTTATCGATATCCAAAAAGCCTCTGCATTTTGGCCGGAAAGAGTTCGACCACTCGCATCCGTTATAGTCCCGGAGATGATCAGCGGAATATCTTGCTCTGTTTCATCTTCAATTTCCAATAGAGCTTTAATGGCCGCCTTACAGTTTAGCGTATCAAAAACAGTTTCGATCAATATAAGATCGACCCCGCCTTCCATGAGTGCTATAATTTGCTCTCGGTAGGCTAATTTCAATTCTTGAAAACTTATGGCTCGATATCCGGGACGATTGACATCCGGCGAGATGGATAGTGTTTTGTTGGTAGGGCCTATAGCACCGGCCACAAATACCCGCCGACCTGCCGCTTCCATATATTCATCGGCAGCAGAGCGAGCTACTTCTGCAGATGCCTGGTTCAATAATGAAATCTGATCTTCTAATTTGTAGTCTTCCTGTGCAATAGAGGTTCCGCTAAATGTATTGGTCTCTATGATGTCTGCACCAGCTTCTAAATAAGCGGTGTGAATTTCTTTAATGATTTGGGGTTGAGTAATCGAAAGGATATCGTTATTCCCTTTGAGTGAACAACTGTGGTCAGCGAAGACCTCACCCCTGAAATCAGCTTCTGTTAGCGGATAGCTTTGAATCATCGTACCCATTGCCCCGTCTAAGACGACAATGCGGTCCTTCAATAGGCGTTCTAGCTCGGTTCTTGGATTATTACTCTCCATATATGGCATTTTGTCCTCTAATCAAAAGGTCAAGTTAAGGGATAGATTCTAAAAACCGCCCGTTTTAATCTAAACTTCATCTGCTTAGGCTGTCTTTTGACGAATTTCCGATCTTTTGCCCCATTGGGTTAGAATTTAATTGATAGATGGAAAAGGCTGGGAAGTCTATTTTACAGCGCTTCTTTAAGAAAGGACTCCACCTGACCACCCCGTACTATGATTTCCCGAAAAGGAAAGGCAAATCGATTACAATCGACTCGATCGGTAAATGCGGGGTCAATATTTCTGTAAGGCGAAGGCGTAATATATGCAGTCAAGGAACCATACTTTATAGTGCGTGCCATGTGATAGTGTCCACAAAATAAGCTTATAGACCGCTTGGCATCTGCAAGAAGTGGCAATATCGTATCGATATCGGCAAACGGATATTGACCGTCCATATATGGGCTACCTGCATACAAGGGCGGATAATGCATAAAAATAATGAGGGGTTTCTTTTTATGCGCTAAAGCTTCAACTAGCAAATCTTGGTGCGGGGGTATGAGTTTGTCAGGACAACAATGAAGAAAAAGAAAATCAAAGCCCTCCTTCTTAAGTGTGGACTGAGTTTCCCCATATGGTTCCATGAGATCTAAATCATCGTGATTCCCGCTCAAGTTAATCACCGGGGTAGACATGGATGCCAAACCTTTGAAATACTGCTTGTAAATCGAAGCCTTTGGTATCTCGCGACATATATCACCGGTATTTACGATTAAATCCGCGCCCATCAAATCAAGTTCAGTGCGCATCTGTTCCCAGTTATTCCAGGCCAGAGAATATTCCTCCTTCTTTGCCTCTCCTGCCGCTGGCAAATGAAGGTCAGCAATCTGAATAATTTTCATCGCGCAAATATAACAGCTCCGGACAGGATTCCTATATCTAGGACTATTTTCACTTTATGCCTTCGGCCGGTCCTCGGCCCAGACGTGATAAACTGTCTGGTCCGAGGTCGGGCTATCCGCTTGTATGGGCCGGCCAGTCGATCGGCATCCGTAAGGCTGCGGAGAGTTTCCGAAGGTCACTTCCTCGCTCTACGGCTGCATCGAACGCCTGCCCGCCGCATATCGCTACTATCCCTTCCGGAGAGAAAGGGCTCTTCAGCAATTTCGATTTAAATAAAAGGCACACGCCGTATTGCTGGTTTTTTGTTAAAGGTAAATAACACAAAACCCGGACAGTGATCACACTGCCCGGGCTTACCCTAACCTAAACAAACAATTGTCAATATCTATAATCAAATTACATCCGACAGATATGAGTATCTATGAACGGGGATGTAAAAATCGTACAGTCAAGTTATAGTGAAACTTCTTTAATAAATTGGATCCATCTATAGATGCATGATCTAAAGCTTGAAAGACGCGATGTCGCACTTCAGCATCCTCAGATTCGACTGAGATGACGCGCAACTCATTATCTGAAGTGATGTAAAATTTAATTTTCACCTCAGCTTGCTCGGAAGCCTCTAAATGATCAAAAACTCCTGGCTTGATCATTTTTGTGATGGTGTTCTTTAAATCTGACTCCGGAGAGTTTGTAGCAGGTAAAGAAGTAAAAGTGCCTAAAAGCAATGCTACAATAAAGAACAAAATTCTGTTTTTCATAATACTATGTTTTGTTTACCGATTATTATTTTGTTGAATCGATAACGCAAAGGTAGCTTAAGTTGTTCTCCAACACAACAGTAATATAGTTAATGATATGTTAATAATGTTGTTAACACACTGTTAGACAGAGCTATTAACATATATATAAAATTTATATAATTGGGTGAAATCTGCTAAAATTGCCGACTATCTATACTAAGCTAAAATAAGCCAAATAAAATTTGGTTAAGTAGAGTATGCGAAGGGCAAAAATAGGCTGAAATTAGAACTGGATTTGTACGAGCTTGAGGTTTCCCTTGTATTCACTGGGAATGATAAGTGCATTCGCACTGTATTGGTAGGACTCCATAAACCGAAGCTGAAGTTGCTGATACTGTGTACTCAATATACTAGAACGGTTCACCTCGCCATTGCCAAAAACTTCGTAAGAGGAGGCGGTATTGTTAGCTTTTATTTCGTCATTAAATATTATGCGCAACATGGAGGGGTTCGAAAAAACAAAGAATGAGGAAAACAGCCCATTATCATCCTGGGAGAATTGACGCTTGTTGATCACCGTATTCCAGTGAATGTTTCCATCGGGATGAAGTGAGACAAGCAAGAGGTCTTCGAAAACATAATCCACCCAATTTCCTCCACGACTATACATATTCCGTTCGGCAAAGGAGGCGCGCCGCTGGTATATTTTCTCTACTTCTCCTATCAATAAAAGGCCCCCATCTTCCCGTAAGAGAACTCTTTTGAGTTCTAATCCTCCAACTCCACTCGCACGGGATCCACTCGCTCCAATCATCTTGTTTTTGAGCTCTTGATTCCAGGGGTACGATATGATTTGAACTTGAGTTTCACCGGGTGATAAGGAAAAATAAAACAGGCCTTCAGATTGGTCGAGATTTCGTTTCGTGTAAAAGCCACAAATGTTGAGTTTTTGATTGACCTCATCATAAATCATTACACTGCTGTTGATTAAAAAGTCTGGTGTTGGCACCCGGAGGGCTGATACTTCATCGTTCCCAGCTTTTACGTGATATATTATAAAGGTGTGCTCCTCTCTTCGCACATTCTCGTTTTCTGTGCTCAACAGCAAGTAGAGCTCATTTTGACTAGTCAGCTGCATACTTAAGAAACTGCGATCAAAACGCGCTGCTAATTTGAATTTCCGTTCCCATGAGACACGTGCTTCGTGAAATTCATAAGACAAAGTCCACAATTTATCATTTACGCCCGGCTGAAAAAACATGCATCTATTTCCGTCGGTCGAACTGTTAAATAAAAAGCGACCTCCGAGCTCTGTGGATTTCAGTATAAAGTAGGACTCCTTCAGCTCAGCTTTCAAATCGTAAATATCGTGGACTAAAATAGTGGTGTCGCGCTCCCTGTAGGAGTAAAAATGATGGAATTCATTATTTCCGGGAAGGAGACCGACAGTTTGTCCTCTATCGTCGCTCATGTGAAGCTGCTTAGTCCACTGTTTCTTCATTTGTGTGTCGTAAGCTAAAATGTCAATCCGGCCGTCCTTTTCAAAATAGAGGAGTAGTTGATCGCCAAAATAGCCCACAAATTCATAATGGGTCTGGTCTGAAATCTCGATCGGATTTGAAACCACGACTTTTTGACTTTGCCCTGTATTACTAAGGCTCAAAACCAGTACAAAAAGAATAAAAGCGTGTAAAAATCTCATGATTATAAAATTATAACGAGCAGGACTTTGATTGTGTTTTGGCTATTGTAAATTTACGAAAAATACCGTACCCGTGTCAATCAAACCATTTATAGAATGCATTCCAAACTTTAGTGAAGGGCGCAATGAAAAAGTTATAGACTCCATTGTTCAAGCTATGGATAGCATTAAAAATGCAGGAGTCTTGCATGTGGACATAGGGTATGATGCCAATCGAACGGTTATTACAGTTGGCGGCACACCCGAAGCTGTTTTCCACTCAGCTGGTGCAGGGATAAGAGAGGCTATAAAGCATATCGATATGGGTCAACAGCAAGGCGAGCATCCACGTTTAGGGGCGGTTGATGTGTGTCCCTTTGTAGCACTTCAGGGTATAAGACCGTCGGAATTGGTGCGAGCAGTAGATGAATTTGCGGACCAGCTGGCGGCTGATTGTAATATACCCATATACATGTATGGAGATAGTGCCCGAAAACCTGATCGTTCTGCGCTATCTGCTATTCGCAAAGGGGAGTATGAAGGTTTGCCGGACAAACTTAAACGCACAGATGGATTGCCAGATTTGGGTCCCCATGGATTCAATCGCAGGTTTGGAGCTTTGACTATGGGTGTTCGTGACCTCATGATTGCATATAACATCCATTTAGACACAGAGGACGTTTCCATAGCCAAGAGTATAGCAGCCGATTTACGTGAAAGTGGGCGAATGGTTCAAATGGACGGGGGAAAGAAACGAAAGCCCGGGCGTTTTTCTAAACTTAAAGCAATAGGTTGGAGTATGGCCTCCTATGGTTGGTCTCAAGTGTCCATGAACGTAATGGATTACGAGGCAGCCCCGCTTCATGAAATTTACGAGCTAACTCGTAAACGAGCGGAATTTTATGGGGTTTCGGTACAGGGTTCTGAATTGATTGGGATGGCACCACTAAAGGCCATGCAACAGACTGGCAGGTTTTATGCTGAGAAGGCTGGAGCTTATGGTGAACTAGAAGATGAAAAGTGGATGAGTTTTGCTGTTCAGGGGTTAGGCTTAGATCGCTTAGGACCAATCCGATTGGAAGATCGGATCATAGAGTACGTCGCAGAAAAAAAAGGGTTTTTGATTGTCTAAAGTAGGATATTCTGATGAAGCGTTTGCATGTAAATCTCAAAATAAAATCATATTCATCACCTGGAAGCATCATCATTTTCAACAAAGATTTTAAAAGGTGTGAGCTAGAGGATCTGAACAAAGGTCTGGACACGATCATTCAATAAGTAAAGAATTTGATCATGACAGCACTGACTTTGTATATATTTTTTATTGCTATTCTGATTTTCTTCATGGTTTTCCGTCAAAGAAGGCTAAAACGAAAGCAGCAAGATCAGCCATCAGATCCTCGAAAGTATATAAACCCAAATTCCACAAATTACAACATGGCGATGTACGATCGGTCTGATCTGGAAGATATGAGTAATAAGGAGTTGAAGGACTTTCTTAAAGAACTTCGATCTAGCGAAACCACATCTGCACTAAGTCCCCGCGATTTCCATTACATCCAAGGCAGGTTGAATGAAGAAAAATAGGCTTTCTTTAACGACCTATTCGTTTGAACTTAAGGACGCTTTTGCCGGTAAAAAAAGCTGTTTTAATTATTCATTTGCACTCAAAAAGCTTTCATGATTTCATAATCAGTAGCAACTTGCTTTTCGACTCTTGTCGGCAGTGCCTTAGCTGTGCCGGCTTTTTTTATCCACCATCAGGCCTGTAGAATGAATGTCATCTGATAGAATATTAGAACAAATTTTCGTGGCGGTCATTTAAAGCAAGGAGTGACTGAAAACTATAGTCAGGTTTGCTTTTTTCAAGAAACTCTCGAGAGTATAACTTTTGCAAAATGCGAATGCCGACTCTCAATATTCTGCAGGGAAGAGGGCTAAAAGTTAAGGATCAAAAATCCAATGCGCCAGGGATAGTAGGGGAGCCAAGCCGCAGGCGGAGGCTGTCCGAGACATCTTCGATGGTGAGGACGGCACCCCCGAATAGCCCGGTCGCGCTGAAAGCGCGAGGCGCCCAAAAAGAAAAACTAATTAAAAGCACTCATAGTGTGTTGCAAACCAATACTGCAAAATGAGAGGGTGGCCTCTGCAGCGGTGGGTATACTGTCTTTTAGCGTATCAATTTCTTCTTTCGTCCATTGTCCAAGTACATAAGGGATTTGAGCTCCTTTAGGGAAATTTTGCCCAATACCAAACCGAAGGCGAGCGTATTTAGATGTTTGAAGCTGGGTCTCGATATTTTTTAGACCATTATGCCCTCCTGCGCTTCCTTTGCCACGCAGGCGAATTTTACCCAAAGGCAGTGCCACCTCGTCGACAATAATCAATACGCGATCCAAAGGAATTTTTTCCTTAGTCATCCAGTGGCGAACCGCTTCACCCGATAGATTCATGTAAGTATTGGGTTTTAGGAGAATGATTTTTCGGCCTTTGTGTTTGATATCAGCCCTGGCACCTTTGCTCACTTCTTGAAAGCTTGCGTTTTTTTCTTCTGCCAAAAAGTCCACCACTTCAAATCCAATATTGTGACGGGTTTGTGCGTATTTTGGACCAATATTACCAAGGCCAACGACGAGATATTTCATGTTTAGATTTGTTTATCTTAGAGTTGAAGGTGATTAAAATAATGGAATTACATGCAAAATTAATGAAATGATTGAACGAATATTAATTACAGACCGCGTTCATTCCATCTGCGTGGATCAATTGCGGCAAGCAGGCTTGGAGGTAGATTACCGTCCCGACCTGGATTACGAGACATTTCAGGAACTTCTTCCAAATTATGAAGGAGTGATTATCAACAGTCGATCTCCGATGGGTAGAGATAATATTCTCCGCGCAGTAAACCTTCGGTTTATTGGTAGATTGGGTTCTGGCTTAGACATTATAGATCTTCCGACTGCAGAAGAAGAGGGCGTGGAGGTTATCAGTGTGCCAGAGGGAAATGCTAATGCCGTAGCGGAGCACGCCATGGGCATGTTACTGTCCCTAATGAATCGCCTGGTTCAGGCTGATCGTGAAGTACGGGCGGGAGACTGGAACAGAGAAGAGCGTCGGGGTATCGAGTTAGGAGGGAAAACTGTGGGCTTGTTGGGCTATGGTCATACCGGCCGGGCCATGGCAAAAAAACTCAGTGGCTTTGATGTTAAGATAAAGGTGTATGATAAATATAAAACTAATTATGCTGAAGGTAGCCGGGTCGTCCAGGAGTGTGAACGAGAAGAAGTAATCAGAGATGCCGATATATTGAGTATTCATTTGCCGCTCACGGATGAAACAAATGGGATGATAGACTCTCATTTCCTTAGTTTATGCAAGAAAGGATTTCTCCTGATCAACACTTCCAGAGGCAAAATTTGTCAGACAGCTGACATTTTGTCGAGTTTGGAATCCGGTCAATTGGGGGGAGTAGCCATGGACGTGCTGGAAGCAGAGGGAGCCAAAGATTTGGGTCAAAAAAAGGAGCAGCTTTACCGAGATTTGTTTTCTGAAGAGCGAACTATTTTTAGCCCTCACATTGCAGGTTGGACCCAAGAATCATTATATAAAATTGGCCGTCTAATTGCAATGAAAATTTTGAATTTTGCGAACCTTGAAGCTTGATTCAAAATAAAGTATGGAGGACCATATTTTGTAAATTTCACAATGTGTTAAGATTTGTTAACACTAAATTTATTTTTGTATACTTGTAACTGCAAATCTTTGCTTTTTAATCAAGCGAATGTAATATGACTATGATGAAACGTATACCCCTTTTGATTTTCATGCTTATCGTAGGCTTCGGTGCAGCGGCACAAACCTCATTAGAGGGAAAGGTGACCGATGCCGAATCAGGTGAGCCCATCATTTTTGGATCCGTAGCACTTTATAAGAATGGTGTTTTAGTAACGGGTAAGGAAACAGATATTGATGGAAACTACTCCTTTAGTAACATAGATCCAGGAAGATATGACGTAGAGTTTACGTATGTCGGATATCAAACCCAACGACAAAGTGGTGTTTTGGTTTCACAAGGTAGAGCCAACAGACTTGATGTTAAGTTAGGCTCTGGTGTTGATTTAGAGGAAGTTGTAGTAGTTGACTATGAGGTGCCGCTGGTCCAACAGGATGAGACGACAGTTGGAGGTACAGTTACCGGAGAGAATATAAAGACAATGCCGATGAAAAACATTAACGCCATTGCAGCTACAGCTGCTGGGGTTTCATCGCAGGATGGAGGTGATATTAATATTGGTGGGGCAAGATCTAGTGGTACGGTGTATTATTTAGATGGTATGCGTGTTACGGGTCGTACAGTGCCTCAAACAGAGATTGAGCAAATGCAGGTTTTGACGGGAGGAATTCCAGCATCTTATGGAGATGTAACGGGTGGAGCCATTTCAATTACAACAAAAGGGCCTACCTCTAAATTTAGTGGAGCTTTTGAGGCGGAAACTTCAGAGTTTTTAGACCCATATGGATATAATTTACTTTACGGGAACCTTAGTGGTCCGTTGGTGAAGGATAGCACCGGCCGCTCTATTTTGGGCTTCCGATTGTCATCTCAATATAGACGACGTGCAGACCCGAATCCGCCGGCTTTAGGTGTTTTTGGTGCAACGGAAGAGTCTATTCGGGATTTACATGAAAACCCGCTTACAGATATTAGAGGCCAACAATTTGCAACTGCTGAATTTTATCGAGACGCCAGCAGTGGGGGGCCCGTTCAGGAGTTAGATCTTCGACCGAATAATAATGAAGAGCAATTAGATATTACAGCGAAATTAGACTGGCGCGTCAATGACCAGATCGATGTTCAGTTTACAGGTACGTTTTTTGACGGTACTAGACGCTTTACGCCAGGTGGTTGGGGTGTGTTCAACTACACTAGAAACCCTTATGTCTACAACGATAGATACAGAGGTATCATGAGGTTTCGCCACCGCTTAGGGAAGCAGTCGTATAGTAAAAGCGGTGAAGGGGCTTCGAAAAACCCTGTAATTCAAAATGCGGTTTACACCATTGAGGCGGGATATCAGTATTCTAGCCAGCAAAATGAAGACTTGATCCACCAAGATCGTCTATTTGATTATGGGTATATCGGGAACTTCAACATCGACTACATTGATCAGGCGGGCTTAGTCAATAGAAATCACCCAGGTGCTGTAGCCGTAGTAGGTGAAGATCCCAATACAGGTGTAGCTATAGACACGTTTTTTGGACACACCTTCTTTCAAGAAGCTTTAAACTTAGAAAACCCCTACACAGCCGGCACTCAAAATCCGGTGTTGAATAACTATAATAAGTTGGTTACTGATCCTACCCAGTTACAGGATTTTATTAACTATAATGGATTTTCTTCGGGTGTATTTGATAATGTTTGGAATATTTTTAGCAATGTTGGATCTGTCTTCAATCAAGTTCGACAGAGCGAAAATGAGATTTATACCTTTCAGGTAAACTCTTCCTTTGATTTTATGCCCGGCGGTTCCGATAAGGGGCGACATAATATTCAATTCGGTATTTTTTGGGAGCAACGTGTGAATCGGGTTCACCAGGTTAGTCCGAGAAACCTTTGGCTACAAGCGAGGCTGATCACAAATGACCACTTAACAGGAGTGAATACTGACAATCCGTTGGTTACCTGGAACGGGGGGAACGACTATACATACGAAACCTTTGATCAGGAAATCATTGGCGAGACATTTACATTTCAGAGATACGAATATGCATTTGAGGATCCCGGTAATACGAGACCATTTTGGCGTAACATTCGCGACCGACTCGGAGTAGAATACTACGAACCGCTCAATATTGACGGTGTTGACCCTGGTGTCATGAGCTTAGACTTATTTAGCGTCCGTGAGCTTACAGATGTGAACTATGTCGGTTATTTTGGCTATGACTATCTTGGAAATCGCACCTCTCGCGACGTTACCTTTGACGACTTTTTTTCCGGAGTAGATGATGAAGGTAATCGGACTTTTTTGGTAGCCCCCTACCGGCCGATTTACTTTTCTGCTTATTTGCAGGATAAGTTCACATATAAGGATATTATATTCCGTTTAGGTGTGCGAGTCGATCGATTCGACGCCAATACACGTGTATTAAAAGATCCATTTGCCTTATACGATATCCAAACAGCTGATGAATTTTATGCACAGCGACCAGAATTTACTCGTCCTGCGAATGTGGGTGATGACTTTAAGGTCTATATTCAATCTCCCGAAGATGACCGGGTTGTTGGATATCGCCGCGATGAGGTTTGGTTTGATGCCAATGGAACTCAATTAAATGACGGAACAGAACTCTTCCAGGGGGGTGTGGTTACTCCAGCATATGTAGAAGATGAGCCAAACATCAAAAGTGAAGATTTTGATCCTACAGGTTCATTTGAAGATTACGAGCCGCAATGGACAGTTATGCCACGATTGGCATTTTCATTTCCCATTTCAGATGAGGCCAACTTTTTTGCACACTATGATATATTAGCGCAGCGGCCGAATGCCGGGCAAGGTTTTGTATCTCCCCTTCAGTATTTTTACTTTGAAGATGCGGGCAGACAGAGCGCGAACAACCCTAATTTGAGGCCCGTTAAAACGATTAATTACGAGGTTGGATTTAGAAAGCGTGTTTCAAATAGTTCTGCGATTACCATTTCTGCTTTTTATAGAGAGATGCGCGACTTAATTCAAATTCGAACTTTATTGAACGTAGCCAATCCAATCGGGCAGTATGAGGTTTTTGATAACCTCGATTTCGGAACCGTAAAGGAATTCAAGTTCCAATATGATTTACGACGAACAGGTAACTTGCAGGTGCGCGGTATCTATCGATTACAGTTTGCCGATGGTACAGGGTCCTCAGCTGACTCCCAGCGAGGAATTACGGATCGCGGCAATTTAAGAACTTTATTCCCGCTAGATTATGATGAGCGTCATCGATTTGTGGCGAATATTGATTATCGATATGCATCAGGTAAAAAGTACACGGGACCTAAATGGTTTGATAAGGACGTTTTTGCTAATGCAGGGGTGAATATTCAGGCTTCAGCAGTTTCGGGGCGTCCTTTTACTCCTGCACTGGCTCCTGATCAATTTGGAGCGACTGGTTTTGCCGGTGGATTTAACTCTGCAAGACAGCCCTGGACATTCACTATTGACATGCGTGTTGATAAAAACTGGACAATTTCTAAGCCGGAGGCTAAGCGTCGAGTCAACTTAAACGTATATTTCCGTGCAGAGAATTTATTAGATGCTAGAAATGTCACAAATGTCTACCGAGCTACCGGCGATCCACGAAATGATGGTTTCCTTAATTTTAGAGCAGGTGAGTCCATCGTTCAAGGTATTCGGGATCAAAGAGAAGGGATCGCTGCAAATGAGCAAGTATTTATGGAAGCCTATCAATGGGGCATGCTAAATCCTGGCTTTTTTGTTCGTCCTCGTAGAATGTTTGTGGGAGCTATAGTAGAATTTTAGAAAAATGGGAAAAATAATTAATATGAATTTACAGCAATATCTTTCAGGCGTCATTGCCCTGCTTTTGATTCCCGCATTGGGAGTTAATGTAGAGGCTCGGCAGCCTGATAATTTAGACGGTCGAGAAATAGAGTCTTCGACTCAAAACACCAATCTTACGGTGAATTTTAGAGAAGACTGTGCCCAAGCCACAGCTCAGGTAGATATGTCTATCAACAATGTTCGAGCACGTTTATTGGCCGGGGGTGATCTATGGTGGAACTTAAGCGTAGGTCGATATATTGTGCCTAAGGTAGAACCCGGTTCAGGACAGCGCGAGATTTCTTCAATTTTCGCAGGTTCTGTTTGGATTGGTGGGTTTGATGATCAAGGTAACTTGAGAATGGCGGCCAATACGTATCGTAGTGCTAGCGAGAACGACTGGTATCCAGGCCCTCTGGATCCGGGAGGTGAAACTACAGTGCAACAATGTGAAAATTGGGACCGCCATTTTCGTGTGACGGGTGAAGAAATTCGGGAGCATCAACGAAATCTGGCAGAGTTTGGAGAAAATTATAATCCCGCGGATATTCCTGATGGTGTTAAATTTTGGCCAGGACAAGGGAATCCCTTCTTTATAGAAAGGTACGGATTTGAGTTGCCCGATTACCCGCAAGGGCTGGGTTCATATCGCGATTTTGGACCCGGAATGGATGAGAATGCACCGAACGGACTCTATAATCCTCTAGATGGTGATTATCCAGTTATAGAGATTCGAGGTTGTGCTTTAGATAACTTTCCCGATGAAATGTTCTTTTGGATTTATAACGATGCGGCTGGTCCTCATACTTCTACGCAAGCTATACCTATCCGAATGGAGGTTCAAGTTCAGGCATTTGCCTATGCAACCAATGATGAGATCAATAACATGACATTTTATCGGTATAAGATGATCAATCGGGCTGAGCAGTCTTTGGATAGTGCATTTTTCGCCATGTGGATTGATGGAGACCTTGGATGTGATGGAGATGACTATATTGGATGTGACACTTCTTTATCCCTAATGGTATTATACAATGAAGATGAAATTGACGGAGACGTTGGAAGCACTTGTAATTGTGCATCTAATGCTCCAACCTATTGTAATGAGGTGCCCATTTTAGGTGTTGATTATTTTCGAGGTCCTTTAGGTCCGAAAAAATTCAATCCCAATGGTTCACTTCGAAACCCAAGCTTAGGTGAGTTACCAGATACTATTGTGGAACTAGGTATGTCTTCTTTTACATACTATAATCGTCAGGGCGGCCCTGGGGGCTGGCCAGCGGCTATGACTGACCCGCAAAATGGTGTTGAATATTATAATTACATCAGTGGTTCATGGAGAGACGGAACGCACTTTACTTTTGGGGGTTCCGCTTATGCTCCTAATGATGAAAGTGCTCGGCAGATAAATTATTCCTTTACAGGAATGCCGGATGACCCAAATGGGTGGTCCATGTGTACTGCAGGCTTAGCTCTGGGTGATCGTCGTACGGTACAGGCTTCAGGGCCTTTCCGCTTAGATCCCGGATCTGTAAATGAGCTAATTATTGGTGCTGTTTGGTCTCCTGATGTTCAAACTTATCCCTGTCCGGATTTGACTCCACTCATTCGAGCAGATGTTAAGGCTCAAGCTCTTTTTGATGCCTGTTTTGTATTACCTGACGGACCGGATGCACCGGATTTAGGAATTGTGGAGTTGGATCGTGAAGTAATTTTCACATTCAGTAACGATACAGTAACATCTAATAATGCCTTTTTGGGTTATGAAGAACGAGGACTTGACATTCCCGGAGGTGAAGGCGTAGATACCAACTATAGATTTGAAGGATATATTATGTATCAATTAGCTGGACCCGATGTAGACCCAGGAGCTGATGGAACCTTAGAAGATCCGAATTTAGCACGTCAGGTTTTCCAGTGTGATTTGAGAAATAATGTAACAAAGATCTACCGATGGGAACCCGAAACAGATCCTTTTAATCCATCATTCACCGTTTACTCTCCTGTGGAAATGGTTGATGGTAATAATGAAGGGATTTCTAATTCCTTAGTTGTTGAGGAAGATGCTTTTGCCACCGGTTCAGGTCGATTAGTTAATAATAAGCGGTATTTCTATTATGTAGTAGCTTATGCATACAATAACTATGACACTTTTGATTACCAGACAGGCGTTGGGCAAGCAGAACCGTTCTTTGTAGGTCGAAGAAATCTTCGCGTATATGAAGTTATTCCAAGACCTACCCCGTACTCAGAGTTAAATTCAAGTTATGGAGAAGGACCTGAAGTTGTCCGCTTGGATGGAAAGGGTGCAGGAAATACGTTTTTACGCGTAACTCAGGAAAACAGAGAGGCCATGTTGAATGATGATTTTAATGGCGAAATTGTTTATCAAGGGCGGGGCGGACCCATTGATGTTAAAATCTTTAATCCTTACGAGGTTAAAGATGGAGAATATATTGTTGAATTTTTTGATGATAACATAAATGACGATGTATTAGATCCTTCAACGGGTAAGTTCAGAGTAACACGCCTTGAAACTGGGGATGAATTCGAGTCTTTAGTGACTTTGGATGTAGTCAGTGAACAATTGATTCCAGATTGGGGGATTAGTATATTTGCGAAAAACCTTCCTGAACCCGGTGAAACCGCCTTTTCTGGCAGTCGAAATGGAGCTATTGGTTCAGAATTTCGTTATGCAGATAGCCTAAAATCGCCTTCCGATGGTTGGCTGCAATTTTGGAATGAAGACGCAGGATTTAATTGGCTGCAAACGAATTCATCTACGGAGCCTGATTTTCAAAGGGATCCAGGTCAAGGATTTAGCGAAGTGATTAATGGTCCATTATATCCTTTTTCGCTCATCGCATTTCAGCCAGGCGATGGTGTATCGCCTTTTATTACTCCAGCGTGGTATGATGCATCAATGGGTTCTGTTCGCAGTAATAATCCATTATCAAACTTGAATAATGTAGATATCGTGTTGACTCCTGATCGAGATAAATGGAGTAAGTGTATAGTGGTAGAGACGAGTAATCGAGAATATCAATCAGCTGGTTTTGATGCTGTGACAGGTGAAAATGATGTGGCAAATCTTAGTGTTCGAACATTACCTTCAAGAGGTAAAGAAGTTGATCCTAACACAGGTGAACCTATTATCTTAACAGATGAGCCTACTGGGTTCTCTTATTTCCCTGGATATGCAGTAAATGTAGAAACGGGTGAACGGCTTAATATCTTTTTTGGTGAGAATTCATCTTACAGCGACGAAATACTCGGTGTACAAAACTTCCCGGATTCACTGCGAATAGGGAATGATATGATTTGGAATCCGACCGATGACATTGCTGTAAATACGCCTGAACCACTTCCACTTCCACTATTTTTAGGTGGGCAACACTTTGTGTATGTGACGGATCAAGCCTATGACGGGTGTGAAGAATTGCGAGAGGGCTTGGCACAAACCACTGGCATGAGTAGTTTTATACACCGTATTAACAAGTCAAATGCCTTACCAGTTGTGCAATGGGCTGGACTACCTTTAGTAAATGATGGATTTGAGCTTAACTCCTTTGCTGATGGATTAATTCCAGAAGAGGTTGTGCTTAGCTTGCGGGTCGACAACCCATATGGTGTAGTTGCTGACGGTGACGATGGCGTCAATGGCGGTTATCCAGCTTATCGCTTTACTTTAGAAGGTACAGAAGAACAAGAATTGGAAAGTACCGTGCAAGTAGACAGTGCGCTTGACATGATCAACGTGGTACCTAATCCTTACTATGCCTTTTCAGATTATGAGACGGGGTCATTCACGAAGATTGTCAAAATCACTAATTTACCTCCAAACTGTACGGTAACAATTTATTCATTGGATGGTAAATTTATACGGCAATTTAGAAGAAATGAAGAACCTTTCACTAATATTCCAGGCCGGGCATTTACTGCAGTTGAGAACCGAAACTTTGCGCCAGATATCCGTTGGGATCTGACAAATGGTAGACAGATTCCAATCTCTAGTGGTGTCTATTTAATACATGTCGACGCCCCAGGGTTAGGAGAGCGTGTAATTAAATGGTTTGGTATCAACAGACAATTTGATCCATCTGGACTGTAAATAATAATTATGGGAGGAGAGCATTATGCTCTTCTCCTAAACTATAACCGAAATTATGAAGAGATATATACTTTTTACCGCTGTGGCCTTATTCGGTCTTACCTCCATCTCTACATCCTATGCTGGAAATCCAGATCGGCAAGGGGAAGCGGGGGCTTACGAATTATTACTTAATCCATGGGCGCGCAGTGCGGGACTACATACCCTTAACGTTTCCATGGTGAGCGGGGTGGAAGCTATGCGTGTTAATGTTGCCGGTATGGCGGGTACACGCCGGTCGGAATTGGCAATCGGTCATGCACGCTATTTAGAAGGAACTGGGATTTCAATGAACGCTGTTGGACTTACTCAACGAGTTGGAGAAAATGGCGTTTTTGGTCTGAGTCTGATGTCAATGGGCTTTGGCGATATTCCAGTTACCACTGTGAATTTACCTGGTGGTGACGGGTCTACATTTTCACCCACTTTTTTCAATTTGGGTGTAGGCTATGCGCATACCTTCGAAAACAAAGTTTCTGTTGGGGTTTTAGCGCGTGCTATTTCTGAAACCATTGCCTCTGTATCTGCTTTTGGCTTTGCCATTGATGCAGGTGTTCAGTACGTAACGGGGCCAGAAGATAATTTCAAGTTTGGAATCAGTTTGCGGAATGTAGGATTACCCATGGAGTTTGGTGGTGAAGGCCTATCTTTTCAGGGTGAGGCACCAAACGATAATTTAAATTACAACCTAACATTAAACCAAAGAGCCGCAGACTTCGATATTCCTTCGCTATTGCACATAGGTGTTTCTTACGATTTCTACGCTGGAGCAGATCACCGAATTACTCCTTTAGGAAATTTCACGGCCAATTCATTTTCTCGAGATATCGTGGGTGTTGGCTTAGAATATGCTTTCCGGGAATTATTTTTTGTCAGAGGTGCATATCGGGTTGAAATTGGAGGTAGCGAGTCTCCCATTCAAAATGATGCTTATACAGGATTAGCAGGAGGTTTTGGCGTATATGTAAATCCCAACAAACGCAATGATAACCAAATGCAAATTGATTACGCCTATCGTGCAACCAACCCATTTGGTGGAACCCATAATATTACATTGCGTTTTTCTATCGATGAAAAGGAGGAAAGCCCATACTAATGGCTTCGATCTAAGAATATTTTAAAATTCATATCTTTGAGTTTAAACGCTTCTGATTATTCAGGAGCGTTTTTTCTATTTATTTGATAAAACCATTTTAAATTATGTCAAACATAACTTATTTGACTCAGGAAGGGTACGACAAGCTTAAAAAGCAATTGGAGGACTTGAAGACTGATGGGAGGAGAGAGATAGCGGATGCTATCGCTGAGGCTAGAGAAAAGGGAGACCTTTCTGAAAATGCTGAATACGATGCTGCCAAAGATGCACAGGGCATGTTGGAGTTGAAAATAAATGAAATGGAAAAAACGCTGAGTAATGCGCGTATTCTTGATCAAAATGATTTAGACACCTCCCAGGTTCGAGTTTTATCTACTGTTGAAATCAAGGATGTAAAAACCGGGCGAAAGGTTAAATATAAACTTGTCTCAGAAACAGAAGCCAACCTTAAAGAGAAAAAGATATCTGTTACTTCTCCAATTGGGAAGGGACTATTAGGTAAGAAAGTAGGAGAGGTTGCAGAAATTAAAACGCCGGCTGGCGCTAAGGAATTTGAAGTGGTAAAGATAACCATTGAATAAATTTGAACAAGATGGCTACATTGTTTTCTAAACTAATTTCAGGGGAGCTGCCAGCTCATGTTTTGCACGAAGACCAAAACTACTTTTCTTTTTTAGACATTAACCCGATGGCTAAAGGTCATGCCTTGGTGATCCCAAAGCGGGAGGAAGACTATTTCTTTGATCTTTCTGATGAAGAACTCTCCGGTATTTTGCCATTTGCCAGGAAGGTGGCTGTTGCTATCGAAAAAGTTGTGGATTGCAAACGGGTAGGTATTTCCGTTGTGGGTCTGGAAGTGCCACATGCTCATTTACATTTGATCCCGCTTAATTCAGTTGGTGATATGAGCTTTGGGAAAGAGCCCCTTTCAATGTCAAATGATGAGTTAGCTTCCTTATCTGAAAAAATAAGATCTAATATTACTAGCTAGTTATTTGATCCGGTCTGGGTTTGTTTTTATAAAATCAGCCCAGCTTTTGTAATTAGAAGCACCACTTAAAGGTGATTGAGACTGATAGTAGTGACACACTGCAGCAGCGAGTGCATCAGAAGCATCCAGGGAGGGATCAATTTCGTTAATTTCAACCAGTTGGCCTAGCATGGCTTGAACTTGCTCTTTTGCGGCATTTCCATTCCCCGTGATCGCAAGTTTTATTTTTTTGGGACTATACTCAGAGACAGGCACATCAGCAGTAATGGCCCCAGCCATTGCAACACCCTGGGCTCGTCCTAATTTAAGCATAGATTGTACGTTTTTGCCGAAAAAAGGTGCTTCGATGGCCATATGATCTGGGCGATACTCTTTCACTAATTGACGAACACGTTGGAAAATATGCTTCAACTTTTCTTGTTGTGTATTATATTTTTTCATGTGAACGGTTCCCATGCATACACACTGGATGACATCATCAGTAACCTTAATTACCGCATATCCCATAAAGTTGGTTCCAGGATCAATGCCTAATATTCTTACTTTGCCCATACAGAACGAAAGTAATAAATTTTCCAGCCGGAAGAGCAGAGATTAATTATTCTATGTATTTGCATAATTTTTTAATAGAGACTTTACGTTATTATTTATAGCAATGAAAGTTATAATTTCCTTTTTGATCTCTAGTCTGTGTATAGCATCAGGATTTACACAAGAAAATCTGCCGGCAAGAGATTTGATGTTAGATAATTCTAGTAGCCCTTGTACATTGGAATCACCGAGTTTTGATCACGGTGAAAAATTGACCTATGTGGTCTATTACAACTGGGGCTGGCTATGGGTGGCAGCTGGAGAAGTCACCTTTACCGTAGATAGCATTAAGGAGGGATATCATCTGCGGAGTTTTGGGAGTTCCTACCCTTCCTATGAATGGTTTTTTAAGATTAATAATGTATATGAGTCTTTTATTGATGATGAAAATTACTTGCCTTACCGTTCCATTCGAGATATCAATGAAGGAAATTATCAGAAATATGAAGAAGTCGTTTATGATCGTTCTGAACAAGAGGCCATCACGCGCAGAGGAAAGAACAAGTCCTCTACAATGAATACCACCATTTCAGAGATAGAACCTTGCGTTCATGATTTATTAAGTATTATTTATTATGCGCGTTCCAGCCCATGGCGCTCTGATTTCCCAATAGATTACGAGATTCCCGTAGACTTGTTTTTCGGGAAACGTGAATATAATCTTGCTCTAACCTACAAAGAACGGATTAAGAAACATAAGGTGAAAAGCCTGGGTAAATTTGATGTGTTGCGTTTTTCTCCCGAACTTATCACAGGAAATTTATTTGAGGAGGGCGACGATGCAAATATCTATGTTACAAATGATGCAAATAAACTTCCGGTATTGATTGAATCTCCATTGTCAGTGGGTAAGGTAAAAGTGATACTTAAATCATACGAAGGCCTTAAATATCCTTTAAAAGCACAAATAAAGTGAGGGTTTGGGGATACATAATATTTACACTTCTGAGTGTCTCTTTAGGGCTGGGGCTAGGCTTTTGGTGGTTTGGACCAGCAGATAAGAAGGTGGAAGTCTCCTCTCAGGGAGTACTTGAGCAAGTTCGAGAGGTGCTCAAGATCGCTACAGTAGAGGGGCAGTTTTCAGAAATTTACGACTACAAGGATTTTTATTATTACGACTGGTTCCCCTTGAGGAAAAAGGCACTTATCAAAGTGAGTGCTACCGTAAGTATGGGTTACGACTTGAAAGTGGTAAAAATTAGTACGAACTCAGAAAGTAAAAAGGTCTTTATTGAGGGGATTCCAGATCCGGTCATATTATCAAAGGATATTCAACATGAGTATTACGATATGCAGGAAGGAAGCTTTAATGCCTTTCAACCGGATGATTTAAATAAAATGCAATCCGATATTCGACGAATAATTACGAGTCGGGTGGAACGATCTGTTTTGCCTCAGATGGCGGAGGAACGCCTTGTTAATCTACTTGGTGGGTTGCAGCAAATTATTTCGCCATACGGATGGACAGTTCATTGGGAAGCTAAAAAGCAGCCAACTGAAACTGCAGGTGAGCAAGAACTTTTCCCTAGCGAAAATTGATGTGAATCATTCTCATCCGATTCTAAAACAAATATATATCATTGCATAGCCCCCTTCTCTTATATAGGTTTATGGAAAATTTCGGTTATGTCTCTTTTGGAAAAATATGCCGTACCCGGCCCAAGATATACGAGCTATCCCACCGTACCTTATTGGGAAGGTCTAGGTCCCGATGAAAAAGGTTGGATAAGAGCTATTAGAGAAAGCTTATCTGAAGGTGAACCTCAATTAAGTTTGTATATCCACTTGCCCTATTGCGAAAAGCTATGTACTTTTTGCGGGTGTAACACCAGAATTACAAAGCGCCATGAAGTAGAGGAGCCCTACATTGAAGCTCTGCTAAAAGAATGGAAGGCATATTGTGGCATTTTACCTTCAAATGCACAGATTGCAGAAATTCACTTAGGTGGTGGGACGCCTACTTTTTTTAGCCCATCGCATCTAAAACACCTTATTGAAGGCCTACTGGCTCATGTGCCACGGGCTCATGACTTTGAGTTTAGTTTTGAAGCTAATCCAAACACTACCCGCACCGAGCACCTTCAAGTATTATTTGATTTGGGTTTCCGTCGAGTTAGTTTTGGCATTCAGGATTTTGACCCCAAAGTTCAAGCTATCATTCACCGAGTGCAACCTTTTCAGACTGTTGAAAAAGTAGTTGAAGAAGCTCGCGATATAGGTTATACTTCGATAAATTTTGATTTGATCTACGGACTTCCTGCTCAAACAGTATCTACTATTTTAGATTCTATTGAAAAGACTGCCTCGCTAAAGCCTGATCGGCTTGCATTTTATAGTTATGCTCATATTCCCTGGATCAAACCGGCTCAGCGCATGTATGAAGATTTATTGCCTTCAGAAGAGGATAAATTTGAGTTTTATGAAAAAGGGAAGGCGGCATTAGAAAAGCAAAATTATATTGATATTGGGATGGATCACTTTGCGTTGCCTATGGATCGCTTGCATCAAGCTATGGAACAAGGCTATCTGCACCGAAATTTTATGGGTTACACAACCACATCGACAAAGGTGCAAATTGGGTTGGGCGCTTCATCAATTAGTGACGCATGGACAGCATTTGTACAAAATGAAAAGAAAGTAGAAGATTACATGGACGCGGTGGATCGCGGTGAGTTCCCATTTTACAGAGGGCATGTACTTAATGCAGAAGATGAATATGTTCGTCGACATATCCTGAATATCATGTGTCAATTTGAAACCCATTTTGAATGTAAAGATGCTCCCCAGTTTTGGCCAGAAGTAAAAGAGCGGCTTAAGCCCATGGAATCGGATGGTTTAGTAATAGTTGGTAAAAGATGTATCGTGGTAGCTCCTGCAGGGCGACCTTTTGTGCGTAATATTTGCATGGCGCTCGATGCCCGTATGTGGCGTAAACGCCCAACTAGCCATATTTTCAGCCAAACTGTTTAAACGCTACTTTCTTTTTTTGTAATTTTGGACCATGAAGTGGACAGCTTTTATTTTCATCATGCTCGTATCAGGTCTAGTCATACAGACTGCCGAGGCTCATGTAGACTTTTGGACCTCTGACTGCATAGGGCATGTTTGTTGTTCTGGTGAAGAGGATAAATCTAACAGTCCCCTTTCCTCATCAGAGTCAGAGGATGACAATACCCTTTGTCATCCATTTGATGCCTGTCATTCTTGTTTGCATATTACTCCCAACATTTTTGTCTTTTATAACATTAAAATTCAAAGTATTTTTCCATCACCCATTTGGTCTACAATAGCTCCAGAAAGAGATGTATTTCCCTATAAAGGTCCTCCTCCCAAATAGAGTCCGGTATTTTTCACGAACGGAGCTCTTTAACGGAAATATAAAATAACACGATGAATTTTAGACTAATTTTTAGCCTATGGGTATTAGTACATTTAAGCCTACAGGCACAGACCATAGAAGGTTACATTTTTTTATTGGAAACCGATGAATACGTAGCGGGAGCGGAGGTGCAGTTACCGAATCATGGAGTATCGACTCAATCAGATGGTGAGGGATATTTTTCCTTTCCAGGTCAAACCTATGAACCACCGGAAGCCATTCTAGTGAGTTACTTGGGTGCCATATCCGACACCATTTTATGGCAAGGAGAATCCATATATATAGGTCTCGAAACAGCCTCCATTGCAATGGATGAGGTGGTAGTGGAAGACAAGCGTGCAGGTACATTCCGACCTACTGATGTGGCTGCTCCGGTAGAGGTTATTAATAAGAATGAATTATCAAAGGCAGCTTGTTGTGATCTCGCAGGCTGCTTTGAAACGCAGGGTACTGTGAGACCTCAAACCACCAATGTTATTACCCGGGCCCAAAACTTGCAAATGCTTGGCCTTTCGGGTGTATACAATCAGGCTCTTGTCAATGGACATCCTATTATTCAGGGTTTAAACTTTACCTATGGTGTTAGTTCTTATCCAGGGCCTTGGATTGAAAATATATTTGTGGCTAAAGGAGCTAATTCCGTTTTGCAAGGTTTTGACGGCATGGTTGGGCAGATTAATATGGAAACTTCCAAACCTACTGAAATCGAATCTACTTTTGCCAATGTTTATACAAATAGCTTCGGGGAAGTTCAGGTAAATCTGCACACCCGACTATTTGATCAGCCCGACCGAAAATGGTCTTCCTGGCTTGGTGTTCATATGACTCGGCCCGCTGGTGAGGTCGATCGCGACAAAGATAATTTTATGGATGTCACTCAGATTCAGAGGGTGAGTATTTGGAATCAATGGAAATATGCGAGTGAGAATGAACTGGGGTGGTCTGCCGATATTAGTGGTCGTTATCTTTCGAGTTCGAGAACAGGGGGCCAGTTGGGATATGAGCCGGTGGAGCATGCACTTTCCAAAGAATTATATGGACAACATACTGTGATTGATCAAGCAGACTTTATGAGCAAAGTGAATTATCGCTGGTCTGGTGCGCACAAGCTTACGCTCCATACCTCGGGTAGTATTCACGATCAAAACAGCCAATTCGGTGTTACCGATTACAACGGTAAGCAATATCTGGTTAACTCCAGGCTTACGCACAATTGGCACTATGCATCTGGAATGGGATTGAAATGGGGATTCGCCCACACCTATCGTCGCATCGAAGAGGATGTTCGTTTTGTTAGTGATCCGCTCGACCGAAGTTTCGATGGGAGTTACCTGACTTTATTGAATACAATAGGACTGTTTTTTGAACACGAATGGCAGTCTTCAAATAACGCGTGGCGCTGGGTAGTAGGTTCGAGATTTGACCGCGATGCTGACTTAGGTGAATTTTTCACAGCTCGAACGCAGCTTAAATACGAGCCATTTCTAGGGCATGTTTTTCGATTGTCGGCTGGAAACGGTTGGCGACAAGTAGCGCTATTTGCTGAGAATATGCCTCTGCTATCTTCGAATCGCGAGATTCGATTTGAAGATGATTTTATTTTGCCCGAGAAAGCCTTGAACAGTGGAGTGAATTATACCTATACCTTTGGAAGCACGAACGTTTCTGGATATTTGGCAGTGGACTATTATTATACAGCCTTTCAGCGACAATTTTTTCCCGATTACGATAGCGAGGTGGCTACAGCTGTCATTACAAATTTTGATGGAGACACCCGAGCACACGGTGCACAAGTGGAAGGAAAACTGGACTTTTCGCAAGGTTGGGAACTTAAAGCTTCGTATAATTTCGCGCAGGTGGAACGGACAACGGAAGGTGAAAGTCAACTTTTGCCTTTTATTCCCCGACATCGTCTGATGGCTGCTGTTACATATATTCCAAACCCGAAATGGCAACTCGATCTAAATGTTCACGCATATGGATCACAGCGTTTACCCTCGACGGCGAATTATCCGGTGGAACTTCAGCAACGGACCGAATCCCCAAACTTTTCCGTTTTCACTTTTCAGGTCTCTAGAAAGTGGGATCGATGGGAGCTTTACGGTGGAGTAGAAAATATGTTTGATTTTCGCCAAAAGCGTCCTATACTGGATTGGGAGAATCCATTCGGCCAGTATTTTGACCCTTCCTTTATCTGGGGCCCCACTCGAGGTCGCGAGTGGTTTATGGGTGTTCGATACCGACTTCAGTCGGCTCCAAAAGAATAGAGCTAACTAAGCAAAACGATCTATCTCAGCATTTACGGCATCTAGCAGGTCCTGCACGCCACGGGCGTCGCGGGCCTGGCTGTAAACGCGCAGCACAGGTTCTGTTCCCGAAGGTCGGATCATAGTCCATGTATCGTCGTCAATTGTAAATTTAAATCCATCCAGGTCCTCAAATTTTTCGACCTTGTAAGAGCCAAAAGAAGTAAAAGGCGAAGTTTTGCAGTGTTCGATAACAGCTTGTTTATGAGCATCAGAAACGTGTCGATCGTCTCGGTCATAAGCAAATGAACCAACTATGTCGTATACGTCTTGAATAAGTGCATGCAAAGATTTACCTGTTTTGGCCATGAACTCCATTACCAGTAGACCCATCCAGATGCCATCGCGTTCTGGAATGTGACTTTGTACAGCTAATCCACCGGACTCCTCGCCGCCAACGATTACCGTCTCTTCCATCATAATTTCGGCGATGTATTTAAAACCGACCGGCGTCATTTCAAAGTCGAGGCCATACTGATCTGCCAATTGTTTCATTTTATTGGTGACGGAGAAGGTAACTACTACTTTCCCCTCTTGTTTTTTGTGTTCTACCATATATTGGAGTAGAAGAAGTAATATATGATGGGAATCTACGAATTCTCCGCGGGCATCGTAAAGTCCAATGCGGTCCGCATCGCCATCGTTGGCTAAACCTAGGTCCAGGGAATCATCTTCAGCCATAAGATGCGATAGTTCCTTGAGGTTTCGGTGGATAGGTTCTGGCGCCTGTCCGTGAAAGCCCGGATTAAAGTCACAATGAAGCAGATGAGCCTTTGGAAAGAGTCTTCGAATAACATTTTGTCCGGCACCGTACATGGCATCATAGGCGAGACCTATACCTGCTTTTCGAATGGCTTCCAAATCGAAACTCTTCTCAACCTGATCAATATACATTTGCTCCAGGTCTACATTTTTAATGTGGCCGTTCGATTTTGCTTGCGCATAATGAAGTTCTGGTCGGTCATAATGGTTTGGAAGCTCGTCCTCTACTGCCTGGATATCTTTAGGAATGGTTGGGCCCCCATAGGCTGATTTGAGTTTAAAACCGTTGTAGGCAGGTGGATTGTGACTTGCTGTAATCACAATCCCCATATCCGCCTTCAATTTTTTAACACCCAGTGAAACCATAGGAGTAGAAGAAAAATTTTCATCGACATGGACCTGTAAACCGTGATCTACCAACACCTCGGCAACAGCTTTGGCAAACATCAATCCTCCAAACCTACAATCAAAGCCCAAAACAGCAACCTTCATATTATTTTTCTGCATAAATCGCGCTGTAGCGGCAGCGATTCTTCGGACATTATCCACGGTATACTCTTGAGCTATAATTGCCCGCCAACCGTCTGTTCCAAATTTTATTGATGTTGCCATAGGAGGTGTTTATTTGTTTTCAAAAGTAATAATTTTACGCCGACTAAGAAAAGACGGGCTAGAGAACGATGAAAAGCGGATAGAAACTTACGTATTGTCCTTCTTGTGTATTCATAAAGGATTCAACAAGAATTTTGAATATAAATTTCATGCCGATATAGACGGGCTCAAAGAGACTTTTATATTTGCAGGATGGGAAGTGAGTTTAAAGATACTTATCGACAAAAAGGCCTTCGAAAGCGTTTAGTCGGAAACCTTCGAAAAAAGGGCATTAAAGATGAACGGATCTTAGAGGTCTTTTGGGAGCTTCCGAGGCACTATTTCCTCGATGTAGCATTTGATGAATGGGCATATAAGGATCAGGCCTTCAGGATCGATTGTGAGCAAACGATTTCTCAGCCGTATACAGTAGCTCGCCAAACGGAATGGTTAGACCTTAAATCGGGTATGAAAGTGCTGGAAGTGGGTACGGGCTCTGGTTATCAGGCCGCCGTATTGAGTAGTTTAGGCGCTAAGGTCTACACGATCGAACGCATTGAAGCATTATACAAATTGTGCAAAGAACGTCTGGCGGCCTTAGGATTTGGCGATATTCATATGCGCCACGGAGATGGCTTTCAGGGATGGCCCGAGGAAGCGCCCTTTGATCGAATATTAATTACTGCGGCACCGGATGAAGTGCCTTTGGATTTGCTGCAACAGTTGAAGGTTGGGGGCTGGATGATTGTGCCAGTAGGAGCAGAAAAAGGGGATCAGAAGATGTATAAAATTAAACGGACGGGAAAGACGTCCTTTCAACGACAGGTTTTGGGCACCTACCGGTTTGTTCCTATGAAGAAAGGATTACAATAAGAACAGTAAAGTGTGGCTATCCTCTCAAATTAATCGATTCGCCGGCCGCGCAATGTTTTTCGCCGTTCGCGCTTATTTTGCTGATAATTTAAATCCACCAATAAACCAACCATCGAAGCATTTCGGTCTACAAAGTAGGTTTTGTTTTTAAAGGTCACTTCTCCATAATTCCGTTTCCACTTCTTACCCAGCAGCGTGTATCGATTGTTTTCGTTTGGGTTAGGACCAAACATTAAATAGGCATCATCATCCTCAGAAAATGAAATCGCCATTTTTTCACCATCAGGGCTGAATACAAAAACTCCAGGGCTTTCGGCTGGAATGCGAATACGTTCAACTTCCCCCTCATCCTTGACGATTATTTTACCATCTCTAATCTGGCTTTGTTGCTTACTGAGTGATCGTTCCAAAACGAGATCGTGGGACAGATAAAATTGAATATTTTTCATATTCTTATCCAGTAAGCGAGTTCCCTGTAGCGTATCGCGATGCAGATAGCTCAAATTTTTACTACAGCCCACCGAAAGTAATATGGATACGGCTATGAGAATTAGATATTTCATCCGTTGAAGTTTCTTTCTAATATAACTTTAATTTCAGATGTATCGCATGTCATTAACATACTTTAACGTCGTCTTTTAGTTCTTTGACCGCTTCAGCAAGCTTGAGCGTTGCGGTAGCGATGGCAGGGGAGCCGAGCCGCAGGCGATGGCTGTCCGGAGGGTCGCCGTAGGTGACCTCGAGGACGGAACCCCCGAACGCAGCGCCCCAGTAATTTTTTTGCTGCGCTAGATTGAAGCTTGACTCCGATAAATTTAAGCAATTCATAAAAAGATAATGTCAGTTTATTTCGATTAGGCAGCAAAAAAGTGCTGGGGACCGCCCTGAAAATCAAAATAAATACTACCGTCGGGCGCGAAAAAATTGAGTTAATAATTGTGCGCAGGCATCTTGTTCCAGGCCATAAGCCACCTCAGTAGTCGGATGTAATAAATTGGGGTCATACTGCAAATATCCGCGCTTTTCATCCACTGCGCCGTAGACTAATTTGCCCAGGCGGGCCCATTGAAGTGCGCCGGCGCACATGGGGCAGGGCTCCAGGGTCACATACATGGTACACTGATTCAAGAATTTGCCTCCCAAAGCTTCGCTCGCTGCAGTAATGGCCAGCATTTCAGCGTGAGCGGTGACGTCCTTTAATCGCTCAGTTGTATTATGGGCGCGAGCTATGATGCGGCCACCACAGACCACCACAGCACCTACGGGCACCTCTTCTCTTTCAGCCGCTTTCTCCGCCTCGAGGAGGGCTTGTTTCATAAAATAGGAATCTGTAAATACGTCAATCATAATGTGGGTCCGCTAGGGAAGAAAATGTTTAGATCTGCACAAAATTAAAAAGCTTTGTGTGGGAAAGGGAAAAAAGTTTTTATTTTTGCACATGGAACAAAACACGCCCCTTACTCAGACAAAATTTAATGACGAAGGCCTCACCTTTGATGACGTGCTGCTCGTGCCCGCATATTCTGAAGTTCTTCCGCGGGATGTTGACATTTCTACAAAATTAACTCGAGACATTCGGATACAGGCACCCATTGTGTCTGCCGCAATGGATACCGTGACAGAAAAGCATTTGGCTATTGCCATTGCACGTCAGGGTGGGCTCGGTGTGATACATAAAAACATGTCGATCGAAGAGCAAGCAGAGCAGGTGCGCAGTGTTAAGCGTTCGGAGAGCGGCATGATAATCGATCCGGTGACCTTAACTCGTAAAGCCACTGTAGGGGAGTCTTTAGCGCTGATGAAGCGATATAAGATTGGCGGTATTCCCGTAGTGAATGAAGAAAATGAACTGATTGGTATTCTGACGAACCGGGATTTACGGTTTGAAGAAAATATGGCGCGACCGATTACGGATATCATGACGCACGAAAATCTTGTAACAGCTCCATTGGGAACGGAAATGGATAGGGCACAGGATATTCTTCAAAAATATAAAATTGAAAAGTTGCCTGTGATCGACGAGCAAGGTCGTTTGGCGGGTCTAATTACCTATAAAGATTTAATGAAGGTCCGTGACTTTCCCCATGCTAATAAAGATACCTATGGCCGACTCATGGTAGGTGGCGCGGTAGGCGTTACATCAGATACACTAGACCGTATCTCTGCACTGACAAGCGTAGATGTGGATGTCGTTTTTGTAGATACAGCTCACGGACATAGCAAAGGAGTACTCGATACGGTTCGCAACATCAAAACTGAATTTCCCGATCTGCAGGTCGTGGGTGGAAACGTTGCAACGGGTGAAGCGGCCCTCGCTCTCGTTGATGCAGGTGTGGACGGTGTCAAAGTTGGTGTGGGTCCGGGAAGTATATGTACGACCCGTATTGTAGCCGGTGTAGGTGTACCGCAATTATCAGCTATTTACAAGGCTGCTCATGCCATTAAAGATACGGGAGTACCCATCATTGGAGATGGTGGCATTCGTTATACAGGTGATATTGCTAAGGCTATAGCTGCTGGAGCAAGTACCATTATGGCGGGTAGTTTATTTGCAGGCGTGGAGGAAGCACCTGGCGAAACCGTGATTTATGAAGGACGAAAATATAAGGTCTACAGGGGTATGGGCTCTTTGTCTGCTATGGCAATGGGTTCAAAGGACCGCTATTTTCAAGATGTTGAAGATGATATTAAAAAATTAGTACCGGAAGGAATAGAGGGTCGAATTGCCTATAAAGGCGCACTTTCTGAAATCATGGTGCAGTATTTAGGCGGGCTGCGAGCCGGAATGGGTTATTGTGGTGCAGCTACCATTCCAGAGTTGATGGAAGCTAAGTTTGTCAAAATATCTGCCGCGGGCGTCACCGAAAGTCATCCGCATGACGTTCATATCACTAAGGAATCACCGAATTACAGTAGAAAGTAAGTGATGGTTTGCTTCTAAAACCATCTTTGTTCTAGTTGAATCAGTTGAAATGAGCCACACAGAACTCCAAATTGATGACTTGCAAGTCATGGATCCCGCCTTGTTTCTCGATTCGGATCCGGTGCGGCTGGCAGAACAGCTCATCGGGCAATTTTTGGTCAGTAATAAGGCGGGTGTTAAGACAGGGGGGCGCATTGTGGAGACCGAGGCCTATAAAGCACCTGAAGATAAGGCCTGTCATGCCCACTTGAACCGCTATACAAAACGCACTTCGGTCATGTTTGAGCCCGGAGGGTGCACCTATGTGTATCTGTGTTATGGAATTCATCATTTGTTAAATATTGTGACGGGCCCCGAGGGGGCTGCTCATGCGGTTCTTATTCGTGCCATAGAGCCTATTTGGGGGCTCGATATTCAAGCTGAGCGCCGATCTGGGCGACCGCAGCGAGAATGGACAAATGGCCCTGGCAAACTTACCCGTGCTTTGGGGATAACCACCTCTGATAACAGGCAGCCTATTAATACAGCGGAAGCTAATATTTGCATTTTAAAAAACCCAAAGCGCTCAGTGGATATTCTGGCCGCTCCTCGTGTTGGTATCGATTACGCCGAAGAATGCATAAGCTGGCCGTGGAGGTTTCTCGATGCAAAATCTCAATTTGTTAGTGTTCCCGCCTAAGTTTTATGTAGGAATCTGTACTTTTGAATACCCGGATTCAGTTAATATTTTTAAATGTTCCGTTCATGACTTATTTACGATGCATTCTTTATGTCTTACTTCTCCCGCTTTTTGTCCATGCGAATGCGCAGGAAATACCCGATCTGCCGGCCATTGATACGGTATATTTACAGGAAGTGAGGTCCATAGCTTTTCACCCGACCAATGTGGTTACCGGGTATCCGGTTGTGGACTTGGGCAAAGGTTCGCTTACTTTGCGCTTTGACGATTTAGATGGGGAGTTTAGCAAATATCGATATAGCTTTTACCACTGCGATCAAAATTGGCAATATTCAACCGAAATTAGGGAGTTTGATTATCGCCGTGGGTTTGTTGAAGAAGATATTTTCGACTTTGAACTCTCGCTTGGAACCGATGTGCCTTATGCGCACTTTAACCTCCAATTGCCAAATAAAGAAAATTCATTTTTAATATCCGGGAACTATGTACTGATCGTTTATAAATATATGAATGGGAATCGCTATCCGGCCTTTTCCCGTCGTTTTATGGTCGTTGATAATCAAGTCGATGTTCGCGTGGAGCAAATTGTGCCCCGTCGAGCCAGCTTGGCTCGAACCCACCACGAACTAAACATTTATGCGGGATTTGATGACTTTTCGATCCGGAATCCCTTCAAGGAGGTCAATGCATATGTTTTCCAAAATGGGGTATGGTCCCGCGGATATACCCATATCGCACCGCAGGCTGTTCAGCGTAGCGAAATGTCATTTCGGTACCCCTCTCAAATCGTATTTCCCGCAGTCAAGGAGTACCGATATTTCGATATTCGGAACTTGAATTTTCGGACAGAGCGCGTATTTGATATTTATCGGGAATCCGATACCATAGACGTCATTTTGCAAACGGATCGTCCGCGTGGGGATAGCTATTTCACCTATTTTGATATTAATGGACGCTATGTTTACCAAAACATGGATGGTATTCGACGCATCGCTATTTCGGCAGCTGAAGAAGAAGAAATTGGGACTATTCTCAATGAGGAAGAAAGTCAAATGAATCGTCGTATTGAGCTGATGAGTCAGTATGTAAATGTCCATTTCTCCCTCAATCGTGCCGAAGTCCCCGGAAAGGACGTATATGTCGTTGGAGGCTTTAATGACTACAAGTTGGATGAAAACTCCTTGCTGGGTTATGATGAAGCAGAAAAGGTGTACTACAAAACACTGTTGATGAAACAGGGTTATTTTGAATATTTATACGTCACTCGCGATCGCATCACCGGGGAAGTCGATTGGACCGAGATTGAAGGTAGCCGCTTTGAAACCATTAATGATTACCTCGTATTTATTTATTATCGACCATTCGGTACATTCTATGATCAGCTTATTGGAATGACTACTTTCAAATCTCAAGATTTATAGTGGAATGGTTATGGGGTTCCCCTCGTCCGCCAACCCACCGGCCTTCACTATGGACGAGTGGCGCTACGTCCGGGACACGGCCCTTCAGCCCCCATTCGGCGATTAAGTGCTGCGAATGGCTCAATAAAAATTTAGGAATTTTAAGGGTACCTCCGGAAACTGTTTTTCATTTAAACCATTTCGCATGAAATGGTCGTTCGCGCAAAAGGATAGTTTTTGGAGGTAGCCTAAAGTAAAAAATTAGAGGCTTCGGGCGCTTCGCTCCCTTCCATCGCTAACCCGTCGCAAATCCATTACTTGTTTACACTCAACCCTATCGGGCGAACTCTTAGCGCTCGTCAATCGGAGGTATAAAGCGCTTTTTGTCGATTTTATAGCTTCGTTTATCGCATAGACCCTTTAAATGACTAATGAAATTATACATTTATGATTAAAGAAGATGACTATGAGACTATTGATATTCTTTTTAAGTGTGAGTTTGGCGGTTGTGGCCCAGGGCCAATCGGATGGATCGGTCTGGACATTGAGGGAGTGCGTTAATTATGCGCAAGAGAACAATTTGAATTTGGCCCTTTCTCAATTAGATCAGCGCGCCGCCAATACTGAAGCCCGACGAAGTCGCCATAGTCGTTGGCCGAGTTTATCGGCATCTTCCAATTTTGGGTACAATTTCGGTCGTACTATTGATCCTACCTCAAATGAATTTCTCACGACAAGTTTGGGGTTTAATAGCATTTCTATAAACTCCGGGCTCACGGTTTTCAATTACAATAGAATCAATAACAGCATTCGTCAAGCGGGTATAGATCAACAAGTAGCCCAGCTGAATTACGAGCAAGTTGAACTCGATTTATCGCTCCAAATTGCTAACCTTTACTTAAATGCACTGCTGGCAAAGGAGAATGAGAAAATCGCAGAAGCCCAATTTAAGAACATCGAAAACCAATTGGACCGAACGAGCCGTTTAGTTCAATCCGGTGCGCAACCTAAAGCTGCAGAGTTTGAATTAAAAGCTGAATTAGCAGCACAGCGTCAGTTGTGGGTTGACGCCGAGAACAATGCTTACATTGCTCTTTTGCAATTAAAGCAAGCCTTGCAGCTGGGTATTGAGACCGACTTTAATATTGCTGATCCGCCATCAGAGATTTCTGTTGAGCCCTCAGAGGTAAAAAGTGCAACTGAAATATTTCAGCGATCTCTAGCAACGCAACCGGAGTATCGCGCTGCCGAAATGAACGTAAGATCAGCGAGCCTGGGTCGTAAAATTGCTCAATCTGCTTTTTATCCCAGTCTTACACTCGGCTTAAACGTAAATTCAAATTACTCAACACAAGGACGCTTTTTAGAAGGTACAGAGCTGGTTAGTCAGAGTGTGCCGGCACAATTTCAGGGAGAGATGGGCAATCTAACCTTTCTCACATCCAACCCCATATTTTCCTCGCCGGGTTGGCTAGACCAAATTGATAATAACCTGGGCTTCGGTTTTGCTTTTCAACTTCAGGTTCCGATCTACAATAATTATAATAATCGCGCAAACCTTCAGCAAGCCAAGATCCAACGCATACGTGCCGAAAAACAATTAGATTTACAGGAGCAAACTATCAGAATCGACGTAGAGCGCGCTGTGGCTGATTTGCGGGCAGCTTCAAAGAGTTATGATGCTGCGCAATCGGCTTACGAGGCGGCTCAAGTGGCATATGACAACACAGAAAAACAATATAATCTGGGAAGTTCCAGCTCGTTCGAATTCTTTCAAAGTCAGCAGCGGTTGCAATCAGCCCAGTTGCAAAAGAATGTGGCCAAATACGATTACATTTTCCGACAGAAAATTGTTGATTTTTATTTAGGAAACCCAATAACATTATAGATATGGCTCGAAAAAATACAAGGCAGTACTGGATCATTGGCATTATTGCGATCATTATTCTTATGCTCGCAGCCTATTTCAGCCGGTCTACAGAGGAGGGCATTCTGGTAGAACAGAGTACAGTTGAGGTGCGCGACATCATCGAGACCGTGCAAGCCTCCGGACGAATTTACCCTGAGAAAGAAGTAAAAATTAGCTCGGATGTAAGTGGTGCGATATTTGACTTATCCGTTCGGGAGGGGGATTCAGTAAAGGAAGGGCAATTTATTGCTCAAATCGACCCCGAAGTGATCGAATCGCAAGTCCAGCGGGCACGCGCTAGTGTGAATAGCGCTCAAGCACAGCTGGCTCAAAATGAGGCCGGGGAAGCACAGGCAGAAGCACAGCTGGAGCAAGCTCAAGCCCAATTGAACACCCAGCGTGTTATACACAAACGAAACACCAGTTTATTTGAGCAGGAGGTGATTTCCAGTCAGGAGCTCGAGCAGTCACAATTAAACCTGGACAACGCCATCGCTAATGTAAAGTCTGCTGAGGCTCAATTGCGCTCTGCGGCGAAGGCCGTCGAAGCTGCAGGATATAACATACAAAGTGCTCGCGCCAGCTTAAAAGAACTATTGACCAGTTTGGATCGCACGACTATTTTAGCTCCTACCGATGGAATTGTTTCTAAACTTAATGTGGAGGAAGGTGAACGCGTGGTGGGAACCATACAAATGACCGGAACTGAACTCATGCGGATTGCAAATTTCAACTCTATGGAAGTTCGGGTGGAAGTCAGTGAGAATGACATTATTCGACTGGAAGAAGGTGACGAGGTAAATATTGAAGTTGATGCTTATATTTCGCGTATTTTTATTGGGTATGTAACGGAGATCGCAAGTTCAGCTGCTGACATTGGGTCTGCTACTGCAGGAAGCGGGATTAATACCGAGCAGGCAACTAACTTCATTGTCAAAATTCGAATAGATTCAGCATCTTATAGCGATCTGCTAGAAGATGGACAGCAGTTTCCGTTTCGGCCGGGTATGAATGCGAATGTGGAAATAAAAACTCGGCAATCCGTGGATGTTGTTGCAGCTCCTATCGGCGCCATAACCACAAGAGATAAGGAGGAAAAAGAAGGTGAGAAATCTTCCCAATCCTCTGTCCTTCAGGATCAATATAAGGAGGTTGCTTTTATCATAGAGTCTGATACTGTGCGTCAAGTCGAGGTTGAAACCGGCCTTCAAGATGCAGAATGGATTGAAATTAAATCCGGACTTTCAAAAGGTGACAAAGTAGCTTCTGGACCATACAGCGCTGTGTTTCAGCGACTCAAAGAAGGCGATCAGGTTCGCGTTGAGGAAAAGAAGTCAGGAAATGACTAGAGAGCGGGCTATTGTCGTATTAGCCAAGAATCCGGCGCTGGGGCAGGTAAAAACCCGATTGGCCCAAGACCTTGGCGATGAGCGTGCGTTAGAAATTTATAAGATTCTATATCACCAGACACTAAAAACGGTCGAAAGCGTACCGAAAACACATGCCTACGTGTATCAGTCGCCCAAAGTCGATCGACGCTGGATACCTAATTCCCAAATAACTTCACGCTTGCAATCAAAAGGAAACTTGGGAGACCGCATGCATGCCGCTTTGACGGAGGCCCTTTCTCAACATGAGCGAGTCGTACTTTTGGGGGCGGATTGTCCAGGATTACATCCAGAAATTATAGAAGAAGCTTTTTCCGCTTTAACGCAAGTTGATTTGGTTATAGGTCCTTCAGCAGATGGAGGATTCTATTTGTTGGGAAGTAAGGAGGTTCACCCACAGTTACTTCAAAATAGAAGTTGGAGCCATTCGGAAGTATTTGAAAAAACTGTAGATTTAGCATCGAAGCAAGGTCTTTCAATATACCTTCTGCCTGAGTTGTATGATGTCGACTATTTGTCGGACTGGAAGCAATGGCAATCAGAAAGATGAGCAAAAACCCTTTGTAAACCATGAATGTATTATTGGTTGATCCCTTTCTCGGTGGCAGCCACAAGCAATGGGCGGAGGGGTGGAAAAAGCATTCTCGTCATACCCTAACTATAGTAGGTTTGCCTGGAAGAAACTGGAAATGGCGTCTAATGGGTAGCGCGCCGGTATTAGTTCAAAAAATGCAGTCGGCCGCAACTCCGGATGTTATTATTTATACGAGTATGGCAAATGTGGCCGTGATACGTGGACTTTTGCCGCAAAAATGGCAATCCATTCCGTCTGCCCTTTACATGCACGAAAATCAACTGGTTTATCCACAGTATATCGATTCCGGTAAAAGACCCAAAAGTGTCCCTGAACTCGAAATCATTCAAATACTATCCACCTTGGCTGTTGATCGGGTTTGGTTTAACTCCTATTTTCACAAGAGGAGTTTTTTGTCTGCGATTCCTGATTTTTTACATCGTTTCCCAGATTATCGCTGGTTGGATCGAGTGGAAAGTATTGAGCAGAAAAGTGAAGTTTTGTATGTAGGGATAGAAGCACCGGAACCTAAGTCACCGGAGGTTTCCTTTGAGAAAGACAAACCGCCCATCATATTATGGAACCATCGGTGGGATTTTGATAAGGATCCCATTGCCTTTTTTAAAATGCTATTCCGGTTGTCTGATCGTAGTATTCCTTTTCGTTTGATAGCTGTTGGAGCGAATAGTGGAAATTACGACTCGAGTTTCATTGAGCAGGCAGAGAAACGTATTCGTTCGCATATTATGCATTGGGGCTATCTGCAAGATAAATCTGAATACAATAAACTCTTGGGTCAGGCAGATGTGTTACCGGTAACCTCAAGGCAGGATTTTTTTGGTATATCGACTGTTGAGGCTATAGCGAGGAACACATTTCCCCTTCTACCAGATCGCCTAGCCTTTCCGGAGCACATTCCAGAACAATTAAAGGGACAGCACCTCTACAAAGGCATGCGTGAGTTAGAGGAGAAACTAAGTCATTATCTTCAGGCTCCCCGTTCCGTTTCTCAAGAGCTGAGGTCTCATATTTCAAAGTACTATTGGACTAATATTATTGAAGAATATGATGAGAAAGTAGAGCTCCTTGCCCAATTATAAGGATACGGATGCTGTCCGCAGAGCAAGCCCCAAAGAAAACTTCCAAATAGTAAGAGCAGCTAACTTTATGGTCGCCTGATCGCGATCGTATTTAGGATTGACCTCAGAAATATCGAGCGAGCTGACTCGAGGGTGTTGGCCGAAAATAAAAGCCAAGTCAATCCACAGTGAAGCGGATATTCCACTGGGGTTGGTGGCACTAACCCCTGGCGCTTCAGCTTGATGAACCACGTCCATGTCCATGGTTGCCATAATTTGTGGGCTTTGTATGGTATTAAGAGTATTTTCCAAAAGCTTCGAAGAAAGTCGGTTTTCAAAAGAATATGCACCGCAGGAGTTTACGTATTCCAAGTGTTTTGCAGCACAAGACGCCGGGTTTAATCCCAGAACTTGGTAGCTTTCTAGTATGTTTTTGCGATGTTCCCAGGCCTGTCGAAATGGGGAACCCGAGTGTGATTTTCCTTTTTTTAGTTGTCTTACGTCGGCATGGGCGTCGATATTTACAATGCTGACCATATCAGATTGATGGGTGTAGGCCAAAAAGTGTCCATATGCTGTTTCATGACCACCTCCGAGAATGACGGGATAGCGTCCTTTTTTTAAGGATTTAGCCACCTCTTTTCCAAGTGCAATTTGGTGGGCTTCCATGGAGCTATTCTGCGGAATAAGCTGAAGGGCTTGACTGGATTGGATGAAAGGAGCATGAATGTGGTAATATTCAGGGTGGGGTGTCAGCTTATAAAAGGCTTCGGCAATGCTTTGCGGGGCTTTTGAGGCACCTGTTCGTCCACCATTTCTTCGAACGCCTTCATCGGACGGAAAGCCAATTAAGTCTATACCCACACCGCTTGCTGTGTTTATAAGGTCAGAGATCCGCGGGTCATCCATTTTTTATGCTCAATTTGAGTAATTTTAACGGGTTTTCCAAGCTCTGGAATAAGTTTACCTTTGTGTTGGCAGTGTTCATCTTGAGCTGAGGAATCAGCGGTTGCTTTATTGAGAAGACAACTTTTTATGGTTTATTATCGTTGATCGTACAATAGAAGTTGATTATGAATTTACGTATTGGATATGGTATCGTTTTCTTATTACTATGTAGCACCCTGGTGTTTTCACAGTCTGCCCAACTTGCGCAAAAATATTACAAAGATGGAGAGTTTGAGAAGGCTGCTCAGCTTTATAAGCAGTTGGCTCAGCGGCACCAAAACACAACAACTTTTACAGAAAAATATGTAGACTGTTTGATTCAGCTTCGCGAATACGATCAAGCTGAACAAACATTAGAGAGTAGGCTCAAACAGAATAATAAAGAGTCTATGTATCACTATATGCTGGGCGAAGTTTTCAGTCAAAAAGGCGAAATGGAGCGCAGCGAAGAGGCCTATGAAGATGCGATTCAGTATATGGAAGTCAATCGGTCACATGTCTTGCGTCTCGCGCAGCGATTTTATCGAGACGGCAAAATCGACTATGCCATCAAAACCTATCAGCGAGGGGGGGAACTACTTGATGATGAGAACGTTTTTGCCAATAACTTAGGAGGGCTATACCAAAAGAAGGGTGATGTCCCGAATATGATTGCAGCCTTCCTGACTACTCTTAAAGATCAGCCCCAACGTTTGAATCAAGTAAAAACCCTCTTTCAACGTTATTTGACCGAACCCGAGCATTTTGAAACCTTGGAAAATCAAGTGTATGCCCTAATTCAGGAAGATGGAGATGCCGAGCAATACCCTGAGCTTTTAGCGTGGGCAGCGATTCAGTCGGAAAACTTTAGATCAGCACTTCGCCAAATGCAAGCTTTGGATCGTAGAAATTTTGAAAATGGTCGCCGGGTTTACAATTTAGCTCAATCTGCAGAAAATGCGGGCGATTTTGCCACGGCCCAGAAAGGTTACGACTATATCATTGAGCAAAAAGGAGAGGAGTCACCGTATTATTTTGCTGCGCAGCAAAAATCATTGAATGTTCGCCTAAAGCGATTGACGTTGGGCTTTGATTTTGAAACTGCCGATATACAAGTTCTTTTCAATGATTATAACAAACTATTGGATGAGAAGGGAAGAAACCCACGGACTGCATCCATAATGGAGGATCAGGCACGTGTGGCAGCCTTGTATCTCAATGATATTCCAGCTGCTATTAACATCCTGGAGCAAATGATTGAAATTCCTGGCATGAACCCTTTGGTTCAGTCTCGGGCTAAGGTTCGATTAGCTGATTATTATTTGATGGATGGGAAAAAATGGGATGCTACACTTTTATATGCTCAGGTAGATAAGGCAATGCCCGAGGCAGCCATTGGAGAGCAGGCCCGCTATAAGAATGCGATGTTATCCTATTACACTGGAGATTTCGAGTGGGCGCAGGACCAGTTGGATATTTTAAAAACGGCAACCTCTCGGGTCATATCGAATGACGCGATAGATCGATCTGTATTCATAATGGAGCATTTAAATCTGGATACAACGACCAAATCGTTGGATCTCTTTTCTCAAGCGGAATTACTTATTTTTCAGAATGAATTTGAGAAGGCCGAAAAGAAAATGGATAGCGTAACGCTCTTATTTCCCGGGCATACTTTAGAAGAAGAAATTTTGTATGCAAAGGCACAAATTCAACGTAAAAAGCAAAACTTCAATGCTGTTCGTGAATTGCTAAAGCAAATCACCATTGAATATCCAGAGGGACTTAAAGCAGATAATGCACTTTTTGAGTGGGCAGAACTAGAGGAAAATCGATTTAATCAACCTGAAAAGGCTAAAGAATTGTACGAGACTTTATTTCTGGAGTACACGAATAGTACGTTTGCAGAAGAAGCTCGAAAGCGATACCGAGCGTTGCGCGGTGATTCTATTTGATGTTCGCTTCCTTTTCTTAACAATACGCTACTATGATTCAATATAATGTGACGATCAAGCTTGAACCCGATGTCGAAGAAGAGTGGTTAGCTTACATGAAGTCAAAGCATATTCAAGAAGTCATGGATACGGGCCTATTCCAACACTGCCGGTTGTCCAAATTAATACAATCCAGAGAAGAAGAGCCCACCTATACTGTACAGTATATTTTATCCTCAATGAAGGATATGCACAAGTATCAAAGTCAGCACGCTGCAGCTCTCCAAGCTGACCATTCCACACAATTCAAGGGGAAATTTGTAGCCTTTCGTACCCTTATGGAGGTGATGTTGGAAAGTGAGAGCCAAAGCTAATCGAGACGGTATTTCGAGATTGGTTTTGACTTGTCTAAAAGCTGGGGATGGTGTACCTTCGGTTTCTTAAAGTATAGCTTATGAGTGCACGAATAGAAATTAAGCAGGTTTTAGCAAAGATGCCCGTTGGGGATACCGTAACAGTTTGCGGGTGGGTTAAAACCTTTCGAAATAATCAATTTATCGCCCTTTCAGATGGTTCTTGCCTATCTAGTTTACAATTAGTGTTAGATCGGGATGATGTCGATGATGAGACCATTAAAAAAATTAACCCGGGGGCAGCCTTGAAAGCTTCCGGTATGTTAACAGAGTCTCAAGGCCGTGGACAGAAGGTCGAAATAAAAGTAAAAGAGCTACAAATTTTAGGGGAAAGTGATCCGGAAGTCTATCCCTTACAACCCAAAAAGCACAGTTTAGAATTCTTGCGCGAAAAAGCACATTTGCGTATGCGCACAAATACATTTAGTGCAGTATTTCGTGTTCGGCATCACATTGCATTTGCGATTCACCAATTCTTTCACCAAAATGGATACTTTTATTTGCATACGCCGGTGATTACGGCCTCGGATGCAGAGGGTGCCGGTGAAATGTTTCAGGTTACGAACTTGCCTTTGACAAATACGCCACAAACAGAAGAGGGAAAAGTAGACTACAGCCGCGATTTTTTCAAACAAAAGACTCACCTTACGGTCTCTGGTCAGCTCGAAGCTGAGGTGGGAGCGATGGCTCTGAGTAAAGTATATACTTTTGGGCCTACATTCCGAGCTGAAAACTCAAACACTTCTCGACATCTTGCTGAATTTTGGATGGTAGAACCCGAAATTGCATTTGCTGATATTCACGACAATATGGATGTTGCCGAGGATATGCTCAAATTTATACTTCAATACATTTTGAAGAACTGTAATGAAGATTTAGAGTTTTTAGAAAATCGAATCATTCAAGAGGATAAACAAAAGCCAAAGCAGGATCGACAACCTATGGCATTGCGGGAGAAATTGCGTTTTTGTTCAGAAAATGATTTTGAACGGCTTACTTATTCTGAAGCCATTAAAATTTTACTGCGCAGCAAGCCGAACAAAAAGAAGAAGTTTGATTTTGTTATAGAGGACTGGGGAGCCGACCTCCAATCTGAACACGAGCGATATTTAGTTGAGAAGCATTTTAAGAAGCCTGTTATTTTGCGTGATTACCCCAAAGATATTAAGGCCTTTTACATGCGGCAGAACGACGATGATAAAACAGTAGCTGCCATGGATATTCTATTCCCGGGCATTGGGGAGATAGTTGGCGGCGCGCAACGCGAGGAGCGACTTTCCGTACTCACGCAAAGAATGGCTGAGATGGATGTGCCTGAGGAAGATTTATGGTGGTATTTAGAATTGCGCAAGTTTGGTACGGCTCCTCATGCCGGGTTTGGACTCGGATTTGAGCGTCTTGTACAATTTGCTACAGGAATGACAAATATTCGTGATGTGATAGGTTTCCCAAGATATCCGGGGCACGTCGAATTCTAATCATATCATTTTAAACCAGTCCTGGAAATACTCACCTACAACAGGGATGACGTATTTTTCATCTGAGATTGCATTGACGATACTAATAACCCAAAGCACTACCACTAAAATACCCACGAAAAAACTCAAGCCCGGTATCCACGATAGCACAAGTCCCATAAGACTAATACCAATTACCTGGCGGAGATAAAACGAAGTAAACTCTTCGCGATTTTCATTTTGATTGAGTGACAGAGCAATAATCCATCCTATAATCGTTACGTGGGCTAAAATCGCCTTTCCTTTTGCATTCATGTTCAAAAGATACAAAGTTTTGAAGAAGCAAACAATTAAAGTGTGTGGGCATCCATGAAAAGTTTTACAACCTTCATAGGGCTTTCAGTATCGGCTCAAGGCAGGAGTATGAATTAACCTGGCTTTTGGATCATTTGGTAATCTAACCAATACAATGCGCGAAGGGAGATCGTAGTTTGCTGGTCGCGGTCAAATAAGTTTTGAAACTGATTAAAGTAGGTTCGGTATAGAATAGGTTCCAGCGCGACGAGCTGGCTATTTAAAGACAGGATCAGATCACTTCCGGGGGCAAATCGCCAAGTGAGAGTTGCATCTATATTGACTGTATTAAAGTTGATATCGTGTACACCTCGTTCAACTTCATAATTTTCAAAATATGCTATATTCTCCAGGCGACTTTTTTCATCTAATATTTGAAATTGGGTATACTCTACCTGACTCCAGTAATGGCGTAAACGAAGATCGAGATTTATTCGATTTGTAAACGTATACTTCGCCGTCACCTCGTTACTGATTATCACCTGATCACGAGTCCCGATAAGTGTAGATTTGAGATCGGGTGTAGCTGGAGAAACCCAGCCTTGATCGCCATATAAATTAGTGTAGTTGGCGGTCCATATCATGAAAAGTCGATCTGAAAAGCGTATCCTGGGTTGGAATCGCACGAAATATTCCGAACGTCCTTCTGTATCCCAATAAGTATATTCACCACGTAAGTTTACAGCCAGTGTACGGGCGTAATTGCTAGACAAAAAGGCCTCTAGTCTCCCATTTGCAGGTAAGGGCAAATATTCTGAGAAATCAGATGTGCGGGGTTCAAAATAGTCCCTTGTTTCTACGGGTCTCACATTCATATTTACACCATAACCCCAAAAATTTTTACTGAGTATAAAGCTGCTTATTCCCGTTTCCCATGATGCAAAACGGCTGGGTTGATATAACTCCCGATAACTAGAAAAAATAGAAACGCTTCCGCGCACAAAACGACCAAAAGGTCGGTTTTTATTATAGCTTGCCGATGTTTGTATTTCTCGATTATTGGCAAATAGGAGGAAGCCCATATCATTCGGATCGTAATTTTCACTCATTTCACTATAGGCGGCATTCCATCTCCAAAGTCCACTGATTTTGCCAGACGAGACATTGAACTTGTGACCGATATCGGTGTCATTTGAAAAATATTTTTGTGAAAGCACACCTTGTCCGCTGAATTGATAAGTTTGCTTTTGGTTTCGCAGTCGGGCTTGTACAGATGTTACATTGGCATCGTAAGTCGATCCGCTGCGCCACACATTGGTGTTAATTAATGCTACACTAGAATTGTTGGGAAGGTTTTGATCTGCCACGATCATACTATAATTCGTAAGCGGTTGAGTTTGAAAACGCTCCTTTTCACCGGTAAGTGAATTTCGATAGACGGCATTTGTCTGATTTACGATCCCATTAATTAAGCCCATGCCGAGTCCCTTACTATTGCGTCCAGATATTTTAGTCGCATTTAACAAGGGGCTGATTTGCGGGTTTTCTATGAGCTGTAAGTTTTCGTTATTGTTTGCCCTATTAATCGCCTCCCTTCGCTGGAGTGGGATATCGCCTATTCGCCGGCTGTAAAACAGCTCGCCGCGAGCGAATAAATCAATGCCTTCTGTAAAAAAGGGTCGAAACTCCTGAAACTGAATCTCGAAGGGGGTTAGGTTCAATACTTGAGGATCAGTGCGTACATTACTGAAGTCAGGAATCAATGTCATATCCATGGTATAAGATTCATTGATTCCCCATTTGATATCCATCCCCCCACGAAGGCTCTGATCCCAATTTTCGCCCGAGTTGTTTTGAGCCACAGCGGCAATGTAAGGGTTAACCGACAACCGAATTGGAGGTTTAATATCTTTCAACGGACTGGTGTACCCAAACTGATTGATAAATCCATCGATATTTGGATTAATAAAATTCCAATGGGCTGTTTCCCGGTTCCGTCGAATGCGGCGCAAAAAATTTACATTCCATTGCTGATTATCGCCACGAGCAAACCTCAAGGCGGCATAAGGAATTTTAAACTCAGCTGTCCAGCCTCCATCATGTACTCTCGTTTCACTTTCCCAAACTACATCCCATGTGCGGTCTTCCCCCGAGTTTGTGTAAAAAATGTCGGCCTGAATATTTTTCGGACTTACTAAATAGCCCATCGCGCTATTTCCTCCCTGGTAGGCATCAATGATTATGCCGAAGATGTCTGTGTTAGCACTAAATAAATTGTCGCGAATAGATAGTTCCTGTAAAATTTCCCCAGGCTTGGTATCGTGCATTTCTGCCAATACATATAAGGCTTGATTGTCGTAAAGCACCCGAACTTCGGTCACTTGGGTGGCGGGGCTCGATGTCTCAGGACTTTCTTGCGTGAATCCGCTTATGGGAGGAATTTTTTGCCACCAGCTTTCGTTTCCCTGCGCATCAATAGTAATATTAGCACTATCCGGAATCTGCAGGAATTCCGCTTGTTTCCGCTCAATCTCATTTTGACTAAGGAGTAGCAGGGAGAACAGTAAAAGGAATAATATGAAGGATATCCTCATCATGGCCGCAAAGCTAATTATTTTGAAATTTTTATTTAGATAGGATTACAATTATCAACTGATTCAGAATTTAAATTGTTGAAGCTTTTTAAAATGGAGGGACTGATTTATTTGATTCAGAACTAAATTTTTTGTCCAGACTCGCAATCCAACGGATATATTTTATCTTTGGCAAGAGAATTGTAGGTTAAAAGTATATCGAACAGAAAAATAAAAAGCATACATAGATGAGCGTTGTTGAAATGAAAGTTCCCACCGTTGGAGAATCCGTTACAGAGGTTACGTTATCAGAGTGGTTAGTCAAAGAGGGTGATTATGTAGAAATGGATCAGCCCATTTGTGAATTTGAATCCGACAAAGCGACCTTAGAGTTCCCCGCTGAAGCAGCCGGAGTGGTTGAGTTTGTTGCGAGTGAAGGCGATGACCTAGAGATTGGTGATTTAGTAGCAAAGATCGACACCGATGCGGAGAAACCGTCGGGTTCAGGCAGTGCCAAGAAAGATTCCGATGCTTCTGAGGATCCGAGAGCTGAGGATACATCGAAATCGGATGGGACGGCTCAAAAGGAAGAAAAAGAAGATTCAACTTCGCCGGCTAGTGGTGAGCCTTCACCAGCAGCGGCGAAAATGATGCGCGAAAACGACTTGAGTGCTTCAGACATTAAGGGCACAGGGAAAGAGGGCCGCATCATCAAGGAGGACGTACAAAAAGCAATTGAAGCACAGAAAGAACAGGAGGAGAAAAAGCAGTCCAAAGCATCTCAGCAAGAGGCGGAACAGAAGTCAGAGGAGAAAAAAGTTGAAAAACCAGATTTCGCGTCTAAAGAAAACTCCAGAGAAGAGCGCCGAGAGAAGATGAGTCGCATGCGACGCACCATTGCGAAACGCTTAGTCTCAGCAAAAAATGAAACGGCCATGCTCACCACTTTCAATGAAGTGGATCTAACAGAGATCATGGCGATGCGCAAAAAGTACCAGGAGCGTTTTGTGGAGAAAAACAACATCAAGCTCGGCTTCATGTCTCTGTTTTCCAAGGCCTGTGCCAAGGCGCTGATGGAGATGCCCGCAGTCAATGCCCGATTGGAAGAAAATGAGCTTGTTTATCATGACTATGTCGATATCTCAATTGCTATTTCCACGCCCAATGGACTGGTTGTGCCGCCCGTAAAAAATGTGGAGAGCATGTCCTTAGCTGAAATTGAGTGGAGTATAAAAGAGCTAGCCGAAAAAGCCCGCAATAATGATTTGAGTTTGAAGGAAATGCAAGGGGGCACATTTACGATTACTAACGGGGGTATATTTGGCAGTATGATGAGTACGCCTATACTCAATGAGCCGCAAAGTGCTATTTTGGGCATGCACACCATACAGCAAAGACCTATGGCCATAGATGGGGAGGTAAAAATCCGCCCGATGATGTATTTGGCGCTGTCGTACGATCACCGGGTGATTGACGGAAGTACCTCCGTGACTTTCTTAGTTAAGGTCAAAAAGCTTCTGGAAGATCCTATGACCTTGTTATTGGATTTATAGAGAGGCAGGAAGTCAATCGCCAAATAGGATATCTATGACTTCTTTCTAATCAAACCATTCCTCCGGGATTTCCCAGGCACCGAAGTATGCTTGATTAGGTCCGGGAAAAGCAGCATAGTACACTTTCCTATCAAAATCCACAAGGGTGTGTCCCAGACCGTGGTATATTTCTTCGATATTTGTATCCCAGAGAAATTTGTTTGAACCAAGATCATAGCATCTTTTCTTTCCACTCATGAAAAGAAGATGGTTAAATGCGATAATATGAACAGGCCGTTCACCTATTAACTCGTTTATTACCCGTCCATTGCTAAAGTCCACAAATGATAGGTACAGTGCACCAAATGGAGGTTGGGATGATGAGCTTTCGTTTGCTATAACAACTGTGTTTTCTCCGACTTGCTCAGCACTTGCCAAAATAAAGTTTCTATTTTCATTTTCATTGAGTTTGCTTTGCCACAAGATCTCACCAGAGGGCAAGTCGACGCAATGTACAAGCCGAGCTGAAAAGAAGACGACCTTATCATCAAAAATATTGATTTGTTGGATGTTGGAATTCCCATTGGGGTCAACGTCCTTATGCCACCAAAGGATAGAGTCGGCTGTGAGATTGTAGGCGAGAAGGTCAATGCGGCGCGTTGGAAATGCCATTCGATGCTGTAGAACGAGGATTTCATCTCCCGTTTCTGGGTGATACCAATGGTTAAAAGAATCCGCATCAGGTTCAATGCCATCCATTGAATCGATATGCATTTTATAAATCCAGTTCCAGGTTTGCAGATTGGAAACATGCGATCGAATAGCACCTCCTTCTGTCTTATCTAATGATTTGACGGGGACATAATAATAATCACCCAGAAGTTTTCCATAAGTGCCCGTTCTGGAAAAAGATCCTACGCTAGTATTAGAAAGTACATTTCCGCTTGCACCGTCAAGTGAAACTACTCGCCCCCAACGTTGGGCAATGACGGTCTGGGTAGCCTGGTGAAAATGGATGTCTGCAAAATAGTCTACAGTAGGGTCGGAAAAGGTCCAGCGGATGTTGCCGGTTTTTTTCTGAATACAAACTACCACATGTGAATCTGAGCTTACATCAATGCAAGATAAGTAAATATGGTTCTTTCCCTGAACCGATTTTTTAACGCCAAAACTCTCGGGCAATGGACTCGTCCAGGCGGTATCTAAGCCTAAAAAAGTGGAATCCGGATGGGTATCAATAGAAGTCGTATCCTGAAATCGGCAACTATCCGGTTCACAGGCATCTTCGGCACAGGGGTTCGGGTTGCAGTCGGGTACGGTTACGATAGGCTCTTCGCATGCGAATTGCATAAGCAACAAAAGTAATATATAAGGTAACATATTTTTCATCATATTTATTTTAGCTGGGAAGGCTTGTTAGCCCTCCCAGTAATTTTTTTATTCAACTTCATTTATTTCGAAAAAGAATCCAAAATCTCCATCAAATAATTTGATCAAGGCATTTTTTCCAATATCGTCGTTTCGTATAGCCATATGAGTGGAGCCGTAATCGACTCTGCTGTTTTCATTGATTTCAGACCAACTCCAAACTCGTGGATTATCTCTAGAAATAATAACCGCATCTTCTGTAGCCTGCGGGATGTTGCTCTGAACTTCTACTGAAAATAAGCCATCTGAGGGTAAAATGGTCCAGTTATTAGTTACTACTTCTTCAATAATTGAATAGCAAAACCCTTGCTGTCCGAACCCTCCTGGCCCGTTAGAAGATTGGGGGATGCAGGTTGTTCCCGGTGGAAAAGGGCCAGTGCGGGTTTCCTCTAAACCTGTACCTGAGAAACAGATGCAGTATTGCTCCTCTTCGATGGTTTGATCTAATTCCCGTAAACCCATGGCAGTTAGATAGTTGTTATTGAAATTATTAAATGCATTGATGCCAAGCTCATATCCATCAACCACTGAATGGTTTTTATCAACTAAGTCGTTTAGGTTAGCTACCTTTGTTCTCATAGACCAACAAATAGGATTTGCCCAACCGAATAAACCCCCACAGGCTCTGTCTCGCTCTAACCGTGCATTACTTCGTTCAATTTCAAGATTATTGAGCTTTTGCTCATAATCAGATTTTTTGGCAATAAACTCGAGTCTAACATTCTCCACCTGAATGGCTGTTTCCGGTTCACTTTTGTCTGCTTCAAACAAATCAAAATCATGTAAATTGTTTATGAAGAAGTTTAGGGTTGCCCAAGAAATAGGAACTGGAAAGTCATTTACAGTATTAGTGCCATTGTCACTTTCTATCTCTACTCCATCAATATAGGTAACTACTGGTCGTTCTGAAGCTATGGCGAGTATGGATGTCATGTCAGACTGATAAGTATTAAGGTCTTCCAATTCTTCTGCATCGGGTGTATACTCTTTTGTTATTTGAGGCAAACTTTCATCAAGATAAAATGAAAAGATGTCTTCAATAATAAACGAGGATAATTTATCTCCTATTTCCTCTCCGGTTGGAAAATCAGGGACGGTATTAATCAGGTACTGTAATCCTTCTGGAATAAGCTCAATAATGAATTCAATTGCTTCAAATATTTTTGCCGCAATCGGACCTGCAATCACGTCACTAGAAAAATCCTCAAGAAAAGCAAGCATTATATCTTGTTGCTCTGAATCTGCAATTATCGCTCCTTGATTCGGTGAATTAAATGTAACTAAGCCACCAAAACGAAGTTCGAATTGTTCATTCGTACTTTGCTGTCTATCTATCTCTCTAGTTACTATTCCTCCTTGACTATGTGCTATAACTATTGATTGTGAGCGATCGTAAGTGTTCCATCCATTAGGGTTTAAAGCTGTATTATTAGCTGCCCTGTCTACCATAAATTCACCCACTGTTTGGGCTACCGAATATAAACCGAAGTCTGAAACAGTGCTGTAATCCATTTCACTATTGCAAACAGCTAGTCTAGGTGCTATTACATCACCTGAACCGGTACGGTCAAAAGCTTTGGCAGGTTTGCGCCAGCTTTTATCATTACCACGAAATCCATGCAGCCAATAAACCATCTTATAATCATCTTGGGTTTGCGGAGGGTGTTGATATGTAGGTCTACTTTGTGGTGGCAATGGGTCTGGTATAGTGCTAACCTGAGATGTCCCTGAAACAACCCTGTAGCTTTCATCGGGAAGGCAGGTTGAGAAGAACTGCTGCATTATTGAATCATTTGCACTAGATGAATTTTGAGTGGATACAGTTTGCGAAAATAGCTGCGGCGCTATCATTATTGAAACGAATATTATTTTTAAAAAGTTCATGATTATAAGTTTATGGTTTTACAAATTTATTTACAAGAGTTTTATTTTCTGAAAGGATCCTTATGACATAGAGTCCGGAGGGCTACCCTGAAATGTTAAGTTGCATAATTTTAGAACTATTGACTTTACGTGTATCAATTATTTGCCCTGTTTGACTAATCACTTCAAGGGTTGCACCATTCAGCTCTTGATCCTTCAAAGAAGAATACTGAATATTTATAAAGTTACTTGCTGGATTAGGGTAAATCATAAGGTCCATGCGTATACTGCGTTCTTCAACTTCTGCAGATCTCAAGTCAACAGTTGAAGAGTCATGAGATTCAGGACGGCAATAATGGCTGTATTTTTTATCTATTACTTGATAAAAGCAGTCGCCATTGCGCTTAGATTGCTTATAATAATGGGTACTGAACAGCGGTACTGACCTCAGGGTGTCATTAGGATCTCGTTGAATAAACTTTACTGATTTTGTTTGTCCATTCGAGTCCACTGCATTAAAAATCTCAAAATTTTGGACCGTATCAATCACATAAATGAGATCACCATAGTCGATCTGAATTAGATCTCCACCTAGTGCCGTAATTGGAAAAGGCGTGCTTTCCCCTTCAATTGGAGGATTAGAGGGTCCGTCTTCTAAATCTACCGAATCCAGACTCCATTGACTTCTCGAGTATGAGCCTATGATAGACTCATTTTGATATATGTAAATATCAGAAGGCTCGACTATGACGTGAGAATAGGGAACCACGTAATCGCTAAAGTACTCACTGGGGTTCGACACTGAGCTAATCATCACTTGATCGCTTTCGCCTGTTATTGCGTGCTGAACCTCCTCAATTAACACGGTTGGCTCCATCCGTGCATATTCGTATGTACTAAAGGTAGCCTCTGAACCACTAGATGGATATACTACTTTTTGTTCTGTAGTTTTAACATAGGATTCTTCTACCGTTATATCTGCCGGCACACCAGGCAGATCTAATAAGTCGCATTGTGCTGATAAAAAGATATTAGAAAAAAGTAGAATGAGACCAGATATAAAGATAGTTGCTGGACTTCCTTTTTTAGGGTAAAGGAAGACTAATAAAAATTTGTTTTTCATGACATTGATTTTAAAATTATAAAATATGTAAAAGTCGACTTGTACACTTCAAATATACTGTAGGTTATATAGCGACGCAATTTGCAAATTGTCTAAAATTGACGTATTATTCCAAAAATGTTAAATTTTCTAATAAAAGCTAGATTTAGAAGAATTGTCTAAAGAACTCAGTTTGATTAAATATCAGGTGGTTAATTCTTTTACTTTATTTCCCTTTAATGAAATAAAGGAATTCTTTTTAGGCAATACATTTTCCTAAGATTTTACGGTGTGAATGTTTTATCCATCAATTTTTGTTAATTTAAGAGTAGCGGACATAAAATTAGGGTATGGATAAAAAAGCTGCATTTACTAAGGATGAAATTCAACAAAAACTCATTGGCCAGATTTTTCAACACATTGGGAAAAGTCCAGAGAAGAAACGCGAGCTAGCTAAGCGTTTAGGTCTCAGTGTACATGCATTATACAAAAGACTGGAAGGTAAGACCTATTTTAAAATGCAAGAAGTTGCCTCTCTTGTAAATATGTTCCAATTGTCTTTTGATGATCTGATCATTGATGATCCTTTTTATGCAAAGGTTTATCTCACTTCTCAAAAGTCGCCGGTACTGAGCATAGAAGATTATCTGTTGAATTTGCAAAATCTGATGCAGTCTTTACAACCGCTTACGGAAACGGAGGTAACATATGTGGCTGCGGAGGTTCCGATTTTTTATTATTTCATGGCACCTCATCTGGGCTGTTTTAAGCTTTTTACTTTTGCCAAACATGTATGGAATATTTCTTCATTACGTGAAGAGGATCTATTCAGAATGACTTTATTTAGCCCAGCACTGATTGAGAAGATGAAAATGCTCTGGGAGGATTATCGAGAAATACATTCTTTGGAAATTTGGACGCCACACATTTGGTTAACAACCCTCACTCAGCTGGAATACTATATCGATAATGATTTGTTTTTCTCTAAGAAAGATGCTAAAAATATACTTTTAGAAATTCAGGAGGTAATCCTTCAGATGCGAAGATTTATCCTGGAAGGTTCCAAAAGCAATGAACCCGATCATACAACAAACCTTCACGTTTTGGACAATAGGCTACTGTACTCCAACAATATGATACGCGTACAAAAAAATGATAAAAGGCTGCTCCTTGTTACCCATGACAATCCCAATTATCTACATGTGGAGGAAGGAGATTTGCTGTACTACACGAATGCCTGGTTTGATAAATTACTACTCGCCTCTGAAAGTCTGAAGCGAAAAAAACAGCTGGATGATTTTTTCTCCTTAACGAATTGGCGGATCGATGGGTTAAAGTCCAAATTAAAAATGAAGTAGAATGATGATTGCTTTTCATTCTATGTTAGGTCTTCTGGTCTCATACTCATGAGATGCACCGTATTTTTGGCTTCATATTTTTAGCCTTTCCGCTCAGAAAAGCAGTTCGATAAAGTTTGCACCGAAAAATAGTCCAAAAATCGATGCTTTTACCAACAAAAACAAGGCTTTTGTATAGAAATCAAAGGATGTATACCTATAAAGTACGGAATAAAAATTATATTTGTGGTACATTAAAATCGTAACCAATGAAATTGACACAAAAATTAAACAAGAAATTCTTCGGCATTTTCTTATTCGCTGCCCTAATGAGCTTCGGTATCGTAGCTTGCGGCGGTGAAAAGGATGCAGCAGAAGATGCAGTAGAAAAAACTGAAGAAACTATGGATGAGGCTAAAGAGGAAGCCGACAAGATGATGGATAAAGCGAAAGATAAGGCGGATGAAATGACAGATGACGCCAAAGCTGCCATGGATACGCTTTCTGAAAATGCTAAAGAGAAAATGGATGAGATGAAAGATGGTATGAAGAAGGAAGACCACTCCGGTGGTGATCACCCGAACTAATACCATTCTCTTTTCTTAAAGTTATTAAAAAGGTCTTCTCATTTTGAGAAGGCCTTTTTTTATTACCTCTGCAAAGGATATTGAGGCATGGCTCTTTTATTCCCTCCAGAAAAAAATAGCCAGACCCGATTCTTGATCCTGTCCCTGAAGACTATCTGTATACAGTGACGAGAAACTTATGTCTTTTAAATATCCACCTGATTTTATCTGTGACTACTTAATATTTATTGGAGAATTTTTCCACATACATTCTACCTGATATGGCTACTCCTGTATTATTGTTCCTTGCGTTCGAAACTGAATTTAGTAACAGGAAATAACTCCTTTTCTTGATGCTCCATTACGGGATAGGCGAAAAATGTGAGCGGACCACTTGCAGGCATGGGATCTAATGTGATCTGCCGGCCTTTACTGATTTCAATCCGGTTAGCTGGGTGGTGCCCAAAGTAATAGGTAGAAAGAGCTGCATATTTATTGGCCTCACTTATATCAATAGGCCACCACTTATCCTCAGCATAAAACTCAGCCCAGCAATGATAGCCTGTTATTCCGCCTTCATTTCTGGCTGTGGGGATAGCAGCTCCAACAGCAAATCGAGCGGGAATAGAAATGCTTCGGGCCAACGAAATAAATAAACTGTGAAACTCGGTACAGTTTCCGGATTTGGCATCGCAGGCATATTGTGCATCGGCGGTTCCGTAGGTTCCTTCCTTAGCGTATCGAAGGCTGTCGCTGATGTAATCGTATAGGGCTCGCGCTTTTGTTAGCTCCGATTTTGCTTCCCGATCAGCAATTATTTTTTCTGCCAGCTCCTGAAACTGACCGCCTGTCGGCAGGAAAGGGGTAGCTCCTAGAAATCGCTGCGCCTCCAGGTCGGTTCCTTCGTACGCGCCTTTTTCTTTCCGAGTGAGTTCATATTGGATACGGATAGTATCGCCTGCATATTGATCATCCACCTCAGCAAATAAATATTTATTATTAAATTTATTTTCGGTTTTTTCCTGGAACGGGAATGGCATACTGATGTCGAGGCTATGGATCTCTTGGTACGAATCGCTGCTAGCCAGTGGTAACCAAAGATTAGCCCGTCCCGTCCACTCGGGTAAGATACAGGTATAGGTAAATTGAAATTGATCGCTCCCCTCTATTACCCCGAGCAGTTTTCGGGAGGCTGACTGCATGGGAACCGTAGTCCAGGTTCCGTCTTCTTTTTGTTTCCAGCTGTAGAAAGGCTTGCCGTTGATCTTATGCACGCTTTTTTGGGTAACCACCATGCTATCCCTAGTCCCGCTGAGGAAAAAATCTACATCATAGACATCTCCATCAAGAGTAGCCAGATCTACACATGCAAAAAATTCATTCGGCCCTAATACGGATAAGTACTCTGTATGTACGCGAACCAGTTGCAGATTGAGAGACTGGGAATCTGTTTGTACCTGAAAAGTACCCTCTCGCTCCGTCACATTCAAAATATGAGCTCGGATCTCTCGTTCGATATCGGCTACGGTAGCTGCAGCGGATGGGGAGGAATCGGTTATATTTTTTGCATCTGCAGGTGAAGGAGATGGTTCCTTTTGGCAGCCGATAATACCAAACAGGATAAAGGAGAAAAGAATAAGGATGTATTGAGACATAGGGTTGCGATTTATAAGACAAAGATAGGACTCTTATAGATACTATTTGTGGCGGGCGGCTTGCGCGGAACCTAGCGCACTATCCAGTGCGCTACGTGTAAGGGATAGTAGGGGCCCGCCGGCTGGCGGGGTCCCGAGGATCGCCTGCGGCGATCTCGTGGACGGAACCCCCGAATAGCCCGACCCCCGAGGTGAACGCCGGCTGGCGGACGCCTCGAGGGATACACCCAAATCATAAAAAGTCATATTTAAGGAACGGATAAGAGGTTGAGCGGGTTTATTTTTGTGCATGGGAAAGGATAAAGACATACTGAAGCGATGGCGGTTGATGTTGCAATTGCCGGAAACGGAAGCTCCGGATGCAGAACTGTCCAGTGAGCAAGAGGGTATGGCCGCCGTACTGAATGAGCTCTATCATAGACCGTCAGGGAAGGCGGGCTTTTCGAATTCTGCTCCCCAATTACATAGGTGGCTGGGGGATATACAAAAATATTTTCCTGATGCTCAGGTACATATGATGCAACGCGATGCGCTCGATCGTCATGGCATCGAGTCGATGTTGGCTGCTCCGGAGGTTTTGGAGGCGGTGCGTCCTGATGTGCATTTAGTTGCTACTTTGCTTTCATTGAAAGAGTCGCTACCTGACGAAACTCGATCTACTGCAGAGCGAGTCATTAGGTCTGTGGTGACTGAGTTGGAAGAAAAGTTACGTCCGCTCATGTTGCAGGCCTTACAGGGGCGCATTCATCGATCTGAGCGACGGGCACATAAGAATCCCAATGCACTGGACTGGCATCGGATCATTCGGGCTAACCTGAAGCATTACCAGCCACAGGCTGGAGGTATAGTGCCCGAAAAGTGGTATTCTTTTGGTTACCGTCAGCGCGGCCTGAAGCGCATCATGTTACTTGTGGATCAATCGGCTTCAATGGCTGATTCGGTTGTGTATGCTGGGATATATGCTTGTGTATTGGCCCGGGTCCGTTCGTTTTCGACCCATTTCATTCTTTTTGACACCTCCGTGGTAGATTTGAGTGAGGAGTTAGCGGATCCGGTTGGTGTGTTGTTTGCAAGTCAATTAGGAGGCGGTACGAACATTACTAAGGCCTTAAAATATGCCGATGAGCAAATTCAAGACCCGGGAGATACCTATTTGTTTTTGATTAGTGATTTGGACGAAGGAGCTTCCAAGGAAGGGATGCTACAAAATTTAACTCGATTGCGCAATCGAGGCGTTCACATTCAGGTACTTCTCAATTTATCGGATGAGGGGAAACCGCATTTTTCATCTGAGATGGCAGAGGCCGTTGCAGCCTTGGAGATTTCGGCAATGGCTTGCACTCCAGATCAGTTTCCCGAACTGTTCGTCAAGCAATTATATCAGTCGGGGCGATAGCTTTTTTTATCTTTGAATAAATCGTACAAATGGTAAAACGCGTAGAACATATCGGCATAGCCGTGTCAAATGTGCAAGAGGCCAATGCCCTTTTTGAATCTTTACTTGGTCAGGCACCCTATAAGGAAGAATCCGTGGCGTCGGAGGGTGTTCGAACTTCCTTTTTTATAGAAGATCATACAAAAATTGAGCTTCTGGGAGCCACGCGCCCAGATAGTCCGATCGCTAAATTCATTGATCGTAAGGGTGGTGGGATGCACCATATTGCATTTCTGGTAGAGGATATTTATGATGAAATGGAGCGTTTGAAAGCGTCGGGCTTCCAACTCTTGAATGACAGTCCGAAAGTGGGCGCAGATAATAAGCTAATTTGCTTTATTCATCCTAAGAGTGCTGGGGGCGTTCTCGTAGAGTTATGCCAGGAGCGTAAAGCCCAATAAGTTTTGGATGGGTATCAAATATTGATTGCCATAGGAGGAGGTTTTTTGGCCGGCGTAATAAATACATTGGCGGGCAATGGGTCAGCTATTACCTTATCTATACTTACAGAAGTCATGGGACTTCCGGGAAATGTTGCCAATGGAACGAATCGTATAGGAATTGCTTTTCAAACCTTGATATCTTCATATACCTTTCAGAAGGCAGGGGTCTTAAGAGTGGAAAACCAATGGCGCCCGATTAGCTTGGTTACAATGGGAGCGTTGATCGGTATTGGTACGGCATTATATGTGAGCCATGAACAATTCATGTTTGTATTCAAATACTTGATCGTACTCATGTTTCTCTTGTTATTGATCCACCCGAAGCGGTGGATTCAGCCTGAAACGAAGGGGAAGCCATGGCCGAGGCCGGTTTTATACAGTGGACTTTTACTGTTGGGTTTTTACGGGGGATTTATTCAGATGGGTATGGGCTTATTTTTTCTGGCGATTGCAGTGCTTGGTGCGCGTTACACTCTGTTGCAAGCTAACGCCTTGAAGGTGATGGTTGTGGCTTTGTATACACTCTTTGCGATAGTGATTTTTGCCTGGCAGGGCCGGATGGCTTGGACGATAGGGCTTACATTAGGAATAGGACAATTGCTGGGTGGCTGGCTAACCACACGCTACGCCGTTCGCTATCCTGCTATTAATAAATTAGCTTATGGGCTATTAATACTAGCTGTAGGCTTGGCAATTTTAAGTTTATTTGACTTGATATAGTGGCAATAAAAAAAAGCCGACCACAAATTTGCGATCGGCTTTTATATGTTTTTCAAGAGGTAGCTCCTAGTTGTGCCATTTCATTTTGTTGACTTCTCGACCAACCTTACGGCCTAGATCAATACCCGCTTCAGAATCCATTCGAAAATGTACACCCAACGGAATACGAGAATATCCATTCTCTTCTGCCATTTCTTCGAAACTGTTATAGCTTCGAGGCGTCCCTATAAATTCCGAACGTCCCTCATGACAGCGATCTGTGAATGGAAAATAGTTTCCGTAAATATCTCTAAGTACTTCAGCGGCTGCTGCAGCAAAAGTAGCATGCCCTGAAGGGTATGAAGGAAAGTTGGGAGTAAAGTACTGACCAGATCCATCTGGGCACATAATGCTATTCCAGTCTGTTTCACCCATTACTTTGTGGATGTAATCAATGGGCCGCAGGTAATTAATTCGGTACTTTTCATCCCAGCAGCGCACGCCCGCATCGGAAAGTGCAATACCCACTTTCGCATATGAATACAGTGCTTTTGCCAAATTAACCCTATCACTTTCCAGCACCTGAGAGGTAATTCGAATCCAGCGTCCGGCGGGGGTAAAGGTAAGTATGGGGCAATCATCACTCCAAAATTCAGCAATCCATCTGTCTTCAAAACGTCCGCCTTCCTTAATCTCGTTAACCATATTCATGGTTTCTAAAGCTTGGACATATATCTGAGAAGTTGGTTCTTCACTGTACTCTAGTGGAGGATCAACGCGTACGTCTGAGTTAGCAGCAAAGGTTCGAACATCTCCAAAGTGGGGGAATAAAGCGGGACTGAAGTCGGGATAAGTGGGAGACCACATACCTGGACCCTCTGGTGGCTCATAATTGGGATCGGCGTTGCGCAAGTAAGATTCGTGTCCCGCCTCATCGGTTACTGACCACTCGTAAATGATACGTGCCACTTCGCGACCTCGCTCAATAGAGCGCTCTACGACTGCCAGGTCTGTTTCTTTTTCTTCGAGAAGTCGGCGCCAGGCGCGCTCCATTTGAAGGATTGATGATTGCTGAGCTGTGGGGGCCGTGGGATAAAAATAACCTAAACACTCCGAATAACAAGCGTTGAGAACAATTTCCCAATTGTATCTTTCTTCTGTATCAATTTCGGGGATATCTAGCACATCAAACTCCGTTTGGATAGAGCGATAGGAAGGCATGCCCGGAGCAACAGACTCATAGGCGGCTAGGGTGGTATAGGCTAGAGAGCGCGCTGCCGTGGGTGGGCGATATCCGGGTGTAAACCGCTCGACCTCTATTTGAAGGTCCATCCAATCTCTGGCAATATCAAAATCGAGCTCTTCGGCACTCAAATCTTCAGATGGGTCGTCATCTATGGTATCCACTAGCGGAGAGTCCTCTCTACAAGCTTGTAGGAACAAGACAAGAGCAAAAAAAGTAATAAGTAGTTTTGATTTAGTCATGGTCGCTAATTTTTGTACACGCCGTATTTTGAATGTGTTTTATTTTTTCTTTCACCACATCTCTCTGTTCGTCGGAGGGCATATTTATAAGCAGGGTTCGAACGCTATCTATGAGTCTCTTTTGCTTTGTTTGCAGAACGCGCATCGAATCTGCCATGGCAAAGTCCATCTTTTCAGCTAAATCCACTTTTACCTTAATGGGGTCGCCGAGTTTGTGATAGCTTTCAAACATTCGAATAAGATCAGCATTTCGAACCTTGAGCATATTACTTTTTTCGTACGCCTCTACATCATCAGGCAATGCTTTTTCTAAGGCCGAGTTGGTCTTATCCCATACTTGTTCCGATTGAGCCTCTAGTGCTTCCATTTGGCACTCGATTTTTCGACTCTGTTCGGTTAATAAAAGAACTTCTTCTTTATCTTCTCCCTCTTGTGTCTGACACGAGAACAAAACAAAACTGATAAGCATTAAGCCAAAAACAGTAGGTTTCATGTAGTTTTTTCGCGTTTACACTTAAGTCGAACAGGGCAAAGATAATAACTTTGCTAATAATTGAGAATTATAAGCCGTTAAAAACCGATCGCCTATCTATATTTAATACTCTATTTTTTACTCTGCAAAGAGCCTAAGCGTCAAACACTTACACAATCCCATGCTTTCCAGCAAACAACGTATTCGCTTTATAAAATATATAGACTGTTTTTGTCAATCAAATAAGAAAAATTAATTATACATTAGGAGCTGCATTTTTGATCTCCTCGTCCGCTGCACCTTCAAATTGTTTAAAGTTTTCTATGAATGACCTAGCTAGATTTTTGGCTTTGTCATCGTAGGCATCAGGGTCACTCCAGGTATTTTTAGGATCTAAAAGGTTTTTCGGCACATGGGGGCAACTTGTTGGCATATTTAATCCAAAGATCGGGTCAACCTTATACTCGACCTGGTCGAGCTTCCCGTCAAGGGCAGCAATGACCATGGCACGGGTATATTTTAATTTGATTCGAGAGCCGGTTCCATAAGGGCCACCTGTCCACCCGGTATTGACTAACCAAATATTCACATCATGCGCATCCATTTTATCGCCAAGCATTTCAGCATACCTGGCGGGATGCAGCGGCAAAAAAGGAGCACCAAAACCAGCGCTGAAAGCCAATTGTGGTTCATCAATTCCTTCCTCAGTGCCTGCAACTTTTGCCGTATAGCCTGAAATGAAGTGATACATCGCCTGTCCACGCGTAAGCTTGCTAATGGGAGGCAGTACGCCAAAGGCATCACAAGTCAAAAAGAAAATATTATTAGGATGCTTCCCAACGGATGGAATTTTTGCATTTTCTATGTGATCAATGGGGTAGGATACACGAGTATTTTGAGTGATGCTGTCATCAGTATAATCCGGATCTCGAGTCCCCTCGTGAAAACCGATATTTTCCAATATGGCCCGATGCTTTATCGCACGGTAAATTTCAGGTTCTTTATCTTCAGAAAGATCAATGGCTTTTGCGTAGCAGCCCCCTTCAAAGTTGAACACGCCCTCATCTGACCATCCGTGTTCATCGTCGCCGATTAACAGGCGGTCCGAAGAGGCTGATAAGGTTGTTTTTCCAGTGCCTGATAAACCAAAAAATATAGCTGTGTCGCCAGCCTCGTTGGTGTTGGCAGAACAGTGCATACTCAGCACTTGTTTTTCATGAGGTAGAATACAATTTAAAACAGAGAAAATTCCCTTTTTAATTTCACCTGTATACCCGGTTCCTCCTATCAGAATTCTTTTTTTAGTAAAACTGATGATGGCAAAGTTTTCCTGGCGTGTACCGTCTAATTCTGGGTCGGCTAAAAACTCGGGAGCATTTAAAATAGTCCACTCGGGATCAAAACCGGTAAGTTCTTCGGCCGTAGGACGGAGAAACATATTATAAGCAAACTGATTACTCCAGGGGTATTCTGAAACCAAGCGCAGGCTCAAGGCGTAATTTTTATCTGCACAGGCATAGGCATCGCGCACATATAGCTCTTTGCCGCCCATGTAATCTATCATTTTTCGCTCAAGTTGATCGAATTTTTCGGCGGAGAATGGCATATTGATATCATTCCAGTCTACCGTGCCTTGAGTGTAATCATCTTTTACGATAAAACGGTCTTTGGGTGACCGGCCGGTAAACTTGCCCGTGTTGATAGCTATGGCACCACTTTCAGTGAGCTTTCCTAAGCCCTTTTTTATACTGTGCTCTACTAATTCTTCAGGACTTAGATTCCAATATTCCGTAGCTCTTTCAATACCATATGAAGTCAAAGAGCTAGAGGTGTTTTTATTCGGGTTGCTCATAAATGTGTGTTTTTATAAAGCCATTTTTTAAATAGATGCTCAAAGGTAATAAAGTTCGAGCGTTGTGTAAAGGTGATTTTTTATTTCCCGCAAATAATGGGACAAGAATTTATTTGCCCTGCGAATTCCTGCTTAGGATGTGGCTTTTGGAAGCACAATTGAGAATGTCGTTCCTTCACCGGCCGCAGATTTCTTGACAAAGATTTCACCATTGTGATATTCTTCTACGATGCGCTTTGCTAGCGACAAGCCAAGTCCCCACCCACGCTTCTTGGTCGAGAAGCCAGGTTGGAATACCTTTTGATGCAATTTGGCCGGAATGCCTTTACCGGTGTCTGATAAGTCAATTTGAACTTCGCGGTTGAGTTCGATGACGTCAAGCGTAATCTCTCCTCGACCTTCCAGAGCATCCAGAGCATTCCGTATGATATTTTCAATAACCCACTCAAAAATAGGTGGATTTATGTTTACAGCTATGGGTTCAGGGGGCGGCTCGTAGATAAAATACACTTTTTTTGGTGCTCGTTTATCCATGTAATTGACGATCTTTTGCAAGGAGGGGCGAATGTCGACCTTTTCCAATTCGGGCTGCGAACCCATTTTAGAAAATCGATCAGCAATAAGCTCCAAACGTCCAACGTCATTTTTTAGTTCACCCAATATATCGACGACCTCCTCGTCAGAGATATTCATACCCTTTAAGAGCTCCAGCCAGGCCATAATCGCACTGATGGGAGTGCCCAATTGATGCGCCGTCTCTTTCGCCATACCCACCCAAATCCGATTCTGCTGCTCTTTTCTCGAGGCACGCAGCCCCATATAGCTGATGGCAATAAATACGGTCAGAAGTAGCACCTGGATGATGGGGAAATAAGATAATAACTGTAAGGTGCGCGATTGCGTGTAATAAATGTATTTGGCATAGCCTGCAAACGGATCATTGTTTATTATGGGCTCTGGACCATTTTCCTTGATTTTCTCTAACCAACGCTCCTGTTCTTTTTCTGTCAAACTATCAGAAAAATTATAAGCCCCACTTATGGCACCCGTTTCGTCGACCAGCAACATGGGAATGCCTTCCGCCGCCCGCACGCTCGCTTCGTACTGTAGCCCAATATCTTGATCTAAATTGTCCATGCTGGCCTTCGCAAGGGACTGTATAGAATATTTGAAAATCTCCACCTTATTGCGCTCACTTTCTTCCAGGCGCTCCACGAGAAACGAAGTGTACCAAATGCTAAGCCCTACAATAAGAGCGGCAGCGACCGCCACATACCAGCGCCAGCGGTTATGTTCTCGATAAGGTTTCAATACGACAAATTTTTGCAAAGATATAGGAATGTCGCACATTTTGGTATTTTCAATCCGCAGGACCTTCTAATTGTCCTGTATATCGCCAGCCCTTATTTTAACGATCGCCATCTTACATGGACATATAAAGGTTCCCCGTATTTTGTTTAGTGGCTAATTTTCATTTCTCAAGAGCTCCCCGCCTGTTAGTTTTCCACCTCATCCTCCTGCGACCTTCAACTTTCAACTTTCAACTTTCGACCTGCGACCTTTACCCCCTTCTCCCGAAAACCTGTACCTTTGCACCATGAAACGAGATGCACGAAAGTTATCCCTGACAGACTGGGAGGATCAGATGAAAGACTGGAGCGAACCGCGCTTTCGCGCCAAACAAATCGACCGATGGATTTGGCAAAAAGGAGTGGGCGGATTTGAGGAGATGGCGAATATTCCCAAAAGCTTGCGCGAACGATTGGATGAAGCCTTTGACATCCTGCCGATCACTCAGGATATGGCCCAGCACAGTAGCGATGGCACGATAAAAGTGCGTTATCGGCTGCACGACGGGCATTTGATTGAAGCTGTGCTCATCCCCGTGCACAAAGACAATCGGTTCACTGTTTGCGTAAGTTCTCAGGTAGGGTGTAGCCTATCTTGTTCCTTTTGCGCTACGGGCACTATGAAGCGCGAACGCAATATTTCCGCCGCCGAGATCGTCGACCAGGTGCGCAAAGTCAATACCCTATGCGAAGCCACCTACGACCATCCCCTGACCAATATCGTTTACATGGGTATGGGCGAGCCTCTGTTAGCCTATCCGGAAGTCATAGAGAGCATTGAGCGCATCAGTTCGCCCGACGGCCTCGGTATGTCCG
>Ga0209944_1000013_pt1 | contig 72930 bp, 65 predicted proteins | sample SalPonR1_C_D2_MG_FD_185701 | JGI IMG/M metagenome (GOLD analysis project Ga0209944, IMG submission 185701) | Salt pond soil microbial communities from South San Francisco under conditions of wetland restoration - Salt Pond MetaG R1_C_D2_MG... ...
ACGGAAAGAAGAATAAATTCATTCTTTCTGCAGAGTAGTAGTAGAAATAATAATAGCGATTTTACTCTTCCCGGAAATCGAGTGATACGGAATTAATGCAATATCTCAATCCGGTAGGCTCCGGGCCATCGCGGAACACATGTCCCTGATGTCCGCCACATTGAGCGCAGTGAACCTCTACCCTGCTCATTCCAAAAGAGCCATCATCTCGATAAGCAATCACGCCTTTTTCTACAGGCTTATAAAAGCTAGGCCAGCCTGTGCCTGACTTGAATTTATGGTCAGAATGAAATAGATCTAAGCCACAGCCTGCACAAGAGTATACTCCTTCTTTCTTTAGATTCCAGTATTCCCCGGAAAAGGCTCGCTCAGTCCCTTCTTCACGTAGCACCCGAAAAGCAGTGGGACTTAATTCTTCTTTCCATTCCGAGCTTGACTTCTCAACTTTTGTTAAACTGGCCTTGGGGTTCGTGTCACCAAACTCTTGTGGTAAGGCGGAATTACTATCATTCTGTGAAAACCCGCAACTCCAAATTAGAGGCAGAAAAATCCAGGTAATTAAAACAAAACGCGTATTCATATTCATTGATTTTTTGGGGTGTCTGTTCGTTTATCTGCTTGCGCATCTCGTTTATGAGTAAAGTCAACAATAAACTTCACAGTTGAACCGATAGACAAAAAGACGAAAAATGCCAGAGTTAAGACGATATATATTGATTGGTATGTTTGAGCCTGATAAATACTGAGCCCAGACAACAGCCATGCATATAATCCACTAAGGAGAACGAAACCCATAAAGCCATATATTGCCCTACTCCAGTCTCTGGCCGAGTCTCGCGTGACCATCAATATAATCGCAGTGAAAAAGGAATAGTATAAAAGCATGGCAGCCGCAATCATCCAGGGGAAAAGATCGTATGTTTCTATCAAGCCAAACCACCCTAAAGACATCCCGGCAGTTGAAATAATTACACTTAAAATGAGCACTGCTACAGCCAGAGAAATCGGATCTTTAAGGTAAGATATCGCTTGATCTAAATTTAATCTCATACTTAACCTAATAAGATCAAGTGCTTAAAGGTTCTGCATATAGATTAAAATCATCGGCATCCACTATATTTACCATAGTGAAGTCTCCAACTCGAAGGAAATGTTTGTCCGCCCGAACTTTTACCTCATTATCCACCTCGTGAGAGTCTCTGTATGTTCTTCCCACAAAATGATTGGATTCATAGCGGTCAACAAGCATACGTTGTGTGGTTCCGACTAAGCGCTGGTTTTTTTCCCAATTAATACCTCTCTGAATCTCCATAATTAATTGAGCTCTCTCCTCTTTAATTTCAGGAGGTACGTCATCCTCCAATGCGTGAGCCAGAGTGTTCTCTTCGTGTGAATATTTGAAAACACCTAATCTATCAAAACGCTGTTCCTCTACAAAAGAGCACAGCTCTTCAAACTCCTCTTCGGTTTCTCCCGGAAATCCCACCAACACTGTAGTTCTCAAGGCTAATTGGGGTACTACCGCTCTCGCATAGTCCAAAAGGTCCCTGGTCTCCTCAACCGTAATCTGTCTACGCATCCGATTCAGAACATCATTTGATGCATGTTGTAAGGGAATATCCAAATAATTACAGACAGAATCATTTTTAACCATAGCGTCAAAAATTTCTCTGGGAAACTTAGTAGGGTACGCATAGTGCAAACGAATCCATTCGATCCCTTCTACTTCAGACAATGCATCTAACAACTCAGGAAGGGCGCGACGTTTATACAGGTCAAGGCCATAATAGGTCAATTCCTGAGCGATAAGATTGATTTCCTTAACTCCAATCCGAGCTAATCCCTTGGCTTCCTCAACTAAATTTTCGATAGGTTGTGAGCGATGTTTACCGCGCATCAGCGGGATAGCGCAGAATGCGCAGGTTCGATTGCAACCTTCCGAGATTTTCAAATATGCGAAATGCTGGGGCGTTGAAATATTGCGCTGCCCCAAGAGTTCATGCTTATAATCAGCCTCAAAGCGTGCTAACAAGGCTGGCAAGTCCATTGTCCCAAAAAAAGCATCCACCTCAGGGATCTCTTTCTCCAGATCATCTTTATATCGCTGAGATAAACATCCGGTAACATAGAGCTTTTCAATTACTCCTTGCTTCTTCTGCTCAGCATAATGCAGAATCGTATCTACTGACTCTTTTTTAGCTAAATCGATGAACCCACAGGTATTAACTATGATGATATTGGCCTCACTTTCCTCCTTTTCATGCTCTGCTTCAATCTGATTGCCTCGCAACTGAGTTAGAATTTCCTCGGAATCCACCAGGTTTTTTGAACATCCCAGCGTTATAATGTTAACTTTATCAGACTTTAAGGTGTTTACTTTCAAAATGTATGGTTTAATGAAGGCAAAATTACTAATCCTATTCCTCTTTTTTGCAGCAAATGCAATAAAAGCTCAAATAGGCATTCAAGGGCACTATCATAATTTCAATTCAGTTGAAGAACAGTCTGCAACTTACAATAGTTTCACCGCCGGCATTGACTATTGGTTTCGCGCCAAAAGGGTAAGATTAGAGTTTCGCCCATTTCTTGGATTTGAGAGCCTGAACAGCAGATCTACAGATCAGTCATTCCAAGGAATGAGTTTTGAATTTCAAACTTTGTTTTATCCCATGGACTGGTTTAATGATTGCCAGTGTCCCACTTTTGGCAAATCCAATGATTTCGTAAAAAAGGGCTTCTTTTTCACTGTAGCACCCTACGTGGGATTGCCTTTAGGAAGTCCATCGGAATGGGAAAGAGCAAGCGAGCTTCTATGGGGTTTTAAAGCTGGAGCTGGAATAGATATAGGTCTTTCAGACTACATCACAGTAAGTCCTTTTGCTCGGCTTATATACCTTCATGATCAATTTACACGTCCTGTCGGTGTCGAGAGATCCGGCACGGCCGCTTTTCAAGTGGGTCTAATTTTAGGGTTGCGGTGGGATAAAGAAAACTTTTAAGAAAACAGAATCACGAGCTCAAGTGTCCTTTAAGCAAAGCGTGCCAGCCCACTATTCCTGCACTTACTGCTACATTGAAAGAGTGTTTCGTCCCAAATTGGGGGATTTCAATAGCGATATCCAGATGGTTTAAAAACTCCTCAGATACGCCATCCACCTCATTTCCTAAAAAAAGGGCGTATTTATGCTTTTGAAAATTAGGATTCCAGTCTTGAAGAGACGTACTCCCTTCCGTTTGCTCAATTCCAACAAGGAGATAACCCTCCGAATCAAGGTACTCGAGCAATGAAGTAGCCTCTGAAAAATAACTCCATGAAACTGATGCTGTGGCTCCAATGGCGGTCTTATTGATTTCTTTATGCGGCGGTTGAGCTGTTATTCCGTAAAGTAAAAGGTGATCAAATCCCATAGCGTCTGCAGTGCGGAAAATACTTCCCACATTTAGGGCAGATCGAATATTATCCAGAACAAATACAACTGGATATTTAATGGACTTTTGAAATTCAGGAACCGTTTTCCTATTGAGCTCATCCAGTTTTAATTTGCGATATCTCATTTTTCGTGATACTCTAGCGCTGCCTGAACAAAGGATACGAATAAAGGGTGAGGGCGCTCCACCCTGCTTTTATACTCGGGGTGATATTGGACACCGATAAACCAAGGATGATTTTTTAGCTCAATAATTTCTACGAGATCTTTCTCCGGATTTCTACCGGAAGCCAGCATCCCTTTATTTTCCAATTGTTTGAGGTAAGTATTATTGAATTCGTAACGATGGCGATGTCTTTCTTCAATCTGTGATTGCCCATAAATTTTGCGTGCCAAGCTTCCTTTTAAAAGTTTACATGTATACTTCCCCAATCTCATAGTTCCTCCCATTTCACCAATATCTTTTTGATCCGGCATGATATCTATAATGGGATCCGATGAGCTGGATTCCCACTCTGTACTTGACGCATGAGGTAACCCTAGTACATTTCGTGCAAACTCTACAACTGCACATTGCATTCCTAAGCAAATCCCTAAAAAGGGAATGTCATTCTCTCTAACAAAGCGAATCGCATTTAATTTGCCGTCAATTCCTCGGGAACCAAATCCCGGAGCCACTATAACTGCATCGTATTGCAACAGCTCCTCAAATTTATATTCCGGATCTTCGAGGCGTTCAGAATGAATAGGAACGACTCTAACATTCGTCTCAGAAACAGCCCCCGCATGATAGAGAGACTCATAAATAGATTTATAGGCATCCTGCAACTCATTGTATTTCCCTATCAGACCCACTTTTATTTCGTGAAGCGGATTTTTTTGGTGTCCAAGAAACACTTTCCAGGCATCCAGATCTACCTTCTCCTTAAATTCAGTGATTTTCATTTTCTTGAGAACCATTCTATCCAGCTTCTCTTTGAGCATGAGCAAGGGTACATCATAAATAGAGCTTGCATCAATGGCTTCAATTACCGATTCGCGATCTACATTGCAAAACAAAGCTAATTTAGTCCTGATCTCTTCGGTGAGCTCATGTTCTGTCCGACAAACTAACAAATCCGGTTGAATACCTGAAGTCAATAATTCCTTAACTGAGTGTTGAGTAGGCTTTGTTTTCAACTCTTTGGCGGCAGACAAATATGGAATTAATGTAAGATGGATAACCAGACAATTAGATATCCCTAGTTCATTTCGCAATTGTCTGAGTGCTTCGATGTAGGGAAGAGATTCAATATCCCCTACCGTTCCTCCCAACTCCGTAATAATGATATCGTGCTCACCTGTTTGACTTAAGGCAATAACACGCTCTTTGATTTCATCCGTAATATGGGGAATGACCTGAACGGTTTTCCCTAAATAATCCCCTCGACGTTCTTTGTTGATCACGGATTGATAGATTCTCCCCGTTGTTACATTGTTGGCTTGAGACATAGATTGGTTTAAAAACCTTTCGTAATGTCCCAGATCTAAATCAGTTTCAGCTCCATCATCAGTAACATAGCACTCACCGTGTTCGTATGGATTAAGTGTGCCGGGGTCAACATTTATGTAGGGGTCAAATTTTTGAATCGTCACTCGAAGACCTCGAGCTTGAAGAAGTTTACCCAAAGAAGCAGCTATAATTCCTTTTCCCAAGGAGGAGGTAACCCCGCCCGTAACAAAGATGTATTTTGACATGATATTAATTTTCGTGTTGTTACGGGATGTAAAGGTACATAAAGATATCTAATGGCACAGTCTTCCTCTGTTCGTCTTTACCCCATATTAACTCAATATTAAAACTTTCCGAACTGCATAAACCTCATATAGAATTCTTACTTTTGGATTCCAATCTATAATTATGGATTACACGCTGTTAGTCATGTGGGTCGGTTTTTTTCTGGCCGCTTATTCTGTTGTTGGCAATGATGTCATCCAGACGCTGGGAACTTTTCTGACTTCAAATGAAGATAGAGCCCCCTGGTGGAGCCTTTGGCTTTTTGCTGCAAGCATACTATCCGTAGCTTTGGTTTATGGTTTTCTACAGAATGATATTTCCTACGGCCGTTTAGATAAGTTTACCGCCCCAGAGGTTATGCCCTGGTACTATTTACTGCCTCCTATTGTCCTGTTGATCATTACCCGATCGGGAATACCTGTCAGCACGACATTCATGATCCTCACTTTGTTTTCTATACAGGATTTACCCGCAGATTTTTCCACTTTAACTAGCAGTATTTTTGATACCGAACAAAAACTCGGTGGGATGATATATAAGTCAGTTTTGGGTTATATCGTCGCACTGAGTTCGGGTCTAATAATTTTCGTAGCTATAAGCCGATTTACAGAGCGCGTCTTTGTTTTGCGCCCTATGGAAAAAAGGAGAAGGTATATCTGGACTATTGTGCAATGGGCCACCACTGCATTTTTGTGGTTTCAATGGCTATCTCAGGATCTGGCAAATATTTACGTTTATTTCGGAGGAGGGAATGACCTGAATGTTTGGGAGTTCATCATCTCATTGCTGATCATCGTAGGTTTACTCGGGTATATTTTTTACCGGAAAGGAGGAGCTGTTCAAGAGATCGTGCGATCAAAATTCAATACATCAGATATCCGCTCTGCCACCTTCATTGATTTTATTTATGGAATTATTCTTTACATTTTCAAATACGACTATTTTGATATTTGGGGAGGTAAAATCCCCATGTCAACAACCTGGATATTTGTTGGGTTGCTATCGGGTCGGGAGATGGGAATCGTATTAGTTCAAAATGGATATGTCGCCCGATCCATCCTTAATATGTTGTTTTCTGATTTGGGTAAGATCTTTTTTGGGTTGGTCGTCAGTATAGTTCTTGTATTTCTTATCAAGTATCTGGCGGTTATTTTCTAAATCATCAAGGAATAAAATGATTCCCCCAAACTTTGCGGGCAAATTTTCGCCATAAATACAATCCCAATATCCCGGCCAGAGCACCCACTGCAAAACCAACCAAAATATCAAAGGGATAGTGAACACCCACATAAATCTGGGCATACCCAATGCTCAAAGCCCAAAATAAAAAAATGAAAACGGCTATTGAGTTTCCATAAAATAAAGAAAAAGCAAAAAAGACGGCCATTGACATATGGTTTGAAGCGTGAGCAGAGCTCATACTATATCCGCTTCCACATCTAACCAATAATCGAGCTTCTACCGGCGAATCGGAATGACAAGGGCGGAGTCGTTCAATCTGTTTTTTTAATGCATAATTCGTAGTTCCGTCTGAAACCCCTATCGTCAACAAACAAAATGCTAACCAAATAAAGCCTTTCCATTTATAACGAATCAGGGCCAAAATGAAAAGTAAAACATAAAGAGGCAGCCAAAAACCACCATCCCGAATGGGGGGCAGAATCGAATCAAATAATCCACTTGTAGCACTTTTGTTGATCCATTCAAAAATTAAAATGTCCCATTCCATCATATTTGATTATTTTTTTGTTCGTATGATTAAGCGATCCGATGACTCCGGATTAAAGGGGTGAAGTTGATAATCCCCATAGACTTGAATAATCTCAAGTGAAGTTGAAGAAAACAACTTTTCGAAATCAAAAAGTGTCAAGGCCTTTACTCGTTCTTCAAACTCAAGTGGGGGTTGATTCTGTGGGTAAACACGAATTTTCTTCTTAACCTCATCGTCGGAAAGTGACCTTGATAATTCAAAGGTGACTCCATTAATTTCCTTGGTCTCCGAAGCCTGAATCGTGCTGGATAGTTTTTCGACATTCATAAAATCAATGAGAAACTCTCCACCCTTTTTTAGAACAAGAGAAACATTATCGAGCGTCTTTTTATGCTCATCCCATGTACCAAAATACCCAAAACTCGTGAAAAAGTTGAAAGCGTAATCAAATACAGCTGGATCGAATGGGAAGGGCTTTCTCATATCGTGTTGAATAAAGCATTGATTCCTCTGGCTAAACTGCTTCGCCCTCGCAATATTTTTTTCCGCGATATCGATTCCATCGACGCGGTGTCCTTCTAAAGACAATAATCGAGAAAAGCGACCTTCTCCACAAGCGACGTCCAATATTCTCGATTTAGGTTTAATATTTAGCTCAAGTTGAAGATTTCTCAAAAACTGCTGAGCCTCCACCTCATTTCGGTGATTATATAGGATGTGATAATAAGGGGAATTAAACCATAATTTAAACCATTCCCTATCTGTTTCGCATACCATTCCAAATTCAATTTATCTTAACAAAAATCGTATTTTTACGTTTTAATTCACACAGATCAAATATACAATACTTTGGCGCTTATTAAATCTATTTCAGGATTCCGAGGAACCATCGGTGGAGCTGTTAATGAAAATTTGACCCCTCTCGATATTGTGCAATCTACAGCAGCCTTCGCGCAGTTTATGAATGATATTGCTGGTGAACCCGCAACTCTCGTGGTTGGACGAGACGGAAGGAAGTCCGGCCTTCATGTGTATACATTAGTGGCCGAGACCTTGCGATCCATGGGCTGTCATGTCCTTAACTTAGGTTTAAGTACAACCCCAACGGTTGAAATGGCGATTTTACATCATCGTGCTCAAGGCGGTATTGTTTTGACAGCCAGCCATAATCCTAAAGGTTGGAATGCCCTCAAACTCCTTGATGATAAAGGAGAATTTTTGGATAAAAAGTCAGGCCAGGCTATCATAGAACTCAGCAATAGTTCAGATCTGAATTTTTCACCTATTGAAAAATGGGGAACCATTCAGGCCTATACTCATAGCTTAGAAGACCATATCAAAGCCATATTAGACGATGACCTTATTCAGGTTGATCTGATTCGAGAAAAAAAATATCACCTTATTATCGATGCCATCAATTCAACGGGAGCCATTGCACTTCCTGCTCTTTTGGATGCCCTGGGGTGCACTTATGAAATAATCAACGGAGAAGTAAATGGTGAGTTTGCCCATAACCCGGAACCTCTAGAAGCCCACTTGGATAGCCTCATTAAGCAGGTGAAGAAAAAAGAAGCGGATTTGGGTATTGCAGTAGATCCGGATGTAGACAGGCTGGCTTTGGTTGATGAAAAGGGAAGATATATCGGAGAAGAATATACATTAGTAGTAGCTACGGATTTCATCTTATCCTCAAAAGGTCAGGGTCATTTTGTGTCCAATTTATCCTCGTCAAAAGCCCTTCAGGATTTTATCATTTCTAAAGGTGGAACGTATGAAAGCTCAGCAGTTGGAGAAGTGAATGTGGTTAAAAAAATGAAGGAATCGGGTGCTATTTTAGGAGGTGAAGGCAATGGCGGAGTTATATATCCCGCATTGCATTACGGACGTGATGCGCTCGTCGGAGTGGCTTTTACGCTCCAACATATGGCAAACCAGAAGAAGAAGCTAAGTGCTATAACCGAAAAGTACCCCCGGTACCAAATGATAAAGGATAAAATTACGCTTCCGCAAGACCGCAATATCGAGAAGCTGCTCGAACGTCTGCAGCAATCATTTCCCGGGCATGATTGTATTACAATCGATGGTCTGAAAATCCTATTCAATCAAGGTTGGGTTCACTTAAGAGCTTCCAATACAGAGCCGATTCTCAGGTTATATGCAGAACACCATACCCAGGAAAAAGCTCGGTCCTTAGCCAATCGAGTTCGCCGGGAATTTGAACAAATTATCGAATATCATTAACTCCCTCAATACTCATGAAAATATATTTTGATAACGCTGCATCCACTCCAGTGCATCCTGAAGTCAGGGATGTTATGATGGAATCGCTGAATGAGGATATTGGTAACCCCTCCTCTATTCACGACCACGGTCGAAAAGGAAAAGCAAAAATTGAACAAGCCCGAAAACTAGTGGCGCAGCACTTTCAAGCTTCTTTAGGAGAAATCTTCTTCACTTCGGGTGGAACGGAATCCAACAATATGGCTCTGAAATGTGCTGTTCGGGACTTAGGAGTAAATCATATCATCACACTCCCTATTGAGCATCATTGCATATTACATTCTATAGAACGAATACAAAAGCATAACCCGGATGTCGACTGCACATTTCTCAATATTGATTTGGAGGGAAAAATTGACAAAAATGAGCTTGAGCAGCACCTAAAAACTCTTGCAGATCAAAAAGTGTTGGTCAGTATCATGCATGCCAATAATGAAATTGGAACCATTCAGGACATGGAAAACATCGCTAAAATTTGCGATAATTACGACGCTTATCTGCATTCAGATACGGTTCAAACAGTCGCTCACCACCCAGTGGATGTGAGTAAAACAAAGATTCACTTTCTTTCCGGCTCTGCTCACAAGTTTCATGGCCCCAAGGGCGTTGGATTTATTTATATGAATCAAGATGCCATTATTGAACCTTTTATTGACGGCGGTGCTCAAGAACGAAATATGCGAGCCGGGACGGAAAATATTACTGGAATTGTTGGAATGGCAAAGGCACTTGAGTTGGCTGAAGAGAGGGCAACCGAAGATCATGAGCACTTACTTCAACTCAAAACAAGACTGAAAGAGGGCCTCTCTCAGTTTGATGAGCGGATACAGTTCAATGGTCCTTCAGATCCTTCAGAGGTTCTTTCTACCCTATTAAATGTGCAGTTCCCTCCACACCCCAAAAGTGATATGTTCCTCATGTATATGGATCTGAAAGGTATATCTATCTCAGGCGGAAGTGCATGTAGTTCCGGAGCCAATCAAGGGTCTCATGTTATAAAAGCGATTCGAGGAGACCATGAGGGAATGGCTGTTCGGTTTTCTTTCTCACGCTATAACACCATTCAAGAAGTTGATCAGGTCCTGGACGCCATCAAAGAAATCCTTGGATAGTGAAACAAGATGAGCTATACATGGATCGAGCCTTAGAATTAGCTCGGAATGGCGATAATCGAACACAAACCAATCCGAGAGTTGGGGCTGTTATCGTTTACAATAATCGTATTCTGGGAGAAGGTTGGCACAAAGAGTTCGGGCAAGAACATGCTGAAATCCAAGCACTTAATGATATTAAAGCCGAGGATCGGCATTTGGTTCCAAAATCTACCATTTATGTTACTCTGGAACCCTGTTCATTTATCGGAAAATCACCGTCTTGTGCTCATCGAATTCTAAAAGAGAATTTTCATAGAGTGGTTGTGGGAGCTATTGACCCAAACCCAAAAGTAAATGGTAGAGGATGCAGAATCTTAAAAGAGGCTGGTATAGTCGTGAGGGAAGGTGTACGTAAAAATGAATGTGAACGTCTTTTGATCCCCTTCTCTACACAACAGGTGCTGAAAAGACCTTATATTCATCTGAAATGGGCGCAATCCTACGATGGGTTTCTTTCTAAGGTAGGTGAGCGAACACCAATAAGTCATTCTTATCTTAAATTTGTAACACATCAAATCAGAGGCCAATGTCAGGGACTTCTTGTTGGCACAGATACCTTAATCGTTGATAATCCCCGTCTAGATAACAGATTTTCTTGTGGAGACTCGCCAGTTAAGATTATTTTAGATCGAAAAGGACGGATTCCACTCAAAAACTGGTCATTTCTGCTTAGTAAAGGTCCGACTCTGGGCATGGGACCAGAAAATCATCCTTTAAGATCTTATTTTGATCAATTCGTAGTTATAAATAGAGAGGGTGGTTTGAAAGAAATATTGAATACACTTTTTGATTTAGGAGTAGGCACCCTAATGGTGGAAGGAGGAGCGAAATTACTCTCGTCATTCATCTCCGAAGAAATGTGGGACAAGGCCACTATAATAAAAAGTCCAAATTCTATAAAAAATGGAATTCAAGCTCCCTTTTTGACGGGGCATTTGATAAAAGACGCTATCATTTACAATCATTCTGTATTGGAAATGGTTTCTGATCGTCTGCGCCCCTACTTCAATTAGGCAATGGAGTGTTTTTTCAAAAAGTGATCCACAATCTTTCTCCCGTGATCACGAGTATTTTCTATAAATAGTCGGTGGGTTTTCATACCGCACTGAATGACGCCTGCCAGATATAGATTCGGAATGTTGGTTTCTAGATGATCTTCATCACACACCGGTGTATCGTCTTCGTCATTTTCAATGGCTACACCAATCTCCTTTAAAAAAGAATAGTCTGGATGATAGCCGGTTAAAGCCAGCACAAAATCATTGGGAACAGACCATTGCTCTCCATTTTTTTCAAGAACGACTTCAGTTTCTCGAATCTCTTTCACCTGAGTTTTGAAGTGAGCCATAATCGACCCTTCTTTTATCCGATTTACAATATTGGGCCGAATCCAGTATTTCACTCTGGGGTTAATTTCTGCGCCACGTACAGCCATGGTAACACGGGCACCCTTCTGCCAGCATTCCAGAGCGGCATCACAGGCTGAATTTGCAGCACCGATAACCAATAAATCTTTTCCTATGTAGTCATGCGGATTTTTATAGTAGTGGCTCACCTTGGATAACGATTCCCCTTGAATATTCATCAAATTGGGTTGACTGTAATAGCCTGTTGCTATAATGATTGAACGAGAAGTGTATTTTTCCTTATTACTTTTTACTGAAAAATACCCATCCTTTCGGTCTACGGTCTCAACCTCCTCATAAGTGTGCAGATTGAGCTTATTATCCAGGACAATCCTTCTATAATATTCCAATGCCTCATCACGCGTCGGCCTGGGATGATGAGAAAGAAAGGGGGTGTCCGCAATTTCTAGCTTGGTCGATGTGGAGAAAAAAGTCATTTCATCAGGAAAATTGTACAAGGAGTTTACCAATGCCCCCTTTTCTAAAATGAGATAAGATAGCCCTGCCTGTTGACATTCCCATCCACATAATATACCTGTTGGTCCGCCCCCCACAATAATGAAATCAAAATCTTTGCTGTCCATGTAATCCGTTTCTTTTCGGGTGTTATACTTCTACCTCTTGATTAAAATCTTTTTGCATCTAAAAATATAGTAAAATAACACAAAAACGCCCCCCTTGTTTGTTTGAATGGAAGTCAAATCGTATCCGATGCAAAATGCACAAGTAAATCCAATACTTTCAAATGAAATTAAACGCAGCAAATAAACAGTATGAAAAAGAAATGAGTAGATTTTCCGATCAGCTTCGCGTCAGTGCTGCGGAAGGTCCGAAGGAGTCTCGTCCTTGGACGAGACCGATAGCCTGAAGCATAACGCCCCGAGTGTCCGCCATTTTGGCGGACACTCGGGGGACGCCCAAAAAAATATAAAGTAATTGCTTATAAAAGTTAGTAGATTTGCCGGCCTATGACGAGAAAGGCCGACATTAGAAAGTCACTTTTAATTGCTGGTCCCGTAATTTTGGGGCAATTATCCTATATCGCTTTGGGGGTAATTGATAGCATGATGGTGGGCCGATTAGGGGCAGAACCTCTGGCTGCCGCGGCTTTAGCCAATAGCTATTTAGCTATTCCACTCACTTTTTGTTTTGGGCTCACTGCTGGCGTGGCTCCCATAGCGGCCAAACTCTTTGCTCGGCGACAGTTCCAAAACTTAACGTCCGTGTTTAGAAATGGAAATTGGACAGCTTTGGGAGCAGGTATACTTTTGGGATTATTAATGATACTGGGCTTCCCTTTACTCTATGTACTGGGACAACCTGAGTCGGTGATCACCTCAGCTGAACCCTACATCTATTTATTGGCTCTAAGTGTGGTTCCTCAGGCTTTATTCTTAAATGTGAAAAATTTTACGGAGGGTCTGGAATGGATGCGCCCGGCTTTATATGTCAGTCTGGCCAGCATTCCCATTAACTTTTTCCTGAACTACCTTCTCATTTTCGGTCCCTGGGTCTTTCCGGCCTGGGGCTTATTCGGTGCAGGTGTGGCAACAGTATTGACCCGATGTATTATGTTGGGTTTTATCTTAGTATTGATGCATTATAGTCAATTCAAACGTTATATGGCTTTTAATTTTCAATGGAATAAGGAAATTGTGCAAAAAATATTGTCTCTGGGTGTTCCTGCCGGCTTTCAATATACCTTCGAGACCGGTGCTTTTGTAGCTGCCGCCCTATTAATGGGTGTGTTGGGCACCCTCCCTCTCGCGGCTCATCAAATTGCCATCAATTTGGCATCGATACCGTTCATGGTGTGCATTGGCTTCTCGTCAGCAGGAGCTATTCGAATGGGCAGGGCTTACGGCGAAGAAGATCAATCCAAAATCAGGTTTACAGGTAGTAATATATTATTGGTGACCACAGGCTTTATGGCGATTTCAGCTATTGCCATAGCATTGCTTCGATTCCAGTTACCGAAATTGTACATCGATAATCCGGAAGTTATTTTAATGGCGGGAGAGATGCTACTCATAGCAGCTCTATTTCAACTTTCAGACGGGATTCAAGCAGTGAGTGTGGGTTTACTCCGGGGACTGGAAGACGTCAAATGGCCCACTTTCTTTGTATTGCTAGCCTACTGGTTGCTCGGGCTTCCCCTGGGTTATATCCTCACTTTTTATTGGGACTGGGGATATGTGGGTATTTGGATGGGACTGCTTATAGGGTTGAGTTTTTCAGCACTTTTTTTACTCATCCGTTTCCTGCGAGCCAGCCGAACGGCATTAGCTTCCAGCTAATGAATCCTTGAAATTCAGCACCTACTCGGCAATATAAAGATCAAATTCAACTCGTCGATTTAATCGACGACCCGTTTCTGTATCATTATCTGAGCGAGGCTTGTCAGGGCCAAATCCTACATAGGACATTCGAGATGCACTTATACCTCGACTGGCCAGGTATTCATAGCAGGAGCGCGCACGTCTTTCTGAGAGACGTTGATTTAAAGCCCGGCTACCGGTATTATCCGTGTGTCCACTGATGCGGAGTTTGTAATCGGGATATCGCTTCATAATCTCAGCAATATCATTCAAATTCTTGAAAGAAGAGGGTTTAAGTGTAGCCCGATTTGAATCGAACTTGACAGATTCCATAGCGAGATCGAGTACTTCCTGCTCCTTTTCCTCAATGACCGGACAACCCATATTATTAACTGGGCCAGGCGTATCTATACACTTGTCATCTTTATCGGGCACGCCATCACCATCCCGGTCCGGGCAGCCACCAGTAGCTCTCGGTCCATACTCCTTCGGACAATCATCCCTGTCGTCAGGAATGCCATCGCCATCGCTATCTATGGTAGGACATCCTTTACTTTCTTTGGATCCGGGAACATTCGGACATTCATCCTCACTGTCGGGCACCCCATCGCCATCGGTATCCGGACAACCATCGAATATTTTCGGCCCTGCATCTTCAGGACACTTATCTTTGTGATCAGGAATCCCATCGCCATCTGAATCCGGGCAACCATCAAACATGGCTATTCCGGCTTCGCTCGGGCATAGGTCGTAAATATCGGCCACACCATCGCCATCCGTATCTTCTAATTCATCTTTTTCTTCCTCTTCCTCTTTTTCCTCCTCAACAGGTGGTTCAGGCTTTTTCTTTTGTAAAAAATAATACTTTACCCCCATCGTTAAATTCATATTGGATCGATCTTCTCCACTAAGATGATATCCTCCCTGAAGGTTTATGGCTGTAGACGGATGGATGTTTATATTCAGTCCAATTCCAAGGGGCAGATCTACCTGGGTATCATCATCAACGGCAAAAAGAACGTTTCCACCCAGTAATAAATAAGGCTGAAATAAAGCCTTCTCATCCTTCAGATTGTATTGAAGTTGGGCTCCAAGACTATGCATTCGAGTCGGAGTCTGCTCACCGTCAAATTGAACGATAGCAGTCCGAAAGGGTGTATACAGTTCTATGGGACCCGTAAAATTGTGCATGTAACCGATCTCAAAACCATCGCTATATGATCTAAAATCAACAATATCCCCACCACTCGGGCCTAAAAAATCAATAAACAACTTTTTAGCTGCAAACCCATGCTTACGAACAATTTCAGTAGAGTCGGATTGACTATGGCCGGAAAAAGGGAAAAAAAGAGCAAAAGCTAGAGATGCAAGCAGGATATTTTTCATCATCAATTACATTTGACAGAGATACATATTATCAAATATAGTAATAATTCTGAAAAGAAAAGATGATTCCCTTCTATTTGGCTTCAAAAAATCCAGTTTGTGTATTCTTTTTCACCTTATCCCAACTAAAGCATCGGCCATTCATGGAAATGTAAATACCGGGAGGCATACTTTGAACAAATGCCAATGCACTTCCCAAATTAAAAAACCCATCCGAAGACGTTCCGAAGGCGTAAGGAATCATGGCCCCTACCAGAACAATGGTTTTGTTACCTAGATTTTCTTGTGCCAAATAGCCCGCCGTTTCGACCATGCGATCTGTACCGTGCGTAATCACAATTTGTTCGGCTTGAGTTCGCTGACAGTTGTGTGCGATCAGATGGCGATCAGCCTCGGCCATTTCAAGACTATCTACCATCATAAGAGTCTTAACATCGACATCCAGTGTGCAACGCCCTCTGGATAACATGTCGGGCAAGTGGGTATCTCGAAAAAAAAGGTCACCGGTTATAAAGTTATAGTCTTTATCGAAGGTACCTCCAGTCACATAAATTTGAATCATCCGAATGTTTCATACGAGGGAAATAGAAGAGGGGAGTTTTCCCCTCTTCTATAATTTTTACTCCCCTATTTTGAATTCACTTTCATCAATCTCCACATTCAGATTCACCTCTTTTACTACCATTTTAATAGGTTGAGGCATAGGACCGCTGAGCTCTGTCGTCATGGGCACCATAACACCTTCCACTTCTTGGTAATCTTTATAATCAACTGTAATCGTTGTTGGGCCCTGCTGCCCTTCCGTCGTCGATATTTCCCGAATTTTCAATCCGGATTCAACATCAAAGAAGAAGGTTTGATCTTCCCCTACCTTAGGCATCACTTTGACTTTATAAACATCCTTGCCATTGACTTCTTCCAGCCCGAGCAATTTTAATTCATGCCCCATCTCATCGTAGTACAATTCTCCGAAAATCTTTGCATTCATTTTAAAAGATTCCAGTTCATCGCCTTCAATAGCTTGTTTACCTTGAGGGGATTGAGCCATACCTTTCCCGTTGTTATAGACTTGTTTTTGAGCGACCATGCCATTCATCTCGATCGTTTCCAGAAACTGATTCGGAACATTTATTTTCCGCGTTCCTGAAAGCGTCATGGCTCCCACATTCATATCGTACTTCATGTGTAAACTATTTACATCGCGAAGAGCCTCTTCACCACCGATGGCTTCCAGGTAGGAATTAATGACATCTTGAGCAGTAAGTCCTTCCGGAATAGCCTTATCAGAGGCAACCACCTTCTCCCCTTCCGCGTTAAAGAAAGTAACCTGACCTTTTGAATCAAACCGTTTTACTTTTTCAGCGACATCATCCTTATTTCCAACAATTAAAATATTCGCGGCATCTGGACGTATATATTTTTTGGCTGCCATCATAACGTCTTCTTTCGTTACGGCTTCAATTTTCCTCAAGTACGACTCGTAAAAGTCCTTGGGCAAATCAAATCGAGCAATGGAGAGCGCTTGCTGAGCAACGGTTTGAGGTCTTTCCAGGGATCGGGCAAAAGATCCATTCATAGAGTTTTTCACTAAATTCAAATTCTCATCCGCAACTTCTTCGGTTCGAATTCGATTCATTTCATGCAAAAACTCTACAATAGCAGAGTCTGTCACCTCATTTCGGACGCTGGCATAAGCTTGAAAACTTCCGATTAAGCGATCCGGTGACAGGCTAGATCGAGCTCCATAGGTAAAGGCTTTATCCTCCCTTAGGTTTTGCATTAAGTAACCCGAAAAGACTCCACCTCCTAAGATATTATTCATGACTCTCGCCGCTACATAATCTTCAGAGGTCAATTTCAAATCTACTGGATAAGTCACATTTATAACCGACTGCACTGCACCGGCTCTATCTACAAAAGAAACATTTGTTGCATCAGGTGCCTCCGGTTGCGCGGTATTAGGTTTGGGTACATCAGCTGTTTCCCAATCACCAAAATACTCTTCTGCTAATTTTTTAGCTTCATCAGCTTTAATATCACCTACCACTACAAAGTAGGATACATTGGGCTTAAAGTAAGTCGAATAGTATTTCTTACAACTTTCTAATGAAATATTCTCGACAGTAGATTCTGTCGCGAACTCACCATATGGATGAGATTTTCCAAAATTAACCTGCGAACGGATATTGGATGCAATCGCGTTCGGGTTATTTTTTGAAGAGGCTATGCCAGATAACATTTGCTTCTTCAGTTTCTCAAATTCTTCTCCATTGAATGCCGGTCTCAATACCACGTCCGACATAATATCAAGCAAGGTGCGCTTGTGTTGCGTTAGACACGAGCCAAAAGCACCCCGACTTGAGGTCGACAAGTTGGCTCCAATAAAATCGATTGATTCGTCGATCTCAGCTTTCGTTCTGTTCTCCGTACCCGTACTCAACAAATCGCCTGTCATAGAAACAAATCCGGCTTCTTCACCTTCCACAATAGGATCCGTATCCACAAAAAGTTGGAACGAAACGCGCGGAAGCTTATGATTCTCTACCACAATGATCTTCAATCCATTGTCGAGTTGTACCTGAGTGTAGTCCCCCATTTTCAGCTGGGGGGCTGGGCCAGGCTCAGGTGCAGAACTTCTAAAGTCTTCTGTTAGGTCAGTAGGAATTTGAGAGGAGCTATCCGACACTTTTTCTCCGGTTTTAGGTGAACATTGAAATAAGGAAAAGGCCAAGATTACGAGAAATATATAATTCTTCATGAGTTTTCGTTTTTATTACTGTGCTTCAGCTGGTTTTGGCAAATAGTATAGGACCACGCGTTGATTCGGCTTAAGATACTTTTTCGCGACGCGCTTTATATCCTCTCGGCTGACTGCCCGGTATTTATCCAAAATCTGATTGACTAATTGAGCTTCTCCATAAAACATGTGGTAGGTAGCCAAATTTTCAGCAATACCAGCCATACTTGCATTTTGGCTCACAAATTGAGATTCCTTTTGATTGAGGATTTTTTGATACTCCTTCTCAGTGATCAAATTATTCTTCAGCTTTTCGACTTCCTCGTCCATAGCTGACTCCAACACTTGAGGGTCCGTACCCATATTAGCGATTCCGTAATTAATACTTAATCCATAATGCTCAAGACCAAAGGCAAAGTTAAATACAGCCAGGGCCAACTGTTCGTCATCAACAATTCGCTTGTACATGCGAGAAGATTCTCCTCTCGAAAGAACGGAGGCCAACATATCCAAAGCGTAATAATCGGGATGGGTCTGCTCGGGAATGCGATACCCCTGTATGACCGCCGGCAATTGGATCTCATCAAAAACCGTATCGCGTATTTCCTTACTCAAGGCAGGTTCATTCAATTCCGGAACCGGTATATCGTTCGTTCCTCTTGGAATTGAACCGAAATACATCTCAATCCATGACTTTAATTGATCGATGTCACCCAAATTACCTGCAATACTCAAAACCGCATTATTAGGAACATAAAAGGTCTCATAGAAATTTTTATAATCTTCTTCAGAAGCTGCATTCAAATGCTCCATACTTCCGATCGGCATCCACTGGTAGGGATGCTTGGAGAAAGCGCGACTAAAAGTCTCCTGCATAACTGTTCCGTAGGGTTGGTTATCCACCCGTTGTCTTTTCTCTTCTTTCACCACAGATCGTTGTGTTTCAATCCCCACAGTATCGACGACAGCGTGCAACATACGCTCTGACTCTAGCCATAAACCTAATTCGAGCTGATTTGCAGGCAAGAGCTCGTAATAATAGGTGCGATCAAAACTCGTATTGGCATTTAATGAGCCTCCGGCCTTTTCAACATATTTATCGAATTCACCCCGTTCAATATTTTCAGTGCCCTCAAATAACAAATGCTCAAAAAAGTGAGCAAAGCCCGTTCGGTCCGGGTCTTCATTTTTGGATCCTACGTGGTACATCACAGAGACTACCGCAACCGGCGCACTCTCGTCATTATGCAAAATAACATGGAGCCCGTTGTCCAGCGTATACTCTTCAAAATCAATTTGTGTCATTTGTGCAAAGGTTACATTGAGCAGACTACCAAAGCCTAGCACCAACATTAAAAAAAGTCGTGTCAGATTATTCATTTTCATGTGTTTATCATTTTTACACCCTAAATATATGAAAGTATATCCCAAGATGCATAAATAAATAGATAGGTCGTTCGATTTTATCGATTTATGACGGATTTGAAAAGTCCAGGACACTCTAAACGAATCGGTCAGCACATGAAGAACTCGCAAAAGCATCCGGCTTAGCTTTAAAAGTAAACCCCATTCCTTTAATATACCCCATCGCCTCTTTAAATGCCGCTGAGGACAAATACCGGGGATCGGGATTGATATCAGCATGTACTTCCATCGGGATCCCATATTTTTTCAGCAAAGGAGCCAATTCATAGGCCACTTCTATAGACGTGGATACTTCCTGAATCATACGCTCTTTGAGACCGACCCTTCCTTTCCGGGCAGACTTACGCAAAAACATGAATCCACCCGCGCCTTCGCGAAGAAATACGATTACAGTAGCAAATTTTGTGTATGCCGTACGAACCTCAGAATCTGTTCCTACACAAATCGATAATTGAGATAAATAGTCTTCCTGGAGGCGCAGCACATCCTCCACTTCATCCAGCAAAGGGCGTAAAAGAGAATCCCCATTAATCCGTCTCCATCCCGAATTTCCAGAAGTTACATACATAATCGTTTAAACAAGGGAAAGGCATATAAAAGTTTACGGATTCAAAATATTCATATGAAATTAATACAAATACACTTTTAGTTTTATCCCTGACGGTCAAATTAGCCAATGCCAATTAATGAATAAATGAGCCTATGATGAGGGCGATCCCCGGCCCCTGTTTTTTATAATGAGCTTTACGCGATCGGGGCCGGGGCGCTATGTTTCGGGGCTCGTTCAGTAGTTCCGCCTCTGTCCTCGAGATGCCCCAGGCAATAGCCCGGGTTTCTCGGTACATCGGCGGCTTCACTCGGCCCTCTCATCAGCGCATTCGCTTGCGCTGATCTCGACGGCTCGCGGCCCGGCCGCGCCCCCTTCACAGCGCGTATCGCAAAAAATGCAGGGAAAATATCGTTAAATTCGAAAACCCACTAATTTTTTTTAATACCCTTTCTCTTCAACCATGCCCCCATCGGCAACGCGAAAAATTCGCCCCGGAAACTTATCGAGCAATCTATAGTCATGTGTAGCAATAAAAATTGCAGTCCCCTTTTCCTTGTTCAGCCGGCGTAACAAAAACATAATTTCATCTGTGGTGGCAGGGTCCAAATTGCCGGTAGGCTCGTCGCCAATGATTAAGGAAGGAGTATTGAGCAGTGCCCGGGCAATGGCTACTCTCTGCCGCTCGCCACCTGATATTTCATGAGGCATCCGGTCTTGTTTCCCTGGCAAATGCACCCATTCCAGGATTTCTTCGATACGTTGTTTACGATTTTTCTTCGATTTCCAGTCCGTAGCCTTAAGAATGAAATCCAGATTTTTAAATACCGAATAGTCTTCCAGCAATCGAAAATCCTGAAAAACCATCCCTAACTTTCTGCGATAATCGGGGATATCCTTAGGACGAAGTCCGGTTAAATCCACTCCGTCCACAACGATTCGCCCGGAATGGACAGGCAAGGAAGCAAAAATAGTTTGCAATAAGGAAGACTTGCCTGAGCCCGTCGCCCCTAGCAAGTAACAAAAGTCACCTTCGTAAATGCTGAAGTTCAAGTCCGACAGGACGGGCGAGTCCGACCTGAAAATATTTAAGCCCTGGACATCGATGATTTTTTTCTTACTCGTCATATGTGCAAAAATAACATATTTTAAATAGCATGTGCAAGGGTAATCCTTATGTCATTTCGACAAAAGTTTTCTATTATTTAAGCACTCAATCCTTCTTTGTGATGTTGTATTATTACTTTTGCAATCTAAATAGATTTCGCGATGAATAAAACACTAATCGCTGCTATCATTCTTATCTTAGGTGCGCTGAGCGTCATAATCTTTACTTCAAGTGATGTGAGTTCATATGGCACTTTTGCTCAGGCTGAACGTTCGGGAGAACGGCTTAAGGTTGTGGGGCAACTGAGTAAGGATAAGGATATGGTTTACGATCCGGTAAAAGATCCCAATAAATTCACCTTCTTCATGAAAGACAATGAGGGCCGTGAAGAGAAAGTCATTCTTCTGCAAGCCAAACCTCAGGATTTCGAGCTATCAGAGCAATTGGTCATGACAGGGAAAATGAAAGACGATACTTTCATCGCTTCTGATATGCTCATGAAGTGTCCTTCCAAATACAATGACGAGGAGATCTACATTCGCTCAGAAGCTGCCGGGGAATGATTTTGGGTACAATTGCTTATGAGGGCGAGCATCTCATCTACGGTCAGTTAGGTACTCTTGCGCTTATTACATCTTTCGTATTTGCTATTATTGGGTTCATCTCCTATTTCTCTGCAATACGTAAGCAAAAAGCAGGAGAACCCGCTCAAAATTGGAAAAATCTTGGGCGTGTTTCCTTTGGATTGCACGGAGTTAGTGTATTGGCCGTCATTGGCCTTTTATTTTATTTATTGATTGCAAGACACTACGAGTATGCCTATGTCTACGATCATACCTCCGACAGTTTGCCCTTTAAATATATCTTTTCTGCCTTCTGGGAAGGACAGGAAGGTAGCTTTTTGCTATGGTCTTTTTGGCATGTGATTCTCGGTGGTATCTTTTGGGTAAACCGAGGAAAATTTGAAGCCAACGTGCTTTCTGTAATATGTTTGGTTCAGGTTTTTATAAGTAGTATGCTTTTAGGCCTTTACATGGGATTCGGGCCTGATGCCTTCAAAATAGGCATCAATCCCTTTGTTTTATTGCGTGACAGTGTAGATGCTCCCATTTTTGCGAATGCAGATTACCTGAGTTTGATTGAGGGCCGGGGATTAAATGCACTTCTGCAAAACTACTGGATGACCATTCACCCGCCCACATTATTTCTCGGATTTGCCAGCACCACCATTCCATTTGCCTTTGCCTTAGGTGGCCTTTGGGAACACGATTATAAAAAGTGGCTCGCCCCCGCTCTTCCTTGGGCCGCTTTTTCTGCCGGAATCCTTGGATTGGGAATTTTGATGGGTGGAGCATGGGCATATGAAGCCTTGACTTTTGGTGGCTACTGGGCATGGGATCCCGTTGAAAATATGTCCCTGGTTCCCTGGATCATGCTCGTTGCGGGTATCCATTCACATTTAGTTGCGAGGTCCACAGGCCACTCTCTGAAAGCGACTTTTGTATTCTATATTTTGACCTTCTTCCTGGTTGTTTATTCTACCTTTTTGGTGCGTTCCGGAATTTTAGAGGAAACGTCAGTTCATGCTTTTGTCGAAAGTGGCCTGGAAAGACAGTTATTCGTCTTTCTGGCATTTTTCCCTATCCTGGCCTTTGCAACCTATATCTATCATTACCGGAAAATCCCTACCCCGAATAAAGAGGAGCGGCTCCAGAGCCGGGAATTTTGGATGTTCACAGGAACCATGGTCCTGGGAATTTCAGCGATCTTGATCACATATTTTACTTCCCTTCCTGTCATCAACGCCATTGCATCGTATTTTGATCCTCTGCATGAGCCCCTTGTCATCAATGATCCGGTAGATCATTACAATAAAAATCAATTGTGGATTGCACTTCTCATCGGCCTGCTCAGTGGTGTGGGTCAGTGGACCCGCTACAGAGAGCGAAACATGAAGTTGTATCGAAAAAAACTATTCAAACATCTTTTGATTTCAGCTGCTATTTCTTTGCTTTTAACCTTCGGTTTTCTCCAGTGGTTGCAGGCTACTGCATGGCAATATCAAGTCTTGTTATTTTCAGCATTTTTTGCCATATTGACTAATACCGATCATTTGATATTTACGATTCGCCGCAATCCCAAAACTTTAGCGAGCTGGTTCTCTCATGCAGGGTTTGGAATCATGATCATTGGCATTTTAGCCAGTGGCTTAAATAAAGAAATTATTTCAACGAATATGTTTGCTCAGCGCGGCCTGCTGGGACTAGACGAAGAAACGCTTCAAAAAAATATAATTCTTTTAAAGGGATCTCCTATGATCATGAATGGATATGAGGCCACCTATGAAGATGACTCCATGGATGGAACGTATAGGACCTATGACATACATTTTGCATCCCTGGATTCCAATTCTGTTCAGGACACTTTTACTCTACGACCCAATATTATTTACAATTCTGATTTTACGAAAGTAGAGGCCTATAACCCGGATACCCGAAGGCGATGGAACTACGACATTTTTACCCATTTAAGTGGACTTCCCCCACAAGAAATGAATTTTGAGGAGGCCCGAAAAATAGAGGATAGTTTGGATTATGTGCTTACCAATCTGACTTTAGGAGATACTGTTCAAATCGGAAACCATTTTTTAATTGCTGAATTTGACACTCGCACTCCCGACCATAAAGAATACAAATACCAGGAAGGAGACTTGACCGTTGGTTTGAAAATAACCAGTTGGTCTGATGAATTTACAAGACCGGAGACAAAAACTCCATTCCTTTTGGTCCGTGATAATGCATTATTCCAATTTAGTGCCTATTTCCCCAATACTCGTATCAAAATCAAGTTACCCGAATCTTTTGCAGATGTGGTATTTGATCAGGCTATGGCAGAAAAGAATACTTCTGTGGAATTAAAAGTCGGAGATTCGACTCGCTGGGAAGGGTTTACAATGCAATTTGTCGAGGTTCAACAACCTCCAACTAACGCGAACTATGAGGGAGAAGCTGACGATTTAGCCATTGGTGCAAAATTTAAAATTTGGGAGACTCAAAATAACCGGGAATTCAATCTTGAGCCTGTTTTCTTCATCCGAGAAAATGAAGTTTTTTATACGGCAGATATTGATTCGGCTTCTCAGCTTGAAGCGCGATTAACCAAAGTGAATCCAGAAAAATCATCTTTTAGTTTTCAATTTGCACTTCAGGAAATGAAAAGTCCAGCCGAGGTGCCGATTAAACTCGCCGAGAATGTGCCCCGTTCAGATTACATCGTTTTATCAACGATCAAATTTCCGGGCATTAACTTATTTTGGTTGGGAAGCTGTTTGATGCTCCTCGGATTTTTTGCCAGTATGATTGTACGATGGAAAAGCAGAGTTTAAAAATATGCATTCTGGGCCTTGGAAGAGTTGGGAAACAATTAGCAAAAGTTTTTCACCGCCTGAGAATCCCAGTGCCCGCCGCCTTCAATCGCTCTCCTATCGTTGAAAAGATCCCGGGCTTGCCATCTACAAACATCTATCAGGATATCAATCAAATTCCTCACGATAGCGACATATATCTCATCTCAGTCACTGATGACGCTGTCAATGAGCTGGCAAGTGCCCTTCCGGATAGAATTAAAAGACAAAAGATTGTAGCACATACTTCAGGTATACACACTCTAGATGTTTTTTCAGAAGATATTTTATTTCCCGGCGTGTTTTACCCCTTAAATACCTTTTCAGATTCTCAGGAGGTGGTATGGGATAGCACCCCATTCTATATTTCGGGAGCAGAGCAAGTAGCCGAAAAACTTCGCTATTTAGCAGGCCAGGTTTCGAATAAAGTATTCACAATCAGTGACGAGCAGAAAAAGATATTACATCTTTCCGCTGTTTTAGTTAATAACTTCCCTACTCACCTTTTCCACCTCGCTGATCGACTTTTGACTCAGAACGAGCTGGAATTCGACCACCTTCTGCCTCTCATTCAAACGATGGTGAAAAACCTAGAACAAAAACGCCCCGAACATATTCAAACAGGACCTGCTATTCGAGAAGATAATCAAACCATTCGGCAGCATATGGAACTTCTAAGTGACAAGCCAGAATTACAGCAAATCTATGTTCTCTTATCGAAAAGTATCAATAGAAAATTAGAAATATGAGAGTAGTCGAAACTTTCTCCGAAAAAGGCTTTAAGATCACCATTTTCAAAACGGACAGTCGATATCTAATTCAATTAGAAGAAGGTAGTTTCATACTCTCGTGGAAGGTCCCAATTGATACAGACTACGCGGAAGTCAAATCGTCAATTGAAGAAAAACTAGTGCCACTTGGAGAGGAGATGTGGCCCAGTTTTCAACAAAAGCTGCAACTTAAGAAATCCCCAGGCCCGGAAAATGAAAATGACTTTCCACAAATCATTTGAGGAAAGTCATTTTGGGAAATTGGTTCTCTAAAAGGAATACTAGATTCTAACAAAGGGTTTCTATGGAATTCCTAGTTTCATCAATATTCCGTTGCCACTCATCTAATCCTCCCTGATCAACAGCACAAGTCCGAAAAGATTCGAGAACATCAACATATTCATTTCCTGCATCTTTAAATGCCTGACAGTTTTCAGCAGTTTGATTCATGCCATAAGCGCTAGCGGCATTGGTAAACTCGGTCAAGGCGTTTTGTACTTGTTCTGTGTTGAACCAGTTTTGCCCACAGGCTACATTTGCAACGTCATTATCATCGTCATCTGAGCAAGCCATAAAAATCAGAAAAAAAGAGAGGAAAACACTCATTGAAAGTTTCATAAGGTTAAGTTTTGATTGTCGTGCTAAATTAAAGAAATAATTTGAAAAGTGCCGAGTTTAATGAATAAGTGTCTATTTTAGTAAGTTTCGGGAATGAATTAATGCTTTTAAGACCTCTAAACCCGCATTAAAGTTTTTATTATTGTTGATGACAATATCCGCCTCCTCCCGGAAAGGCGCAATAAATTTTTCGAAAGCCGGCAGTACATGGTTTTGGTAGCGGTAAAGCACATCGTCTAAGGGGTAATTCCGTTCCAGCTGATCGCGCTTAATCCTGCGGATGACTTTGAGGTTCTCCTTTGCATGCACAAAGATAGATAGATCGAATTGTCGAAAAAGTTCCGCCTCTGCAAATATAAAAAGCCCCTCAATCAGTAATACCGGAGCTGGCTTAAAACAAAGCATCTTCGGATCCTTATTGGGGTTATTAAAAGTATACTCTTTTCTACGGACCTCCTCCCCCTCTTTTAAAAGATTGACATCCTGAACCAATGCTTTCAGATCTACAGAGGTAGGTAAATCGTAATTGCAAATTCCATTTGAATCTCTTCTTTGCTCATCCCGAGGATAATAATAGTCGTCCTGGCTGACTACGCACAACTCTGACTTATCAAAATGTTCCTTCAAAGAATGGATAAGGGACGTTTTCCCCGAACCACTTCCGCCCGTAATACCGATAATGTAAGAACTCACAGTTTTTGCTTTTGGAAATTAAAAGTAAAAAAATAATTTCCAATGGAGCGGCATTCAAGCGAATTATCCAAAATTGTGATTTTCCGTTATCTTCAGGGCCGAATAAGAAACCTTTTATGGAGTTTTTAATAGATATTGCTCGCGGCCTTTTAGGCATGTTCGTTCTTATTGGGTGTTGCTTTTTATTGAGCAAAAATCGAAAGAACATTAAATGGACAATGGTTCTGAAAGGATTGCTTATTCAGCTCATCTTAGCCATCTTTATTTTAAAAGGAGCTGAAATGGCCACATTTTGGGCTCCCCTGGGTTGGCCAAAGATTTTCTTCAGTTGGATTTCTTCCTTTTTTGTCGTCGTACTTGATTTTACCACTGCAGGAGCAGAGTTCATCTTTGGAGACCTTGCAAAAAGCCCTGGAATGGAGGGAAGTATAGGAAATTTCTTTGCTTTTCAGGTGTTGCCCACCATTGTCTTTTTTGCGTCTGTAACTGCCATTTTATATCACTATGGTATTCTCCAATGGGTAGTTAAGTATATGGCGAAAGGTATGCAAAAGGTTCTGGGCACCTCGGGTGCGGAGTCTCTGTCCGTTATCTCCAACATTTTTGTTGGCCAAACTGAAGGACCTTTAGTCATTAAGCCCTATATAAAAAATATGACCCCCTCAGAGCTCTTAGCAGTAATGACGGGCGGCATGGCTACTATTGCAGGAGGCGTTATGGCTGCCTATGTTCAAATGTTGGGAAACTCTTATTCTCTGGCTAATAATGTTTCTCTGGAAGTTGGGCGACTCATGTTTGCAGAACAGTTATTGGGAGCCAGCCTAATGGCAGCACCAGCAGCTCTTGTCATCGCCAAAATACTGTATCCTGAAGATCAAATTCCCGAAACCCAATCCGGCGCAAAAATGACCATCGAACGTCCTGACGCCAACGGTATTGATGCGGCCGCCAGCGGGGCAAAACTAGGCTTAAAATTAGCAGCAAATGTAGGGGCCATGTTACTTGCTTTTATCGCTCTATTAGCCATGGGGAATTTTTTCCTTTACCATTTTGGGGAATTAACGGGTCTGAATGCTCTATTACCTGGAGCTGATTTGAAAATTGAAACCATTCTTGGATGGGTTTTTGCTCCAATAGCTTTCTTGATTGGAGTGCCATGGGAAGATGCTGTAAACATGGGGTCTCTAATCGGCACTAAAATTGTTTTGAATGAATTTGTCGCATATTTACAACTCGCTGATTTGGTTGGGGAAAGCACGCTGAGCCCAAAAACAATAACCATGGCGACTTTTGCTTTATGTGGTTTTGCGAACTTTGCTTCCATTGCCATACAGATAGGCGGTATCGGTGGCTTAGCACCCAACAGGAAGTCAGATATTGCGCGTTTTGGAATGATGGCCGTACTGGCCGGAACTTTTGCAAATTTAATGACCGCCACTATTGCAGGGGTATTAGTGGGAGCCTAGCTTTATCCTGCTAATTTCTTCTTATCTTTCTCCCGAAATTAAGCATGAACGTTTGAAAGAATCAAAAATATCTATTCGATATCAGCAGGTTTCCTTTGAGGAATTGGAGAAACAGGACCGAGAGAGTTTAGATCAAGCTCGAATGATGTCAGAAAAGGCCTATGCACCCTATTCAAATTTTTTTGTTGGCGCTTCTGTCTTATTGGCAAATGGAAAACGTATCGGAGGTAATAATCAGGAAAATGCCGCTTACCCTTCGGGCTTATGTGCCGAGCGTGTCGCATTATTTTCAGCTAAAAGTAATTTTCCCTCAATTTCTGTGGAAAGCGTTTCTATTTTTATCCCAGCTATTTCAGGCTCTACGATCCCGAGTCCTTGTGGCGCTTGCCGACAAGTCATTTCCGAAGTGCAATTCGCTCAGCAAGACCCTATTCGCTTATTATTAATGAACAGCGATGAAGTCGTGTGGGTATTTAACAATGCTTCTGATTTATTGCCGTTTTCCTTCACTGCTCATCATTTGGAATAGATGATTTGCTCTGTATTATTTTCTCTACGGCCATCGCTTGTTCATGAGTATCCACTCCAATAGCCTGATAATTTGTTTCGTGAATAAAAATGGGCAGTCCATTTAGCAACCAGCGCAACTGCTCCAAACGCTCCATTTGCTCTACGGGGTGGGGCGACATCTTTTTTATGGAGCGGAGAGCAGAAAGCTTGAAGCCATATAATCCAATATGCTTAAACAAAACCGTTTCTGTTGACGGCTCACCTCGCTGATAGGGAATTGGCGCTCGACTAAAGTAGCAGGCTTTCCCATTCAAATCGGTAATGACCTTTACGATATTAGGATTTTTTAAGTCTTCCTTTTTAGCCGAATGAACGGGTGTAAGAATGCTTCCCTCAGGTAAAACCTCAATTTTTCGAACCATTTCGCGAAGGAGCTGGGGATCCATAAGTGGCTCATCTCCCTGAAGGTTAAAGTAAGCATCATAATCGGGGTTCAATTCCATGACTTCCAAAAGTCGATCAGTTCCCGTTGGGTGAAGTGTTGATGTCATTTGCGCCTTGCCGCCAAAACCTTGAACCTCGTCCACTATTCTCTTATCATCCGTAGCGACTATCACTTCAGAAAAGGACTGACTCTCAACAGCAGAATCATAAACCCATTCAATCATAGAGCGACCGGCAATTGGAAACAAAGGTTTCCCGGGAAATCGTTCACTAGCGAATCGGGCTGGTATTACACAAAGGATTTTCATAGTAGCTAAAATAATATAAATATGACAGGCGTTCGGGTAATCATAGGCTTAATTAACGGAACGACTCATTATTTTACGGTTAAGCCTATTTTATCATTCAAAAAGCCTACAAAACAATATCTTACAATTAGTCGAAAAAAATAATATAACTACCTTTGTTCTTTAGGACCTGGACATACATAATCGTACGATTAAAAATAATTATATGAATAAGCATTGGCTCTGTTTCCCTTTTTTGCTCTTATTCAGTTTAGGGATTTCAGCTCAGGAGTACAGCTGGACAGACCCGCCGCCCATTTTGGAAAAGTCTGATAGCTTAATTCTAGAATTAAACACTGATATCGGACTCTGTGTTATTCATACGGTGAAACCCTATGAATCCATTTACCGTTTGGTTAACTTTTTTCAATCTGATATGGAAAGAACACTTCGGATTAACGATTTACGAGCTGGACGCCCTTTATTGGAGGGAAGTCAAATTCGAATTCCACTGGACTCCCAACATATTATAACTAATTTTTTTGGTCGCTCCATATTTAAAAAATACAATAAGGTCTACCTTGAAATGTCAAATAAAACGACACTTTACAGTCTATCAAAAAAACTGGATACCAACGTCAGCACAATAGAGGGTAGAAATGATATCGAAGCCAAGGATGTACCAAATGGAGCTATGTTGCGTGTAGGCTGGTTTCCCCGATCCGGATTATATGATCCCATCACTACAGAAGAAATGAAATCTGATGGTCTGGAAAAGGAAAACTTAGAAAAGCAATTCGACGAGGGAAGGGCTAAAGGGAGTCTAAAGGAAGAGAGAGGTATTGCATTTTGGAATAAGTCCGGGCAAAACGAGTCTGGGTTCTTTGCTTTGCATCGAACAGCAGATGTTGGTTCGTACCTTGAGATCGTCAATCCCATGTTTGGAACAAAGGTATTTGCTAAAGTGATCGGCAAAATCCCTGAAAATTCCTATCCAAAGGAAATTATGACAATAATAAGTTTTGAAGCGGCCGAGGAATTACGCGCTAAAGACGCACGTTTCTTCGTAAAAATAAGATATTTGCAGCAGAATACAAGAACTGGAAAACTGTAAGATGAAATACTATAAAAATATACTGGAAACTATTGGGAACACCCCATTAGTTCAACTCAATAAACTCGTAAAAGAGGTTCCTGCGACAGTATTGGCAAAAGTCGAAACCTTCAATCCTGGCCATTCCATAAAGGACAGGATGGCTCTAAAAATGCTCGATGTAGCAGAAAAAGAAGGAAAGATCAAAGCCGGAGGAACGATAATCGAGTGCACATCGGGTAATACGGGAATGGGCTTAGCCTTAGCAGCCACTGTTCGTGGCTATGACTGTATTTTCACCACGAGTGATAAGCAATCGAAAGAAAAACTTGATTTATTGCGGGCGTTGGGAGCAAAAGTAATCGTATGCCCTACTAATGTTACCCCTGATGATGAGCGATCTTACTATTCAGTAGCAGAGCGATTGAGCAAGGAGATTCCAAACTCATTTTGGTTCAACCAATATGATAATCTGGCCAATCGTTTAGGACATTATGAAAGCACAGGGCCTGAAATTTGGGAGCAAACAGACGGGAAAATCACCCATCTCGTTGTTGGTGTTGGCACCGGAGGCACGATATCTGGGACAGCAAAGTACCTCAAGGAGCAGAATCCAGAGGTAAAAATTTGGGGGATAGACACTTATGGCTCTGTGTTTAAGAAATACCACGAAACTGGCGAATTTGATGAAAAGGAAATATATCCTTATGTTACTGAAGGCATCGGTGAAGATATTATTCCCAAAAACGTGGATTTTTCGCTGATTGATCACTTTGAAAAGGTATCAGACAAAGACGGTGCCGTCTACACTCGAAAATTAGCTCGCGAAGAGGGCTTATTAATGGGGTACAGCGCCGGCTCCGCAGTAAAAGGCGTACTTCAGCTCAAGGATCAACTGAAAAAGGACGATGTCGTAGTAGTTATTTTTCACGATCACGGCAGTAGATATGTGGGAAAGGTTTATAATGATGATTGGATGAGAGACCGGGGATTTCTAGAAGAGGATATCACTTTAGAACAGGTCTTGCAGAAAAAAGAACATAGAGAATGGATCACTACTCATACTGAAGCTACCGTAAATGAGGTTTTGGCCATTATGAAAGAAAAAGAAATATCTCAATTGCCCGTTATGGAAGGTGACCAAATAGTAGGTACTGTTTATGAAAAGCAGGTACTAAGCCATATTATTTCAGAAGGGCTCTCAGCATATTCTACAACTGTTTCGAAAATCATGGAAGACGCTATTCCTCAGTTTCCCGGAGACGCGAAAGTAAAAGATGTGCTGAAAAAGATAAAAGGCCAGAATTTTTCTGTGATTTCAAAAGACCAGTTCGGACAATTTAATATGGTGTCGCAATACGATATACTCAAAGCCGTTTAGATAATTATGAGTCGGTATACAATCTCCCTTCTAACGTTGGCATGCTTGATGACCTGGGGTCTTTTTTCACCCCGTGAAGCTCAAGCTCAGGATCCACGATTTTCACAGTATTATGCTGCCCCCTCATATTTTAATCCAGCCTTAACAGGGGCCTATGATGGCAATTTCAGACTAACAGGAGTTTACAGAGATCAATGGAGAGGAGCTGCAGATAATACTTTTGTTTCTTATACCGCGAGTGGAGATGTTCGATTTGATATCGGCCCCAAATCCTCCATCAATAGAGATGCGGCTGCAGGTGGTATTGTTTTCGTTCGCGATCAAGTGGATGTTGTGGATTTTACAACTACTTTTGCAGCACTTACCGGAGCCTACCACAAGAACTTAAACAATAAAAAGAAAACGTATTTATCTTTTGGGTTTCGGTTTGGTATAGCTCAAAAAAATGTAAACTACGAACAGATTAACTTTCAGGACGAGTTTAATGGCATTGACCAGTTCATTCTACCAACCAATGAAACTCTTCCTCGAAATAATTTTTCATACCCAGACTTAGCGATTGGATTAAATTTCTCTACCCGACCCACATCTACATCGCACTTCAATGCAGGGTTTAGTATGGATCACGTCATTCCGGTGGACTTATCCTTTTATCAGGATGGAAATTCCAATAATCCAACCGTTGAGTTTCCGGAAAACCCTATTTATCAAAGGTACGCTGCGGATGTGGCCTACGGTTTTGCTCTAAACTCTTATTCAGATCATTTTCTATCTCTCCGAGGCGCTTTTTTAACCCAAGGCCCCTTTCAAGAAGCGGTGATAGGTGGTCATTGGAAAAATAAGTTAGCCAGAGTTTCAGGAAACAACTTTATGATTGGTGGCTATTTGCGCCTGAACAACTACATTGAAAGTTTTCAACCCAACGCGGTTGTGCTCATGACTGGAGTTGAACTACAGGATGTAAAGTTGGGCATTAGTTATGACATTAATGTAATCGGAGGAAAGCTAGCCAACAGGAATGCGATAGAATTATCTCTGATCTACATTGGAAATTACGCAAACGAGAGCTACCTCTGCCCAACTTTTTAGTTTGGATCCATGAAAATGTAAGCTGAATGGAGCTGTTTTTATCAAAATGCCTAAGCTCGTCAGCTTATAATTATCTTTTCCTCCGATAAATTGAAGAAAAACTCGTTTGCAAATACAGATCCTATCTTTCGTCAATATTAAGAGGGATATTCTGAACGATCTCCAGCCCATATCCAATCAGACCAATTCGTTTACGTTGGGATCTTGTTATCAGACGAATTTTTTTGACTTTTAAGTCCCGAAGTATTTGTGCTCCGATGCCAAAGTCTCGTTGATCTCCACTTCGTTTCAGGGCCTTCAAACTGCCCTCCTCCTCGATCGTCTGTAGAGTGGTCAGTAAATTACTTTTCTCAGAGTGCCGCATAAAGAGTAACACTCCCCTACCCTCTTCCTGAATCATTTTTAAGCTACGTGTAATCGTTTCCCCATAATCATTAAAAAGAAAGCCAAGGATATCTCCAGTGGCAGTGGAACTATGCACACGTACCAAAAGCTCATTGGATTCATTCCAATCGCCAGTGTAGACGGCTAAGTGAATATCATCGGTAGAGTCCTGACGATATGCCCTTACTTTGAATTTTCCATATTTCGTCTCAATCTCTGCCTCATGGGCAACACTGATAATTCGTTCATGCTGCATGCGATAGGCGACCAAGTCTGCGATGGAAATGATTTTGAGATCAAATTTATCAGCAATTTTACGTAGCTGAGGAAGACGCGCCATAGATCCATCTTCATTGAGGATTTCGACAAGCACCCCAGCGGGATAATATCCAGCTAAACGAGCCAAATCTACAGATGCTTCAGTATGTCCGGTTCTTCTCAAAACTCCACCGGGTTTGGCTATAAGGGGGAATATGTGCCCGGGTCGGGCGAAGTCGGATGCCGTAATGTTCTCTTCCGTCATTGCCTTAATCCCACGTGATCTATCATAAGCTGAAATACCCGTGGTACAACCGTAGCCATTTAGATCGATGGATATTGTGAAAGCGGTTTCGTGCAAGGCAGTATTGTTATTAACCATCCGGTTCAAACCTAATTCTTTAGCCCGGTCCTCTTCTATTGGGGTACAAATTAGCCCCCGACCTTCTTTCGACATAAAGTTGATGATATCTGGAGTGATTGCTTCAGCAGCTCCTACAAAATCGCCCTCATTTTCTCGATCTTCATCATCGACAACTATAATAACTTTGCCGGATTTCAAGTCTGCAATCGCTTCATCTATAGTATCAAGCATCTGACGACGATCCGTCTTATTTTTTTGCATAGGAGTGTATATTATCTGTATGAATTATTTTGTGTAACAAGTTCACCAAAGGTTGAGTTGCCTTTTCCCACGGAAAATTAGATTCAATAAAAGTCCTGCCATTTTCGCTAAGCTCTCTAAAAAAGACTTCATTGTCAAAAAGATGAATAATATGCTCTACAAAATCATCCGCTTTTTCGGCCAGTAATATTTCTTGTGTGGGTTTTGCTAAAATAGAGTCATTTACAATTTCTGTTGTAATACAAGGAACTCCCACAGCCATAGCCTCAAGGATTTTATTTTGCATCCCACTCCCCGTAAAGAGAGGAGCTACAAAGACAGACCCCATACTGTAGGCATCGCGTATATTTTCCACCCATCCCAAGAGTTCGATTCTCGGATCCCGAAGTCGCTTTAGCCAGGGAGCAGGACGGGCACCCGCAAGAACTAAGCGAGCTTCAGGCCTTTTTTCCCATAGTCGCGGCATTATTTCATATACGAGATATTGTGCAGCGCGCACGTTAGGCGCATATCCCAAATTGCCAATAAATAAAATTTGTTCTTTTTGCTCTAACTCTTCCTCAAAATAAAACTGATCGATATCAATACCATTTGAAACAACAGTTACTCGATCAGCTTGTAGAATTTCTAATGACTGTTGGTCTTGATTCGAAATAATAGTACTTCCTTCAAACTCGGGAAAAACAAAACGCTCGTAATGAGCACACAAGGCAGCTTCAATTCGATAAATAGATTTCCAAAACAAGTTCTTACTGTTGGCCGAAGCCCGGTACATACCAAGTGAAAAAGCGTCCATATAATCTAACACCTTTGGCACGGGTAAGTGGCGGACATATTCAGTCATCCGAATCAAATGGCAATAAATCAAATCCGGCGGGTTTTCGATAAACCTTCGATTGATGTTGTGCTGTAGGGTTAAGGAGCGGAAGAAGCCGACCTGAAGTGGTTGTTTTCGGGTGAAAGCTAAAAAGGTCTGGTAAAGTCGAGCCCACAAAGACAGTCGGACATAGACGATCTCCGAACAATATTTTTCGAGTTCTAATTTTTGGTCTGCTTCAGGTTCTACATCAGCCAAAGTAAAGAGAGTAATATCAAAATGTTCGCTAAGTTCAATTAACTGAAAATACAGCCTGAGCTTATCTCCTTTCTCAATGGGGTAGGGAAAACGAGAAGTAAATACCCATAATTTACGCACCTGAAGACAATATTTTTGTTAGGCGTCAAAGGTAATCATTGATTGTTGCTTCTTATCGCTAATGGGTAAGTTTTCGCAGTAAAATTCGTGCAGTCTTTGTCCCTGAAGCAGCATATCGAATTTCTCTCCAACAAAAGATATTGCATTCTTTTGAATGGCCTTTACTTTTTGAGGCTCATTAAGAGCCTGTTGGATGCAGGCTGCAAATTCTTTAGGGGAATCCGCAATTAAAACTTCCTTTCCATGTTGAGCGGGAATACCTTCCAGACCTAAGCGAGTGGTAATGACGAGCATCCCCTTGGCCATACCTTCTATGATTTTCACTCTCATTCCGGAACCGGAAAGTAGAGGTACAATCATAATCGAATTCTGCTGTAGAAATTGATCTGCGCATGGTACGGCACCGTGAAAAGTGCAATAGGGTGTAGATTCCAGTTTTCCTCTGAGAGCTGCTGATGCTCCCCGTCCGGCTACATTAAGGCGTGAAGGCCCTATAAAGTTTAGACACTGGCTCCAAACTTCATCGAGGAACCATCGAAGTCCCTGCTCGTTTGGACGCCAATCCAATGTACCTATAAAGCCCATATCCTTTGATTCTTCAATGGAAACGCGATCATAGTTTTGGGTATCCAAACCTATAGGTATCGTTTTCATCAGTCCTGAAAAGCCTAGTTGGGAGAATTTCTTTTCATCACAGTCTGAAATAGCCAAAATCGAATCATAAGAGGAAAAAAATGAGGATTCCAATTGCTCTAACTCTTTAGATATACGGTTTAGATACCATCTTTTCAATCCCCAGCCTGTATTTTCAGCCAGACGCTTCCATATCAGGTGTTCGATATTATGAGCTCTCATGGAAACGTGGGCGTGAGAGTATCTTCGAATCGCATCGATGTAAGGCGAAAGGTAAAATGATTCCAATTGGACTACATCATAGTTCTCACTGCGAAGCATCTGCCCTAATTTCTGCTCAAACTCAAAATCGATGAACCGTTCAGCTTGGTATGACTTGCCCTTTAACAGATGTAAAAGAGCTCCTTTCCAAGTCACTTCATTATCGATGGATACGTGAACAACCTTTCCATAATGATTAAGTGCATCGGGTTTATCTTTCCCGTGAAACGGGTGCTTGCTGGTATTCATAGCAATGAGATCGACTTCCCATCCCAATTGAACCAGAGCGCGAGACAAGTTCGTGACAGCTATACTTTCCCCGTCGTGTAAAGGATAGGGGAATTTTTTCGTGATTTGAAGTAATCTCATAGATTAAATTGGAAGTCAGATAGTAAATAAACTAATCTCACCTTTCATTCATTATGCCACGCCAAAAATAATGACTATAAATGACAGTTTAGGTTCATTTTATATAATTATATACGTGACAATCGTGTTTTGGGGTTGGGTGGTATTTCTTTTATACTTTCTAACTATGAGGTTTTAAGGTGTTCAGATATGAGAGGCCTGACAAAATGAGCCTGACAATCGATCCCTTAATAACTCGAATCGAGCCCTGTTGGTATGCCCATTGCACTTGAAAAAGCTGTATAAAATTTAGTACTTTGCAATCCTAAACAATAATTGTGTCTATCATACTCAAAGGGACCGGAATAAAAAAGGCTTACAATAAGCTGGAAGTGCTAAAAGGCATTGACCTCACGGTAGAAGCTGGAGAGATTTTGTCTATCATTGGAAAATCTGGAAGTGGGAAATCAACCTTGCTTCACGTTCTCGGCACCTTACAAAAGCCAGATTCTGGAACGGTTGAAATACGATCTGAATTCCCCTTCAAATTCAAGGAAAAGGCTCTGTCAAAATTCAGAAACCAGCATATGGGGTTTGTGTTTCAGTTTCATAATCTTTTACAAGAATTTTCGGCTATTGAAAATATCATGTTGCCAGCTCTGATCTATACGACTTCTGAAGAAGCGCGCAACCGAGCCGAAGAGTTGTTAGGCCTTTTAGGTCTTACAGACCGTGCAAACCATCGCCCCGGCCAACTTTCCGGGGGGGAACAACAACGCGTCGCCATTGCCCGGGCGCTCATCAATCAGCCAGATATTGTGTTTGCCGACGAACCTACTGGAAATCTCGATGAAGAAACGTCAGAAGAGTTGCATCAGCTCATTCTCAAATTGCGTAATGACTTAAATCAAACTTTCGTTATCGTAACTCACAACCCGGATTTGGCCAGACTCGGCAATCGAACATTAACCATGCAGGATGGATTATTGCAGCTGACTTAAGGCCATTCTTTTCCTAATTTTAGTATCCTCATTCCATTTGTGGTCCTTTCAGAATATTTTCGCGTGAGCGATGGAAGGGTGGCCCCGAGCCGCCGAAGCCAGCGGCGTCGGCAGGCGACCGGGAGATCCCGCAAGCCATCCTGTATGGCGCGCGGGAGCCGAGCGAATAGCGAGCACCCGACCGTAGCGACCCCCACTTGTGGGGGGCACGCCCTATTCCTCCTGAGGTATCGGCCATATATTATCATCGCGGTCTATATCTCCGAGGCGACGGGAAGGGTCGATTTCAATTTTCTCAATTTCTTCAACGGGAAAGGGTAAAATAATATCATAGGTGGGATGCGTCCAGGGCCAGGGCTTTGCCGCTTGATGACTGTCATAGCCAAGTTCTTCCAAATCTTTATGTCCGCGCATGACCCGAAGCGGGATATGAACCATATGTTTCTTTTCATCGCTGGTCAGAATGACGATATCCAGGGGCATCGGCCGAAGCCCCTGATTGGAAAGAGAAAGCTGAGCTCCTCGTTCCGCCTGCATGAGGGTATCTATGCTATAATTCACATTTTTGGTCGACATCAACTGAATGTATTGATAATACCAATGTAATTCAATACCGGAGGCGCGCTCCATACTACGAAAAAGGTCCCGTGGCGTGGGATGCTTAAATTTCCACCGATTATAATATTCCAGCAAACCCTCATCGCGAGCCTGTTCTCCGATAATGTAGCCCAACTGATGAACAACCATAGCTCCTGAGGTGTAGCTAATAATGCCGTAGGCGGTGTTCGTATTAAAGTGGTCTGCCGGTGTACTCAAAGGTTCAGCGATATTGGACTGCATTAAGCGATTATGCCCTGCGATGCGGCGCATATGAGGATCTTCACTTGGGGCGCCCGGAATTAATCCTTCTTCTCTCAGGAAATTCATGATTTCAGCAGAGGCGTAGGTTGTCATACCTTCGTCCATCCAGGCATATTGACCTTCATCAGTAGCGACGACGCCCTGATACCAGGAGTGCATAAGTTCGTGAACGGATACGCCTACCAGTGAGGGGAAAGACCGATCGCCGGTAATGAGCGTTGCCATAGGATACTCCATCCCTCCATCACCGCCCTGAATAAAGGAGTAGGTGGGATAGGGATAGGGGCCAAAATGCTCATTGGCATATGTAAAAACTCGATTCATGACCTGGGGAAGTCGTTTCCACTTTTCGGCGTAGGCCGTATCGGGCTGATAGAAATAATGGACGTCTATTCCGCAATCTGCCCGATAAGTATCATGCTTGTAATCGGGGTCTGCTGCCCAAACAAAATCGTGTACTTTATCGGCTACAAAATGCCAGTTAGTAGTTTTAGCGGGTTTTTCATTATCGCCACCAATCTTAACGATGTAACCATGATGGGGGGAAGTAACTTCCGGGTTCTGAAGCACCCCTGTAGCTGCTACCGTGTATTCTGTTGGGACCTGGAGTTTCACATCGAAACTTCCAAAAGTCCCGTAAAATTCGCGGCCTACGTAGGGATTAGCGTGCCAGCCGTCCTCATCATATGCACAAATTTTTGGGTACCATTGGGCCATGCTATAATCGATACCTTCCTTATTGAATCTTCCGCTTCGTCTAATCTGTAGAGGCACTTGAGCCATAAACTCGAGATCAAATTGGACTTGAGTCTGGGGCGGGATCGCTTGGGGAAGCCTGACTTCCAGAATGGTTCCCTCTTCCGTAATTGTGCAGGAGGACCCGTCGAGGCTCATCCGGAGAACTTCCATAAAACCTATTTCGGACTCCCGAAGTTTTGAAATGCGATCGCCCACGCGAGGATCGGGGTCGGCAATGTTACGCGATCTGACATCCATCATGCTTTGCGGTTGAAAAGCATTCCAGTAAAGGTGGAAAAAGACTCGATGCAGGGTGTCGGGCGAGTGATTTGTATATTGTAGGGTCTGTGTCCCTTCAATCAATTGTGTGACGGGTGTCAATTTCACATCCATCTGATAGTGAGCTTCTTGCTGCCAATATTGAGCGTCAAGGGTCGCAGAACCGGAAAATATGGCAATGAAAAGCATAAGTAAGGGGAGAAATCGGGTTTGAGCGGAGCTCGTTTTTTTGATTTGCATCATGGAGAGTAGATTGAATTTTTGTAACTTTGTAACTACAAAATTAGGAAAAGATTATGTCAAAATTGATTTCGAATAAATGGTGGTTGTTTGCAGGCTTTGTTTTTGTGGCTGCTTTGAGTCGTTTATTACCCCATCCGTACAATTTTACGCCTATTGGGGGAATGGCTCTTTTTGCCGGTGGAGTATTAAGTGGAAAGCGATTATTTTGGATCATTCCTATAGTAGCTTATTATATAAGCGATTTACTGGTAAATAATATTTTATATGCTTCTTTTTATGATTCCTTTGTTTGGAGTGGGCACCTTTTCGTCTATATCAGCCTGTTTGCTATTATTTTCATGGGAAGATATTTACTTCAAAAGATCACCGTTGGTCGTTTACTTATAGGTACTATTTCCGCTTCCGGCATATTTTTTATTCTTACCAACTTCGGAGTTTGGCTTGCCTCCCCCATGTATCCGCCCACATTTGAAGGCCTTATAGCATGTTATGCAGCAGCTATACCCTTCCTTCACAATACGCTAGCCGGTGATGCATTTTATGTGACACTATTATTCGGTTCTTATGCGTGGATCACACAGAATCAACCATCGTTACTTTTGAAAAGAATCGATTGGATTAGTCGAAATGGCTAAGCAACATACACTAAAGGAAGGGAAAGATTATTACATTGAAAACGGTGTCTACGTTTTTACTGCTCGATATTTAAAAGAGCGGGGCTACTGCTGTGAGAATGGCTGCCGGCATTGCCCATACGGGTTTAAAAAAAAGCCTCCAACTTCTTAGGACATAATTAAGGTAAATGTCGGCTCTTTTTCTCTTGGTCTATATCGTCTATAGTGACCATAATAGCCGTTTCTTCCACATCACCAAAGTCTTTATTTATAGATGTTCCAAAAACGCGCATGGTCGGGGACAGTCCCATATATAGATTAATCAGAGGCGGAATGGACTCACCATACCCACGAATCGCTTTCCGCAATACTGAAATAGCCTTGCGACGATCTAATTGCCCAAACTGATGTTGGATTTTTTCTTCCTCATAAATAAAAGGCGGTGGATACTTTGGGGATACAAGTCCATTTTTGTCTTCGAAAAAATACTTCATAAAGGAAAGAAGCAGGTTTCTCGCTTCTCGATTATAATCCGGATACATCGTTACTTTCCCGAAAAAATATTTCAGATGATCATTTTTGGAAATGAGTGCGCCCAAACCATCCCATAAATTGGCAAGGGCATACAGGCCTTTTCTCGAATTAGCCGCAGGCTGATAATCAGGTCGCACCCAGGAGCGGCCCAACTCGATCGTATATGGTAAATAGGTTTTTACAAATTCGTCAGATAAATTGAAATAATGAGTTGTAGACATTCGTCGCTCGGGCTGGGATAATTGACAAAACTGACTACAATCGATATATCTATATCCTCCAATGATAACTTCTTCTTCGGGCTGGTAGACGATGAGTTGTTGGTAACCGGGATTAGCCGTATCTAAATGATCAATATCTAAGGCCTTTCCCGTGCCACCCCCAGCGGATCGAAAGGCCAGTTCACGCAATCGTCCAATCTCCTTCATGATTTCAGGGCAATCCTTGGCGGTAATGCTATAAATCAAGTTCCCCCCTTTCTTAGTGGGACCAATAAGATACTCGTGTTTTAGTTCCCGCTTGATATTTTCGGGATGAACTGGTTCAGCAATATTTGCAATAGGAGAACTCATAATTGGGATTGCATTCTATTGTCGATTATTTGTTCCATCTCGTAAACTCTTTTTTTTATCTGTTCGGCCCAAATGGAATCAGAATCGTTTTTGGCTAATTCTTCCGGTAAAATAGGATTTCCAAAGATCATGGGCACATGTTTTCCAGTTAATTTATAAAATTCATGAACCAGATAAAACATTTCAATATTTGTTTTTATACCTAAACGACTTCTCCAATTGGCCAATCTGTAAAATGAATCCGATAGCTGCCCTTTTATAAAAACAGGCACAATGGGTTTTTTATACTTTCGGGCCCGAGTCACAAATGTTTTTTTCCACTCTAAGTCTTCAATTTTATTTCTCTTTTTCCGGCTGACCAAGCCCGCCGGAAAAACGAAAACAGCATCATCGGATGCAAATGTTTCATCAACTTTTTTGAGAGAGGCCTTAAAGTTCTTTCCCAGTTTATTTACTCCCACAAACATGCCTTTCAAGTTCTCAATATGAAGTAAAACGTCGTTGACGATAAATTTTATATCTGTTCGAACTGATTTAATGGCTGAAACGACAACTATCGCATCCATTCCACCAAGAGGATGATTTACTGCAAAAATACAACCGCCGGTTTTGGGAATATTCTCTATTCCAAAAACGTCGTAAGTGATCTCTAAATCTTCTACTGCTGCATCACAAAATTCCTCCCCGTATTTATCACCATGTTTATCTAAAAAAGAGTTGACATCACTTTCATGCAAAATGCGTTTGAAGTACCGCAGGACAAACCCCGGCATCCATTTCCGCAAATTTGGGTTTTTGCTATCAATCAGTTGATCAATATCGATAAGCTTCTTGTCCATACCTTTTATTGGAAAAAATAAAGATATGAAATGTTTTTCACCTTTCGATATTGCTACCTACAATGTTGTAAGAAACAAATAATATCCCCCCCTATTTCAGCATATTGGGAAATGCCTTTTGCACCTTTTTAACTTTGGGGATAGAAACAGACTGAATGTAACGATCATTTGGATTTCGAGTGGCATAATCCTGATGATACTCCTCGGCTAACCAGAACTGGTCGAGAGGCTCTATTTGTGTTACAATCGGTCGGGAAAAGGCGTTCTCGGCCTCCAATTGGGCGATAAGCTCATTTATCGTTTTCTGCTGAGCCCTATTGTGATAATAAATAGCTGAGCGATACTGTTTACCTACATCCGGTCCCTGCCGATTCAATTGAGTCGGATCATGAGCGACGAAAAATATTTTAAGTATTTCCTCATAGCTTCGGATCCTTGAATCATAATAAACCTGGACGGCTTCGGCATGATTGGTAGCTCCCCTGGATACGGCCGTATAAGTAGGGTTTTTCTGTGTACCACCCGAATATCCCGAAACGACTTCATATACGCCTTCTATTTGCTCAAATGAAGCCTCAACGCACCAAAAACATCCACCAGCTAAGGTGGCAGTATCCAGATGCGAACGCTCCTCAGCGCTCAATGATTCCATTGTATTGTTTGCACTTTGGCTGGCTTGCTGTTGCTCTTGACCGTCACAAGCCTCAACAGTAAACATGAGACCGACAATAGCATAAATCGCAAAAAATTTCATAATTGGTTGGAGTTTCTATTATAACGAAAACAAAGTGACATGAGTTCATGCCCAGCCTTTTAGTTTACCGCTTTACTTTACAAAAACCACACACCACTTCTTGGAGGTCTGTGATAAAATTATACCTTAGCTGCTTTGAAAAGGCGAATCTTCAATCGGATTCGCATGTAAATCATCTATATATGAACTCTCTGCCCCAGCCCTCCTTAGAAAAGGAATACCAAAAATGGAATCGCAACCAACATATTCTTGAACAAATAAAAGAAAGATATGCCTCTACCCAACAGGAAGAAGCCCAGTGGAAGGCTGCCCTTGAAAACGCCATCATGTATGCTGTACTGCGACAAAGCTCGTACAATCCGGACTTAATGTTGGAGCTATCCCCTCAATCCATACAACACGGGCTGGAGTGTGTTTCATTAGATTCACATGCCGATCAGAGCGAATCTTTACATCAATTGATCCAAAATACCGCTCATGACATGCTCGACCATGAAAACGGTGCGATAACCGCCCATCGCGATGATCGAAGGTTTACCGTGGGTCAATTTCAACTTGAACGAAACAGTTATATCGATAAGGCTTTTGATTTTTTGGCCAGTCAGAAAGGGGCTGAAGAGGCAACGAGATTATTGTTAACGGCGGCTATTCGATATGCCTCCATTTATGCTGAAACAAGACATATTGGCCCCCCGCAAAGTGTTTATGATGACTTTTATGACTGGGGCATCCGAAATGAGGGATTTGCCTCTCCCTTTAATGCCCGATTACTAGGCAAAGAAGAAGCTCAATTCTATAGCTTATTTCCAGATACAGATCAAGTATTTGGCAGCGGAGGAAGCTTTTTCCGTTTGTCAGAACCCGCAAATCCCGGACATTGGTCCCTGGATCCCCCCTTTCTCCCCGAGACGATGCAAAAAGTTGACCAACGGATTGGGGAATGGCGCAAAAGGTTTCCGGATACCTCAATTTTATACATTATTCCGGAAAGTCACCAACCTGAAATCAAGCCAGATGAAACCGTAACACTCAAGTCGGGAAAACATCACTACGAAGGACTAAGTGGCATAAAAAAGCCGCTCCCTGTTAACGTATGTATTCATAGGTATGGAGATCTATCAGGCTTTAGTGCGCAGCGAATCCAGGAGGGGTACGAAAAATAAACCTCTACTTTGAGGGACTCAATCATAACTGATTCAAAAAATTGGCTATTATTTTGTCTCCCTGTGGACATAAATACGACTCCGGGTGGTATTGAACTGCCCAAATAGGATCATGCTTGTGTCGCATCGACATCAGACGACCAGCCGGGTCAATTGCGGTTGGTATATACAGTGGGGGACAGTCTTCGGGTAAGGCATACCAGGAATGATAATGCCCCACTTCAATGGGACGTGACAGGTCTCGATATAATACATCATCCTCATCTAATAGATGCAACAAAGAACGCTCCCCATGGAGAGGCTCTGAAAGCTGGCGCAAAGGTACTTCTTCAGCTACCAGCAAAGCTTGCAAGCCTAAACAAACGCCAAGAACAGGTAAATCTCTCGCACGATTCTGAATTACATCCAGAAGAGCACTTGAATCCTCAGGCAGCCCCGGGCCGGGGGAAATGATCATTCCATCGAAAGGTAAGAGATTGGGAACTTTATTGAATGAAGAGGGAGTGGAAACTATAATTTCCAGTTCCGACGACTGCCGGAGAGACTCTACCAGATTATAGGTAAAAGAGTCGTTATTATCGAGAAGTAACAGGCGTTTGTTCACCAGCTTGATAGATTAAAAAGATAAGTTCGCGGGTTAGCGCTTCCATTGGACTCCGGGAATCCCAGCCACCTTTCGATTTGAGATCGTACTCAAATAGTAGCTCAAAAACTTTTTCAATTTGTCTACGGTTATATGATTTCGAAGCACGCTCATATTCCCGAAAAATAAAATCGCTATATACACCAATCATCTTTTGCTTCGCTCTCGGCGATTTTCCCAACAGGCCGTGCAGGGTATAAACTTTACTAAAAAAGGCAAATAAACTGGCCGTCAGCAAGGGTAAGGGATGGTCCTTCGTATTTGCTGAAAAATAATGTGCCATTTTGATTGCCAATTCGCTTTTGCGGTAAGTGTAAGCTTTCTGCAATTCAAAAATGTTGTAATCCTTAGAAATGCCAATATATTTTTCAATATCTGCTTTCTGAATCGCATGGCCTTCAGGCAAATTGAGGATCATTTTATCCAGCTCATTCGCTACCTTACTTAACTGCGTACCCAGATATTCAGCAATAATCGTAGCCTCTGCATCTCCAATACTCAATTTTGCACCTGACACGTACTGCTGAATCCACCGCGGCATTTCATTATCGTAAACGCGTTTGCTGGTGTAGAAGACGGCTTTCTCTTTTAAAGATTTGGCCACTTTCAAGCGACCGTCAATCGTCTTATTCTTATAGCATATGACAAGAACCGTAGAGGGATTCGGCTTCTCAACATAACTCTCAAGATCTGCAAATTTATCTAAATGCTGAGCTTCCATCAAAACCACCAGTTGCCGCTCTGACATCATGGGCGCACGTCTTGCAGCATCTATCACATCAGCTGCCGAACTATCTTTACCATATAAAATAGTTTGATTAAAGTCGCGTTCGGCATCTGACAATACCCTCTTCCTGAGCAAGGATTCAATTTGATCAATAAAATAGGGCTCATCACCTTGTAAAAAATATATCGGGGCAATGGAACCTTTTTTAACGTCTCTTGCGATGGAAGTAAGACTTACACCTTGTTGTTTTGGCATATATTCGCATTAGCGAAGAGAGGGCTCCTGATCCTGCAGCATGCGCACAATCGTGTCGGCCCACTCATCTTTGTCATTCAACGAAGGTACTAAATCTAGTCTTTCTCCTCCCAACTCCATAAACTCTTCTTTATATTCAACTCCAATCTCTATTGTCGTCTCTAAACAGTCTGCTACAAAAGCGGGACAAAAAACGAGAATATTTCGATCACCCTTTTCATACCGCTCTTCCAGAATATCTGAGGTGTAAGGTTGTAGCCAGGGCTCCGGGCCCAACCTCGATTGATAAGAAATGGTAAATTGATCCTCTGATAAACCCAACTCATTTGCAATCGCAAAAGCTGTGGCATGGCACTGGGCGCTGTAACAGTTTTTGTTCTTGGAATGCCATTTTTGACAGCACTTCCCATTCGCCTGACAATAGTTTCCGGGATCTGCTGCACGAACCTGAGATTTAGGGACACCGTGAAACGAAAAGACAAAATGGTCATACTGATCCATTTCGTAATTCTCCCGTCCATTATCGGCGAATATTTTCACCATATCTGCATCCACAGGATAGGACTGAATCCAAGACAATTCAGGAATCACCCAGTCCTTTTTCAGAATATCCATCACCTCCTCAAATATAGAGCCCGTTGTGGCCGAAGCGTACTGCGGAAAAAGGGGGAAAACTACAATGCGATCCACTTGCTCATCCTTCATCTCTTTTATCGCAGATTCAATAGAGGGCTTTTGATAACGCATAGCTAGACGAACCATCGCCCGCTCTCCCAAACGATCCTGAATTTTAGAAACCAGGTTTTCACCATACAATTTCAATGGAGATCCATCCTCTGTCCATACCATTTTGTAAATCTTAGATGATGGCCCGGAACGGAAAGGGGCAATAATGCCCTGAACGAGAAGTTGTCGGGCCAGCCAGGGATAAGTCACTACCCGCCTGTCGGTCAAAAACTCTCTCAAATAACGATAGACCGCTCCTCGTGTCGGTGCATCGGGAGTTCCTAAATTAACGATCAAGAGTCCCGTTTTTTTATCTTTGCTGTTGCTCATACTCGCTGCCCTTAGCTTTGTTTTATATTACAGTAGGAAATGTAAAATACGTCGAATTGTTCAGGAACACAAAGGGAAGTCGATGGGCTACGGATATAAATAAAAAATCATGGAAAAAAATCGCCCCTTAATCCTGGTCACGAATGACGACGGCATGTTTGCCCCCGGAATCAAAGCCTTGGTTCAAGTTGCCATGGAGTTTGGAGAAGTAGTGGTTGTTGCTCCTGACTCCCCTCAGTCTGCCAAGGGACATGCAGTGACAATGCAGGATCCCCTTCGAATCAACCAGGTAAATGTTTTTGAAGGGGTCGATGCCTACGAATGCACAGGCACGCCCGTAGATTGCGTTAAATTAGCCAAATACAAAGTGTTAGACGGTCGAAAAATTGATCTCTGCGTGAGCGGAATCAATCACGGGTCCAATGCCTCTGTAAACATTATATATTCCGGCACAATGTCAGCTGCCATGGAAGCCTCCCTGGACGAAATTCCATCTATTGGCTTTTCGCTTCTCAATTATTCCTTCGATGCAGATTTTGGCCCCTCGAAAGTCATCGCTCGGAAAATAATCCAATCTGTGCTCAAGAATGACCTGAAGGAAACTCGTCTTTTGAATGTGAACATTCCTGATCAACCTCTGGATCAGATACGTGGGGTTAAAGTGTGCCGGCAGGCCGATGGAAGATGGGTGGAGGAGTTTCAGGAAGGAGAAGATCCGCGAGGACAAAAATACTATTGGCTTACCGGGCGTTTCATTCTCGAAAATGTTAAAGAAGGCACAGATATTCACGCCCTGGATAGCAACTACGTTTCCATTGTACCCAGCGGACACGACTTGACTATATATCCTGCGATTTCGGCCAATAAATATTTAGAAACCATTAGACTCTGAATCTTATGAAAAGATATACAAGTGGCACATTAATAAAAGGCATCCTCATCGGGGCGCTCGTTCCCTTTGCAGGCTATCTAATTGCTTACGCCCTTTTTGATGTTCTTGGCCGATTGTCGGAAAGTGGCGGGCTTTTAGAATATACTTCAGATTTCAGACCGCGCACGCTTGTGCTCGTTGGACTCATGTGCAACCTCATCCCTTTTCACTATTTTATTCGAGAGGGAGAAACCCGCACCGTTAGAGGTATAGTTTTACCCACTTTAATCTACGGCCTCATTTGGTTTTTCTATTTCCGGGAATCAATTTTTGCTTCATGAAGTGTTACCTCATAGCTGGCGAATCCTCGGGAGATTTACATGGAAGCAATCTGATAAAAGGCATCAAAAAAAGCCAACCGCAAACCAAAATTAGATTCTGGGGAGGAAATAGGATGGCCCAAACAAGTGGAACCAAGCCCATAGTACCCCTTGAGAAAACAAGTTTTATGGGCTTTACCGAGGTCATATTGCACCTTCCACAAATTCTATCTAATTTTCGTCATTGCAAAGCAGATATAGAAGCCTGGGAACCCGATGTACTGATTTTAATCGATTTTCCCGGATTCAACCTTCGCATAGCCCGCTGGGCAAATAAAAAAGGAATTCGAGTCTTTTATTATATCGCCCCTCAGGCCTGGGCCTGGAAAAAAGGTCGCGTAAAAAAAATGCGAGATTCTATAGATCATTTATTTGTAATCCTTCCATTCGAAAAAGATTTTTTTGAAACAGAAGGGATATCAAATGTACATTATGAAGGGCACCCCTTGAAAGACGTCGTCGACTCCTCCGGCCCACTCAAACGGCCAACAAAGGGAAGTCAAATCGCTCTATTGCCTGGCAGTCGCCGACAAGAAGTGAGCAAAATTCTTCCTGTCATGTGTCAGGTCGCAAAAAAACGCACGAATCAAAACTTTACCGTTGCCGCCGTAGATCATATCGAATCGAGCTTTTACGAAAAAATAATTCGTCGCGCTAATACTAAAAATGTGTCCCTCACATTTGAAGGGCCATCCTCTCTTCTCCCACAATGTCAGGCGGCCATCGTCACCTCAGGCACCGCAACTCTCGAGACGGCACTTCACAGCATTCCACAACTTGTGGTCTACAGCAGCTCCAGGATCAGCTATGAAATCGCACGCCGGCTTATTCAGGTTCCCTATATTTCACTCGTCAACCTGATTTTAGACCGAGAAGCTGTGCCCGAATTGATACAATCAGAATGCCATCCTGCCCGAATCGACCAACTTCTAACTAAAATCGAAACTGACGAAGAATATCGCAATCAATTTCAGAAGGACTATCGCGAATTACACAGTAAATTGGGCGATAATGGCGTCTCTCAGCGAATTGCAGACCGCATGCTTAGCCTAATAAATGAATGAAATGAGGGCGATCCCCCAGCATATAAAAAAGTTCGGCAAGAAAAAATTAACGGAATAAAAAAAAGACTTTTGGGAGCGGGATAGGAAATATTCGAATGCTGGGGGCGCTATGTTTCGGGGCTCACTCAGATCATCCGCCTCTGTCTCCGATAAGGATTCCCTGAATCCTTATTCCGAGCCATCGGCGGCTTCGTTCGGCCCTTCGCCCACCCCACAGTGTGGGATGGCCTCGGTCCCTCTCCGCCCAATAGCGGAGAGTCCCCTGCACAGCGCTATCGCACACTCAAGTTTTGAAGTCACGATGTCCACCATAATCCTGTTGGACTATTTCGACTTTTTAGATTTACCCTTCTTAGGCGCCGCTTTTTTCTTCGTTTTCTTTTTCTTAAAAGCGTTTGGAATCTCCTTTTCAATAAGGGCCTTGACTTCATCTAAACTGAGTTCGGCAGCCTCCTCCTTTGTCATTCTTTTATTATCCTTGCTTTTCGGAAGCTTTACATTTTTCTTCTTAAACTTAATAAAGGGGCCCCAGCGTCCATTTTGAACACTAATACCCTCCTCGTCCCATCGATGGATATATCGCTCAGCTTCTTTCTTCTTCTTAGCCTCCACCATTTCAATGGCCGTAGCCTCATCGATGTCATCAGGATTCATCTTTTTGGGGATATTTACATACAAACCATCCCATTTCAAGAAAGGCCCAAAACGTCCTTTACCCTGGGTAATAGGCTTCTCGTCAACAAAGGCTACAGGCTCTTCCTCTTTAAGTTTTTGCTTGATGAGAGGCATAGCCTTTTCCATATTCATCTCTAAAGGATCCATATCTCTTGGAATGGAAACAAACTTACCGTCGAAACGCACATACGGTCCGTATCGGCCAATATTGACTACAACATCTTCTTCTTTGTACTGCCCAATTGTCTTGGGTAGAGCAAAAAGATCGAGTGCCTCTTCTGGGGTAATGGTCTCTATACTCTGCCCTTTTCTCAAATTTGCATACTGCGGTTTTTCTCCCTCGTCCAGTTCATCGGGAGCTCCTATTTGAGCCACCGGACCATATTTTGCCATGCGAACGAGAAGTGTTTTACCACTCTTGGGATCATTTCCTAATATTCTTTCGCCTGAAAATCGACTTGCCTCATCCGTTGTTTTTTCCACCCGATCGTGAAAGGCCGAGTAAAACTTATCGAGCATTTTCTTCCAATCCAAATCGCCCTCCGCAATAATATCAAACTGCTCTTCAATATCGGCAGTAAAAGAGTAGTCCATAATGCCCTGAAAGTGTTCACTGAGAAAGTCCGTCACCACCATGCCAATATCATTGCAATACAGCCTGTTGCTTGTAGCGCCAGAAATTTCAGTTTTCTTAACCTCCTCTATCTGTCCCCTCTCCAGAGATAAGTAATTATAAGATCGCTCCTCTCCTTCTCGGCTTTCCTTCGTTACATACCCTCTTTTAGGGTCCATTATTTTTGAGATGGTAGGCGAATAAGTCGAAGGACGACCAATGCCCAACTGCTCCAGCTGTTTTACTAAACTCGCCTCAGTATATCGAGCCGGTGGTCGGGTAAATCGTTCCGGCGACTCCATTCGGGTGAGTTCCAGTCTTTGGCCCACTTTTAACGGTGGCAAAATGGTTTTACCGGATTTGGATTTCGAATCGTCATCGTCATCGTCATCAGAAGATTCCATATAAACCTTCATAAAGCCATCAAATACTAAAACCTCACCTTTTGCCTGAAGGACATGTTCTGGAATTTCAGATATATCGATACTTACAGTCGTTTTTTCCAGTTCAGCATCTGCCATTTGGGAAGCCACTGTTCGCTTCCAAATCAAATCATACAGACGCTGAGCGTCTCGATCCCCTGAAATAGAAGTCGTGCCCACATTTGTTGGTCTGATAGCTTCGTGAGCCTCCTGCGCTCCTTTGGACTTTCCTTTGTAACGCCGAATTTTGGAATACTTATCCCCATAATCTGCCTTAACTAACTGCTCAATAGAACTGATAGCAGCATTACTTAAATTTGTAGAGTCCGTTCTCATATAGGTAATTAAACCTTTTTCATAGAGCTTCTGAGCGACGCTCATCGTCCGCTGAACGGAGAAATATAACTTTCTCGATGCATCCTGCTGTAAAGTAGAGGTTGTAAAGGGCGCTGCAGGTCGACGCTTGGTCGGCTTAACCTTAATATCGCTAATCGTAAAATCAGATTTGGAAGACCTTTCCAAAAACGACCTGGCTTCCTCCAGTTTGTCCAGGCGATCAGGACACTCTGCCTTCAAGGTTGTTTTACCACCATCTTTGAGTTCAAGGTCAAAGTAGGCATATATTCTGTAAAAAGAATCCGACTCAAAATTTTGAATGTCGCGCTCACGTTCAGCAACTAACCTCACAGTAACTGATTGCACACGACCAGCAGATAACCCGCCTTTTACTTTTTTCCACAATAATTGAGAAAGCTCAAATCCTACCAATCTATCAAGGATTCTACGCGCTTGCTGGGCATCTACCAAATGTAAATCGACCGTACGGGGCTTCTTAACAGCACTTTGGATTGCTGCCTTTGTTATTTCGCGGAATACAATCCGTTTTGTTGCTATAGGATCCAACCCTAACACCTCACATAAATGCCATGAAATGGCCTCTCCCTCTCGATCCTCATCCGTTGCCAACCAAACCTCCTTGTGTTTCTTCATCAAGGATTTAAGCTCTTTGACGACCTTTTTCTTGTCTTGGGAAACTTCATAAATAGGCTTAAAACCATTGTCGATTTCAACGCCCATATCAGTTTTCGCCAAATCGCGAATGTGTCCATAACTCGATTTAACTATAAAATCTTTACCGAGATATTTTTCAATGGTTTTGGCCTTAGCCGGGGACTCTACAATCAGTAAATTAGATGCCATAAGTGTGTATAATCAGTCTGAGAATGCTGCAAAAGTAAGAAAAGATAAATGACTCTATTCAATTTTTCCAGTATGAACATGAGCGATTGAACGTATATTATCAAACCAAAGCCCTTATTTTGGGGGCTCTCCCTGTATGGTGTCTACAGAAATCACCTTTCGCTTGACCCCTTTCAAAGACTTGAAATACCGGGACTTTCTGCGTTCCACGAGCCGATCAATTAGGTCCTCCTTTTGAAGTTCAACATCATTCAAATATCTATGGAATCCTAAAATCAAAAATTCGCTCATGTCCTCCGGATGGGTAAGGCCGGATTCAGAAAAATAATGAGAAAGCCGACTCCCTTCATGAAGTTGCCAATTTTTTGCCAGCCACTTCCCGAGAGTAAGTTGAAGTCGCCCGCGTATGGAGTCTTCCGGGTAGGTCGCAAACTTTTTGAGAGACTGATCCGGCGTTTTCATTTCTAATTCAGAAAAAGCCTCAGAAGGGCTTGCTGGAATATAAGTATCATACAAATACTGCTGTTTTATTCTCCACTCGTAATTCTCATAAGAATCAACCTGAGCGCTACCATTTGACGATCCGAGAAAAATGATAAACAGAAGTAATGAGAAGATTTTATAAAAATTCATATCCGATAAACGGGTACCACCGCATTTAATTGTCATTGAATATCCGGGCCGCTTCACGCTGAAAGTTGTCTTGAACACCGCGGGCGTCCACGGAGTTGGCTCCATCAAGTTGATCTCCAACGTTATAAATTTCTCCTAACCATTGGGGGTTTCGAACTTCATTCCTTGCATTAGAGTGTAGGAGCTGAAATTCATCTCCAGCCAGATTAGGATTATAAAATACAAACTTGACATCAACTTGATTATTTACATCCACGCGATCATAGGTCCATATTTCGTATGGCACTGCCCCCTGATCATTTTCCCGGGTAATAATTCGCATCGGAGGGCCATACCTTAAATAGATCATCCCCCGATCGGTTTCAAATCCATTTCTAAAGGCGCTGTAAAACTTTTGATCAATAGCATCGATCAGTCGCATAAATTCCTGATAGGCGCGTTCAGGCTGTATAGGGTTCTCTTTGATCCAATATCGGAATAAATAATCACGCATAGAGGCATAATCGTCATTGCGAATCAAATTATTGACAGTTTGTTGTTCATCACCTCCCACCTTCATAGCCACGGCTCGGAGTGAATACAACAGTTGCTCTTCATCTAAATCGTCAAAAAAATTGTCAATCTCACCAGACAAAAGCTTTTCCTGGAGCACATCATCCATTTCCGGATTACTTTGAACAAATACCACTGATCGACTTAACCAATCTTTTTTTGCCCCGTCAATTACGCTGACTGTTAGCTTGTATGTGCTTGATGGCAATCTGGAAATATCGATTTTCTTAGCAATTGGCTCTGTTTCTTTTGGATCAGTTAGCTTTTGATAGGTGGTCAGGACTTCCTTCCACTCGTTATTTGTCAATGAAAAAACTTCTGTACGCAAGATGCAATTATCAAGACTTAACTTCGCCAGTCGATATAGCTCAACATAATAACTAAGTGTATGTAGACGACGATTATAAAACTGGTGAGGCAGAGGCTCCATGATGACACCATTTTTTAAAAATGCGGCACCTTCAACTTGTCCGGTAAAGGCCTCTAATCGAGCCAGGAGCTTTATACTTGAAATCCCTGCGGAATCCAGGTCGATTTTTGGAATGTTGATGGTTTCCGAATGAGTATAGCTGTTATCCGGGTTATAATGGTCAATAAACTCAATTTCTAAATCGTATTCCCCCGGCATCAAAGTGTAGGATCGCGTATCCAGAAAATCAGTTTGACTCTCCTTAACAGGAATATTGATTTTATATCTATCAAATTTGACGATTTCAGATTCTTGCTTAAATAATGTAGTCACCTCTACTGCAGCACGAACATCAGGTTCTTTGGCAGCAAAAATAGTGTCAAACTGCAGGGACTTTCCATAGTACTGAAAGTTAAGTTCCATGTTAGCTAATGAGTCAACTTGAAAGATAGAGGGGGAAACGGAAACACCTAAGGACTGCCCAAGTAACGGTGAAAATAAAATACTAATGACTACTGAAAATAATGTCTTCATGACTTCTCTTTCTTTTTTGGATCTGATTGAGCTGCCAACCGTACCTCAAATAGATAACCATGTAGGTTTACAGAAAATTCCATTGTATCCTGATAAAGAGCGTGAATCTTATAAAATGTCGGCGATTCTTCCTTAGTGACTATTTCATTTTCAATCATTTGAAACTCATACCTTCCCTCTTTTGATGGGAAATTGGTCATTACAGAATCCTTTGAAAAAATAAAATAGGTGTTATCGAGGACGCGGGTAGACTTCCCATCGCGTTTCGCGGAAATTAACTCCCACTGTCCCTTAAGCTCATCTACAGAAAATTCTATATTCACATCCGCGGATTCTTCTTCTGATGCTTGACAGCCTATAATAAAAATAGAAGCCAAACAAAGAACACCAGCTTGAGTTTTCAAAAACCTGATCATGCGCGAGTTAATTTTAAAGCGGTAACTTCTGGCAAAATCCCTACTCTGCCGGGATATCCCAAACACCCCAAACCGCGATTCACGTAAAGATATTGATTTTTTACCTTATACAAGCCCGCCCATTGTTTATAGATCCACTTGCTAGGACTCCATTTTATATATCCTGGCACTTCGATGCCAAACTGAAACCCATGAGTATGACCTGAAAGCGTAAGATTGATATCCGGAAATGATGATAGAACTTCCATGTCCCAATGAGTTGGGTCGTGGCTTAACAAAATATTGTAGTCACCTTTGGGCGCACTTTCCCATGTCTTCTTTAAATTACCATATTTCGGAAACTTTGCCAAAGCGGAAATATTTTCGACTCCTAAAATATTAATTTTAAAACCCTTTATATTGAGTTGTTGCGATTCGTCTCGAAGTAGTTTCCACCCTAAACGCTTATGCTGGTTCAACAGCAAATTGAAATTTTCTCTTTCGCTCTCCTTTGAATCCCATCCATAATAATCACCGTAATCATGATTGCCTAATATTGAGAATTTCCCATATTTGGATTTGATCTTCGAAAAATCTCTGATAAACGGCGTAGCCTCTTTCGCCACCTCATTGACCAGATCACCCGTAAAAACCACAATATCGGGATTTTGATTGTTAACGAGTTGAATGGCTTCTTCAAACGGTTTTGCAGAATTGAATGTACCACTGTGAAGGTCAGATATCTGGACGATCTTGAGCCCCTCTAATTCGGGTGGTAAATTAGGTACGGGAATAGTTTCTGTTTTCAATTGAAAGCGAAAAGGATTGCGCAGAATACCATAAGTCAACAAAAATGCTGGTATTCCACCTAGGATGAGCCCCATTTTCGAGAAAAAAGCAGACCGCTCCGGCATGTACTGATCTTTCGAGGTATTCCGGAAAAAATTTGCCACAAAAAACACAAACCGTCTAAAATCATCAATCAAAAGAGGAACAGTAATGATAAGCTTCGAGAAATACATAATAAATAAATACCCCCGGATATAACTCAATAAACTGGCCCCAAGAGCAAATTGCTCAAGTCGATTGAGAAAAACTAATGCCATCAATAGAATGCTAAGAATGGATATCGCGATGTAAAAATTCCGAAAGGAATTCTTCTTTCCCAGATCTGAAAATTGGAAAGCATGGAAGGCATATACATCCAATCCCAGGATTATCAGAAAAAATACGATTAGAACTATCATCATACTATAAAAACACCCCTGTGAAACAAAGTTCAAAGGGGTGAGATAATTAGAAAACTTTAACGTTCAGGACTAACTTTCCTAAAACGTTTTCTTTTCTTTAATACGAGCTTTTTTACCCGTTAATTTTCTGAGATAAAACAACTTACTTCTTCGCACATTACCACGCTTCAATATTTTCACTTCAATGATGTGAGGAGACGCCATGGGAAAAATACGCTCCACACCAACACCGCTTGAAATTTTGCGAACCGTAAAGGTCTTTGTGGGACCACTACCATTAATTTGGATTACGTTACCTCGAAAAGCCTGAGGTCTTTCTTTGCTTCCCTCAACAATTCTGTATGTAACTTCAATGTTATCACCGGGTTTGAAATCTGGCAATCCTTTATCGGATTCCATTTGTTCGTGAACGTACTTTATCGCATCCATGTCATTCGATTTTATAAGAGAGTGCAAAGATAGTAATTTTTCATTCACTAATAACTTTTAGGGGATAATAATATTAGTGATCAACGTATCAAAGTCGCAAATTCCTGTAATTGGACTTCTTTTCCGCTTTGGTCGTTATATATGACTCGACAAATATAAACTCCGGCGGGCAGCAATGGCCCCGTATTGCTTTTTCTTCCATTCCAACCTTTAGTGGGATCTTGCGTCGAAAATACGAGCTCTCCCCAACGGTCAAAAATCTTCATCTCGAAATCTTGAATACTTGATAAATGCCCTTGCCCTCTGTAAAGTCTGTTGTTTGACGATGAGTTTGGACGAAAGGCATTGGGAAGGTGGAATTTTGATTCTCGAGTGACCTCCAAAACTTGTATTGCAGTGTCAGCGCAATTGCCCTCATTCGAAGAAATGAGTTGAACTTGATAATTGCCTTCCGATGCAAAGGCATGCTCGACATCCTTAGCGGAACTAAAGACCACTCCATTTTTGCTCCACTCCCAATGTTTAGAATTCGTGGACTGGTTAGTAAATGATATTAAGTCTTCGACATAATAGGGTGGATCAGGAAAAACAGAAAAATCAGCTACAGCCTGCTCCCATACAGAAATGCTATCAGCAACTATTACAGTGTCTCTGCATCCCATCGGATTTTCTATGATGACCCGAACCGTGTACTGCCCATTTTCTTCGTATAAATGATTAACATATTGAGCTCCAAAATTCCTTGCCGTCCCATCTCCAAAGTCCCAATAAAATCGATATGGGGAAGCAAGTGAAAAATCACGGCCATCTATTCGGAATTCAGCCTCAGACGGTAAACAAACACGAGAAGCGGTGTTGTGAATCATGTAGTTATCGGGCAGGGGGTAGTATTCAAAATCAATCTGTCCCCTATTGAACTCGCACTCCTCGGTTTTCATGTCATAGTAGACAATATTCTCCCCCCTATTTAATTCATCCTCTGTTATTACCAGAGTGTCCGTATTTGAGACTACAGAGTTGGAGAATATCCATCTCCGCCTATTAATTTCTGCTCCGAAAGGATTTAACTCCCTGGCTTCTAATGAAACATCGCCAGACCTGCATGTATCATAATCGACTGAAAGATTTACTCCCACGTAAGGATGTCTTATGAGTCGAAAATGAGCCGTATCCTGACAACTTTGGCCCTCATTGATAACAAGACTGCCGAAATATTCGCCAGGCTCCCGGAGACATAAGATAAAACCATTTCGATCTACTGAAAATGTATCCGCCTCTCGAGGAAGAGTCCAGGTCTTGGTCTCCACATATTCTTTAGGAGAGCTGGCATCAAAAAGGAAAAAACAGCTATCACATACATTAATCACATAATTCCCTTCTGAGTCTATAGAATCAGCTCTTATAGCGGCTTCTATTGAATCGACACATTGGATTGTATTGAGTTCAAAGTCCCGAAGGACGCGACTTATTAAGTTTCCATTGAGATCATATTCAGAAGCGCACACCCCGTATAAATATTGTCCGACTTGCATTATGTTTCCGCTGACTGTACCCGTTTCAGAGTTAATTTGGACCGGAGGACTACCACCCAAAGGGGTACCTGCTGAAAATTCACCTCCCACAAATAAAACCTCATCGTATGGTGGTGGCAAATCGGGATCCGGCGCAATACCATCTGGATCTCTAATTGTACCCGGATTCGATCCCGAGCCCCCGAGCCCTCCTCCAACTAATGGAGAACAAAATTCATATCGAATTTCTGTTTCCATAGTTTGATTAGGGGTTATGGCAGTATGCTGGAGCTCTACACTCGATTCCAAACAAGCAACGGACGTGGGAGTCTCTGGAAAGCGCAATGAAGACCTTTCGAGCTCTTGCGCCAAAGGGGTGATTTCTATCGTGTAGGTACTTCCCGTTGATATCGGAGATTCAATATTTGAAATGGTCCCATTTCTGCAGCACCTTTGATAGGATACAATATAGGAATGCTCAGATACAGGTAAGTCTAGAGTATAAATGTATTCTGCGCGCTGAATGCATAAGTCAAAATAAGAATATTGGCAAACATCAGGCGCTAATGAATCCAGAGTATCAATATCAGGAGCATCTAAAAAGGTAGAAAAGAAAACAGAATCCAGCATGTCTTCACGGTAAATAGTAATCGTTCCGACAATACCTGAAGCTGGATTTATCTGAGAATCAAATAAATTGCCTTCGTCATTACAATCGCGATATAGGACCAAATGGAACTCATATACTCCCCTTTCAATGGTATTGTAATACATTTGCCCACCTACAATGTGCTTAGCAGAAATATTAAAGCAGGGAAGTAAAATGAAAAGCAAAAAAATATATAAAATTATCCTCATTCATTCAACATTAAATTACAAGGTATCTCGAGTCCGAAACCTTTTCTATTTCATACCCTATGATAGAAATGAAAACATTGACTTCTTATAAATATACGCATCTGAAACTAAAACGCTGACTACTTCAACGAATTAATGTGGCGAATTCTCTAAATTGAAAGGATTTTCCTCTGGGGCCGACAAACCGTACCTGGCATATATAAACACCAGCGGGCATCATGTTGCCCGTATTGTTTTTTCTTCCATTCCAGCCTATTGCTGGGTCAGTACTCGTAAAGATTTTTTGACCCCAACGATCATAAATATTCATCTCGAATTGAGAGATAAACCCTAATGCTCCTGTTCCTCTGTAAATAGAATTCTGACCATCCGGGCGAAAAGCATTGGGAAGGAAATACAAAGCCTTAGGGATGACATCAATGAGTTGAGTTGCCGTATCTGTACACCCGTTCTCATGTGTCACCAGAAGATCAACTTCCACAGTTCCCGTATCGGGAAATGTAATCGTTGGATTTCTTAAATCGCTACTTCCGAAATCGCCAAACGCCCAACTGTAATGCTCTGCAAGTTGAGACAAATCGCTAAACTGAGCTGTATTATTTACCTGGGTTAAAGATCTGGGAGAGTATGTGAAATCTGCAATAGGGCTTTCTAAGACAACTATGCCTTGTGCTACCTCCCCTGCGTATTCGCAACCGATTGGAGAAATGATTTCCAATGATACATTATAAACCCCAGCATCTTCATAAATATGAGTTGGGCTTATTTCCGTGGAGGAATTTCCATCTCCGAATTGCCAAAAAATATCATAACTCTCATCTAATGGATAGGATAAGTTATTGAATGCAACTCTTAGCGGTTGACACTCTCCATCGACCTCAGTTTCTATTTGTATTTGGTTGGGAATCGGATAATATGGAATCAACTTCTCCGTGACAGCCTTGCAGCCCTTATCATCAATTACTTCGTAAACAATCACTTTGTCGCCGGGAGTCCTGAATTCGTAGTTGATTGCGTTTCCACTACTTGTGCTTTCGTTGTCAATATTCCAATTCCGCTCTATGATTTCATTATTTTCTGTAAAAGAACTCCCCTCAAAAGAAACCAATCCAGCCCGACAGGTATCGTAATCAAATGAAAAATCATTTTCTATTCGACCAAAAATATTGACTAAAAAATTTGCCGTATCAGAACACTCTGTATTCTTGTTCACAATCAATTGCCCGGGGTATGTCCCCAGATCTGGAAAGTCTATTTGCGGGTTGGTGGCTGTAGAAATGATATCCTCACCACTTTCTACCTCAAAGGTCCATTCATGTGTTGATATGAATCTCTGCAAAAAGCTAGAGTCATTGAACTGTACACTGCTCCTTCCACATGCATTAAAAATAAAATTTCCTCTTTCGTCAATGCTGTCGGCTTCCATAGAAGCGGTAACTGCTGCATCACACTCAACGACATTGAATTGAAAATCACGGCGGATTTGGCTCAAAATATTTCCCTGAGCGTCAAATTCCGTTGCACAAACGCCCACCACAAATTGTCCCAGGTTTTCAGGAGTCCCCGAAATGATTCCCGTTTCAGAGTCAATAGAAACTACCGGATCTCCTCCCAAAGGGGTTGTGCTTGTAAATTCTCCCCCTACGAACTGAACTTCGTTGTAAGGAGGGGGTAAGTCCGGATCGGGTGCTACTCCATCGGGGTCTGTACCCATTCCCGGATTACCTGAAGAACCTGCCAACCCGCCACCTAAAAAGGGAGAACAAAATTCATACTCTATGCTGTTCCCAGACTGCCCATCAGGGTCGAATGCAGAGTGATCAAAGTCTAATGGTTGCCCATTGCAAATAACAACAGGAGGGAAGTTTGAAAACTGAACAGATGAATTTCCGGTTTGCTGAGACAAAGGAGAAATATCGATAGTGTAGGTCGCTCCCGAAGAACTGGGGTCTACGATATTATTGATGGTATTGTTTCGGCAACACCGCTGATATGATATGGTATAGGTTTGATTCGTTATGGGTAGCTGCAGCCTGAAAGTGTATTCGCCTCGCTCTACACATAAAAACGGTGGAGCTACTAAGCAGGGGTTGTCGGGCTGGACTTCAATTGACTCAACATTCGGAGGCCCTAGTACTACTCTATCAAACGGAAGTTCTAAATCCGACCTATACACTGACACCGTTCCGGTGGATGCTGAACCAAATGGAGCATTCTGAGAGTCAAATAACGCGCCTCCACTAGCACAATCCCTGTAAACGATAAGAGTAAACTCGTAATTGCCTGGACTGATCGTCTCATAATAAAACTCACCTCCAATGATATGGCGGGACTCCCCTTTTTCGAAAAATGAAAAAATGAGTCCTAAAATCAAAAGTCCGCATCTTATTTTAGACAGCATCGACATATAAACGGAAATATAATGGGAATTGATGTAAAAAAGTGAAGCAAAAAAAAGAATCTCATCTGTTTTGCATCTCAATGACAATGTATAATTATTGAAATGTCAAATTGGCTCAAGATTTAACAAAAATTATTTTCACATACTTTAAAATTTCAAAATTCAGTTTTCCTTACCGACGAGAAAGTTTTTATTATGAAAATTTATAAAAAAGTTGATGAAAAGTGGATATTGAAAGTTCAGTCCGGTGCAGTTTTTCTTCATCCGACTGATACAACATGGGCTATTAGCAGTTCAGCATTCTCCAGTAAAGGGTATCAAAACCTACAGCTGATAACAAAAGAGCAATCTAATGAGCCCACTACTATTCTTGTCGATTCTATACCCAGGTTAAAAAAATACATTTACCAACTGCACCCGAGAGTAGAAACGCTCCTCTCCTTTCACCACCGCCCCATCACCTTATTATTTAGGGAGATTAAAATGCTGCCATCCCATCTTCTAGATCATAATGGTTTTGCAGCTATTTGTATGGTGCAGGATAAAAGGATAAAAAAAATGATTAACATCCTCAATCATCCCCTTATTTATAAACCTCTCAAAACAAGTCTTAATTCTTATGCTACTACTATCGATATGATTCAGTCTAAAATAAAAGAAAACTCCGATTTCATCTATCATCCAAGTGGTCACCTATTCAGTCAGCCGGATGTTGGAAAACCGCCGGTCATCGCAAGAGTAAAAACTGACGGAGGTCTTCTGTTTCCAAAAAATTGAATGGAAATATGAAGCAGGGCAAAAAACACTGAGGTTTGATGTGCAAATTCCATCTTCAGAATGCACGGCGACTCCGATTTTGGTTTAGCATTTTTTATCAGAAGGAAATAATTAAACTAAGCCATCCAGAAATCTTAATTCGTTCAACGTGTTTAACCGAAAGTTAGTCCTCATGTTCATCCCATACGGCCAGAATACGATGAATACTCTTGTCGCGAGCCAACATTTCTGAAAAGGCATTTTCGCGGTCATCATTATATAAATAGTAATGATATATCAATGTTTGCGCAAATTCCTCTTGGTTATTATTGGAGTCTGAGCAGTAATTTTCGAATTCGGCTTGCTCATCTAAAAAGTTTGACCAGGATTTGAGCAAATCTGAGACATTAAGATTTGAATCTTTACTATTATCGCCATACACGTAATTGTACACAAAGGATTGTAAAAAGCCACTTGACCACAAATAGCAATCTGAGAAAAGAAAAGAGTCTAAAGGGATGAAAACATCGGGTATTATACCCTCACCACTTAGTATGGGGGTTCCATACTGTGTTTGAAAAGAGCTAGAGTCTAAATTGGCAATACTGTCCTTCGAGAAAAATTCACCATTATTATATCGACGATTGTAACTGTTGCCGTAATCACCATCTCCGTAGGGCCTTTGAATCATTCGTCCGCTTGGGGTGAGGTATTTTGCTGTTGTCAACCTCAAAGCCGACCCATCCCCAAGATTAAATTGTTCCTGAACTAACCCTTTCCCGTACGTTCTTTGGCCAAACACAATACCCCTTTCCCAATCTTGTATAGCCCCGGCCAAAATTTCAGAAGCAGAGGCTGAGTTAGAATTGACTAAGACAGCAATGTTCCCAATCGAATAAAAACTCTTTCCGGTGCTCTTATATTCCTTTTGAACTCCATTTCTATTTTTTGTATACACGAGAAGTCGGTCGCGTTCTTCAAACAACTGACTGAGAATTTTCACTACCTCTGATAAATAGCCTCCGGGATTATCTCTTAGGTCAATGATAAGGTTTTCAATTCGATAACCGTCAGACAGATTTTCCAATGCATTCATGAATTCTTTATACGCATTTCCATTAAAGTGACTCAGCTTGATGAAGGCAATATTGGAATCAATTTGTCCTGAATACTCCACACTGTGGTAAGGAATCTTACTCCGCTGAACATTGTAATTCACAGTCTTTTCAGCCCTCGGATGTAAAACCCCCAATTCAATTTCAGACCCGGAAGGACCTTTTATCAGGTTGCGAATACTGTCTGTACTCATGATAGAGGATAAGTCGACCCCATTTGCCCGCAATATCATATCTCCAGAGCGAATACCTGCTTTTTTTGCCGGGCCTTCCTCTACTACACTTATTACCACGACTGTATCTTCAATTCTTACATACTCTACCCCAATTCCCTCAAAATCGCCCCGGGTTCTCTCATTGACATCTTGCAACTCTTTTTTAGAGATGTAAAAAGAATGTGGGTCCAGACTGTCCATTATAGCGTTTAAAGCTATATCCATGAGTGCTTCGGAGTTCACATCCTCGACATACTGAGCTTCAATGTACCTGAGAGCCTCAACTAGTTTATAATGATCAGACTTTGATCGAATCAGATGGCCTTTAGATGTATCTGATGATTCATCACTTTGAGAATCATGAATATTCAATGTCCCTCCCATGATAATGCCAAAAACTAATACAGACATTAAAATTAAAGGCTGCCAAGGCCAAAACGAATTCATTTTTTCATCCTGGTACATAAAGTATTCAAATTAAGTGAACATGTAATACAATTAAGTTGGGAATGTTCACTATACCGGATTCTAGTAAAAACGGGGTCTGCGAACCTTAGCGATATGTTTTGCCAATCGAACGACTTGACAGCAATAGCCAAATTCATTGTCATACCAGGCGTAGACCATAGCGGACTTTCCATCCTCAGATACAATATTACTAGGACTGTCGACAACTGAAGTACTCGTCATACCTACTGCGCTGGTCGAAACGTACTCCGTATCAGTCGAATAATGAATTTGTTCCATAAAGTCCCCTTCCAATGATGCATCTCTCAACAAATGATTCAGCTCTTTTAAGTTGGTTTGACCTTTTAAATGAAAGTTCATGATCGCTAATGAGACATTAGGGGTAGGCACGCGAACAGCATTGCCGGTTAATACACCCTTCAAATGAGGTAAAACTCTAGATACAGCTTTGGCTGCTCCTGTTGTCGTCAAGACCATGTTTAATGCAGCTGCACGACCTCTTCTCGGTTTTTTGTGAAAATTATCCAATAAATTCTGATCGCTCGTATAGGCATGGATGGTTTCAATATGACCTTTCTCTATGCCGAAGGCACCATCAACAGTTTTAATGATGGGAACAATTGCATTTGTAGTACAAGATGCGGCACTTACTATATTTTCAGTGTCAGACTGGTCCTGGTTAGCTCCATAGACAATATTTACAATATCTTTCCCCGGAGCAGTAAGGATTACATGAGAAATTCCAGGTCTGAGGTGTTGACTCAACCCTTCTTTATCTCGCCAGACCCCCGTATTATCGATAAGAACAGCATCCCTAATTCCATAATCATTGTAATCGATTGTATCCGGTCGATCCGAAAAGATAAAATTGATGTGGTTCCCATTTACAATTATAGAGGAGTTTTCACTATCCACAGTTACCGTCCCCTGGAAATCACCATGAACGGAATCAGAAAGTAACAAAGCAGCACGCTTTTCTAACTCTTCTTCCACACTTTTCATCTTGCCGCGCAAAACGATGGCTTTAAGCAAGAGTTGATCTCCTCGCCCAGTCGTAGAAATAATTCTACGTGCAAGAAGGCGACCAATGCGACCGAAACCGTAAAGGACAACATCCCTAGCTTCTATTGATTTACCTGAGTCGCCGGCTAAATTATTAATGCAGTCTTCGACAAAATCTCCAAGTTGCAAATTGGGATTTGATTCAAGCTCTGCCGCCATCTTCCCGATATCTATTTTTACTGGGTTCAAGTCTTTTCGGCTGCGAATCTCTCTGGCAATAGCTAAAGTCGTTGAGATCGAGATATCCTGATCAATATAATTTCGAGCAATTTTGTGGTCATGCAGTACTTCGCTGGGTCTTGAATCATAAATATCTCTTCGAAATAAAACCAATTCTATGCCTTTATCGAAGCGTAAATCGCCAACTATTTTAAGTAATTCCAAGGCAGACTGTTCCTGCTTTCTCCAATCAGAAAGCTCATTATCTCTCTTGGTTTGTAGTTCTTTGGTTTGACTCATGTCGCTCATATTAATTTGTTCAAATATAACATAAATCACATTGATGGTAAGACTGAAAGGATAACTTTTCGACTTCGTTTACCCAGACTTTGACGGGCTCTCACTACTCTCAGATTCTTCCTTATCGGGAGTAGGACTTTCAGTCTCATCTAAAAACATAAGAGAAGATTCCTTCTCCCATTGTTCCAACATTTTCAATCCCTGATCCTCAAATACACCTTGCTGCAAATCCACACTATCCATTATTCCACTTGAAAGTTCCATGAAGCGCTCCATCTCTCCCACCTTGTGAGCTACATCATCAGCAATGACTTCAATAGCCTCATCAAACATGACCTTTTTATCACTATCCCCCTGAATAACATTCATGGCAGATTGCATCGCACTATGGGAAGCGCGAATTGCTTTTCGCTCCTCCTCCTTCACTTTTATTTGATCCCTTGTGTCCTCTAATAATATTTCGGAATTACTATACATTTTATTCAAAACCCGTTGTAATATCTCAAGTTTCTTCTTAAGATTTTTATACTTCTCGTTACTATCTTTTAAACGCGCCGCTTTTCGCGAGGCGAGGACCATTTGCTTATCCATTTCCTTTTCTTTCGCCTTACTGGCCAAAGCCAATTGGTTATTGACTTCACCTTCATTCTGATCTATCAAGGTTGTCAATTTATGAAGCTGCCCTTGCACGTTACCTATTTGGTCGCTCATTTGACTTAGATTTTTCTCTAAGTCACGGACGTAATTTTTCAGAATACCAATAGGGTCAATTGTGATAAACCAACTTGTAATTGACCGCATTATACTTTTATACATGTAGCCTACCAAAGTGCGCATTCGAGGATCGAAAATAACGTAAAGAAGAGCCGCTAAAACCAAAAGCATGAGCGTGAGATACAACGCATTTTCAGCCAATTCAACCAAAGCGGGCATAACACGATATAAGCCATAAATACCGGCTCCTAAAAGGAGAAGCAGAAACACTGTCCCTATGACACCATCAGGCCGCTTATAATATGGCTTTCGCTTAAAATTTTTATCGATCGGTTGAGGGTAGCTCATATCAATTTTTTATTCCATTTGATCTAAATGTTCAAATTGTCACTAAAATAAAGGCCTAATCGGAAAAAAAGCCTATATTTTATATAGATTGCTGAATATATTCGTCAGACTTCTGTTTTTCAAGTACACGCATTAATATACATAACTTAATCTAAAAATTGAGAAATAAATTGAAGAGCAGCCTGCTCAGCATGTGAGGGCCCATCAATGGGATATTGAAGAAAGCCTACATGACCTCCAAATTTAGGAAAATAACCATGTAAGTATTTATTGGATTTGATGCCTTTCCGTGGATAATCCTGGTCACTTAAAATAGGGTCATCTAGAGCATTTATGATTAGAGTAGGAATTCTGATTTGATCCAAGCGCTCATTTGCGGAAGAAAACTCATAAAAAGAGTCCGCACCGGACAAGCCATTTAAAGGAGCAGAAAAACGCTCATCAAATTCACGCCACCTCTTGATGTCATCTATTCCATGAGTGTCCAAAAACCCGGGAAACTGTGCGGCTTTTCGCTTAACCTTTTCTTTCAGTTTATCGAGAAAGTATTTGCCATATAATTTCTTAAACCCCTTTTCAAGATTTTGAGACGCAGCCCGAATATCACAAGGTGCAGAGATTGCGACAGCCGCAACAATGGGCCCCTTTACCTGGCTTCCGTGCCTACCCAATCCATTCAAAATAATAGCTCCACCCATCGAAAATCCAACGAGAGCTATTTGTTTATAGTCCATTTCGGTTGCCCTTGAAACTACAAAATCGAGATCGGCTGTATCACCATGAGAGTACAACTTTGGTCTCAAATTCATTTCTCCGGAGCAAGAACGACTGTTCCAGGCAATAACATCCCAGTCTCTTTCAAAAAAAAAGCGTGCCGCAGTTTGAATGTAAGGTCTTTCACTGCTTCCTTCCAGACCATGACCTATTATGAGCACCTTTTTATTTTCGCCTTGTAATAAGTCCACATCAATAAAGTCTCCATCAGGAGTGTCCCAACGCTCACGATAATAAGGTACAAAATCTGTTTTCAGGAATTTAGAAGCGAAAATGGTATGAATATGCCCATTTCGAAGCCAAAATGGTGGTCGATACTTTTTGATTCGGTTGACGTCATTAAATTTTTTCATCACAGGAAATCTACATCCGGTGCAAAAGGATATCTCATAAGGTAGTTTATAGCTCGAGAAATATCAAAACCTTCAAAAACAACTTTGTGAAGGACATTTATAATTGGTACTTGTACGGAATACCTTTCTGCCAGTATCTTTGCAATTTTCAATGTCCTGACACCCTCCGCTACTTCTTCCATGTCAGAAAGAATTGTATCTAAACCTTCCCCTTGTCCCAGTCGAAAACCGACAGAATAGTTGCGACTCTTGGAACTGGTTGCTGTGGCTATGAGGTCACCAATTCCCGCTGTTCCTAAGAAAGCGCGGCTGTCAGAACCAACAGCTTTTCCAAGATATATCATTTCCCGTAACCCCCTTGTGATCAACATAGCTTGTATGTTTTTCCCCATTGACCGTCCATCTAACATCCCCGTGCCTAAAGCAATGATATTTTTCAATGCTCCGGCTAATTCTGCCCCTCTCATATCATGAGATCCAAAAACAAAGAAAGAGTCGCTGATTAGTGCCTGTTGCCCCATTTCGATTAACTCGTCGTATGGGCTTGCAATAACTGATGCTGTAGGGTAGCCTTCCTGAATCTCTTTAGCCAGGTTGGGGCCCGCTAAACACCCCACCCTTCGAACTACTGACTCCTCCAAAATCACCTCGCTCATGGTTCGAATTTTTGGGCCTGAAATAGATTTTTCATCCTCTCCCTCCTGGTTATTTTCCTTGACATCAAAACCCTTTGTGCAATGAATCATCATATGATATGGACGCAAGAAAGGACTAAAGTCACTAATCATAGAACAAAAATTCTTCGAAGGAACAGCTGGAAAAATTAAACGGACACGATTGCAAAATTCAGAAATATCAGAGGTCGCCTTAATTTTATTCGAAAAGCGGGTGCCTCTAATTTCATGGAATTGATTCATCTCCACCGCTTGGTCTTCAGACCGAACGTAAACCAGAACATCTTGCTTTTTTGCTAATAGCATGGCTATTGTCAACCCAAAGCTTCCTGCACCTATTACACCTGGAGGGAAGTGCTCAGCCATATCTCAATCTTTTATTCCCTCACGCTTCCAGCTAAGTTGATCTAATTTGCGGTCTACTTCATCAATGAACTGCATTAACTCCTCCGGGGCTCCATTATTAATCGCAATGCGCTTTCGTCTTTTTTGGTATTCACTGAAGACATAAATCCAGGGCATATCCAAAATGATTTCTTTATCATTCTCAGGATAACGACCTTCCATCTGAAAAAAATCTATGGCTAATAGCATTCGATCAATAGATTGAATATCCTTTTTTTGCATTTTAGCCGTGTAGCCGCCAATCTTTTGAACATGTCGCTTTCCTTCATAAAACACCTGTCCATCAGCTAAAATCGTGGCAGTGTAAACTGGACAGCTCCCATAGCAGGATGACTTTTCCAAATGAATAACCGTGTCGGGATCGGTAACAAAAGGATTTCGCATGGGGTTGGGGTTCAAGTCATCGGGCTGATCAGCGTTGCCACTTGATTCCATTTTTACCCCTGTCGGTAATTCGGCCTTTTCAAGCGAACGATCTGAATTCTTTGAATCTACCATAGATGAAGTAGACTGGCGATTACATGCGAATAATCCGACTAATGTAATCCATACCACCCACTGAGTTATTCTATTTAGCTTCATCCTTATTTCTTTCCTTTCTTTTTTTCCTGGGTTTTGCGTTGCTCTTCCATCGCCTGTTCTAATCTCGCCCTAAACCCACTTTTCTTTTTGGGCTTTTCTTTATTTCGATTCAATTCAGACTTGATTTTCTCATCGTTAAAAATAAACGATTTGGTAATCGCTGTCTGCGATATATTAAAGATATTTGAAAACAGCAAATAACAAGTCAAACCAGATGAATAGCTATTCAGAAAGAAGAGAAACATGACCGGCATTAAGTACTGCATGTATTTCATCATGGGATTGGATTGCATCATCGAGGTATCCATATTTTTCATATTGTACATCGTGTATCCAAAAAGAGAAACGGCCCATAGTAGAGTGAACAAACTAATATGTGACCCGTATGCGGGTATATAAAATGGGAGCTCAAAAAACACATCATAGGTGGACAAATCCTCAGCCCACAAAAAACTCTCCTGTCTAAATTCAATTGATGCCGGGAAAAACCGATAAAGGGCAAACCAAATGGGCATTTGAAGCACCATAGGCATACATCCTCCCAGCGGATTCACACCAAACTCCCTGTACAACTTCATCGTCTCCATTTGTTGAGCACTGGAGTCATCCTTATTCTTCTCCTTTATCTTAGCAATTTCAGGCTTTAAAGCCGCCATTTTTGCTTGTGAATGCAGCATTTTATACGTCAGGGGATATAAAGCAAACTTTATGACAAACGTTAAAATAATAATCGCTATCCCTAAACTTCCAATATAAGTGGAGAAAAAAGCAAAAACAGGGCGTATAACCCATCGGTTAATCGTTCCAAAAATGCTCCACCCGTAGGGTATAACATCTTCTAATTCATGGCCCATAGTTTTCATGGCCTCAAAATCATTCGGACCAATGTAAAGCCTTTGGTCGATGCGGTCTTCCTTTGGGTTTGTTATTTTATGTATAAATGAGGAGCGAGCAATTTTAAGTTTATCTCTTTGGTTTTCAATATTTTGGATATCCAGCTCCCCTCCCGCATAGGTCGACTCCGACATAAAAGTAGAGTTGAAAAATTGGTTGGCATGGGATACCCAATTCAGGGATTCCTCAATTTGTTCATTATCATCTGCTGTCCATGACAATGAAGTGGGCGAGTTTTCCACGGTCTTGTAATGAACTGTAGTATAGGTCTCTTCATACCCATCCGGTTTTTCCTGGCGCTCCAAAACGTTGACCCAATTAAACTGAATACTTTCCTGCGGCTGAATATATGCATCTAAGCCGGAAAAATCGGTTTGAAAATCAAGTTGATAACCCGATTCAGCTAATATATATCGGAACGTAACCTTTCCACCCTGCGGCAAACTGGCATACAACTCCAACATTCGGTCAGAGGTTTGCTCAACACTAAAAGCCAGATCACCCGTATTGATATACCCTCCGCTGGATTTTGGAATAATGTACTCGTATTTATGATCGGGATCAGTCATCAGACTTAAGGGTGCGTAGTATTCTTCACCGGTTTCATCGATAGCCACCCGCTGATAACCTTTAATCCTTGCTTCACCAATAATACCGCCCATATTTGAAATGGACAATTCAAGTTGTTCGTTGGACAGGGAGTAAAACTGCTCTTCGACATTTTTGGTGAGACTATCTGAGGTCTCATCCGTAATCGCAGCAACTTCTGGCTCCCCCTCAGTTTGTCCATTTTTCTCAAGGTCAGCCCCCTGCTCCACCATAGCTATGGAGTCTTGCAGCCGCTGGGCCTCAGCCAATTCTTCTTCTGTAGGGGCATTTATTTGCGCCCACAAATAAAATAAGCCAAAAATGAGTATGATTCCAATAACGGTATTTCTATCCATAGTATAAACAGTATGATCTGCGTTTGGCGTTCTTTTTTGAGACCTCAAAAGTACGTATTCTTTACATTTTTAACCTAAGATTAGTTTCAGAATACCTTTCTGAATGAGAAATAGCCCAAACAAACCCCTTCGATTTGATAGAAATTCATTGCCGATTACCAGTGATAGTCTAGTATCTTGTCAAATTGATAATCGAAGCAAACTTCATCACCTATTTTTTCATTAATTTTGTCCGTCCAAAGATCCAAAAAGCGATAGTACATATGTTTGATAATTTAACAGACCGATTAGAAGGAGCTTTCAAGTCATTGAAAGGTGATCACAAACTAACAGAACTCAATGTTGCCCAGTCTTTAAAAGAAATTCGCAGGGCTCTTGTAGCCGCTGATGTGAATTACAAAATTGCTAAGGAATTTACTGAGGAGGTAAAAGAAGATGCTCTTGGGCAGCGAAACGTGCTCAAATCAGTGAAGCCGGGAGAGTTAATGGTGAAAATTGTTCAGGATCACCTTGCAGAACTCATGGGCGGCGGTAAAGTCGACATTAATCTAGAAGGTAAGCCTGCGGTCATACTTATTGCAGGCCTGCAAGGTTCAGGTAAAACGACCTTTTCAGGAAAGTTGGCCAGACATCTCAAAGCAAAGAATAACAAAAAGCCTCTTTTGGTCGCTTGTGATGTTTACAGACCTGCTGCCATAGACCAGCTAACTGTTATATCTGAACAGATCAATGTGCCCATCTTTAAAGACCTGGAAGACAAAGATCCTCTATCTATCGCTAAGCGAGCCATTCAGCACGCCCGCGATAACCATAATGATGTAGTCATTGTAGATACCGCTGGACGGCTTTCTATTGATGAAAACATGATGGAGGAAATATCGGGCCTGAAAAAGGGATTGGATCCTTCTGAAACCCTATTTGTGGTTGACTCTATGACGGGTCAGGATGCAGTCAACACAGCAGCAAACTTCAATAAGCGCATTGATTACGACGGGGTAGTTCTTACAAAACTCGACGGAGATACACGAGGTGGGGCTGCCTTATCTATAAAGTATGTAGTGGGCAAGCCTATAAAATTTGTCAGTGCAGGAGAAACCATGGACACGCTGGATGTTTTTCACCCGGATCGAATGTCACAACGGATTTTAGGCATGGGGGACATCACCTCCTTTGTAGAAAAAGCGCAAGAACAATTCGATGAAAAAGAAGCTCGGAAATTAGAGCGTAAAATCAAGAAGAATAAGTTTGACTTCAATGACTTTTTGACTCAATTGAATCAGATTCGAAAAATGGGTGACCTCAAAAGTTTGATGGGAATGATACCCGGCATGAGCAAAATGACCAAAAATTTGGATATTGATGATTCCGCATTCAATAAAACCGAAGCCATCATCCTTTCCATGACGCCAGAAGAGCGAGGTAATCCCGAAGTCCTGAACATCAGCCGTAAGCGCAGGATTGCCAAAGGATCCGGACATAAAATGCATGAGGTCAATCAGTTTATCAAGCAATTCCACCAAATGAAAAAAATGATGAACATGATGAGCAAAGGCAAGAATATGAATAACTTATTGAGTCGAATGAAGGGACAAATGTAATTCAACCCATACCTTTCAACTCTCGAGAATCATCTGACAGATAAAACAACGCCACAATGAACCCATTGATCTCAGGACAAATCGTGGACGTCAGAAATCGAAGAATCTTCCCCGGCGAGATCGAAATAGAAGAAGGTAAGATCAAGCATATTCGGCCTCGCCCCGAAACAAAGGTTGATAAGGGTTATATCATGCCCGGCTTTGTGGACGCCCATATTCATATCGAAAGTTCAATGTTGGTTCCCTCAGAATTTGCAAAATGGGCCGTCCCTCACGGAACGATAGCTACTGTATCCGATCCTCATGAGATTGCGAATATAATTGGCGTGAATGGCGTGGAGTTTATGATCGAAAATGG